>Ga0315293_10001082_pt1 | contig 26347 bp, 23 predicted proteins | sample YL17G13_20_MG_FD_203071 | JGI IMG/M metagenome (GOLD analysis project Ga0315293, IMG submission 203071) | Sediment microbial communities from Yellowstone Lake, YNP, Wyoming, USA - YL17G13_20 | ecosystem: Environmental > Aquatic > Freshwater > Lake > Sediment | place: USA: Wyoming | collected...
TCAAGGGGAGGAAAAGATTTTATTAGAAATTGAAAAACTAACTGAGATTTCTTATCAAGTTCCTGCTCAAATAATGCTTTGCTATTAAAAAGGTTGTGTTTGTGGGTGACCGAGGCATGATAAAAAGCGAACAAATTGAGAATTTAAATGAACGGGATTGGTATTATATAACCGCTATCACTAACCCACAAATTGAAAAATTAAGGGAAGATAAAATATTGCAGTTGGAATTATTCGAGGAGAATTTATGTGAGGTTGAATATGATGAAATTCGTTATATTTTAAGGAGAAACCCTGAGCGCAAGCAGGAAATAGAAAGAAGCAGAGATAGTAAAATAGAATATATTAATAAAAAAATTGAGTAGAAGAATAAATACTTAGCTTTAGCATCCGAGAGCGTCTGTTAAAGGTGGGATTAAACATATTGCTAAGATGGTTGATAAGTTAAAATTAACGAAAATAATAGAACCGCAATCAACTCAGCATAAGATTATTTATGCTATCAATAAAGAAGAACTCGAAGAAAAAAGTAGGTTGGATGGCTGCTATGTAATAAAGACTAATATTCCTTCTTCTCAACTTTAAAAAGAAATCATCCATGAACGATATAAAGACCTCACCGAGGTAGAAAAAGCTTTTAGAACCATCAAAACCGGATTGTTAGAAATCAGGCCCTTATTTTTAAGAAAAGAAACAAGAACCAGAGGTTATGCATTTATTTGTATGCTTTCTTACCTGGTAACAAAATATATCTGGGATAGATTAAAAGTTTTAAACATACAACAAGAATTCATCTATCAGACTTTGGATAGAATTCAATATATTGTTTATACTTTTGGTAAGGAAAATATAAAGGTTTTACCTACCGATTATTCTGAAACGCAAGATAAAATTCTTTTGCTATTGAATATTAAATTTCCTTGTCAACTGTAGTGTTGTATCAACAACTGTATAGGTACTTCCGAGAACTATACTGGAGTGTAAGACTGATACCTCGTCTGGCGAACTTCGTTAGCTGTTTACTCTTTCCCCGGGTAAACCTGAAGGTTTACACTCCAAAAACCAGGCTACTTGAGACAGAATATACCTTACTTAATAGAGCAGTAGCCACGAATTATATTTTTGTTTTTCGGACTTAAGTCTTCTTTTTTCAGGCTTTTTTACATGTTTTTTTATTTTTGTGGGGGAACTTCCGTTTAAATGGGAAATGTAATTCATTTTGATTTATTTTGTTATACAAGTTAAAAATTAAATTAATTTATTAATTAATAAAATTTTTACAAAATTGTTTTTATATTTGCTTATATATTTTTATTTTTAAAAGAGTCAATCCCATTTTTTCTGTAAAATTAATAAGCCACCAATTCCTCCTTAGAACTTACTTCTTGTGTTACCTTGATGATCTCATTCATTAAATCATTATCTATATCAGATTCTCTGTCTTCTTCTGACATTTTTATATATTTTCTTCTGGTCTGCCACTCTTCATCAATTTCCATCAATATACAACAAGCATATCTCAGACAGGATTCCCGGTTGGGAAATATCGAAAATCACCTTTGAGGGAGCGTTGCTTTAAGGCCTTGTTTAGCACTCCCTCGATTAGATTGGTAGTCCGGATCTTGCGCTGGTAGATATCCGGATGATCAAAAAAAGTTAAGATAGACTCCAGATCTTCCTCTAAGAATTGGGCTACTCTTAAGATGTTTATCTTGATATTTATTAGCTATTAATTGCGCAATATCAAAGGCCATCTTTTTATTAGGAGAAGTATAGATCTGTTTTATGTATCTGGCTAATTCTTTCCTTTCTTTGGCTGGAACTCTAAATAGGAGATTTCTTTCCCAGTGGACCATACACCTTTGATGAGGGGTTTCAGGAAACTCTTCTTCTTGGGACTTAACTAATCCCTTATGGGCATCAGATATGGTAAGTCCTACGGTCTTTAGCCCCCTTTCTTTTAGGTCCGTAAAATGTTCGGTCCAGGTAGATGAGCTTTCTTCTAGGGCCATATCTACCCCTAATATCTTGCGGTAACCGTTAGCATCTATCCCTACACTGATAAGAAGTGGTCTTTTAACTACTTGATTATTCTCTCTGACGTAAAAGTAATAGGCATCAGAAAATAGATAGACATAGTGTTCCCTTAATCTCTCTTCTTGCCACTTCTTAATTTGGGGATCAAGCTCTTGGGTGAGCCTACTTACTGTCGATTTAAAAAAAGATAGATCGGGAGATAATCTTTCTACTATCTTTTCTACCCGATCAGTAGATACCCCATCTATGACCATCTGTTGGATGGCTAAAAGAAGGGCCTTTTCACTCCTTTGGTAGTTTTCAAATAGATGGGTATGAAAGGCAAATTCCCGTATCTGGGGCTTTTCTAATTTTAGATTACCTACTCGGGTATTTAGACTACGGCTCTTGTAGCCATTACGGGTAGCTTTTCTCATGGATTTATCCCTCACGCACGTAAGAACTTACTCCCACCTGTTGGTTCCTTTCTTCTTCCATAAATTCCTGTAATAGCCTTTCTAGAAGTTCCTTTATAAAATCCTTATCTTCTTTTAATGCCTCTTGAAAAATTTCTCTTAATGACGTATTATTTAGTTGGGTCATCTTTATTACCTCCTTAATGGTATTGGTATTTGTTTTTTATTATGGAGGTTTTTGATGGCCCCTTCAAGTTATTCTACTCACTTTTACAGAAAATATAGCACAGACTCTTTTAAAATTTATCTTTAAAATATATATCTATTATGATAATATAAGTTCATATAAGATAAATATAGTGATAATAAGTCAAAAAAAGTAGCTTTTTATGTTCAAAATAAAAAAAAATAGTTGACAAACATGATTTATTATGATATTTATATTATAAATTAAGTTATAAAATATGTTTGTTGATTTAAAAAATGTAATAATAATTGATAAAAGTTTTCATATAACAAAAATCTAGTAATTATTGTAATAATTTTGAATGTTTTAACACAAACATAATATAAGATGGTGAAAAAAAGTGTTACAAGCAGAAAGACAAGCAAATATTCTAAAATTGATAAAAGAAAAGGGTTTTGTGACAATTAAAGAACTTGAAGATATTTTTTATGTTAAACCAATAACAATAAGAAGGGACTTAAAAGAATTAAGTAGGCAAAATTTAATAAAACAAGTTCATGGTGGAGCAGCAGACACTACCAGATTAAGTACTTCCTTTGAACCATTGTATAAAACAAAATTATATTTGAATTTTGAAAAAAAACAAGCAATAGCTAAGAAAGCAGTTGAATTTATTGATAGTGGAGAGACAATAATTCTTGATTCAGGCACAACTACTTTACAAATAGCAATAAAACTTAAAGATAAAAGATTCAAAGACCTTGGTATTGTAACTAATGATATTAAAATAGCAGATGAACTTTGTGCTGTAGAACATTTAGAAGTGATTGTATTAGGAGGGGTTTTAAGAAAATATTTATATACATTATTTGGATCTTTTACAATTGATTTTTTAAAACAAATAAAGGTAAATAAATTTTTCTTAGCTGCTGATGCAATAAGTAAAGATAATGGTATTTCGAACGCGAATATAGAGGAAGTCCCTATTAAGAAACTAATGATTCAAAATAGTCAAAATGTAATACTCGTTGCTGACTCAACTAAGTTTAATAAGAATGCGTTTTGCAGAGTTTGTGGATGGGAAAAAATTAGCAGTATTATAACTGATGATAAGATATCAGATGATTATATAAAATTTTTTAAAGAAATAAATATCAATTATCAAATTGTCTCATCTATTAATAAAGAGTGATCGAAAAAGTATTAAAGATGTATGAGAATTCATAAAATTAAAAGTTTATCAAAACACTTTTAATAAACTAAGTATTTTTTGATTCTTTGACAAAATTAGCCTGATGGAGAATTCTTATTATTCCTTTAACACTACTTAATAAGGTAATTTCAATTAGAGTTAATTTAGATTATGTATCATTTATGGCATGCTTACAATAAACGAAAGGAAAATTTAGCTTTTTAAGATGGAAAAATTAAGTAAAATAAGAAATTTTAAATAGAAAAGGGAAAAATCGAAAAAAATAATATTCAAGAGTTTCATGAAATTAAAAAATAAATTTTTTACTCGCTACTACTTAAAAAGAAGGTAAAAAAGAAAGAATTTTAAAAGATATCTTTTAAAATTCTTGGCATACAGAGCTTTTTTGGAGATAGAGAACAGATTAAAAATATGTATCTTTTGAATCTAATTGTAGTAAGCTTTTATAGATTTCATAAAGGATACAGTAATATAAAATAGGACATTCTAAAAAAAGTAAATAACAAAATAGGAGGTTAAAATGAAAAAAGATATTTTGAAATCAATTTTTAAGACAGATAAACCAATTATTGGAATGGCACACTTCAAAGCACTTCCCGGCAGTCCTCTTTATGATGACAATAAAGGTATTTCCGATATTTTAAAGGCAATAGAAAAGGAGATTATAAATTTACAGCAGGGTGGTATTGATGCAATTATGTTCGGTAATGAAAACGATAGACCATATTTAACTAATGTTAATGCAATAACAACAGCATCTTTTAGTTATTTGATAGGAAAAGTATCAGATATGATTAAAATCCCTTTTGGTGTAGATGTTCTATTTGATTCTAAAGCTACCCTTACAGTTGCAAAGGCCGTAGGTTGTAATTTTGTTAGAGAAGTATTTACTGGTACCTATGTTGGTGATTTGGGATTATGGGTAACAAATTGTGGAGAGACCATGAGATATAGAGATAGGATAAAGGCAAATCATATTATTACTATGTTTAATATAAATGCAGAATTTGTAAATTCTATAGATAAAAGACCTTTAGAGAATGTTGCTAAAAGTGTAGTTTTTTCATCGTTACCTGATATATTACTTGTTTCAGGAAACATCACAGGCGAAAAAACAGACCTATCTATAATAGAAAAAATTAAAAAAGTTTTACCGGATACTCCAGTTTTTGCAAATACCGGTGTAGATATCCATAATGTTTCAGAAGTTTTAAAAGTAGCAGATGGTGCTATTGTTGGTACAAGTTTAAAGATAGATGGGATTACTTGGAACCCCATTGATAAAATAAGGGTCATAGAACTCATGAAAAAAGTTAAAGAAATAAGAAAACTATAGTTTTCTTAAAATTCTAAGCAAGTAAGTAAGAAAGACAGTATCTATTATGGTAGAAAAGAAAAATTTAATGAAATTGGCAGGTACAGTTGCTCCTATAATTACAGTTTTTAATGATGATGAATCGATAAATGAAGAAAAAACAATTAAACATGCTAGATGGTTAATAGATAATGGAGTGCAAGGTCTTGTTGTTTGTGGTAGTACAGGGGAATCAATACCAATGACAAAAGATGAAAGGAAAAGGCTATCAGAAGCAATAATGAAGGAATTTATAAATGATGTTCCAGTTTGTATTGCAACTGGTTGTTATAGAACTGCAGATACTATTGAATTAACTAAGAATGCAAAAGATTTGGGTGCAGATTCTGTATTAATTATTCCCCCTTATTATATGGGTATTACTAAAATTCAAGTATTTGAACATTTTAAAGCAATAGCAAAATCTGTTGATATACCTATTTTATTATATAACAATCCCTCTGCTTCTGGTATATTGATAAGTGTTCAGGAAATAAAGAATTATTGGGATTTAGGTATTATTAATGGAGTAAAACTCACTACTGTTACTTTATTTTCTTTTACTTTATCCTGGGGAGAAATGATCTATGCTTTAGTAATGGTCCCTTCAACAATGAATAAAACTCTTCCAGTGGGTATTCGTTCAGAGTTAATTAGAGGAGATGTGTTTTTTTACGGTCCCTTAATGGCTGCAGCTTTATTATCTGTTATCCCAGTAATTTTAATATTTAGTTTTTTTACAGATCTTTATATTAGTGGATTAACGAAAAGTGCTGTTAAATATTAAAGAGGTGGTGAGAGTTTTAAGTGGTAGAGAGCCTAAGTCCTGGGTAAATAGATCTTTTAATTAGAAACTAAAGTTTAATAATAAAAAATAAAAATCAATTAAAAAGGAGTTTTGTAATGAAAATGAAAAAGAGTAATCTTAAAGGAGCTGTAGCACCGATAATTACAGTATTTAAATCAGATGAATCCATTGATGAAAAAGGTACAATCGAGCACGTTAATTTTCTTCTGGAGAAAGGTATTCAGGGCTTAATGGTTTGCGGTAGCACTGGAGAATCTATCTCAATGACGGTTGAGGAAAGAAAGAAATTAGCTGAATTAATAGTCCAAGAATTTGGAAACAAATTACCTATTTGTGTAGCTACTGGTGACTATCGCACAAAAACAACAATTGAACTAAGTAAACATGCACAGGAAATAGGAGCAGATTCAGTATTAGTTCTTGTGCCATATTATATGGGTCTCACTAAAATTCAAGTTTTAGAGTATTATAAAGAATTAGCTAAAAACATAAATATCCCAATATTTTTATATGATAATCCTTACACTTCAGGAATAGGTTTAAGCGTCTTGGAAATGAAGGAATATTTTGATTTGGGAATTATACAGGGTGTAAAGCTTGCATTAGGCGATCCTTATCAGGTACATGACCTTCGTTATCTTTGCGGAAAAGATTTTTCTATTTTTTATGGTGCAGACCCATGTGCTTTAGAGGCATTGCTTTGTGGTGCGGGTGGCTGGATTTCAGGCATTTTAAATTTAATCCCAAAAGAAGGTAGAGAGCTCTGTGATGCTGCTATAGTAGGTAAGAGAGATGAAGCCTGGAAAATCTGGGAAAGAATATTGCCCTTAGTACATCTTGAGATGTTTTTGGATGAGAATAGAGAACCTCATTGGCTGCCTTTTATAAAATCGGGATTAGAAGCAATTGGACGTAAGGTGGGTAGCCCCAGAAAACCAATGTTGCCATTGAGTGCTGAACATAAGGAAAAAATTAAAAGCCTTCTAGGCAAGATATAATTTTTGTAAGAAAATTTTTATCAACTGATTAATAAAGTATAAATTTGCTTTCTCATAGGCTTTTAAATTTTTTGGCTCCTATTGAATATTGTAGTAAGTTGTTGAATACAAAGATGCTTTGATGTTGCAAATATATTGGACTCAAACATTCCCTTGACTTTTTTTAAGAGGGTATAAAATGTTTTATAAAGGTCAATATATGTTCGTTTAGTTTCCTAAATGTTTGGAACAGGGAGAAAGTAAAAATGTTTAATTCTATTAATATACCGAGTATTTTACACAAAGTTGTCATATCTGGACATGGATATAAAAATTTAGATATAGAGTCAAATGAGTTAGTAAAAGCGAGAGCGGTTGTTATAGATGCTGGAGATGCAACAGGTACTCCGTTATTAAAGCTAATAAAAGATACCGATGCTCTTATTGTGGGCTATACCTCAATAGATTTAAATACTATCGATGCCATGGAAAAGTGCAAAGTGATTGTTGAGTATGGTATTGGAGTGGACAATATTGACCTCGAAGCTGCTTACAGACGTAAAATATTCGTAGCAAATGTACCAGGGTATGGAACAGGGGAAGTCGCAGATCAAGCGTTTGCGCTATTGATGGTACTAGCAAGAAAAATATGTATGCTGGACAGTTTGGTGAAAACTAAGGGTTGGTCGTATGCTAGGGATAATTCAAGGCCGATGTTTAGATTATGGGATAAAGTTCTTGGAATTATTGGATTTGGAAGAATTGGGGAGGCTTTTGCTTATAGAGCAAAAGCATTTGGCTTTAAGATACTGGTCTACGATCCATATAAAAATGAACAGAATATAAAGGAAAAAGGGTTCATACCTTCAAATTTAGAAAGAATAATAAGAGAATCAGATTTCATTTCACTTCATACTCCATTAACTAAAGAAACTGAAAATCTTTTTGGCGAACGCGAATTTAAGGAAATGAAGCCCAATGCTTTTCTCATTAATGTAGCCAGGGGAGCCATAGTTAACGAGGAAGCTTTGTTTAAAGCATTAAAAGAAAAGTGGATTGGGGGCGCTGCACTGGATATTTTGACTCTATATCCCCCTAGTGGAAATGAACCCTTGCTTAAATATCATAGAGAGAATGGCAACTTAATAATAGTTCCTCATACAGCATGGTATTCAGAAGAATCAGAGAGAGAGCTGAGAACTAGGGCGGCAGAAGAGGTGGTGAGAGTTTTAAGTGGTAGAGAGCCTAAGTCCTGGGTAAATAGATCTTTTAATTAGAAACTAAAGTTTAATAATAAAAAATAAAAATCAATTAAAAAGGAGTTTTGTAATGAAAATGAAAAAGAGTAATCTTAAAGGAGCTGTAGCACCGATAATTACAGTATTTAAATCAGATGAATCCATTGATGAAAAAGGTACAATCGAGCACGTTAATTTTCTTCTGGAGAAAGGTATTCAGGGCTTAATGGTTTGCGGTAGCACTGGAGAATCTATCTCAATGACGGTTGAGGAAAGAAAGAAATTAGCTGAATTAATAGTCCAAGAATTTGGAAACAAATTACCTATTTGTGTAGCTACTGGTGACTATCGCACAAAAACAACAATTGAACTAAGTAAACATGCACAGGAAATAGGAGCAGATTCAGTATTAGTTCTTGTGCCATATTATATGGGTCTCACTAAAATTCAAGTTTTAGAGTATTATAAAGAATTAGCTAAAAACATAAATATCCCAATATTTTTATATGATAATCCTTACACTTCAGGAATAGGTTTAAGCGTCTTGGAAATGAAGGAATATTTTGATTTGGGAATTATACAGGGTGTAAAGCTTGCATTAGGCGATCCTTATCAGGTACATGACCTTCGTTATCTTTGCGGAAAAGATTTTTCTATTTTTTATGGTGCAGACCCATGTGCTTTAGAGGCATTGCTTTGTGGTGCGGGTGGCTGGATTTCAGGCATTTTAAATTTAATCCCAAAAGAAGGTAGAGAGCTCTGTGATGCTGCTATAGTAGGTAAGAGAGATGAAGCCTGGAAAATCTGGGAAAGAATATTGCCCTTAGTACATCTTGAGATGTTTTTGGATGAGAATAGAGAACCTCATTGGCTGCCTTTTATAAAATCGGGATTAGAAGCAATTGGACGTAAGGTGGGTAGCCCCAGAAAACCAATGTTGCCATTGAGTGCTGAACATAAGGAAAAAATTAAAAGCCTTCTAGGCAAGATATAATTTTTGTAAGAAAATTTTTATCAACTGATTAATAAAGTATAAATTTGCTTTTACAACAAAAGAAATGGGCACAATAAGATATTCAGAAAATACTATTTCTAATGAAAAAGAACTGGAAAAAGAGTTGGAAAAAATTCGAGAACAAGGATACGCCGTGGATAATATGGAACACGAGGAAGGAGTGCGATGTGTTGCAGGACCGATACAAGATTATACCGGGAAGGCCAGTGTTTCTTTAAGTGTTTCAGGCCGAGCATTTAGAATAAATGAAAAAAATATTCCCAATATAGCTAAAAAAGTTAAAGAGTATTGTGATTGTATTTCTAAGGAGATGGGCTATATTAATTATAATGATGAATAACTAAAATTATAAATTGATATTACCGTATTATATATTTTTATTTAATTTAAAATAATCATATTTAGTTTTATAGTCAACATCTATACAATTTTATTAAATAAAATTATTAAATTCACTTAAAAAGCAGAATGCCAAATTTGTCTTCTCAAGATTATCGCTTTTTGGTTGAAAATTCTGCTATTTAAAGAAAAAAAGGAGGTGGGTGATTATAGTTCTTAAATATAACTAAATGCATCATGGTATTTTGTGGAATAAAAATTAAAATAATAAATCAAATAAGGAGAAAATAAAATGAAAAAGATTCTTTTTGCTATATTAAGTATTTTGATAATAGGTAGTGCTTTTATTGGAGTGGTTACTGCTCAAGAGGAATATTTAATGAAATATAGTCATGTCGATATAGCAGATCCTTTTGCAGGAACTACAGGTGCATATTGTGCAGTACTAAAATCAGAGGTTGAAAGATTATCTGGCGGGAGGATAAAAGTTGAAATTTATCCAAATGGTCAATTAGCTGATGAAGGATCATCATGTGAACAAGTAAGACAAGGTACAATTGAAGCTGCCAATATATCCTCAGGCACCTTAGCATCAGTGTATTTTGAAAAGCTGGGGATTTTTGATATGCCTTTTACTTTTTCTTCCAGAGAGGTCTCAAGAAGATTATTAGATATTAACAATCCATTTACCAGAAAGTTAGTTGAAGAATGTTTAGAGAAAACAGGCATTAGGATTTTAAATTTAGTACCTTTTGGATTTAGACATCTCACAAACAATGTTAGGCCAATAAGAACTCCAGATGATATGAAAGGCTTAAAAATAAGAACTATGCAAATAGTGCCACATATGAAGTTAATGGAATCTTTAGGTGCCACTCCAACCCCAATTCCTTTTTTAGAACTCTACACAAGTTTACAACTTAAGGTAGTAGATGGACAAGAAAATCCATTTTCTAATATAATTTCTCAGAAATTTTATCAAGTTCAAAAATATTGCACTCAAACCGGTCATCTTCTTGATTCAGGGGCAACTATAATAAATGAAAAATGGTTCCAATCTTTACCAGATGATCTAAAAGTAGCTTTAATTGAAGCTGATAGGGTTGCCCAAGCCACTTATAACGGATATGGTGCGCTCTTGGATGCTACGGGTCTTGAAAAAGTCATATCTCTGGGAATGGAAGTATATTCACCAACCCCAGAAGAAATGGCAATGTTTAGAGAAAAAGCAGTACCATATGTAAGAAAATGGATGGAAGAAAAGCTTGGCAAAGATTTTGTTGCTGAATATTTAGCTGCTGTTAAGGCAGTAGAAGATGAGATAAAGGCAGAAATGGAATCCCTAAAATAAGGTTAAATAAACTTTGTTTCTTTAACCTTATTTTGTATATTTAGGGACGTAAACGAAATGGCTTCTGCTTTATTTATGATGAAGCAGAAGCCATATAATATATATAATGGAATAAAAATTTAGAATGGTGCATTAATAATATCTGCAAAAAAGGGGGAAATATATGGAAAATAAATTTGATAAAATTTTACTTAAACTTATCGAGAAATCAGTATCATTATTATTAGCACTTATGTTTATAACAACGATTATTGGTGTTTTTTTCCGTTATATTATAAATCATCCTATTTTTTGGACTGAAGAATTTGCAAGATATACAATGTTTTATATGGTAATGTTAGGAAGCGCGGTGGCTTTTAGAGAAGGAAAACATCCTGCTTTGCTTTTTATAATTCAAAAATTTCCCATTAGATTTGTAAAAGTATGGAATTTTATTAAAGACACCATAATTATAATTATTTTAATTATTATTTTTAAAGAAGGATATTTTATGGCGCTTGATGAAATAATTATGAAATCTCCTGCTTTACGTATTTCTTTCTTTTGGATATATCTTGCTTTTCCGATTGGGGCATTGTTAATGATATCTCAAATTATTGCAAATTATATTTTTGGAGAAAAATCTTTTAAAATTAAATAGAAAAAAATCGTTTAAGAATAATTTAGTTGGGGGGTTTTAAGATGAATTTTCCTCTTTTATTAATGCTTTTGATATTCATATTTTTTATGTTTTTTGGACTTCCAGTAACATTCAGTATGCTTTTAAGCTCTTTAATATATATATTTATAACTGGTAAGGATCTATTTATTATTGTTCATCGTATGTTTACAGGAATAGATACATTTCTTCTGATGGCCATACCATTCTTTATGCTTGCCGGTGAATTAATGGTCTATTCCGGAACAGCAGAAAGACTTTTAAATTTCACCAATGCATTTGTTGGCCGTTTTTCTGGTGGGTTAGCATATGTAAACATCTTTGCTAGTATGTTATTTGGGGGCTGTTCTGGATCAGCAATTGCTGATGTTGGAGGACTGGGTCCGCTTGAAATAGATATGATGGTAAAAGGTGGTTATACAAAACCATTTAGTGCAGCTGTAACGATAAGTTCTGCGATTCAGGGACCTATAATTCCACCGAGTATCGATTTAGTGTTAGTAGGAGCTGTAACGGGAACCTCAATTGGCGGATTACTTGTTGGAGGACTTATTCCTGGTATCTTAATAGGACTATTTCAATGTTTAGTTGTATTCATAATTGCAAAAAAAAGAAAGTTCCCCAGATTTGTGATAAATTTAGGCTTTATTGAAGTACTTAAGCTAGTACTAGGCACTATACCTTTTCTATTAATGCCATTAATAATTTTAGGAGGTATACTTGGAGGAATATTTACCCCCACAGAAGCTTCTGCTGTTGCAATTTTTTGGGGATTATTTTTAATCATAGTTTATAAGGGAAAAAATATCCAAATAAAACCACTTATTGAGATTATTAAAAGAGCTGGCATTATTTCGGCTTCAATTCTTATGCTTTGTGCAGCTTCAAATGTTTTTGGATGGATCCTGGCCACAGAAAATTTTCCACAAAAGGTTGCCAATATATTATTTTCTATCACTAAAAATCCCTATGGAATATTGTTAGTCATTAACATTTTTCTTCTTTTTTTTGGTATGTTTATGGATAGTTTACCAGCTATTATGATTCTAGTTCCTATACTTTTACCTCTGGCTAAAACCCTGGGCATTCACCCCATTCATTTTGGGGTGATAGTTACTTATAATTTAGTAATAGGTCTTATTACTCCCCCATATGGAGTAGCACTTTTTACCGGATGTATCATCAGTAATTTACCTATGGAAAAAATTGTAAGAGAAATGCTACCATTTATAATGATAAGTATTGTTCTTTTGTTCATAATTACTTATATTCCGATTATCGTTATGTGGTTGCCTACTATATTTGGATTAAATATTTAAATAATTATATGTTTTAGATATTTTATTTTAAATAAGGGAAGAAGTAAATTTTATCTAATAATAAATATCATTTGGGTTGATTTTGATACAATCTGATGAAGAATTTCCTTGTTCTAGATTGTTCAACATCAGTTACTTCAAATGGGAAAATAGAAACTTAGAATAGTTCTGGAAAAAATCTCCCAGAAAACAGGGTTATAAAGGATAAAGGGGTACCATTGAACAAAATTCCACAAAAACAAATTATTACTATGCGTCATGAATTAAAGCTAAGAAATTATAATTTTCTTTATTTTATTATAAATTGTTTGATTTAAATTTAAATAGGAAGGAACGATTAGTGGATATTTCTAAAGTAAAAGTGATAGGTATTGAGCAAATAAAATTACCTGAAATGATTCAAATTGAACAAAATGTTCCTGATATACACTTAACCAATATTTTTGAAACGGTACAAAAACAAATAGCAAAAACTAAATTTAATAAAAGAATAGAAAAGGGCTCAAAAGTAGCAATTGCAGTAGGAAGTAGAAATATTGATAAGCTCTCAGATGTAGTAGCAGCACTTATAACTGAAGTAAAAAAAATGGGAGGAATACCTTTTATTATTCCGGCTATGGGTAGTCATGGAGGTGGGACAGCAGAGGGCCAGGTAGAAATATTAAGAGACTTAGATATTAGTATAAAAAACCTTGATACCCCTATTGTTTCATCAATGGAAGTTATAAAAATTGGAGAAACTAATAGCCATATTCCGATATATATTGATAAAAATGCTATGTTAGCGGATGCGATTATTGTGGTAGCGAGAATAAAGCCGCATACTGATTTTTCTGGTGAGATAGAAAGTGGTTTGTTAAAAATGTTGGCGATTGGGTTAGGGAAGCACAAAGGGGCTACTATAATACATAATTATGGAATAGAATCATTTTTTAAAATTATTCCAGAAGTTGGATTAAAAGTGTTAGAAAAAGCACCTATAGTGTTAGGAATTGCTTTGTTGGAAAATAATTATAGTAAATTAAGTGAAATTGTAGCTATAGATCCTGAAAATTTCCTTGAGGTAGAAAAAAAACTTTTAAAGAAAGAAAAACTATTAATGCCTAAACTTCCTTTGTCCGAAATCGATATTTTACTTGTTAATGAAATAGGAAAGGATATTAGTGGAGCTGGAATGGACCCCAATATTATAGGAAGGTCAGAATCTACGGAAAAAAATATAGGGAAAAATATTCATATTATAATTCCCCTAGACCTTACTGAAAGAACACGCGGTAATGCAGCAGGTATCGGTTTATCCGATTTAATTACCAAGAAGATATTTGAAAAAATCGACTTTAATATATTCTATACAAATTTACTTGCCTCTAATGGATATTTAGAAGGGAAAATACCTATAGTTGTGAAAAATGATGAATACGCAATTAAAATAGCTATGAAAATGTTGAATAAAAATTGCGAAAACGTAAAAATGGTTAGAATTCAAAACACATTAAATATCATTAAAATGGAAGTTTCGAAAGCATTATTAGGAGAGGTTCGAAATAATAAAAATATTAAGATTATAGGTGAGGCAAGAAGATTAAAAACAGATATATTAAGAAATTTACTTACTTATCCATATTAAAACCCTAATATGATAGCAAGAATGTAAAACAGAGAAAACAGTTTAAATAAGTTGGGGAGCCATTCGGTTAAATATCTTAGAAAACAATCGAAAATCTGAAGAGTAGAAATTTATTTGATATAAAATGAACCATAAAAAGCAATATACTATTGTTTATAAAAAAATATTAATTTATCAAAGAAAACTATAATGTTGAGACAATATGGCAATAACTATTGTTTAGGACCTTATTAATAATAACAAATAGTAATTTTTAATTTTTATAAAATTAATCATAAACGTTAGCAAACATAGAAGACCAGGTCTTCCATTAAATAAAAAGCACAAGGAATTAATTGCCAATATTTTGTCCAGATTTTAAATTACTGACAGGAGGTGATATTTTAAATAAATTAATATATTTTAGAAAAAAAGAGGCGGTAAAAAAATAAAAAAATATATTGCATTTAGTTCAAATAATAGTGAAGAAGAGCAAAGAAATATTTAGAAAAAAATCTGTGAGAAATTAAGAATAATACTTAATCTATCTTGAGGAAAAATCAATTAAATTTAAAATAAAGTACGGGTTTTATATATAAAATGAATAAATATTTATTAGGTATCGATATAGGAACAACATCTGTCAAAACCATTATTTGTAATGTAAATAATTATAAAATAGTCGCTAATGCAAAAGCTACACACGATCTTTTTTCTCTCCATCCAGGTTGGGCAGAAGAAAACCCTACAGATTGGTGGAATAATGTAATAAGTACAATAAGGTCATGTATGAAAAAGACTAATATAGATCCAAAAGAAATCGCTGGTATTGGAGTAAGTGGTATGGTTCCAGCCTTTCTTTTATTAGATAGTGAAGGAAAAGTACTTAGGCCATCTATGCAGCAAAATGACGCAAGAACTTATAAAGAAATAGAGTATATTAGAAAAAAAATCAAAGACGATGATTTTTTTAACATTACCGGGTGTATTATAAACCAACAGATGATCGGTCCAAAAATTTTATGGATGAAGAAAAATGAACCGGATATCTTTAAAAAAGTAGAAAAAATAATGGGTTCATATGATTATATTGTATATAAATTAACCGGAGAATATTCGCTTGAACATAACTGGGCTTTAGAAAGTGGCTTATATGATATTCATACTGGAAAATGGTCTGATAAAATATTTGAAATTATTGGGATTGATAAAGATTTTTTTCCTAGGGTCAATAAACCAACTGATATAGTTGGAAAAGTTACTAACGAGGTTTCAAAAGTATTGAATCTTAAAGAAGGTACACCAGTAGTTGCTGGATCAGCAGACCATATAGCATCAGCTTTTATGGCAGGGATCCAGAATGAAGGAGATTTACTTTTGAAATTTGGTGGAGCTGGTGATATTTTGTGTTCTACCGATAAATTAGTAACTGATAAAAGATTATTTATTGATTATCATATAATCCCAAATAAATTTCTTATTAATGGTTGTATGGCATCCAGCGGATCTGCTTTGAAATGGTTTATAACACAGTCATTTAAAGAAGATAACATGAATTATGAAGAGATTGATAAAAAGGCTAATAAACTAAGCTCGGGATCTGAAGGTATAGTAGTTTTACCTTATTTTGTAGGAGAAAAGACACCAATATTTGATCCATTAGCAAGGGGGGTGATTTTTGGTTTATCGCTTCATCATACTAAGTATCATATTTATAGAGCGTTACTTGAAGGGATAGGTTATGGTTTTTTACATCACATAGAGGTTTTAAAAGAGTTAGGTTTTGAACCAAAAAATGTTATAGCGACAAATGGAGGTGCTATAAGTGAAATTTGGGGCAAAATAATAAGTAATATAATTGGATATCCAATTAGTTATTTAAAAGAAAACCTGGGTTCTTCCCTTGGTGCTGCATTTATAGCAGGTATGGGCACGAATTGCTATAAAGATTGGTCCGAAGCTAAGAGTTTTATAAAGGTTTCACATACCATATATCATGATGAAAAAGAACACATTAAGTATCAGAAATATTTTGAAATATATAAAAAATTGTACTTAAGCTTAAAAGATTTATATAAAGATTTAAATAGGGCTACAAAAATTTAAATTTATATTTTATGAAAAATATAAGGAGGAAAAAATGTTTAGCAATATGAAAAACTTTAATTATTTTATGCCAACCAAGGTTATATTTGGTGTAAATTCCTTGGACAATGTAAGTAATGAATTAGCTAACTTAGGAACGAAAGCTTTACTAGTAACAGGCAAGAGCTCAGCACGAAAATATGGTTATACTGATTTAATTATCAATTCTTTAAAGAAGAATAATATAGATACTATAGTTTTTGAAGAAATAGAATCTAATCCAGATGCATTAATAATAGACAAGGGCGGACAGCTTGCCAAAGATGAAGGATGTAATTTCATAATTGGATTAGGTGGAGGTAGTGCAATTGATGCTGCAAAAGGTATTGCTGCAGTCGTTGCTGAAAATAAAAGTATTTGGGATTTTGTTGAAGGATATGAGATAAAAAAGAAAGTCTTACCTATTGTAGCAATTCCCACTACGGCAGGTACGGGTTCTGAAACAACACCCTATTCAGTGGTTAGTAATAAAAAAATTAAGCGAAAGGATGCTTTTGCTAGTAAATATATTTACCCCTCTATTTCTATACTAAACCCTTCTTTGACTCTTAGTTTGTCTCCTTATTATACGGCAACTACAGGTATGGACACACTGGCTCATGCAATTGAAGCATATACATCAGTTCTAGCAAATTCAGTTTCGGATCTATTTGCCCTTGAGGCAATTAGACTTGTTTCAGAAAATTTAAGAACAGCAGTATCTAATGGAAAAGACATTAATGCTCGCTCCAATATGATGTTAGCAAGTGCAATAGCTGGAGTTGCAATAGCTCAAGCAGACACCACAATAGCTCATGTTATTGGCGAAGCTATTGGAGCTATTTATGATACTGATCATGGCATGAGCGTAACTTTAACTTTACCTGAAGTTATGAAGTTTAATTGTGTATCGAACTTTGAAAAATATGCAAATATTTCGAGAATTATGGGTTTAAATATTTCAAACTTATCTATTAGGGAAGCTGCGTTTAAATCTGCAGAGGCCATAAGGGATCTCATGATTGACATAGGACTTCCTTTAAATTTAAAGGATAAAGGTGTTGGGGAAATAAAGAATATTATGCCTTTGGTTTTAAGGCCAGGATTAACGGCAACAAATCCTAGAAGTATTGATAAAAAACAGTTTGAGGAAATAATAAAAGCATCATATGGTATTTAGAATAATTAATAATTGTTTGAAAGGATTAAAATATGAAAGCAGTAGTTATGTATAAACCAGGAGATGTTAGGATAAAAGATGTTGAAAAACCAAAGCCTGGTAGAGGAGAAATATTATTAAAAGTTAAAAAGAGTGGTGTTTGCGGAACAGATTTTATTCTATATCATGGAGCATATTATGCAAATTTTCCTATTATTTTTGGACATGAATATTCTGGAGAAATTGAAGAATTAGGTGAAGGTGTAAAAAATTTCAATATAGGAGATAGGGTTACAGTAGATCCAAATATAGTTTGTCACAAATGCTATTTTTGTAAAATAGGCGAAGAACATTTATGTGAGAATTTAATAACATTAGGTATTCATCGAAATGGTGGTTTTGCTGAATATTCAGTTGTGCCAGAATCAAATGTTTTTAGGTTGCCAGATAATTTATCTTTTGAGGTTGGTGCGTTAGCTGAACCTATTGCATGTGCAATTAGAGGTATTGAAGTTGCAAATATTAAACAAGGTGACACAGTAATTATATTAGGTGGAGGATGTATGGGTAACTTAATAATGCAATTAGCTTCAATTGCCGGAGCTGCTAATATTATAGTTAGCGAGCCAATTGCAAAAAGGAGAGAAATTGCTGAAGAATATGGAGCGTCTTATACTATTGATTCCATTAAAAATAATGTTGAGAAAGAAGTAAAGAAAATAAAATATTGTGGAGCGGACGTTGTATTTGAGTGTTCAGGAAATAGTAAAGTTGCTGAACTTGCGTTGCATTTAGCAAGAAGAGGTGGCCATATAGTTTGGTTTGGTGTTTGCCCAAAAGGCGAATCTATTCCTATAGTTCCATTTGATATAAACGAAAATGAACTTTTCATTTCAGGTTCATTTAACAATCCTTACACCCAGGTTAAAGCTTTAAAACTTCTTGCTAGTGGGAAAATAAGAACAGAAAAGTTGGTAAATCCTATAATTCCTTTAAAAGATTTTAATAAAGTCTGGAGAATATTTGGTGAATCTGATACTATGAGAATAATGATCGATATCAAATAAAATAATTGAGGGTATTCACTACTCAAGTAGACGCTACATATAGTATGTGGGTGCATAGAAGAATATTAATGAATAATTATAGAGTTTGAACAAGAATTTGCAACCAAAAATGCTTATTGAAAGCACCTATTAAAGATTCGATGGTTCAATGGGTTTAGGTGCCGTCATTGCCAGGGAGAAAAAGCTTGATTGATGAGTCGTGAATTGTATCACTGTGCGTGTTATAGTTTTCAGACTACTATGTATGGTGATTACTAGAGCTATGTATAGCCCAATAAAATAATATTGAATAAGTTTTTTATAGAGGAGAGGATGGTATTATGTTAAAAAAAATTGAACTTGGTATAAATAATGCTTTTGCAATAAAAAAATGGATAGAGCCGGAAGAATGGACTAAAATTATTGTTGAAAAAATAGGATTAAAAAACATTCAATTATCCTTTGATTTATTTTTTCCAAGCTTTAAAGGTTCTAATATTTCATTTATATGTGCTGAGATAAACAACGCTGCAAAAAAATACGATGCTAAAATATCTAGTACATTTACTGGACTTAACGCTTATAGTCAGAATATGTTGGTTCACCCAAATCCAGTAATAAGAAAATCTGCTTTAGATTATTATGTAGATGCAATAAAAATATCAGCTAATATTAATTCACCAATTACTGGTGGACATTTCTTATCATTCAGTATAAAAGATTTTAATGATAAGAAAAAAAGAGAATATTTAATGCAGTCTTTTTTTGAATCAATGATTTATTTATCAAAAGTTGCATTTGAACACAATTTAAATTCTTTAACTTGGGAATATATGCCTACTCCTTATGAACCTCCTCATACAATTGAAGAAGCAAAAAAATTTATTGAGGAACTTAATTCTTATACCAAAGTCCCAATTTATTTAACATTTGACCTAGGGCATACAACTGCATTTGATTTAGATACTGATGATAAAAATAGAGATGTTTATTATGTCTTGAAAAATATTATTCCTATCACTAATATAATTCATTTACAACAATGTGATGGGGTAGGGGATAGATATTGGCCATTTACACAGGAGTATAATAAAGTTGGTATTATAGAACCTCAAAAAATAATAAAATTAATTAATGATAATTCTGATCATACTATAAATCTGATTTTTGAATTTATTCATGGATGCGAGTTAAGCGGAGATAAAATAATTGAAGATTATAAATACAGTGTAGAATATTGGATGAAATACTTATAAAATAATATAAATAAATCGAAATTAGTTGGAGTCAATCCCATTTTTTCTGTAAAAGTGTCTAGTGGCAGGGGTTCACTCCAATCAACCTCAAAAAAGCCAGGTACTTTTTCATCCCAATCGGCAAAGGTTCTAATGAGGATACTCTTTTTTAATAGGCTTCCTGGTCTGGTAGTAGACCTGCCTTTTATTCTGAATCTCTTTCTGGTATCAGTAAGAAGCCTATCGATAGTAGCCGCACTTATCTTGAAGAGCTTTTCTCTTACCTTAGCACTTAAGTTTAATTTCCCTCCATTTTTCTAATACCGGGATGATCTCTTTAAAGTAGGGGGCTAGTCTCTTGGAACAGATATAATCACATATTTTCCAGATCTCCTTTAAGGATACCAGAACACCTTCATCATAGATCTTTTTCTTCTTTTTTTAATCTTCCTATTATCCGCTACATATTTTATTCTTTTACAGGCCATATTTAGGTATCCTAATACTTTTTCTTTTTTTATGCTTAGAATTTGACAGGCATAACACCGGTTATATCTGGTAAATTGGATGAATTCATTTAAGATATGAGTCTTTCCTTTTTTGGATGACCTTTCTGCCTGTGCGTGTTAGCACGCAGACAGGTGATATCGATCTTTTAATTCTTTAGTTATGGCTTTTTTCTGCCTCATAGTTAACATCCCTTTTTACCTCCTCATATATTTAAGAGATAATTTCTTCTCTTTAAATATAGAGGAGATTAGATTATAATTAAAATAATTTCATATAGATTTTTATATGAGGCATCGATATTTTTTTGTTTATATTTTTGATGAGGCAATTCGAATTCTTGACTTTTATTTGAAAACAAGATATTATTAAAACATAATAATATAATACTTAAAATAAGTAATGAAAAAAGAAATCTCCAAAAATTCAATGAATTATTATACTAAAGTTACCTGCAAGTTACTATAAAACAACGAAAGGGGGGATGTATCTTTCTAAAAATGTAAATTTGACTAGACTGATTATTGCGGTGCAGAAAATTTAGTTCTTGCTTTGGGTACAAGTATTACAAATTTTAATTTTATGTTTAAAGGAGATTTTTATTATGAAAAAATATAGTATCACTTTATTAACGATTGTATTGTTCGTTGTATTAGGCCTCTCGGTTTTTGCTGCAGATACACCTATAAAGATTGGTTTATCATTTTCTGATTTTACTCTTGAAAGGTGGGTAAGAGAAGCAGCTGACATGACTGAGTTAGCGCGTAAAGCTGGTGCTCAGGTTATAGTCCAAGAGGCTAATCATGATCCAAAGATACAGAATGACCAGATTGAGAACATGGTTCTTCAAGGGGCAAATGTTATTATTATTGTTGCAGAGGACGGTGCAGCTGCAGCGACAGCAGTAGACGCAGCAGCAAAAGCAGGAGTTAAATGCATAGCATATGATAGATTAATCAAATCGCCTAATGTGTCAGTTTATATTTCGTTTGATAATGTTGAGGTAGGACGAGCTGAGGCAAGAGGAGTATTAGCGGTGAAGGATAGTGGAAGATTTGCACTTCTTGGAGGAAGCCCAACAGACAATAATGCTGTACTCGTTAGACAAGGACAGATGGAAGTTCTTAAGTCTTACATTGATAGTGGTAAGATCGAGATAGTTGCTGATCAGTGGGTACCTAATTGGGATACGACTGAAGCACTTAAGATTATGGAGAATATGCTTACTGCCACAAATAATCAGATTGATGCGGTAGTTGCTTCAAATGATTCAACAGCACTTGGTGCAATCGAAGCTCTGAGAGCTCAAGGTCTTACTGGAAAGGTCCCAATTTCCGCGCAAGATGCCACAGCAGCTGGTTGTAATGCTGTAGCTAAGGGAGAGCTTACTGTGAGCGTATACAAAGATATAAGACTTCTTGTTCCATTGGCAATTGACATAGCTATGAAGTTAGCTAAAGGTGAAACGCCAGAAGGACTAAAAAATTTCACATTTGCCGAACTTACTGGAGATAAAAACTTACCAGGATCTGTACCTTGTAATTTTTTAAAAGTTGTAGGGGTAACCAAGGACAACCTCTATGATGTAGTTGTTAAGAGTGGTTATCAGAAATACGATGAAGTGTATAAAGATATTCCTGAAAAAGATAGACCACCAAAAATCTAATTACTAAAAAAGTGCACCACAGATTATTATTAATATCTGCGGTGCACTCAATTTTTATAAGTGAAAACTATAAAAAGTCAACCCTTTATAGGGGGTAATAATATTTTGAAAGATGAATACATTTTAAGAATAGAGAATGTAACAAAAGACTTTCCAGGCATTAGAGCACTATCAAATGTTTCCTTTAAAATAAAAAAAGGAGACATTCATGGTTTGTGCGGGGAAAATGGTGCTGGGAAATCTACTTTAGTGAAGATTCTTGCAGGAGTTTATCCTCACCATACTTACGAAGGGAAAATTTACTTTAATGATGAAGAGCTAAAATTTACCAGTTCTTCTATTGAAGAGGCAATCAAAGAAGGAATTGCTACCGTTTATCAGGAACCTGTTCTTGTTCCTCAAATGACAGTAGGGGAAAATATTTTTCTGGGAAGAGAACCGGAAGATAAAGGTATTATTAATTGGAGTAAACTATTTTCAGATACTAAAAAAATTCTTAAGAAATATGAATTAAACGTTCCCTTTTTTGCTAAGGTATCGACGCTGAGTGTTGGTCAACAACAGATGGTTGAGATTGCTAAAGCCCTCGTACAGGAGATTAAGCTTCTAATTTTGGATGAGCCTACTTCTGCTCTTAATGAGGTTGAAGTTAATTACTTAATGGAAATACTCAAGAACTTGAAAGATAATGGAGTGACCTGTATATACATTTCTCATAGGCTGGAGGAATTTTTTAGAATCACAGATAATATTACAGTTCTTAGGGATGGCCGGGTGGTCGATACAGTAAGTACAGTAGATACCAGTGAAGAGAAGGTCATTGCTATGATGGTAGGACGCGAAATGAAGAAAAGATTTCCCGTTAGAAATTCTAAGCCTGGGGAAAAGATTTTGGAAGTTAAGGACTTATCGGTATTAGCTCAGCGTAAAATGGTAATCAAAAACGTTTCATTTGATTTAAGAAAAGGCGAAATATTGGGGATAGCTGGCCTTATGGGTTCCGGAAGAACCGAGCTGGTTACCGCTATATTTGGAGAGTATGGAAAGCATGTTACCGGAGAAATATTTTTGGAAGGGAAACCAGTAAAAATTAGATCAGCAAGAGATGCTATGAAGTATGGAATAAGTCTTGTTCCAGAAGATAGAAAAAAGATGGGGCTGGTGTTAATACAAGAAGTCTTTAAAAATATCTCATTGTCAAACCTTAGAAAATTTTCTAATGCATTGAGTATTGATAAGTATAAAGAATTAAAAGAATGTAAAAAATATGCTGACTATCTTACTATAAAGACACCATCTCTTTTTACAATTACAGAATCTTTAAGTGGAGGTAATCAACAGAAGGTAGTAATAGCAAAGTGGTTAATGTCAAATCCAAAAATTCTCATTCTCGATGATCCGACCAGAGGGATTGATGTAGGGACTAAATATGAGATATATAACCTCATAAACAGACTTGCAGAAAATGGTGTAGGTATAATTATGATTTCTTCTGAGTTAGAAGAAATACTTGGAATGAGTGACCGAATCACGGTTATGTGCGAAGGAGAATGCACTGGAATCTTAGACCGAAAAGATGCAACACAAGAGAGGATAATGGCTTTGGCTTCAACTACTAAAAGAAGCTATGGTTATAGTTAATGAAACCATTAAATTTTATTCATAAAATTAAGAAAATTAAGATTGATATTAGAGCTTATACACTGATATTTGCTCTTTTTGTTATCTGGTTACTTTTTGGTTCTTTAACTGGCGGGGTCTTCCTTTCCTCAAGAAATTTTTCAAACCTTTTAAGGCAAATGACTATCGTTTCTTTCCTTAGCATAGGAATGACTTTAGTTATTATAACTGGTAATATTGATCTTTCTGTGGGATCGATGATTGGTTTTATAAGTGTAATAGCTGCTTATCTACAGGCGGTTATGCTCCCTACATTTCTCCCCGGACTATTTCCAACTCTATCTGTCGAACTGTTAGGTATACTGAGTACAATTATAACTATCATTATCTGTCTTTTACTAGGCTTATTAATTGGAATATGTCAAGGCTATATTGTTGCTTATGGAGGGGTACCAGCCTTTATTGTAACCTTGGGAGGAATGCTTGTTCTTCGGGGAGGAGTTCTTGGTGTTACTCGAGGGAAAACAATAGTTCCTATTGAAGATTCTCTCAGGTTAATAGCCCAAGGATATCTGTCTAAAAATCCAGGTATACTTATAGCAGTTATTGCTATAATAATTATTTTTCTGATTACTTTGCAAAGTCGAACAAAAAAGAAACAATATGGTCTTGAAATTAAACCTCTTCCTTACGATTTAGTGGTAGCATCGGTGTATTCAGCCCTTGTTTTAGGTTTCGTTTTTATTATGAATAGTTATAAGGGGTTACAGATTCCAGTATTAATTATGACAATAATAGCAATTTTGTTTACCTACTTAACTAATAACACTCGGTTTGGTCGGTACATATATGCTGTTGGAGGAAACAGAGAGGCAGCCAGACTTTCAGGTATAAATGTTCAATCTGTTGTTTTAAAAACTTATGCACTGATAGGTCTTCTATGTGGAGTTGCTGGAATTGTTCTTACTGGTTATGTTGCCGCAGGCACCACTAGTGGTGGCATGAATTATGAACTTTCAGCTATAGGTGGTTGTGTTATGGGTGGTACAAGTTTAATGGGAGGCATTGGAACAGTTTTTGGAGCTCTAATGGGTACCTTGCTTATGACAAGTCTCGAAAATGGAATGAGCGTTATGAATATGAGTGTGTTCTGGCAGTATATAGTTAAAGGCTTAATCCTGATTTTAGCAGTTTATGTAGATGTAACATCAAGGAAAAACAAGTCTTTATAAGAGAGTGTATAATATTTAGAAATAAATTAGAAAAAGAAGGAGAAAATTTTATATAATGAAGAGAAGTAAAGCTAGGTTAGGAAACTCAATCGTAATCAGAAAATGGAATTTAAGTAGTATTTTTAAAGCAATTCGCAAGCAAGGTCCTATTTCTCGAATAGAACTAACTGAAATTACAGGATGTAGTGCCGGTACAGTGTCTAACCATGTTAGAACTCTAATTAAAAAAGGCTTTGTGATTGAAACCAAAAAAGGTATTTCTTCTGGCGGCAGAAAGCCAATACAATTAATGATTAATCCCAACAAAGCTTATATTTTTAGCATTGAGATTGAGGTTAACCAGATAAGGATAGTGATGTTTGATTTAGAAATAAAAGTGATAACAAAGAGTATTATTCCCATAACATATAAAGATGATTACAAGAAGACCCTTGAACAGGTATTTTTTGAGATGGATAAGATGAGGGAAGAAAAGAATTTAAAATTAGATAATCTCCTGGGAATAGGAGTAGCAGTACCTGGTTTGATTGATAAAGAGAAGGGTATATTAGAATTTGCGCCTAATTTAGGATGGAAAAATGTTTATATTTTAAGGATTTTTAAAGATAAATTTAACCTTCCGGTAATCTTAGATAATGAGGCGAAAGCAGCAGCTATTGGGGAAAGGGAATTTATCTATCCAAAAATGGATAACATGGTATTTATCTCAATTAATGAAGGAATAGGTTGCGGGGTTATTTTGAATGGTGAATTATATAGAGGGGCTAGTGGAAATGCAGGGGAATTTGGTCATATAATTATAGATACTAATGGTCCAGCATGTCACTGTGGTAATAAAGGGTGCTGGGAAACACTTGCTTCGGAAAGCTATATTGTTAATAGGTATTTAAAATTATCTAATAGCAATAAAGAATTGACTAAGAAAGAGATATATCAAATAGGTAAAAATGGTGATAAAAAGATAATTGAGATATTTAGTGAAGTAGGAAAGAATATTGGGATAGGGTTAGTCAATATTATTAATGGCCTTAGCCCTGAATTATTGGTAATTGGCGGAGGGATTGTAGAGATAAAAGATTATGTTTATGAGGAAATTATTAAAAAACTTGAGGAAAGTGCTTTATCTATTTCCTATAAGAAGGTAGAAATTAAATTTAGTGAATTAGCTGGTTTAGCTGCAGTTTATGGGATGGCTGATTTAATTATTAATGAAAGAATTAAATTCATTTAATATAGGTTTCAGAGATGAAGAAGGTCAAAC
>Ga0315293_10001083_pt1 | contig 26340 bp, 18 predicted proteins | sample YL17G13_20_MG_FD_203071 | JGI IMG/M metagenome (GOLD analysis project Ga0315293, IMG submission 203071) | Sediment microbial communities from Yellowstone Lake, YNP, Wyoming, USA - YL17G13_20 | ecosystem: Environmental > Aquatic > Freshwater > Lake > Sediment | place: USA: Wyoming | collected...
AAACTCAGGCGCGCTTCGGGGAAGTTGAGCGCGGCAGCAGAGTTCGCCGCGTGAAGCAACGGCAGAGGCGGACCTTCCTCGCGCAGGCCCTCCACAACAGCTTGGAACGCAGACAACTGGGCGTGGGTCGGGGCGGGGTCGCTCTCATCGGCCCTGGCCAAGTGGGTGAAGAGGCCCTCGAGCCGCAGGGCGGTGTGGCGCTGCACCTCATGGACTGCAGTGAGCGCCTCGTTCGGCAGCACACCCAGGCGACCCATGCCGCTGTCGATCTTGAGGTGGATGCGCGCCTGCACGCCCAGCGCCGCCGCCCGCTGCCCATAAGCACGCACCAGCTCAATGGATGAGACAGTCAGAGCCACGTCGGCTGCGACAGCCGCCTCGACCTCGGCCACGGAAACGACGCCCAGGATGAGGATGGGCACTCGCAGCCCGGCGGCGCGCAGCTCGAGGGCTTCCGCGAGCCGAGCCACGCCAAGCCAGGCAGCCCCGCCAGAGGCGGCCGCGCGCGCCACCTGACTCGCACCGTGACCGTAGCCGTTGGCTTTGACCACGGCCATGAGCGGCGTGCGGGTCAGTGCACACAGGCGGCGCACGTTGTCCTCGATCGCCGACAGGTCGATTTCCAGCCAGGTAACGAAGCGATTCTCCATCCTCGCCCTCACTCACCCCGCAAGATGAGCCGTTGGAAGAGATGTGCGCGGCGCGCCGGGGTGGTCCGGAATGTGCAATACCTCCAGGAGGAGGAGCCGCCGCTTCGGGCCACTATACCCCATCGTGGCAATTGCCTTACCGAACGCGGGCGGACGGCATTTTCTCTTGCAAACGAGTTTCTCCCGGCTATAATCGAAGGACGACGATCGAGCGACCATGGACACCAACCGCGGGAATCCCGGTGCGCTGCCTGTCCTCTATCTTGCCGGAATGCTCGTCCTGGCAGGCGGCCTGGCGGCTGCCTTGTGGCTCTCGCCCCTCCCGGCGGCCGAAAAGCAGCGCGACCTTCTTGTCCTAGCCGGCGTTGTCGCCTACAGCGCCGTGGTGGCCGCCCGCCACCTGTCGCGGCGGCGCATCCCGATCTGGCTCTCGCGCACCCTCGACCTGGGAACCCTCGGGCTGATCGCAGTCAGCGACTACTTCCTGCGTCCGGTCGCCTCCTCGGTGTGGCTGTTCTATCCCCTCAGCATCGCTTTCATGGCATTCGCCAGCGAGCGGTGGGCCACCTGGCCGGCTGTCGGGCTGGCGATTGTTCTGGACGCGGCGCTGACGGTGATGCTGGCCGGCCGCGGGACTCCGTTCACCTGGGTTGATCTGTTGCTGCGCTGCCTGACCTACGCAGCCTCCGGGTTTGCCATGACCCGCGGCGCACAGATCGCCGCCCGCGTCTGGCGCGACACGCTGGAGGCGGAACTCAAGCATTCGGGTGATCTGCTGCGCCTGGCGACGCTCGGTCAGCCTTTGGCCAATGCGCTCACCTTCGACCAACTGCGCGACCGCCTGCCCTCGCTCCTCCAGCGGGCCGTGCCGCAAGCCGACGCCGGGGTCGTCTTCCTGCTCGAGACCACGCGCAAGGAGCTCCTGGCCTTTGCCTCTTTTGGCCTGGGCGAGACCTCGCTGCTTCCTAGTTTCGGCACCTCGGGCAACCTGATTGCGGCGGCAGTGCAATCGCGCGAGGCCACGCTGCACAGCGGGGCCGAGCTGGAGGCGGCGCTGGCGGCTGAGCCCATGCGCCGCATGCTCACTCAACGCCAGGCGGCCAACGACACCTCCCCCGCCGCTGCCATCCTGGCGGCCATCAAGGTCAGCCAGGCTGCACGCGGCGTGCTGCTGCTTCTGGCGGATGCGCCCGGGCAACTCACGGTTCGCGAGGTGGAGGTGGCGCGGACGATCGTCTCCAACCTGGGGACGGTTCTCGAGCATCTCGACTTCTCGGACCTCTTGCGCCGCGTGGCGCAACAACGCGAGACGCTGCTGAAGATCGCCCACGGGGTAGCCTCGGCCACCGGCCTGGAGCAGATCTACCAGGCGCTGCACGAGGGCACGCGCGAGCTCATGCCGTGCGACTCGTTCGCCATCGCCCTCTACGACGAAGACGGCAATCAGGCGCGGCTGGTCTATGTCGTCGACAATGACAAGCGCAGTGCTCCGATCACCGTCTCGGCCAAACCCGGGCTGCTGGGCAACATGCTGGCTGAGCGGCAGGGGTTCCGCGTGGACGACCTGGCCAGCCCTCTGCCCTACGCGCCGCGCCACTACGGCGGTGAGCAGCCCGTGCGCTCGGCGGTGTGTGCCCCGCTGCGCGTGGGCGACCGGCTGATCGGCATGATCTCAGCTCAGACGCTGCGCCCCGGGGCCTATTTCGACGACGACGTGCGCCTGCTGACCGCCCTGGCCGAGAGCGCGGGCGCCAACCTCGAACACATGCGCCACCTGGAACGCGAGCGCCATCGCGCGCACCATTTCGAAGGGCTGGCGCACAACCTGGTGCACCTGCTGACGCGCGGGCCGCTGGGGGGCGGCGAGGATCAACGCAGCTTCCTGCTGGCCCAGGTCACGCGCATGATGGGTGAATACCTCAACGCCGGCTTCTGCCTGACGTTGGTGCTGGGTGAAGATGGGCAGAGCTTTCATGTCGAAGCGGCCACCTCGCTGCAGCCGGTTGAGGACCTGGCGCCCCCTGGAACGGTCTTGCCGCTCAGCTCGCTGCCGCGGATGGCGGAGATCCTGCAGCGCGGCACGTATGCCGTTTGGCGCCGCGGCGCACAAGACGACTCCGCACCATTGGCCGAGATTCAATTGCTCACTCCGCAACCGCCCGAGAGCATCGCCCTGTTACCGATCCACAGCCCCAGCCGGCGCTGGGGCATTCTGGTGGCCGGAAGAGACTCGCCGTGGGATGAGGCCTCGTTTGCCCCGGAGCAGTTGCGCCTGGCCGACATGATCGTGCGCCAGATCGGCGTATCGCTTGAGAACCAGGCAGCCAGTGAATCCTCGGCCCAGCGCCTCAACTCGCTCACCCGTCTGTATGAACTGGAACTTTCCCTCTCCGCGGCCGACGACCCGGTGCGCGTGTTGGAGTTGACGCTGGACGTAGCCATCGAAGCGCTGTGGGCCAACGGCGGCGGCATCGCGTTGTGGCAGCCCGAGGCGCAGGTGCTGCGCACGGTCGTCAGCCGCAACGTGCCGGCCGCGCTCGACAACGAGCCTTTCCGGCCCGACGGGCTGGGCATGATCACCTACCGCGGCGGGCAAGCGCGCTACTTCAGCAACCTACGCCTGGAGGCCAACCTGCATCCGTTGGTCGGTCAATCCGGCATTCGCGCGGTCGCGCACTTGCCCCTGCGCACGGAGGGTGCGCCCTTCGGCCTCTTGATCCTCGACTTCTTCCACCCGCGCGAATTCCCCGAGCAGGACCGGCGCCTGTTGGAGATGTTCGCGGCGCGTGCGGCGCTGGCCTATGAGAAGGCGCGCCTGATGCGCGCGCTGCAAGAGGCCCACGAACGCTTCGAGCGCACCGTGCAGCACGTCCCGGGCGCGATCTACCGCGGCAGCGTCGATGGCCCCACGACCTTCATGTCGCAGGGCATCCGCGATCTGACCGGATTCTCGCCCGAGGATTGGACTGCCACGCCCAACATCTGGAATGAGCGCCTGCATCCCGACGATCGCGATCGGGTGCACGCCTCGTTCGAGGCGGCCATCGCCCAGGGCAAGGAATGGATCGAAGAGTATCGCCTGCGCGACCGCCAGGATCGCTGGCGCTGGGTGCGCGATGTGGCGCGCATGGTGCGCGAGGCGGATGGTTCGATCCGCTATTACGACGGCGTGATGACCGATATCACCACGCGCCGTCAGTTGGAGGAGCGCCTGTTGCGCACGGCGCGCCTGGAATCGGCCACTGCACTGGGGATGGGCCTAGCACACGAAATCAACAACGCGCTGAGCACGCTGTCGCTGCATTCCTACTTGCTCTCGCGGCGCATGCCGGTCGGCAACGAGGATGTGGCCCACCATCTGCAAATCATCGAACAGACGGTGCAGCGGACCGCCGGCCTCATTCAACACTTCCGCGAACTGGCCCAGCCCACGCCCACCACCCTGGCCCCGGTCTCGGTTTCCTCCCTGTTGGAGGAGATCGTGGCCACCTTTGGCGAGCGGCTGCGCGAGCAGGGTGTGGCGCTCGACCTCTCCCTGGCCGATGATCTGCCGCGCATCCACGGCGATCGCACCGGATTGTACGAAGCGTTATCGGCCGTGGTCAAGAACGCGATCGAGGCGCTGCCGGCCGGCGGCTTGCTCAGCGTGCACACCTCACGCGCCACGCTGCGCCACGATGGAACCGATGCCCCCGGCATCGCCATCGTCGTGCGTGATAACGGGGCGGGTATCCTCCACCAGGACTTGCCGCGAGTTTTCGAACCGGGCTTCACGCGCAAGGTGGAAGGGGGCGTCGTGCGCGGGCTCGGGTTTGGATTGGCCATTGCCCAGCAGATTTTCGGCGCGCACGGTGGAGAGATCGAGGTGCAGAGCGAGCCGGGATCTGGGACAACGGTGCGCGTCCTGTTGCCGACAGAAACCGAGAGTTAGGCCCACCGCCCGGGGGGAAGCGGCGCAAACACCGCCCTCCAGCACACGCCGCACATCCGGCACACATCCTGCAACGGAACAAGGCGGGGACGAAGGACGTCTCCTTCCCTGGGACGCATGGCGGGTGGCGCCGCCCATCGGCCGAAGGTCCGGGAGCAATCTCGGATATATAATGGGCTAATTGGGGCGGTGGCGAAATTGGCAGACGCAGGGGACTTAAAATCCCTCGGGGCAGCCCCCCGTGTGGGTTCAACTCCCACCCGCCCTACAAGCTGCAACCCGAGGGAGATCCGAATTGACCCAGCCAGCCAACTGGCGGGCCGTATGCCCGGGGGCGTGCAACGTGCGCGCGCCGCTCGTCGTGCAGGCCATCCGCGGAAGGAGGAAGCCAAAGATGAAGTCGTTTACGCGCAAGCCGCTCGTAGGGCTGGTCGCCCTGTTGGTGCTTACGGTGGGGTGCACGCTGCCCCTCGCGCCAACGCCGACCCCCTTCGTGTTTCCGACGCCGAACATGACTCTCACAGCGCTGTTCATGATCCCGCCGACCTCGACCGTGCCGGCGGGGCCGACCACGCCGCCGTCGGTCGCCGCGACAGCCACCTCGGTTGCCTGCACCGGCACTCATCTGGCGGGCTTCGTCAGTGAGACGGTGCCGGATGGAACCTCGATCACTCCTGGCGCGGCGTTCACCAAGACCTGGACGCTGAAGAACATCGGCACGTGCACCTGGACCACCGGCTACTCGCTGGTGTTCGACAGCGGCAGCCAGATGGGCGCGCCGGCTTCGGTGCCGCTCACCGCGGCTGTGGCCCCGGGTGCGACGGTTACGCTCTCGGCGGCCATGACGGCCCCCTCGACGACCGGCAGCTACCAGGGCTTCTGGAAGCTGAGTACGCCGGCCGGCACGCGCTTCGGCGTGGGCACCGGCGGCACAACCGCCTTCTGGGTGAAGATCTTCGCCGGCACGCCGCCTCCGGTGGTTCCGGCCTGCGTCGTCCCCTCGCCCGTTCGCCGGCCCGACGGTAATGGCGGCATGGTAGAGGCGTACTGGACGACCAACCCGCCGGCCATTGACGGCTACTTCGACAGCTTCGCCGAGGAGTGGCCGACCACGCTCAAGTACAGCGCGACCAGCGTCGTCTTCGGCAAGTCGCAATGGGATAACGACGCGGACCTGTCGGCCACCTACCACTTCAAGTGGGACGGCAGCTACCTGTACTTGGCGGCCAAGGTGCGCGACAACAACTACGTCCAGGAATCGAGCGGCTCCAACTTGTACAACGGCGACAGCCTGGAGATCTTGTTCGACACCGCGCTGAAGAGCGACTACTGCAGCTCCTCGCTCAGCGGCGACGACTTCCAGTTGGGCGTCTCGGGCGGTTTCCTGGTGGCGCCCGGCGGTCAGGAAGCGGAAGCTTACCTGTGGTTCCCGACCGACAAGGCCGGCCTCAAGCCGGTGGCCACGGTCAAGGCCGTACAGATCTCGGCCCCCGGTTTTTCGGGCTACCAGATCGAAGCCAAGATTCCGTGGACGATCTTCAGCATCACGCCCACTGGCGGCGAGGAATACGGCTTCGCCTTCTCCGTCAGCGACAACGACTCGAGCGGCACCAGCAAGCAGCAAAGCATGGTGTCGTCCGATCCGAAGCGTGTGCTGACCAACCCGATGACCTGGGGCACGATCCAGATGGAGACGAAAAAGGGGCCGTGATCCAAGCGGTCATCCACCGCGGATGATCTGACCCTCAGTCTGGCACGCTGCGCGCACACGAAGAGAATGAAGCCGTCGGCGAACGCGGAGTTCGCCGACGGCTTGTTGTCCTACTTTCCGCCTCGGTCCTCTTCAGAAGAGGACCGAGGCCAATTCATCGCGGTAGGCGCGGGTCAGGAGATCCTCCTCGCCCACGAGTTCAAGCACGGCGAGGAACACCTGGCGCGCCTGATCCTGGGCGTAGTGCTTGTCGCGGCGCAAGACATCCAGCAAGCCATCGAGCGCGGCCGCGAAATTGCCGCGCGCGATGAGCCGTGCGCTTTGCAGGTATTCGGCCTCCGCCGGGTCACCATTCGCGGGCGAGGCCTCGGCCGCGCGCAGCATGACTTGGGCCAGCGGCCGCAGCCGCTCGACGGCGACCACCTCGTTGCCGCCGGGAAAGGCGTCCATCACCGCCAGGGCGGGCGCGCCCTTGCCCTGGGCCAGCAGCCCCTTGACCAGGCACAAGGCGGCCGCGCTCGAGGCCGGGTCGTCGGTCAGCGCGCGCTGTGCAGCTTCCTCCGCCTCGGGCCAGTGGCGCGCAACGAGAAAGGCGCGTGCCTCGACCAGCGCGCGGTCGGCTGCGCGCGGTGCCAGCTCGCGCACGAAGCGCTGCACCATGCTCTCCGGCTGAGCGCCGACAAATTGGGCAACCTCGTGCCCGCCCTTGAAGGCCTTAACCGCCGGGATTCCCTGCACGCCGAAACGCGTTGCCAAACGCGGGTTCTCATCCACGTTGACCTTGGCCAGGCGGAAGGCACCGTTGGCTTCGCGCGCCAGTCTCTCTAGCATCGGTCCGAGCGTGCGGCACGGGCCACACCAGGGCGCCCAGAAATCCACGACCACCGGAACCTGGTTGGAGTGGGCAATCACATCGTATTCGAAGGTCGCCTCGCTCACGTCGATTATGCTTGAGTCCATAGCTCCTCGTGTATTCGCTCCGAACCGCATGTCGGCGGCGATCCCGCGGCGCAGTCGGCTACCCCTCGCCCTCAGCCGGAGCTGAAGGCTGCTCGACCCGCACCACCTCGCCGTGGAAGTCGACAATCACTCGGAAACCCATCATGCCCATCCACAGGCGCGTTTCTTCGGGCAGGCCGTGTTCCAGGACCTCTGCCAGGTGGGCCTCCGGGTGTTCAAGGCGGTTCTTCATCACCGCGGCCGAGAAGACGTCTGCCTGCCCGAGCAGCTTCATGGCCTGCTCGGCAATTTCCTGTTCGTGGCCGCGCATCATGCCCCAGATCGTACGCAGCACCGACTCGTCCACCTGACGCGCGGGGATGTGGCGAAGGAACCCTTGATCATTGAGGCGGTAGGACCAATCCGCACCGACCTCAACGACCGTAAGCGCTTCGCCGGCATCGGAGAACACCAATCCTTCAAAGAGCGGCTTGGCCACATTTCACCTTGCCAATGCGCGTATTCTGCGCGGGCCGATGTTAGTTTCGACGCGGCTCGTGCGGGCTGTGTTCTCGGCCAGGCTCCGAGTATACGCACCCGGCCGGTGAGTGTCCAGGTGTGGTGAAATCCTTGGGCGCAGGACCGAGGCTGCCGCGATCATGCGGCGGGCCCGCCGTGAGGGAGGAGGGACGGAGGCATAGCGAGTTAGCTGACGACGACGCGCGTGCCCGGGGCGCCTTGGACGAGGTGCTCGCCGGACGCCACCCGCGGCATCGCCCAACGGTAGATCCAGCGCGCAGCTTCGGAGGGCAGGTTAACGCAACCATGCGAGCGCGGGCGTCCGAAGTCATTATGCCAGTAGGTGCCGTGAAAGGCCACACCGGTCGTGGTGAAGTACGAGCACCATGGCACGCCGGGCAGATCGTAGCCGTCGCTGGCCGAGTCGCCGGCGGCCATATGGCGCGAGGGCCGCTTGTAGAAAATCGTGTGGCGTCCGAGGGGCGTCATCGATTCCCCGTTGCGCATGGTGAGGCCGGTGGAAGCACGGCTCATGAAGACCGGCGTGTCGTCCTGGTAAGCCACCACCCATTGGCGAGCCAGGTCGACCTCCAGGCGCTTTCGCTCCGGCTCCAGCTCGGGGGCGATCGGCGCCCTCTCGTGCTCAGGAATAGGTCGGAAATGCTCCGCCAGGCCCCAGTGGCTGAGGCGCGTCCGGTCGTCGTCGATACGGTACCAGACCTTGCCGTCCTCGGCCTCGGCGATCTCGCCGACCCAGAAGGTGCAGCTGTAGTAATAGCGATAGGTGCGCGATGCACCAAACCCGGGGCGGGCGCGCATATCAGTGAAGGGCACCGACGCCTCCACCAATGCTCCGTTGGGCGGGAGCCAAAGGAGCGGCATCTGAAAATGTGTGGCCACGGGCTGCAACCCGCCGGAGTGAATGTACTCCGCCTCGCCCACGCGGTACCAGATGGGGTTGTGGGCCGGCTCTTCGGAGACAACCACCTCGTGCACGTTGAGCATGACATCGTGGCCGAGCGTGGCCAGTTCTTCGCCCTTGAGATGAGGTTCGCGGCGAACCTTGACCCCGTAGGAGTAGGCCACGCGCGCCTGCCATGCCTCGGCCGGGGCGGCCCGCAGCGTGGCTACGGGTGCGGCCGCCGTGAGCAGACCGAGGCCGGCCAGATGGAGGAAGCCGCGTCGCGAAAGGCTGGAGGCGGCCTGCGGCGCCGAGGCACGCAGCGCTTCGAGCGCCGTGGAGGTTTCGTCGGCCATTTCCGGAGGCCCTAGTAGTGGACGTTGACCAGCGTGCCCACCGAGGCAAAATCGTAGAGCCACCCGGCGTCGGAGATACGCAGATTGACGCAGCCATGGCTCATCGGGTGGCCGAAGTTGTTGTGCCAGTAGGTGCCGTGCAGTGAATAGCCCTGGTAGAAGTACATCGTGTAGGGCACGTTCGGCAAGTAGTACCCCGGCCCGGCCATATCGTCGTAGCGATACTTGACGTAAATACGGAAGCGGCCGACCACGGTCGGATGGGCAGCCGTGCCGGTCGAGACGACGAACATCCGCAGGATCGTATCGCCCTCGTAGGCGAACACGCGCTGCGAGGACAGATCGACGTCGATCCAGCGTACGCCGCCCGTGGAGGCCGGCAGATCGTAGTTGACCGGCGGCAGGGGTGTGGAGGTGGGCCGCGGTGTCGAAGTGGGCGAGGGTGTGAAGGTCGGCGTGGGCGAGGGTGTGAATGAGGGCGTGACGGTCGGGGTGAAGGTGGCGGTAAAGGTCGGCGTAGCCGTGCCGCGGTCCTTCTGCAGCTGGCCGAAGACCATCGGGTTCTGGGCTGCGCTGGCCGCGCGCGCAAAGGCGGTGGCCGTCGCCACCAGCATGCACGAGAGCAGCACGCCCGTGGCGGCCCAGCCCCAGCCGATGCGGCGGCGCGGCTTGCGTGGGCGAATCTCCGTTGCCGAGGCCGAGCGGCGCTCGGGCACCACCTGCCGGCCACCATGCAGCGGCTGCGTGGCCGAGGCGGGCGGCGCGCCGGCCGTGCTTTCCTCGCGCATCTTGGGTGGTGCCGGCGGGAGCGATCCCAGCGACGTCAGGGCCGATTGGAGTGCCTGGCTGTGCAGGTTGAGGGCCAGCGCGTGCGTGAGGTAGGCTGCGCGCTGCGCGGGAGGAGCCAGCGCCGCCAGGACCATCCAGGCCAGTTCGCAGGCCGGATCGCTGCGCAGCGCGGCAAACGCCAGGCGGCGGGCCGCCGAGCGATCGCCGCGCGCCAGGGCTGCGCGCGCCTCGACCGCCATTGGCACGGCGTCCTTCAAGTTCGCTGAGGGCTGGCTCACGGCGTCACCGGTTCGGCCTGCAGCGGTTCGTTGCGCACGAAGCACAGCACGCCCTCGGCAATGCCCAGGCTCGCCTGGTCGGCGTGCTGCAAGAGGAAAGTACGGTCAAGATACAGGAATCCGGTTTCGATAATGGCGGCCGGAGTGTTTTCATCGATCTCGCTGAAGCTGTGATACGAGTTCATGTCGCGGGTGATGCTGCCCGCATGAAAGGCCAAGCCGGTGCGCGCCGCGTAGCGCGCGACCAGGCAGGTGAGCAAGTGCTGCGAATCCTCCGCAGCGGTCCCGGCCGAAGAGGCCGCCACCTTGAACCCGGTGGCCTGATCGTTGATGAACTCACACGAGTCGGCGTGAATTGAGACCAGCGCAGTCGCCCGATAGCTCTTGAGCTTCTCGTCGAACTCCTGCAGCAGGTCCACTTGATAGCCCTGCCGCTCGAGAATGGTCACCACCCGGTCGGCGATGTCTTTGTTGACCGCCGCTTCGGTCAGGCCGTCGGAGCACACCGCACCCGAGTCGTTTCCGAAGTGGCCGGCCACGAGGCCGATGCGGCGATTGAGCGACAGGCCCGCGCCGACCGCCCCAGGGATGTTGGTCGGGCGCATCAGCCGGGCCAGCGAGGTTCGCAACACTTCCGGCGACAAGGTGGAGGGCGCGAACGTGACAAAACCCGTGGCCAGCACAAGCGCCAACCCCATTGTCCAGGCCACGTAACGGCCCATGGCCGGGGCGCGAGATCCCGTCCCGTTCGCAGTAGCATTCGGGGAGTGCATGCCCGTATGGTACCTGAAAACCGGGCTTTGACAAGATGGCCCGCATTGCTTTCGCCTTACCGAGGCAAGACTAAGACCCACGCCGCCCCCATTCCTCGAGACAGGTGGGGGTTGGGTCCGGGATGGCCCAATCTGTGGCGTATGTGTTCGGTCTCGATGGGCGTTCGCGCGCCGGCGCTCTTCTGGTTGGGACGCGCCTCGCGGACCCAGCGCAGCCGATCAGGTCGAGGGCACACCACGCCTTACGGTCGACCGCCCGCGGGTGAAATGTGCACGGCTTGCCGCGGAAGGGAGAGTCGCATCGCAAATGCGCCCGAGGTCGCACGCTGCCCGTCCAGATTGAAGCTGAGACACCCCTTTGGCCTCGACGCCTGTTGTGCTGGAGGCGCGGCCCATCCCAGAGACGCGTGCTGAGCCGCCTCGCCCTTAAAGAAAGGGCTGCCCCTTACGGGACAACCCTGATTTGGAGTCAATGGCCGAGGTTGTGGTTGCTCAGGCGGCCGCGGCGATGGATTCCTCCTCGGCCTCCGCGCCTTCCGGCTCATCCGGCTTGCAGTCGAGAATCTGCATGTTGGCGGCCACGCCCTTCGTGCGGTAGTGCGTCTCGCCCTTGTCGTCCTGCCAGCGGTCGGTCGGCACTCTTCCATCGACGAAGACCAGACGGCCTTTGGCCAGGGACTTCTGGCGGATTTCGCCGAGACAACCCCCGGCCTCGACCGTGAACCAGTCGGTCGCTTCCTTCCAATCGCCGCTGTCCGTCTTCCAGCGGCGGTCGACCGCCAGCGAGAAGGTTGCCACGCTGCGGTTGCCCGTCGTGGCCCGGGATTCTGGATCCCGGCTCAGACGGCCAATGAGTTGGATTCGGTTGAGTCCAGGCATGAGTCCCTAAGTTGAACGGCGCGCGTGAGGCGACGTGGCCTTACGGACGGCAGGCGCCATCCCGGGATGAGGAGGCTAGCCTATCGGTGGGGCGCCCACAATCCCCCGCTGGGCGATGCAAGAGGCCGCGGGCCTCACGGGCCGCCGGCATCGTTGGCATACGCCGCCGCATCGGTGGGCGTCTGCCCGGAGGGATCGTAGACGTAAACCCACGTGCCCAGGTCGGCCCACTCGTAAAGGAAGCGCGCGTCGCCGATCGACATGTTGACGCAGCCGTGCGAACGCTTGTAGCCGAATCCGTCGTGCCAGTAGGTGCCGTGGAGCGCGCGCGCCCGGTCGAAGTACAGCACCCAGGGCACATCTTGCAGGTAGTAGTAGTCCGAGCGATCGGCGGCAAACGAGCCGCTCATCGGCTGGAGATCGACCTTCTTAAAGACCTGGAAGGTACCTGGGCGGGTGTGCCACGGGGGTATGCCGCTCGCGGTCAGCGTCGCAAACACAAGCCGTCCGTTGTCGTAGGCGGCCAATGTCTGTTCGAACAGGTTGATCGTGATCCAGCGCGTGCCGATGGGCACATCGGGGGGTGGGACGGCGCTGGGCTCGACCAGGCCGACCTTCCTCTGATCCAGCCATTGGTCCACCCCGATCATGTACCAGTTCAGGCCGTCCACCTGGCGCGTGTCGTAGACCTGGATCACGGTGTAGCGCGGCAGCCAGGTGCGCAGTTCCACGCCCTTCGACCCCGGCGCGCTGCGCGGGTTGGTGCTCTCGACAACCCAGCCGAAAGGTCGGGCGGGGGTGGCATTGAAGAGCAAACCCTGGAAGCGGTGAACGCTGATAGGCGCGGCATCGTCGCGGCGCACGACCTCCGAGCCGCCGGTGATGTAGAAGCGTTCGCCGTCGCGCTCGACCACGTCCTGGAAGCTGATGAAGACAAATCCGGGGAACTTGACGACCGCCCGGTTATCGTTTGCGGCATCCGCTACGCTGGGGTAAAGATGGAGCTCGTTGTCCTTGGAGACGCGGGCGAAACCGAAGTCCGGTGAAGCCAGTGACGGGTCTGGCGCGGCGGCGGGCAGCGGCCGCGCCGGCAAGAGGCCCATCTCCCAGTAGGTCACGGCGCGCGAGCCCGGTCCGTTGGCCGGGCAGTCGGCCGGGCGGTACATCTGATAGCCGACCGTGCACACCTCGCCCGAATCGGAGGCAGGCGGAAGCGCCTCGGCCCGCGCCAGCTGTGGCGCGAGCAGGGCCAAGCCCAGGACGATCAATGGAAGCCCCATCGCCCGCATATACGTCTCACCTCGAGACGGATGATTATATCGAACGGCCGCCCGACGCGGCCGGTCACCTCAGTAGCGCAGGATCGCGGCGATGCGGCCCGCCTGCTCCAGGCGCGGGCTGCCGCTGATCACCTCGACCTCCACCGTGCCGCGCATCGCCTTCTGCACCGCAAGCTCCACGGCATCTTCGATGGCCGCAGCCTTCTTTCCACAGTAGGGGCACGCAGCAAAATCCTGCGCCGAAATCTGGCCACACCCCGTGCACACATAACCCGGTGCGCGATAGCCCTCGCTGATCATCAGCGTGAGCGCGCGGCCTTGGTGCAGCGCACGCAGTGTGTTCTGCAGCCCGGTGGCGCCGGCCTTGCCCTTCGCCGCTGCAGTCACCGCGCTTTCCACTAGAGCCGCCTCGCGTGCGGCCTCGGCCACGCGGCCGACCTCGACCGCGCGCGCCAGCAAATCGGCGGGTGCGGCGTCGCGATCCGGCGAAAAGCTGCCGACGACCAGCGACTGCCATGCTTTTGGCAACAGCGCCCGGAACTGGGCCAGGGTCTCCTCCGTGCCGGCAAGCAGGACCCGCCGAACCTGATGACCCTGGAAGAAGGCCGCACTGGCTTCAGCCGCCTCACGCAGGTTGCGCTGTTCGATTTCCTGCTCGTGGTGCGACTGCCCGGCCACGCCGCCGCGCCGTCCGGCCAGGGCTGAGGCCCCGCCGCTCTTGGTGCGGCGCACTGCCTGGCCCGCCACCTCCTGCGAGGCGACCATCTCTCCGAGATGATAGGCGTACAGGTGCACGCTCTGCTTGTCGACGCGCGCCAGGCCATAGCCCCCGTAGGCATCTAGGAGGTAGGCCAGCGGTTTGACATACGGCTGAGGCAGCCAGCGGGCGCGGCTGCGTTGCGGCAGTTGGAAGAGGAACGCCTGGAAGAAAGCGGCCGGAGCGCACGAGAAGACCACCGCGCTGCGCCCGCTCCCATCGTACTCGTGCTCGAAGTATTTCTCGACGATTTGGAGGTCGGCGGCCACCGGCTCCGGCAGGGGCCGCAGCAAAGCACGCAGCCGGCGGCGCACGGGTTCCCCACCGCGCTCCGCCGGCTCGATATTCAGGTAGACGCTCAGCACCGGGTACCCCGCGTCGAACTTCAGGAGACTCTTGAGATCCTGCTCTCCGAGCATCGCAGCCTCCTCATGAATTGTGTGCGCCGGCCGCCGACGCCGGCCGAACTCTAGGGGCGTGCGGCCAAGGTCAGGCTGACCTCCTTCTGTTGTCCATCCCGCAGCAGGGTAAGCTTCACCGTATCGCCCGGCGAGGTATTGAGAACCAAGTAAGAAAGCAGATCGGAGAAGTTGCGCAACGCAAACTCGTTGATGGCGATGATCAGATCGCCGCCCGCCTGCAAGCCGGTGAGGGTGGTTGGCCGCGACCCGGCACGCAAGCCGGCCTTCTCGGCCGGGCTGCTAGCCGTCACCTCTTGCACGTATACGCCCCTGCTCTGCGGCAGACCGAGCGCCTCTTGTTCGGCCAGGTGCATCTCGCTCATGCCGGTGATGCCGATGTAAGGATAGTCGTAAGCGCCCTTCTCGATAAGCGATGGCAGCACGCGCCGCACCACGTTGACCGAGATGGCAAAGCCCACCCCCGAGTTGACGACGTCGCCCGATGTGGTGACCGACGTGCTGCGAATCGCGCGGTTGACTCCGACCACGTGCCCTTGCAGGTCGAACAGCGGGCCGCCCGAGTTGCCCGGGTTGACCGCGGCGTCGGTCTGGATGAGATCGGCCGCGGAGAAGACGCCCCCGCCGGGCGAGGCGCGCTCCGAATCGAGCGTGCGCCCCAATCCGGAGACGATGCCCAGGGTCATGGTGCTCGACAGTCCGAACGGGTTGCCGATCGCCACCACGGGCGTACCCACCCGCAGGGTCGAGGAATCACCCAACGGCAGCGGCACGAGCTCCGCGTCGGGCACGGTCACCTGGATCACCGCCAGATCTGAATCTGGATCCTCGGCGATGACCTTGCCGTGCGCCATCAGCCCGGAGGGGAAGTCCACCTCCAGACCGGTGGCCCCCGTGACCACATGCAGATTGGTGACGATGTGCCCCTGCTTGTCGACCACGAATCCCGATCCGAGCGCGCCGCCCTCCGCGGTGAACACGCGCAGCGAGACCACACCCGGATTCACTTGTTGATAGAGATCGCTCAGCGCGCCACTGGTCGATTCGGACGGCAGGCCAACGACCGGAAGCAGCGGCGGCAAGTTCGGCCGCGAGGTGGTTTCCGCCTGCGGCTGCGGCGTGACGACCGTTAACGTGGCAATATTGGGCAGAGTCAACTGCGGCAAACTGGAACAGGCCAACGCCAGGAGGGCGCTGGCCACAACACCCATCGTCCATCGCTTCATTCGTCTCTCCCTGGCAACGTATCGCTGCGTGTGAGCCGCCAGCGGGTGGCCGGCTATGCTTTTCGGCGTTTGCGCGCTAATTCCTCAAACAGGCGCTTCTCCTCCGCCGAGAGGTGGGTGGGCAACTCCACGCGCACCCGCACGTACAGATCGCCCTGTTCACTCCCCGAGCGCAGACGGGGCATGCCCAGCCCGCTGAGGCGGAAGGTCTGCCCGAGCGGAGTCTCGAACGGGATGGAAAGCAACACCTGCCGCCCGTCGAGGGTGGACACCGACACCTCGCCGCCGAGCACAAGGGTATAAAGGTCAACGGCCATTTCGGTGTGCAAGTCGTCGCCCTGGCGTTCGAAGCGAGAATGAGGCTTGACCTGAACGACGAGATAGAGGTCGCCCGCCCCTGCGCTGCGCCTTTGCGGGCCCTCACCCGCCAGGCGGATGCGCGTCCCCGTCTGGGCGCCGGGCGGAATGCGCACCTCGAGGCGGCGGCCATCCTGTTGCAGCAAGCGCGAGGTGCCGTGGTAGGCGTCCTCCAGACTGATCTCGACCGTGGCTTGGGCGTCGCGCCCCTGCGCCGCGAACGACCCGCCGCCGCGCTGGAAGCCGCCCTGGGTGAACGTGCCGCGCGGCATATCACCGAAGATAGAACGGAAGAAATCCGAGAAGTCGCCGAACGCTTCGCCCAGGTCGCCGAATTCCACACGCGTGCCGCCGGGCGCTGCGCCCGCCCACTGGCCCCAGTCGAATCCGCCTGGCGCGCCGCCGGTATGCTGCCATTCGTTGTAGGCGCGGCCCAGCTGGTCGTACTTGGCGCGCTTCTGTGGGTCGCCGAGGACTTCGTAAGCCTCGTTGATCTCCTTAAAGCGCTCTTCGGCCTCGCGCTGGCCCTGGTTGCGATCGGGGTGGTACTTGAGAGCCAGCTTGCGATAGGCCTTTTTGATTTCGCCGGCGCTCGATTGGCGCGAGACACCGAGGATCTGATAGTAGTCGCGGTAGTCCATGGTCACATGAAGGGTGGCGTATGATGATTCTAGTCACGAGAACGGCGGCAAGTCAATACGGCGATTCGGGTTCTTACAATCCTCTAACGCGTCGCGCGCGGTGTCAACAAGAGGCGCGTTTCGCGGGCTGGCCGCATCGAATTGTGCTATAGTATGGCGCGGTCGCTCGCAGGTACTGTGCGTGCCGGCTGTGACTCACCAGACCCCCGGCCCCCCGGCACGCCAGACGCGGGCATGGCTCATGCACAGCTCACCGAGGGGAGTGGGCTACCCACCATGGCAACCTCATTGAACAGCGGCGCAGAGAGGATCCTGGTTGCCGACGAGGATCCGGACGTTCTGGACAGCCTCGCCCGGCAGACTCTCTTGCCTATGGGCTATCAGGTCGCGACCGCCGCCGACGGCCCCACCGCCATCCAGCGCATCATCACCTTCCATCCCGATGTGGTTATCGCCAGCCTGACCCTGCCGCGCCTGACGGCCAAGGACATATTGGTGACGCTGCGCGCCCAGGGTCTGGAGGCGCCGGTCATCGTCACCGCCCCGGTGGGCATGGAGAGCATGGCCTTGCGCGCCTTTCGCCTGGGCGCGCGCGATTACCTGAGCAAGCCGCTGCGCGAGGCGGAAGTGGTCTCGGCGGTCGAGCGGGCGCTGGTCGAGGCGCGTCTGCGCCGCGATCGCGAGGCGCTGACCTCGCGTCTGGCCGAGACCAACCAGGAACTCGAGCAGCGCGTCAAACAGTTGACTCTGCTGCACGGCATTGGGCGAGCGATCACGTCGCTCGATCAGATGGACCAGGTGGCCGGGCGCCTGCTGGAGGGCGCGCGCTTCGCGACCGAAGCCGACCTGGGCTGGCTCACGCTGCGTGATGAGGACAGTGGCCTGCTAATCCTGCGCGCGCAACACGGCCTGCCCACGCCGATTGTGGCGCGGCTGGGCCAGGCCTGGGATGACGGACTCTCGCCTTCGGTTCTCGTTTCGGGCGAGGGCATGCGCCTCTCAGGCGACGGGCTGCGCCGCCTGGCGATCGGTCAGGCGTGCCAGACCGCGCTGCTCACGCCCATTCGCACGCGCGGCGAGGGGCTGGGGGTGATTGCCGTAGCCAACCGGCGCCCGCGCGATTTCACCCAGCACGATCAGGCCTTGCTCGAGGCGGTGGCGGACTACGCTTCGATCGCCCTGATCAATGCGCGCCTCTTCCGCTCACTGGAAGCGCGCGTGGCCGGTGCCGACGGCAGGCTCTCCCCTTAAGGCGCGATGCCCAGCGAGACGATCCTCCTCCTGGACCCGCAACATATGCTGACGCCTCAGTTCGAAGAAGCGGCCTTTCGTCCGCGCGGCCACCGCGTGCTGGCATGCGATTCGCTGGCGGAGGCCATTGGCCTGGTGAAACAGTTTCCCACCACGCTGGGCGTGGTGGCCATGCCGGCCTCGCCCGAATTCACGCAAGAAGCCATCGCCACCCTGCGCGCCGCGCAGCCGCGGCTGCCGGTGCTGATACTGCTCGACAAGGACAGCCCGGAGTTGGTGCAAGCGGCCCGGCAGGCCAAGGCCGATGACCTCTTGGTGAGCCCGCGCCCGGCCGAAGTGGACGCGGCGCTGGAGCGGCTGGCCGCGGAGTATGCCCACCGGCCCAAACCCGGCACCGGCGAACTGCAGCCGCGCCTGGCTTCGCTGCCGCTCACCCGCCTGAGCCAGCACGTCTCACGGTTGATGGCCCAAGAGGCGGCCCTGACCACGCTCGTCCGCGAGGCGCAGACTGCGCTGACCGCGCCGCCGGGCCCGAGTGCGCCGCCGACGGAAGTGCCGGCCGTGGACGCCTCGCCGCGTGTGCGCGAGCTCGAAACGCTGGCCAGCCTGGCCCAAGGCATTCTGCGCCACCTCAACCTCGACGCAGTGCTGACCGCCATCGTCGAAGCCGCTGTGGCTCTCACCGGCGCCGACGAGGGCAGCCTGATGCTGCTGGATGAGGCCAGCGGCGATCTGTACATGCGCGCGGCCAAGAACTTCGACGAGCAGTTCGTGCGCACTTTTCGCGCGCGGGTGCAGGATTCGCTGGCCGGCGAGGCGCTGCGCTCCGGCGAGCCGGTGCTCATCGACGAGCACAGCCCGCAAAAGATCACCACCACCTTCCTCGTGCATTCGCTGATCTTCGTCCCGCTTAAAGGCGAGACCGGCTCGGTGGGCCTACTGGGCGTCGACAACCGTCAGGCCGGGCGGCCGCTCACCGCGCATCACGTGGTGCTGATGCAAGCCCTGGGCGAGTATGCCGCGGTGGCCCTCGAGAATGCGCGCCTCTTCAGCCAGGTGCAGGCCGAGCGCCGCCAGCTGGAAACCATCCTGCAGCAAATCGAAGACGGGGTGCTGATCACCGACCCGCAGGACCGGCTGCTGCTCATCAACCACACCGCGCAAGAAGCCTTCGGCCTCAACCAAGATGCGGCCCTGTTGCATCCACTGGCCGAGGCCGTGCCGCACCCCGAGCTGCTCGCGCTGTACTCACGCCGCGACACGCCCAGCCCGCAATTGCGGCGGGCGGAGATCACCCTGGCGGATGGGCGCGTGTTCCACACGCACCTCACGCCGATCGAGGGCGTGGGCCACGTGGTGGTGATGCGCGACATTACCCACCTCAAAGAGCTCGACCGCATCAAATCAGAATTCGTCACCACCGTCTCACACGACCTGCGCTCGCCGCTCACCACGATTCTCGGTTACGTGGATCTGGTCGAGCGCGGCGGCCCGCTCACGCCGCAGCAGCACGAATTCCTGCGACGCGTGCAAGACAGCACGCAATCCATCACGGCTCTCATCACCGATCTGGTGCACCTGGGGCGAATCGAGGCTGGCCTCGACACGCAGCAGGACCTGGTCGACCTCTCGGCGCTGGCCGGCTACGCGGCCGACAGCTTGCGCCTGCGCTGCGAGACCAAGGGTATCCATCTTGAAGTGGACTTGCCGCCAGACCTGCCGGCCGTGGCCGGCAACCCGGTGCGCCTGCGCCAGATGATCAACAACCTGATCGACAACGCGATCAAGTTCACGCCTGAGAACGGGCGGGTGACGGTGGCCACGCGTCTGGAGGAGAACCAGGTGCTGCTGCAAGTTTCGGATACCGGCGTGGGCATCCCCACACCCGAGCAGCCCTACATCTTTAACAAGTTCTACCGTGCCTCCAATGTCGAGGACGGGACGGGCAGCGGCTTGGGTCTCTCGATTGTCAAGTCGATCGTGGAAGTGCACGGCGGCCGCATCTGGGTCGAGTCGACCGTGGGCGAAGGCTCGACTTTCACCGTGGTGCTGCCGATTGCGCAGGCCAATCTGGGCGAGACGCCCGACGCGAGTGCGCCTGGGGGTTAAATGGCGCCTCCACCAGTGCGGTGAGGGGGGAGCCTGGTGGAGGCCTTCGCCAAAGGAGGAGACAGCGATGAGCGATGGACTTTCCCCCATCTCTCTCTCGTCTCTGCCTTCACTATAACCCAGCCCTCGCAGCGCGCCCAGGCCACCCGTCACCTCTCCCCGATGACTTTCGTCGCTCCGCATACAACACCACACTCGATTGCCAATCCCCTTGTTCCTGAACCTGCGCACGGTATACTATTTCCAGTATCACGATAGGATAAGCGCCTATTATGAGTGACATGGCCTCGCTCCGCGCACGATTGAGACGCGCGGGCAGCACAACGCATGCGCGTCCACCGCAGCCCGCGACGCCGCGCAGCATCCCTGCGCATTGGGCCGGGCACACCGCCGCCTCTTCGCGCGGAGAATACTACTACCTCGAAACCAGCTACGCGCCCGATCATCAGCATGGACGTATCCAGCTTGGCGCGCTTGCGCGGCAAGCCATGCCCGAAAGTGATCTCTTGGGCTTCCATCCGAGCGGCGCGCTCGAGTCGCTCATCTTCCTCGACACGGAGACCACGGGCTTATCGGGCGGGGCGGGGACGTTCGCCTTCCTGGTGGGGCTGGGTCGCATGCAGGGCGATCGCTACGTTCTGCGCCAGTACTTCCTGCGCGATCCCTCTGAAGAAGCGGCGATGCTGGAGGCCGTGCTGGGTGAGTTTTCTTCCGCGGCCGGACTGGTCACGTTCAACGGCCGCGGATTCGATGTGCCGATCCTCGAAGCCCGTGCAACGATTCGGCTGCGCAAACGCGTTTCGCTGGCCAATCTCCCGCATCTGGATCTCTTGCCACACGCGCGGCGCTTCTGGCGTGGGCGGCTCGAGTCGTGCTCGCTGGGCACGCTCGAGGAGCGGGCGCTCGGCATCGTGCGCGAGGCGCGCGACGTCGAGAGCTACCGGATCCCGGCGATGTATCGCACCTATCTAGATGGAGGTGACGCCGCACCGCTGGAGGACGTGATCTACCACAACGCGTGCGATATTCTCTCGATGGTGGCACTCACGGCGGACCTCTTCGAGCGCTACCGCCGCCCGCCGGAGGATCCGCTGGAGCCGCCGGACGGCATCGCGCTGGCGCGAGTGTATATGGCGCGCGGTGAGGCCGGGCACGCCGAGAGCGCGCTACGCGCGGCGCTGGGTGCAGTGCTGGATGAGGCGGGGCAGTTCCGCGCGCATGCCATGCTGGCCGCGCTGCTCAAGCACGGGCGGCGCGCGGCCGAGTCGGTCGAACACTGGCAGGCCTGGCACGCGCTCGCACCCGGCGACCCGCTGCCGTGTATTGAGTTGGCCAAGTTCTACGAGTGGCAAGCGCGCGACATGGCGGCCGCGGTGCGGTGGGCGCGAGCGGCCGCGCGCGCCGCGCGCCGCGCCCGCCAGACGTGGCAGCCCGCTGACCTGCTGAAGCAGATCGAGCACCGCTTGGAGCGGCTCGAGCTCAAGCAGAAGGCGCGCGAGGGACGAGCCGCGGGCTGCACGCCTGACTGCATTTGAAGGAAACGCGGCTAACTTTGGCTCCGAGCTCAGATCTCCTCCTTCCCCCTCCCCATCGCATGGGCAGGGGGAGGTTTCTTTTTCTTGGGGAGTTGGGGAAAGAACACCCCCAACTCCCCATTGCGGTGTTCCCTCAACGGAGGAAGTTGCGCGAGCAGCATTAGTGGCTGCTGTGCCCTCTCCCATATCGGTCCGCGTCCGCAGTTACGCCCCGCCGCGGCCAAGCCAAGCGACCGCGAAATCCACCGCCTCGCAAATCGAGAAGAGGCGCGCGGTGGCTGAGCCGACCAAACCGGTGCGCACAACGCCTGCGCGCTCGAAAGCCTCGCCTAGTCCGGCGAAGACGTCGCTGTTGAGCACAACCTCGCGGCGTGTCTTCCACATGTGGCGGCCGTCTTCCGACGCGGGGGCGCCCTCCTCGATGATCTTGGGATTCGGGATGCGGTACCCGGCCAGATGAAAGCAGGTGTTGCGGTCGTAGCCGGTGCCGAGGAGCAGCACCCGCGCCGCGCGTTCGTACAGGCGCCCCAGCGGCGAATTCTCGCCCAGCCCGAAATCGAGTGGGTGATCAGCCGTGATGGATTCGGCCAGCGGTCCCAGCGCGCTGAATGAGAAGGCCGGGTGCACGCTACGCCGGGCGGCGGGCCAGGTGCGGAACAGTTCTGCGATGCGGCCGAGACCGCGCGTGGGCGTGGTGAGCGGATCGAAGGCGGGCATCGTGTCACGAATCGTCTGCCACCACTCCTGCGGGACCGGCGGGTGTTGCCACACGGCCGGGTCGGAGCAATCGCCCGAGTGAGATGGCATGACGAGCGTGGCGTGCGGGCCGAGGGCGGCCAGCAGCGCGCGGATGACGGCGCCCGCGCCGCCGTTGACCCAGCCCAGCGCGCTGAGGGAGGAATGCACGAGCAGCACGCCTTCACGCGGGAGGCCGAGGCGCGCGAGGTCCTCGCGCAGGCTGTCAATCGTGCGCACAAAGGGGGTGCGTTCGATAACTTGAGCTTCGCTCAACGTGTCATCCTTTGGGTCGAGTCTCTTCCGCGGGAGTTGATCAGGGGGAGGGCATAGCAGACCTTACAGTTGTCCGCGCACGCACGATGTGCGCACGGGTACCGCGCGCGGAGGACAGGCGCATTGGTCTTGACCGTCGTTCCCGCGAAAGCGGGAAAGGGGGAAGGCCCATCGCACGCGATGCGCTTATCGCGTGGGAAGACCGAGCACCGCCTCAACAGTGTATTCCCCAACGAGCCGACCTTCCCAAACGCACGCCCCCCTGGATCCCCGCTTCGAGCACACGGGGATGACGAATAGCCGCCCCGCGCGCCGCTCGTGCATTTTGAGGCCGAGACTTCTCGGGCGCGGTGCGCCCTCGGAATGACGGAGGAGGGGCGCTGGCAGGCATTGCGCGGGCCTTACGCCACCTCGCCAAGGAAGCGGTCGACCAGCGACAGCGCCTCATCCGGCGAGGCATAGGCTACCACGCGCAGCGTGGGCGAATCGTTGCCGGTAATCATCTTAGAGACGCGCGCATCGCGGCGGTAACAGCACAACACCGGCTTGCCCCGTTCGAGCGCGTAGGCGATCTCGTAGCCCACGCCGTGCGAAGGCGTGCTCACTTCCGCCACCAGGGCCTGGCACTCCTCGATCCAGGCGATGTCGCGGTGATAGACCTCACCCGGGTCGACCACACGCTCGGCGCTCATGACCTCAGGCCGCGCCAGGTGCGCGGTGAGCACCTCATGGCCGATCGCCTGCAAGTGGTCGACCAGCGCGCCGTACACGGCCTCATCGTTACGCCCGCCGGTGAGCGAGCACGAGAAGTAGACCTTCATCCATCACCTCGCCTGCCAGAATGCCACGCACTGCCGCACGATTCGCGCCCTCGCCGCCACGCTTGTATTTCCCCCTCCCCACGACCGCGACAAGTCGGTAGAATGGGGGGACGCACCCACCTCATCCCGCCAAGAGAACGACACCCTACGATTATGTCGGCCAATCAGATCATCATCCGCGGCGCGCGCGAGCACAACCTCAAGAACATCGACCTAGTGCTGCCGCGTTACAAGTTCATCGTCTTCACCGGCGTCTCAGGCTCGGGCAAGTCGTCCTTGGCCTTCGACACGCTCTTCGCCGAGGGTCAGCGGCGTTACGTCGAGAGCCTCTCGGCCTACGCGCGCCAGTTCCTGGGCCAGATGGAGAAGCCGCACGTCGACTATATCGGCGGCCTGAGCCCGGCGATCGCCATCGAGCAGAAGGCGGTCTCCAAGAACCCGCGCTCGACGGTAGGCACGGTGACCGAGATCAGTGACTACCTGCGCGTGCTGTACGCGCGCAGCGGCACACCCTACTGCCCGAATTGCGGGCGACCGGTGGCGCGCCAGACCTCGACCCAGATCGTCGACCAGATTCTATCGCTTCGGCCAGAGACGCGGCTGATGCTGCTCGCGCCGGTGGTGCGCAAGCGCAAGGGGACGCACGAGGACGTGCTGGCCGAGGCGCGCGCCTCGGGCTTTGTGCGCGCGCGGGTGAACGGCGTGGTGGTCGACCTCGACCAGAAGATCACGCTGGCCAAGACGCGCAAGCACGATATCGACGTGGTCGTCGACCGGCTGGTGCTTCCGGCCGCGCCGGATGACGACTTCCGCTCCCGGCTTGCCGATTCGGTCGAGACGGCGCTGCGCGTGGGCGGCGGCGCGGTGGGGGTCGATGTGGCCGGCGGCAAGACGCTCGAGATGAGCGAGCACAACGCCTGCCCGCGCTGCGGTCTCTCGTTCCCCGATCTTGCCCCGCCGATGTTCTCCTTTAACTCGCCGCTGGGCATGTGCCCGGACTGCAACGGCCTGGGCCAGAAATACAGTTTCGACCCGGCCAAGTTCGTCGACGGCGAAAAGTCCATCGCCGAGGGCGCGGTGCTCAGTTGGGGGTCGACCAAGACCTCCAAGACCGCACGCATGGTGGCCAAGTCATTTGTCAGCCATTACAAATTTTCGCTCGACACGCCCTGGAAAAAGCTTCCCGAGAAAGTGCGTGAAGGCATTCTGTACGGCGACCCGAAGGTGAAGATCCGCTGGGAATGGGGCAACCAGGACGGCGGGCAGGGGTCATGGACTTCTGCGTACGCCGGCACGATTGCCAACACCGAGCGCCGCTATCACCAGACGCAATCGGAAGGTATGCGCGCCTGGTACTCGCGCTTCATGTCATACCAGACGTGCCCATCCTGTCACGGCGCGCGCCTGCGACCGGAGGCGGCTGCGGTGCGCTTTGCGGGCAAGACGATCATCGAGGTCTCGGCCATGTCGATCGCCCAGGCGATGGACTTCTTCTCCGCGCTGCACCTCACTGCGGATCAAGAGACAGTGGCCGGCGAGGTGATCAAGGAGATCCGCGCACGTCTCGAGTTCCTGCTCAACGTCGGGCTGCATTACCTGACGCTCGACCGCGTCGCGCCCTCGCTCGCGGGAGGCGAGGGCCAGCGCATCCGCCTGGCCTCGCAAATCGGCTCTGGACTGGTGGGCGTGATGTACATCCTCGACGAGCCGTCGATCGGGCTGCACGCTCGCGACAACCGGCGCCTCCTGGATTCGCTACTGCGCCTGCGCGACCTGGGCAACACGGTCATCACCGTCGAGCACGACCGCGAGACAATTCAATCCGCCGACTGGGTGGTGGATATCGGGCCGGGCGCGGGGGTGGAGGGCGGGCGGATCGTGGCCACCGGCACGCCAGCAGCGATTGCGCGCAACCCCGCCTCGCTCACCGGGCGCTACCTGCGCGGCGAGCTCAAGGTGGCGGCGGGCACGGCCCAGACCGGGGCGTGCAACGGACGGCGCTGCCCCAACGACCACTGGCTGGTGCTGCACGGCGCGCGCCACAACAACCTGAAGAACATCGACGTGAGCTTCCCAGTGGGCCTGTTTACCTGCGTCACCGGCGTCTCGGGCTCGGGCAAGTCCTCGCTGATTGCGGAGACGCTTTACCCGGCGCTCGCCGCGCGGCTGCACGGCTCGATCGACCGGCCGGGCCGCTTCCGCCGCATCGAGGGGCTCGACTTCTTCGACAAGGTGGTCAACATCACGCAGGACCCGATCGGGCGCACGCCGCGTTCGAACCCGGCCACCTACATCGGCCTGTACGACGACATCCGCTCGATCTTGGCGCAGGTGCCGGAGGCCAAGGCGCGCGGCTACGCGGCCGGGCGCTTCTCCTTTAATGTGAAAGGCGGGCGCTGCGAGGCCTGCCAGGGCCACGGGCAGAAGCGGGTCGAGATGCACTTCCTGCCGGATGTGTGGATCACGTGCGACGCGTGCACAGGGACGCGCTTCAACCGCGAGACGCTGCAGATCAAGTTCAAGGGGCGCTCGATTGCCGAGGTGCTCGGCATGGACGTGCAGCAGGCGTTCGAGTTCTTCGGCGCCTTCCCGACCGTGAAGCGACTCTTGGGCACGCTGCACGACGTGGGGCTCGATTACCTCAAGCTCGGCCAATCGGCGACGACCCTCTCGGGCGGCGAGGCGCAACGCGTCAAGCTGGCCAAGGAACTTGCGCGCGTGGCGACCGGGCGCACACTGTACATCCTAGATGAGCCGACAACCGGTTTGCACTTTGCGGATATCCAGAAGCTGCTCGACGTGCTGCACCGGCTGACGGACGCGGGCAACACCGTGATCGTCATCGAACACAACCTGGACGTGGTCAAGACGGCGGACTGGATCGTGGACCTCGGGCCGGAGGGCGGCGAGGGCGGCGGACGCATCGTGGCGCAGGGGACGCCGGAGGACGTGGCGCAGGCGGAGGGTTCGTTCACCGCGCGCTATGTGCGCGAAGCCTTGGCGGAGATGGCCGCCTGAGAGGGCTAGGGAGAATGGCGATGTCCCCGCCGCAGGAATTCCTGGATGCCGTGCGCGGCGGAGATATGCAGGCGCTGCGCAGGTACGTGCGCGAGGAGCCAGCGCTGGCGAACGCGAGGGACCCAAGCGGTGTGAGTGCAGCCATGCGTGCGATGTACCACGGGCACTCAGATGCGGCGCACCCTTTGG
>Ga0315293_10001086_pt1 | contig 26293 bp, 21 predicted proteins | sample YL17G13_20_MG_FD_203071 | JGI IMG/M metagenome (GOLD analysis project Ga0315293, IMG submission 203071) | Sediment microbial communities from Yellowstone Lake, YNP, Wyoming, USA - YL17G13_20 | ecosystem: Environmental > Aquatic > Freshwater > Lake > Sediment | place: USA: Wyoming | collected...
AAGTTGAGAACCGTCAAGTGCATTCTCAGAAAAATCAATTGTTTTGGTTTTGGAGATGGTAGGTTGAAACTTGTAAACTCTATCGGCCTGCCTGATAAATACAAAAATTAAACTACCGTACCTATTTTTCTTCAAAAGTAACCTAATTATTTTTGAAATTGCTGACAATTGTTGTTGAGGTAATCGATCGAGGTGATTGGCAAGGGTGATCATGCTTCGTGGGACAGGATCGGTTGTCGGCTGTCTCTTTTTTTGTATGAATACCCATATACAGTTGACGTCAAATATCTTTATTGATGTGTTAAAATAAAAAACATGGGGGAAAAAATTAGTAGACAAAAATTAATAATCGTGCTTCATGGACCAGACGAAATTATTTGTAAAAAAATGTTGTCTTTGTGGAAAGTTCCATAATAAATTCGATTTGCCAAAAACCTAATTACAAATGTTGCAAATTCTCGCTCAGCAAAGAATTTGAACAGTCTTTATTAAATTCTTCTAAAAAAAATATTTGAAAAACTAAACTATAGGCAGTATTTTTATTAGGAAAGGTTTTTTATTTCCCAATTCCCAGAAGACCCTCCCGAATTGTGTCCATTTTATGTCCATAGATTTTTAGGAAACATTTTAATATAGACTTGGAAAAAAATGTGAAGTAAAAAATCCAATACCATATTTAGTAATCCTATTCCTTTGTTCCCCACCAAACTCCAGTAGAACCAGAAAGTACCATAGTACCTTCCATTGAGAGATCAGAAACCGTTCCTGTATATATACAGTTGTTTACTGGATAAGTCCAAGTAATTTTGTTTTGGGTTTGTGACCAAGGTCCTTGCCAGTTACCGGCATCGCCAGTGCTATAAAAATGTTTATCAGAATAAAAAGTAATGTGAAAAAGTCCAATATAGTTTATATTGTTATATTGGTATTCTATATGCCATTTACCGATTACGGAAGGATAAACCGTAATTGTGACTTCCATTAAACTCGTGCCATCATTATTAATCGCAGTCAAAGTATATTTGGTAGTAGAGGCTGGACTTATATTATATGTCCCACTGCTTGTAACTGAACCAATTCCATTGTCTATCTGAACTGAATTTGCATTTGTAACACTCCAAGATAATACAACTTCTTCTCCTTTCAATATTTCAGTTGCACTTGCTGAAAAATTTAAAATGGTGGGTAGATTCAACCCATTTGGTTCATCGGATGTTGAGCATGATAGAAAAACAAGCAAAACAATCATCAGTAAAATTGTTTTTTTCATTAATCCTCTTTTTAAATTTTATTATAAAAAACTATTATTCATAGAATTGATTTTAAGGAAAATTAAAGTTATTGTCAAAATGATTTTGCCTGGCGTCACCCTTTTTTTCATAATCCATACTCCATCTCATGGACAAGTGCAGTTGGGTTGACGAGGAACGGGAGCATGGGCGGGATGGTTTTGAGTAAAGCCTTTCTGGCTCTGCGTTTCCAGCGGAAAAGGAACATTCTTTTCACCCCGGCAAGTAGGTTCTTTACGTCCTGCAGCAGCCGATAATAAACGAACTTCGGCTGATGCTTCTTCTTGTTCTTTTCCATGCGCGCCGCTTTTTGCACTTCGGCTTTCAAACTGGGGTTTTCATTGAAAGTTTTGGGGGCGGTAGGTTAAAACTTGTAAACTCCACCGGCCTGCTGGACGAATACAAGAATTAACCTACCGTCCCAATTCTGCCATCCGAACCGAATCTCACCACACCAGGACGCGCTCGGCCGGGGCCAGGTAGCGGGCGAGGCCCGGTTTCACGGCGAACGCCTCATACCAGGCGTCGAGGTTGCGGACGGTGGCGGCCCGGTATTCGGCGGGGGAGTGGCTGTCGGTGATCAGCTGGCGGCGGAGCGAGGCTTCGCGGGCCTTGCCGCGCCACGACTGGGCGAAACTCAGGAAGAACTGCTGGTCGCCGTTGAACCCATGGGCCAGCGGCGCCTTCTTCCCGCGCAGGGACAAGCGGTAGGCGTCATAGGCCGCGGCCAGTCCGGCGACGTCGGCGATGTTCTCGCCGATGGTCAGCTTGCCGTTGACCGCCATGTCGGGAAGGGGGCGGTAGGCGTCGTACTGGCTGACGAGCTTGGCGGCCGCTGCCTGGAAGTGCGCCGTGTCGGCCTCGGTCCACCAATTGTTGAGCTTTCCCTCGGCGTCGAACAGGGCCCCTTGGTCGTCGAAGCTGTGGCTGATCTCATGGCCGATCACTGAGCCGATGGCCCCATAGTCCATAGCCTCGGGCCGCTTGGGGTCGAAGAACGGCGGCTGCAGGATGGCGGCGGGGAAGTTCAAGGCGTTCATCGCCGGCAGGTTGACGGCGTTCACTGTCTGCGGGGTCATGACCCACTCGGAACGGTCGACAACCTGGCCGAGCATGCGCAAGCTCCGCTGCAGGTCGAACTGTTCCACGCGCTCCAGGTTGCCGTACGCGTCGTCGGGGAGGATCTCCAGCTTGGAATAGTCGACCCAGGCGTCGGGATAGCCCACGCCGACGATCAGAACGTCGAGCTTGGCCTTCGCCTTGGCCTTCGTCTCGGGCGTCATCCATGCCAATTTGTCGATCCGCGCCCGGAAGGCGGCGATGAGGTTGCTTACCATCGCCTTGGCGCGCGCCTTCTCCGAGGCGGGGAAGAACTTCTTGACGTAGAGCTTGCCGACGGCGTCCCCCAACGCGCCGTTGGTGGCGTCGACGGCGCGCTTCCAGCGGTCCCTGGGACGGGGGACTCCGGACAGGGCTGTGCCGTAGAAAGCGAAGTTTTCCGCATCGAATTCCTTCGGCAGGACTCTGGCCATGTGCTCGATGGCGCGGAATGCCAGGTAATCCTTCCATATCCGGAGCGGTTCGGTGGCCGTGAGGGCCGAAATGCCTGTCAGGGCGCTGGGCTGCCACACCACGAAATCTTTCTGCCCGGAGAGGCCGCAGGCGGAAAAGAAGGCGTCCCAGTCCAGCCCCGGTGCCTTGGCGGCGAATTCCTGGCGCGTCCACTGGTTGTTGCCCTTCTGGATGTCGCCGGTGTCGGTGCGGTTCCAGTGCGCTTCGGCGATGCTGTGTTCCAGCTGGAAGATCCCGTCGGCCCGCGCCTGGTCGGCGGGCAGGCCGGCAAGTTTAAGGACGGTCGCTATGTGGGCGATATATTTCTCCCGGACGTCCGCCATGCGCGGCGAGGGGGAAAGGAAATAGTCACGATCGGGCATGCCGAGACCGCCCTGGAGCAGGTAGGGGAGATAGCGCTTCGGGCTGTTCAAATCCTGGGCGACCCACAGGCCGAAAATATTGTCCGTATAGAGGTTGGTCGCATTGAGTATGTCCGCGTCGGCGCGCAGGCGGCTGCCCAGGAACCCGGACAGGTCGCGCTGGTCGGCAATCCCGGCGATGCGGTCGAGAACGGGCTGAAGCGGCTTCAGGCCGCGAGCGTCGATGGCGGCCGTGTCCATGTAGGCCGTGAAGAAATCGCCGATCTTCCGCGCCTCGGATGCGGGCGGCGCTTTTTTGGCCGCCGCCTGCTTGATCAGATCGGCCGTCCGCTTGCTGGTCAGTTCGTACACCAGCGTCCCGATCCCGTAGCCGCCCAGGTCCTCGGGGATGGGCGTGTTCTTCAGCCACGTGCCGTTGGCGTAAGCGAAGAAATCGTTTCCAGGCAACACGGAGCGGTCCATCCCATCCAGATCGATGCCTGGGCCTGGAATGCCTTTCGGCTCGGCCTTGGCCGCCGTGCCGGCCGCGGGCAAGCAGACAAATAAAGCCAGCAAGACCGCGGCATTGAAAATGCAGCGAGAAATTCTCGAAAAACGAGCGTTCATGACTATTTACCTCCCTGAGTCAATGGACGCCACTGACCCAGATGAATTGACCTCCCAGAAATTTGCGAAACAAACAATTTACGCCAATTGGCGCCGGAAAGTTTCGCTGATATCAGGACTTTTAGCGAAACCCCGCCTGGATCGCCGTCAGGACGGGAAAGTAGCCTGTGGCGACCGTCAATAGCGCAGCCACTCGAATGCGGCAGAAGCCTCGATCGCGTAGGTATTGCCGTTGTCGTCCTCGATGGTCAAGGTCACCTTGATCGCATCGGGATTTTTACTGCTGTAAATATCCTGGGTGTGATCGTAATAGAGCAGGCTGAAGGTGAAATCGGCGTTGGCGGCAACGCTGTAGACGCCGGCGGGAGCGGGCGTGATCTGGTCCTGGAAAGCGGAGCTGCCGGTCTTGGTAGCCTGGATGACGACGTCGCTGCCGGCTTTTATTTCCAGCACAAACTCCTTGATGACCGCGTTGACGTCGCTCTGGTTTTCGGCCTTGACCCTGAATTCCAGTTTCGAGTCGCCATGTATCCCAGGGCCGATATAGGATCCCTTGCCCCATACCTCGGTAATTCGGACATCACTTTTCTTCTTTTTGCAGCCGGGCATGGAAACGACCGACAACGCCACAACCAGAACCAGTAACCAAAGACGAGCTTTTTTCATTTTCCCCTCCTCCAATCATTTGCTGCAGTCAAAAAAATACGCAACAGGAAAATGGATTTCCCCTATGGACTGATTTTATGGATGAAGGGCGGGAAAGTCAAGCCTCCGGGTAAAACAGGTGAATTATGGTTCATAGGGGTAGGTTGTTCTATACTAGATTCCGTGAATTCATATCAAGTCACATATAATAATATAATATCTTATTATTTCTTAAAAAATCTTAATATATAAAAGAACCCTACGAATACGATCATCCCAAGGATCAGGAAGACGATCAAGTCGCGCCAGAGGAAGGTTGGGTCCTTTTTCAGCCACATGACGATGCCCATGGCGTTGACCGCGACGATCATGGTGGTGAAGAAGCCATAGAACATGAACTGGATTGGGAAGGACGTGCCCGGACGCGTCCAGAGCAGGTAGACGCTGAGGAGGCCTAGCGGGATGGTGAAGCCGAGGTCGAAGACGCGCACCAGCCAGAAAGCGGTCGGGGCGATGTCGTAGCCGCGGGTCGTACCCTTGACCATCACCTCGAAGACCTCCTTCATCCACATGCCGGCGAAAACCAGCAGGAATAAGACCAGGATCGACGAATAGACGGCCAGCCCCTTCTTGTTGAAGCGGGCGACGCGGTCCTTGGGGAAAACCGAGAGTGAATAGAGCATGATGAGCAGGGCGGCGACCAGGATGAACAGGAAATGGAAAAAGTACTTTTCGTTGTTACCGGCATAGGTGGGGGAACTCCATTCCCAACCGATGGTATAGCTCAGGACGAAGTAGATGAGATAGAGCGGGGTGGCGATCAGCAGGTATTTGGCGACGGGCTTGCGCAGCCAGAGGGCGATGCCGCCGGCGATCGAGATCAGGCTCAGCAGGAAGAGGTTCACCACGTCCTGGCCGACGATCTGATTGTTGATGACGGGATTGGACTTGTAGTGGATGTTGCCCAGGAACAGCGGCCCCTGGATCGCCAGATAGATCAGTAAAATGCCCGTGATCACGGCCAGCAGGCCGATCGCGATGCGCTCGAATTCAGAAGCGAACGCGTTTTCTTTTGTCATCGTGCACCTCTTTGCGCCCGGGGCGAGGGGACACTCGCGTACCCGGATGAATTTATCTCGGGAGCTATTTTAAAACGGCAGCGGGAAGATTGCAACCAGTGCGGTTGCTTTTGCTGTCCGTTTGGAGTAAAATAACCGCATGATCTCGCGCCCAAGTTTGTCCACGCGCTAAAGAATGCATAAAGTGATATTCATCCTTCTGGTGCTCGGCTTGGGCAGCGTTCTCGCCTGGTATTTTATTCCCCGCTCCGAGCCTGCCGTCGCGGTCACCCCTGTTTATCGGGACCTGAAGCTGGCCGAAGCCAGGGAAATGAAAATGCCCATCGGCTCTGGCGATTTTTTCGCCGGAGTGCTGGAACGGGCCGGGGTAAAGGCACAAGAAGCGGCCCAGCTTATTGCCGACATCCGACCGATCTATGATTTGGCCAGCATTCACAGCGGCCGCAGCCTGACCCTGTTTTTCGAAGGCGAAAAGCTGCGCAACCTGGTTTACCCGATCGATCGGGACTCGTACCTGGAAGTGGAAAGCGACGGACTAAGGCGCTTTTGGGGGCGTGTTGTCGCCGTTCCCTACGAGATCAAGCGCGAGGTCGTCCGCATCCGCATCGAGAATTCCCTTTACGAATCGACCGAGGCTTCCGGCGAGAAGTTGGAACTATTCGAACCGTTGGCAAGCATTTTCGAATACGACGTCGATTTCAACCGCGATATCCAGCCCGGGGATTCGCTTTCAGCCGTAGTGGACAAAAAATATCTCAACGGCAAGCTGGCGTCCTATGGCGACATTTTTGCCGCCGAACTGATTAACAACGGCAACGCCATTCGTATCGTGCGTTATCCCTCGCCTTCGGGTTCCATGGGGTACTATCATCCCGACGGCCGCTCCACCCGGCGCCAGTTCCTACGCTGCCCGTTGCCCTTTATCCGCGTCACTTCGCGCTTCGGCATGCGCCATCACCCGGTCCTTGGCTTCTCGGCGCGGCACAACGGCACCGATTTCGCCGCCCCCTATGGCACGCCGGTGCGCGCCACCGCCTCGGGAATGGTGACCGCCCGCGGCCGCGAAAACGGCCGGGGCAACTATGTGTCCGTCCGCCACGCCAACGGCTTCGCCAGCAACTATTACCATATGCAGCGCTTCGCCGCCGGCTTGCGTACCGGCCAGCGCGTCGAGCAGGGGCGGGTCATCGGCTTTGTGGGCAGTTCCGGCCTGTCGACCGGACCGCACCTGCACTACGGCCTGCTGAAAAACAGCCGCTTTCTCAATCCCCTGCGCCTGCAGTCGCCCAGCATCGCTCCGCTGCCGGCGGAAGCCATGGAGGATTTCCGGAAATACTGCGCGCATGTCTGCCTGCCGCTCGCGCCAATGCCGAAGTCGGCGGCCATCCGGACGATCGCCGTCAAGAACCGGCCGCTTCCGGGTTCCCCTGGCCTCAATATGGACCGAGCGGATGTCCGTGGCGGTGGCCGTGATGGCTGACGGCTTCTCGTGTTCATCATCAGCAGGAGATCCTGAATGATCAAAAAAAAATGGTTGCTTATTTTGGTATCCTTTTGCGCCTGGGGCGGAATCTGTTTTTTGCCGGCCCAGGAACGGGAGAAAAATGAAGAAATCCTGGCCGTGCAGAGAGCCATCGCCAGGGAAAAATTGTCCTGGCAAGCCGGGGAGACATCGCTGTCGCGCCTGAGCGGACCCGAAAGGCGGCGTCGGCTCGGCGGCCGCCTGGCCGGCGTTGTGCCCCGGATCGCGGCGCAGAAACCCGCGCCCGAGTCGCTGCCGGCCGCTTTGGACTGGCGCAACCACAACGGCAATTGGGTCAGCTCCATCAAGGACCAGGGCGACTGCGGCAGCTGCTGGGCATTCGCCGCCACCGCCGTGCTGGAAAGCATGGTTAAGATCACCAAGAATACGAGCGAGGATGTTGATTTGTCCGAGCAGACGCTGCTTTCCTGCAGCGGCGCGGGGAACTGCGAGGATGGCGGCTTTGATTATCTGGCGGCGGAATATATCCGGACGACCGGCATTCCCAATGAGAGCTGCTATCCGTATTCGGCCCAGGATGAACCCTGCAACCCTTGCTCCGACTGGCTGGCGCGCGTGATCAAAATCAGGTCTTGGGATTGGGTAGGCACCTCTGTTACCGGCATCGAAACGGCCCTGCAGAGCGGCCCGGTGTCCACTTTTATGACCGTTTACTCCGACTTCTATCATTACCTCGGCGGAATTTACCAGGTCTCCCCCGGCGCCACGGAAGAGGGTGGCCATCTGGTGACGATCATCGGCTATGACCATCCCAACGGCTACTGGATCTGCAAGAATTCCTGGGGCAGCGGCTGGGGGGAGAACGGTTTTTTCCGCATCCAGATGGGGCAGTCGGGCATCGGCAGCCAGAACCTGTCCATGAGCCAGCCGATCGTGGACGATCATGCGCCCACCTTCCAAGCCATAGCCGATCAGAGCGTCGAAGAAGGGCAGCTGCTCAGTTTCACCTTGAGCGCTTCCGATTTAGACAACGATCCCGTCACCTATCGTTGCCTGAACCTCCCGGAAGGCGCCGCGGTCGATGCGGCCAGCGGTGTTTTTTCCTGGGTACCGACCCACACCCAGTCCGGAGTTTACGACCTGAAGTTTGCCGCTTCGGATGGCATGGTCGAAACGGTAAGTATCGGCAGGGTTACCGTAACCAACGTAAAGCGCAAGCCATGGTGAAGCGCGGAAAAAACAGTGAGAACCATGAGAAAAAATAACTGCATCCGCATCGCTGCGTTGGCAGCCATGATGCTGATTGCCGGCGACCTGGCGGCGATCACGGTTCCTAAAAGCAAGCAATTCACCCTCCGCGGCGGGCTCAACCTGTTCAGCCGATGCGGCCGGGAGAGTGACTACCAGCCCGGGGAAAATGATTTCCCCGTCACTCCGGCTTTCATGGCGTCGGCGGCGGGGATCGGCCTGACCTTCTTCACCTCCTCGTCGTTCGCCATCGGCTTTGACGTCAGCTACGGCGCCAGGGCCAAAGTGGACTTGCGTGATCCTTCCGATGGGGAGACCATCCGTGCCGACACGCCCCAGAACCTGGTCGCCGTATTCAGCCTTTTCCAGTACCTGGAGCTTTCCCAGCGAACGCGATTGTTCGTTTCCTTTGGCGTCGGCGCCGAATACTGCATGGCCAAAGAGGTTGAGTATGTGTCCGACCTGGGCAGCCGGATCATCATCAGCGCTCCCGCGAACCCCATTTCACCCCTGGCGGTCGCTGGGATAGGCGGGCAATGGATGTTTTCCGGCACGTTTGGAATCGGCCTGGAATGCCGGGCATTTTGTCTTTTCAGGAATCCGCTCCAGTTCCTAACCTCCCCGGCGCTGACCCTGGTGTTGAAATTTTGATTGGCAAGCGAAAAGAATTTATCGGACGCGGTGGCCGCGGATAGTTATTTCAATAACTCGCCGATGTCCTGTCCTAGTATTTTAGTGGCTGTTTTCTTGAAGCGGCAGATACTCGATTCTTGAAACCAGTTTGACCTTTTGATTTTTATATTTTATCATGGATATTGATGCAAGAGAGAATTCTTGAGCTGGAACGGGATCTTTTCCGACCCCCGGTTTTCGCCCAGGAAGAAAAAACCCAGGCGGCCAAACTGATCTACCCGGTTCTGTGGAGCCAGATCCTGGCAACCACCGTCATCGGGATGGTTCTGTGTATCCTAACGACGGCCTACAGTTACTTCTGGCTGGCGCTTATTTTTTTCACCCTCATCATCGGCTGGATCCAATTGAGCTTGGCCCGGCGCGGCCGGACATATTTGTGCAGCCTCCTGCTAATAGCGGGATTATGGGCGGACCTTACCCTTTTTTCCTTTACCATGACCGGAATCGGCGTCCGGGCGGCCTGGGGCTTTTTCTTCGTCGTTTTTATTGCCGGAATGCTTCTCGGCAGGATAGCCGGCATCGTTACGGCCGTCATCGCCAGCTTGACCACGCTGGCCATCGCTTACCTGGCCCCGGTGCGCTCTCAATTTCCCATTCAATTCTGGCTGACCAATTCCCTGTACCTGGTTTTTGTAATTTTTCTCCAGTTCCTGGCCAGTCGTTCGATTCGCGAGTCCCTGGAGGAGGCCAAGCGGCAACTGCGGGAGAGACAGCAGGCCGAAAAAGAATTGCAGGAACGTGAGAACATGCTCAGCAGTATTTTCCGCGCCGCTCCGACCGGGATTGGCGTGGTAAGCAACCGGGTCTTGACATTAGTCAATAGCCGGATTTGCGAAATGACCGGCTGGACCCAGGAAGAACTGATCGGCAAAAACTCGCGGATTCTCTACCCTACTGATGCCGATTTTGAATATGTGGGAAAAGAAAAGTACCGCCAGATCGCCGAACAAGGCACGGGGACGGTGGAAACACGCTGGCAGTGCAAGGATGGCCGCATTATCAATGTGCTTTTGAGCTCCACTCCGATCAATCCGCTGGACCAGGCGGCCGGAGTGACCTTCACCGCCCTGGACATCACCGGCCGCAAACGGGCCGAGGAGGCGCTGCGCGAAAGCGAAGAAAAATACCGCCAGACCATGAACGTCGCGCCGATCGGGATCTACATCATCCAGGACATGCTTTTCAAGTTCGTCAATCCGGAAATGGCCAGGCTGCATGGGTATGATGCGGATGGAATGATTGATTCGATCAGTCCGCCCGATGCGTTGGTCGCTCCCGAGCACCGGGAAATGGTCCGTCAGACCCTGCTGAAACGGCAACAGGGGGTGCGCGGCCTGCCCTATGAAATCAAAGCCATGCGTAAGGATGGTTCGCTGTTCGACGCCATGGTCTGGGGGCAGGGCATTTTGTACAAGGGCAAACCGGCATCGGTCGGTTCGCTGCTGGATATCAGCGAGCGCAAACACGCGGAAGAATCGTTGAAGGAGAGCGAGCATCGCTACCGCACGCTCTTCGAGAGCGCGAGCGATTCCATCTTTGTCATGAAGGGCAACCTCTTTTTTGACTGCAACTCCAAAACCCTGGAGATGTTCGGTTGCCGGCGCGAGCAGATCATCGGCGTTTCGCCGGACCAGTTTTCCCCTCTGCTCCAGCCCGACGGCAGGAATTCACGGGAGAAAGCCCTCGAAAAGATCAATGCCACCTACTCAGGAACTCCACAATCTTTTGAATGGCAGCACTGCAAGGTTGACGGCACGCCCTTCATGACCGAGGTCAGCCTGAGCCGTTTTGAACTGGGCTCGAGTATTTTCCTGCTGGCGATCGTCCGCGACATCACCGAACATAACCTGCTGGAAGAACAGCTGCGCCAGGCGCAAAAAATGGAGGCGGTCGGGATTTTGGCCGGCGGCGTGGCCCATGATTTCAACAATATCCTTTCCTCCATCGTCGGTTATGCGTCGCTGCTGCAGATGCTGCCCGGACTGGACAGGAAGGTGAAGGAATATCTCGAGCGCATCCTCGCTTCGACCGAGCGGGCCGCCAGCCTGACCCACAGCCTGCTGGCCTTCAGCCGCAAACAGGCCATCGAGTTACAGCCGGTCGACATCAATGAGACGATCTCCGGGTTTCACAAGGTCCTGGCGCGCCTGATCGGCGAAGACATCGATTTCAGGCTCGAACTGGCCGGTGAAATCCTAGTGGTGAATGCCGACATCCGCCAGATCGAGCAGGTATTGATGAACCTGGCGACCAATTCACGTGACGCCATGCCAGATGGCGGCATGCTGACGATCGCCACCCGTTCCGTGGTCGTCCAGAATGAGCGCGGAGAGGTCCCCAAGGGCGCCTATGCCGTGATTTCGGTGTCCGACACCGGGACGGGAATGAACAGCGAGACCCAGAGTCATTTGTTCGAACCCTTCTATACGACGAAGGAAGTGGGCAAGGGGACCGGGCTGGGGCTGGCCATCGTATACGGCATTATCAAGAATCATCGCGGCTTCATCAAGATAGGGGGCGAAACGGGACGAAGCACGGTTTTTCATATTTATCTGCCCCTGAACCCGCTGGCCGTTCGGAAAAGCAAACGCAAAAAGCAAGCGAAGATTCCCAGGGGCGATGAGACCATCCTGCTGGTCGAAGACGATGCGGCCGTCCGCCATGCCACTAAATCGTTGCTCGAGGAGTTCGGCTACACGGTTCTGGAAGCTGCGGATGGAATGGAGGCATTGGCTGTATTTGCAGCGCACCGCGACCAGGTCCGTTTGCTCGTCTGCGATTTGATCATGCCAAAACTAAATGGCCAGGAAACCAGGGCCGGAATTTTAAAATTAAAACCGGACGTAAAAACTTTGTTCATCAGCGGCTATACCAATGACATCATCACCCGCAAAGGCATCCTGGACCCTGAAGTGCACATGCTTTTGAAGCCATTGCATCCCGCTAAACTGCTCGAAAAGATCCGCGAAATCCTGGACTCCTGACCTCGGCGCCCGGCTTGCGGCCGGCGAAAATTTCAATGAAAGTTGATTGCGTTCTTGCCGCTGCGCTTGCTCTTGTACATCAGCAAGTCAGCGCGCTCGACCAGGGTGATGCTGGTATCACTGGAGCGGGCCAGCGTCGCCCCGCCCGATAAGGTGACCGAAATGGGATTTCCATTTTCCCAAAAAACTGATTTTTCGACCAGCCGCCTCAGTTTCTCGGATATTTGGCGCAAGCTTTTGCGGTCAGTATTGCGCAGGATGACGAGGAATTCCTCGCCGCCCCAGCGCCCAACCTGGTCGAAGCGGCGGATGTTGTGCTGCAGCGTGCGGGCCACCGTCCTCAGGGCAATGTCGCCGACGCGGTGGGAATAGCGATCGTTCAGCTTCTTGAAGTCGTCGATGTCGAAGAAGATGACCCCCAATGCCCAGTGGAGCTTCTTGAACTCCTCCAGCCGGGCCTGCAGGAAAATCTCGCAGTAGCGGCGATTGGCCACGCCGGTCAACCGGTCATTCATCGCCATCTTTTCCAGCCGCTGGAGGCGGGCCTCGAGCGCCGGCTTTTCAGACATGTCAGAGAACAGCTCGACCGCCCCGGTCATCCCGCCGTTGTCGTCCAGCAGCGGGAACACGCGCACATGCACCGGGACGCGATGCCCGTCGCGGTGATGCAGGAAGATGTCGGTCTGGCGGCGCTTGCAGTCCTGCAGCGTATGGGCCAATGGACAGGCGCCGCGGCAGAGCTCACGGCCGCGGTCGTCGACATGAAGCAGGATGTTGGCCGAGCATTTGCTGCCCAGAACCTCCCGGCGCGGGTAGCCGCTGATCCTCTCGGCGGCCTTGTTCCAGAAAGTGATGAACCGCTGCCGGTCGGTGAAGTAGACGCCCTCGTTCACTTCTTCGAGCAGCTGGATCAGCAGTCGACTGTTCGCCGCCGACGGGCCTTTCATTTTTTTCTTGACTTCCATGCGCAGGGCCTGCGGCTTCGTCATTTTTCCCGGTATCAGGGCAACAGGACCGTATCTTCATCCTCCTTGGTCGTGATGTTCAGGCGGATGGTTTTGTGGATCATATCGATATTGATGACCTGGATCTCCATGTTTTCACTTTTTTCCATCGATTTGAGCCGGGTGGTGATTTCCAATAAACAATCGACGCTCAGCCGCTCATATTTCAATTCGGCCCTAATCTTGGCGAAATTGCCGCGGTCGAATTGATCGATGCGCATGATCGGAAATCCGAAACGGTTGAAGACGTCGTAAATCAATACCGGATCAATGGTGTTTTTCATGAGCGGCTCCCGTGGCGAAGTCGGGAAACCGACTTCAGCCCTGGTTTGCTTTTCGTGTTATATATAAGGCAATTTTTTCACAAAATCAATAGGAGCGGTTTTTTTTTCCGATTGCATTAAAAAAACTCCTCTGCTATAATTTTTTCACTATGTGCGAGGAGGAAAAATGAAGAAAAGCATCTTACACGCCGGCATGGCCTTGTTATTTATGGCCCTGGTCCCGAACATCAGCGCCCAGGCCAAGGAAGATTTGATCAATGATATCCTGATCAATCCTGCCCGTTATTGGAATATGCAGGTCATTGTGGTCGGCGAAGTGCAGAACGTCACCGCTGACCCAGAAGGCACCACCCGAGGCACCTACACGCTCCTCGATGACAGCTGCCCCAACACGATCACCATCCGCACCAAGGACCTGCCGCCCGTTGGCCGGGCTTTCCGCGTCACCGGCACGCTTTTGCCGGTCGCCGACCGGGCCAATGTGCCGATCATCAGAGAAAGCGAGAGAACGGACGCCTCCGAATTCTCCGCGTCCACCCGCAATCTGCTCCTCGGCCTGGGGGCCGTTCTAGTTATCCTGATCGTTATTTTTGTCTTCCTGCTGCTCAAGCCCAAGAAAACAGTTTCGCAGTCCAGATCTGAAGCGGGGTCAAAGCCGGAAGCCCGCCAGGAAAAACCTAAGAATGAAGGAATCCTGCCGACGGTCGCCGTTCCCATGCCGGCTCCCCAGAGCGGCGAGACCCAGCTGCTGTTGAATCCGAATGCCGAATTGCTCGTGGAACAGGGGAATGACAAGGACCTGGTTTTCACCATCAACAAGAATGTTAGCCTCATCGGCCGTTCCGGCACGCGGCTCAATGATATCGTCTTGACCGACAACACGGTTTCCAAGGAACAGGCCGCGCTGCACTTCGATCCGATCAGCGGCCGCTACTCCATCGTCAACGAAAGCGCCAAGAACCCGACCAAGGTGAACGGCGTGATCGCCAGCCAACCCGTATTTTTGAAAGGCGGCGAGTTGATCGAAATGGGCAAGACCACCCTGCGCTTCAAGCCGCTATAGTCAAACTTTGGTTTCAGAAATCCCAGGCAGCCTCTGAAACCAACTAGTTTGACTATACCAACACTAGATAGGTTTCGTAGTGCCCTGAAGGCAACGAAACCTATAGTGTTGGTAATGATTGCTTTTCGCAGCCACTTGCATTAGAATTGTTCCGCGTGACGAACATGAAGAAGATAGGCAAATACACGATCAACGCTGAAATCGCCAAGGGAGGCATGGGCGTGCTTTACCGCGCCCTGGACCCGTTCATCGGCCGCACGGTAGCTATCAAGACCATCCGCCTGGACATCCTGCAGCAGACCACCGGCAAGGAGGAGGCGTTGAAGCGCTTCCTGCGTGAAGCCCAGTCGGTGGGCAACCTGTCCCACCCCAATATCGTCACCATCTACGATGTCGGCGAGGATGAAGGGCTGATCTACATCGCGATGGAATATGTTGACGGCCATAGCCTGGAAGATCTGCTGAAGCAGAATAAAAAATTTTCCCTGGACGAGATCGTGCAGTTGTTCAGCCAGATCGGCGCCGCCCTCGACTATGCCCACCGCAAGGGAATCGTGCACCGCGATATCAAGCCGGCCAACATCCTGGTCGATGCCAACCACAAAGTCACGATCGTTGATTTCGGCATCGCTCGCACCTCGGCTTCCACCATGACCCAGACGGGGATGCTCATGGGCACGCCGCGCTACATGTCCCCGGAACAGATCACCGGGAAAAAAGTCGACAACCGGGCCGATATTTTTTCTCTGGGGGCAATTTTGTATGAATTGCTGACCCAATGCAATCCCTTCGAAGGCGAGAGCATCACCACCGTCATTTATAAAATCATGCATGCCGAATTGCGCCCGATCAGCGAATTCAACAAACAGCTGCCTGCCGAACTGGACGGCGTAGTCCGAAAAGCGCTGGCCCGCGACGCCGATGCCCGCTACCAGACCTGCCATGAGCTGGTTGACGACCTGAAAAAATACTCCCTGAGCAAAGGTCGGGTCGATACCGTCAAAGAAAATCACGGCAAAAAACAGGAGACGCAACTGCTTGAAGGGCTGGAAATGAAGCCGGCCCCGGCCGCCGCTAAAGGCAGGAACCCCCTTTTCATCGTGCTGATGGCGATGATCGCCGTGCTCGGAATAATCATGGGGGTCATCTGGCTGACCGGCCGCAGAAGCACTGCGCCGGCCGCCGGCGCTGGAGCCATCCCCGCGCCTCCCGCTGTTGCCGGCAGTGTAGAACCCGTAGGCGAAAAAAAGGTTGACTCCACGACCACCAGGGCGGTTTTGCCGCAACCCGGGCCGAAGGCCCAACCACCGCCGTCCACGGAAGCAAAAAAAAATCAGCCGGCCGCTGTCGTGCAGGCCCCGACCGAAAAACCCGAGTTGAAACCGGGAACCGCTATCGTGCAGGTCCCGGCCGAAAAACCCGAGTCGAAACCGGGAACCGCGGCGGTCGACGGCGTGCGCAACGCCAAGGGCTTTGTCGAACAGGTTTTTTTCAATCATACGGTCATGGTGCGTATCCCGGCCGGGGATTTTGTCATCGGCTCTCCCAGCGGCCAAGGTGATGAGGATGAGCACCCTGCCCACAAGGTGTTTATCCGTGATTTTTGGCTGGGAAAAACCGAGGTGACTTTCGAGCAATACGACTTTTTCTGCCGCGAAACCGGGCGCTCCCTGACTGGCGACGAGGGCTGGGGACGTGGCAACCGTCCGGTGATCAACGTTTCCTGGGAGGACGCGGTAAGCTATTGCCAATGGCTGTCGAAAAAGGCGCTCCGAAATTTCCGCCTGCCCAGCGAAGCCGAATGGGAAAAGGCGGCCCGCTCCAAGTATCCCTGGGGAAGCAGCGCGCCGACGACCAAAACTGTCAACATGAAGGGCGAAGGCGACGGTTTCCCTTTCAGCGCCCCGGTTGGTTCGTTTCCGGCCGGGGAATCTCATTACGGCCTTCTGGACATGGCCGGCAATGTCTGGGAATGGGTCGCCGACTGGTACAGCGTCCAGTATTTTCAGGTGTCTCCCCTTCGTGATCCGCGCGGTCCGATCAGCGGCAGCAGCCGCGTGGTCCGGGGCGGTTCCTGGAAGAACGGGCCCGACCTGATCCGCTCGGCCAACCGCAGCAATGAGCGGCCGGACCGGCGCCTGAACGTGGTCGGCTTTCGCGTGGCCATGGACGACCGCTAGTGCCCGGCGTTTCTTCCTTGAACGCGTTGATCGAAGCCCTCAAGGACGGTCTGCCGATCAACAAGGTATTGATCAGCCGCTCCCGCCATGACGCGAAAATCGCCACGGTTGTCCGCATGTGCCGTGAGCGGCGGATCGTCTTCCAGTTTGTTCCGGCTGAGGCCGTTGAGCGCAAGGCCGGGGCCAAGAACCAAGGCGTGTATGCCGAGATCGCGCCGGTAAGTTTTTTCAGCCTCGATACGGTGCTGGCCGATGCGAAAACCGGCCTGGTCGTCATTTTGGACAATATTGAAGACACCGGCAATCTGGGCGCGATGATCCGCAGCGCTGCGGCCGTCGCCAGCGACGCCGTGTTGGTTTCCATCCGCAATTCCGCGCCGGTCAACGAAACCGTCTGGAGAACTTCCGCCGGGGCCATGGGCAAGGTGCGGCTGGTCCAGTCGCGCAACCTGGCGATGGATATCGAGAAATTGAAAAAAGCCGGGTTCTGGGTGGTTGCCACCGATCCGCATGCCAAGATGAATTTTTATGATTTTGATTTTAAAAACAAAACGGCCGTGATTTTCGGCAATGAAAGCAAGGGGGTGTCCCCGTTACTGAAGAAAAATGCCGACCAGCTGCTGGCGATTCCCCACGCCCAGGGCGTTGAATCGCTGAATGTTTCGGCTGCCGCGGCCATCATCCTTTATGAAGCCTGGCGGCAAAAAAAAGGATAGCTTCCGCCGAGCAATGTTGCCGGTTTTTTGCTATAATAAACGCATGGGCAGAAAAGGTTTTACCCTGATCGAAATGCTGATCGTGATCAGCTTGATCGGCATCCTGGTGGTGATCCTGATCCCGCAGTACAAGTATTCGGTGCTGCGGGCCAAGGAGGCCGTTTTAAAGGAAAACCTTTTCCAGATCCGCGATGCCATCAACAAGTATTACGCGGATAAAAAGAAATATCCGGCCGGGCTGGGCGACTTGGTGTCAGCCCGGTACCTGCGGGAAATTCCCTACGATCCCATCAGCCGCGCTCCGCAATGGCAAACCATCATGGCTGAACCGCTGGAAGGAGAGGAGTTCGATCCCGATGTTCTCAACGGTATCATTGATGTCAAAAGCCTTTCCCGCGCCAAGGCACTGGACGGCACGATTTATGCGGATTGGTAGCCGGCCAGGGCCGGGGAGGAAAATGGATCCCGAACGCGTCCGCGGCGGGAGGCCGTCCGGCCCTCCCCGGAACGGGGGCTACGCCATGATCGCGCTGATGGTCGCCATATCGGTGTTGACCGTTTTCCTGCTTATGGCTGTGCCGCTGTGGCAGACGGCCATGCAGCGTGAAGCCGAGGAAGAGCTGCTTTTCCGCGGTCGCCAGTATGTGGCCGCCATCGGCCTTTACCTGAAAAACCACAGCAACCAGTATGCGCAGAATTTTGAAATCCTGCACCTGGAAAAATTCCTGCGCAAGCTGTACGAGGATCCAATCGCCGCCGATGGCCGCTGGGATATGGTGTTCCAGGATAACTCCGGCGCAAAGGCCAAGCTGCTGGTAATCCCGGCCGATCAGGCCCAGGCGTACCTCGGCCGGGCCGTGCTGGTCGGGATCTGCTCCACCTCTCCGGAAACGGCGTTTCGTGAATATCGCGGCAAGAAAAAATATAACGAGTGGGCTTTCTACCTTGGCGGCAAGGAGAACGAGGAAATGCCCGAGCTGCAGTACGAAGGCCGGTTATGAAAAACATCCTGCTGGTAGCGGCCGAAAATTCCGCCGAAACCTATGCCTTGCAGGTCCTGCGCGAGTTCTCCGTTAGCCCGGGCGCCTTCCATTTCTGGGGCGTGGGCGGCGAACGGTTGCAGCGCGCCGGTCTGGAAATCGCGGTGCCCAGCCGCAGCCTGTCTGTGGTGGGCATCATCGAGGTGGCGGCCCACTTGCTCAAAATCAGGCGGGCCATGAACCTCCTGTACCGGCAGGCGTTGGAGCGTCACACCGCTGCCGCCCTGCTGATCGATTACCCCGATTTCAACCTGCGCCTGGCTCGCCGTTTATACCGGGTCGGCATCCCGGTCTACTATTACATCAGCCCGACCGTCTGGGCCTGGAGGTACAGCCGGGTCGAGCAGATCCGCCGCTGGGTGACCCGCCTGTTCGTCATTTTTCCCTTCGAAATACCGATCTACCAGAAAGAAAAAATAACCTTCACCTACACCGGCCACCCGCTGCTGGATGCCGTGCGGGTCAGCGAATCGCGCGAGCAATTCCGCCGCCGCCTGGGCGTCGGCGCCGGCGAGGTCCTGCTGGCATTGCTCCCGGGCAGCCGGGAATCGGAGGTCAGATCCTTGCTTCCGGACATGCTGGCCGCGGTGCGCCTGTTGCGGGGGGAATTCAAACTGAAGGTGTTTGTGCAGAAAGCCCAGAACATCGCCGCCGCTTCCCTGGCAGCGATCCAGAGCGATCCGCAGATCGGCCTGCTGGACCAGGACCAGGGCTTTGACCTGCTCAATGCCGCCGACGCGGTCATCAGCACCTGCGGCACATCCAATTTGGAGGCGGCCCTGCTCGGCGTTCCCTTCGTGGCCATCTATCGGGTCAATCGCCTGACGTACATGCTGGGGAAGCGTTTCCTCAAGATCCCCCTGTACTCCATCGTCAACATCCTGGCCGGACGACGAGTGGTGGCCGAACTGATTCAAAAGGATTGCCGCGCCCCGCTTATTTTCCAGGAGATAAAAAAAATACTCGGCGACAGCGCCTGGCGGGAAAACATGACCGCCGCCTTCGCCGCGATCAGGGAGAGCCTGCGCCAGCAGCAAAATCCGGCGACGACCATCTACCAGCAGATCAGCGCCGACCTGGCCGAGAAAGAAACCTGAGCCTCCGAATGCCGCGGCTCAACTGAAGCTGAGTTTCTTGATTTTTGCGGACAACGCCGACAAGGAATCCCTGACCTCGTCATTCTGCAATTCAGGGTTTTGCAGGAGCCAATGGGCGTCGCTGCGGGCCGCCTTGAAAAGCGAATAATCTCTTTTGACGTCCCCCAGCTTGAAGTCAAGTTCGCCGGCCTGCTCCAAACCCGCGATCACGCCCCCCCCGCGCAGCCGCATGTCCATTTCTGCGATCCGGAAGCCATCGTCGTTGGCCGCGATGGCCTGAAGGCGCAATTTTCCGTTTTCGGTCGGCCGGGAAGAACTGAGGAGATAACAATAAGACTGCTCCGTTCCCCTGCCGACGCGGCCGCGTAATTGGTGCAGCTGTGACAGTCCGTAGCGGTCGGCATTCTCAATGACCATGAAGGTGGCTTCCGGCACATCGATCCCCACCTCTACCACGGTGGTGGCCAACAGCAAACGGATGCGCCCCTGACGGAACTGGCGCAAAACCCGGTCCTTTTGTCCGGGCTTGGTTTTTCCTGAAATGGCGGCCAGGGGAATGTCGGGCCAGAGGTCCTTGAAAACGGCTGTTTCCTCCTGCAAAGATCGCAGGTCCGGGGCATGCTCCGATTTTTCTATCAGCGGCGTGATGATATACCCCCTGCCGCCCCGGTCCAGCTCCCGACGCAGCTGCCGGTAGAATTCCTGGCGGCCGGCGGCGGCGATGACGCGGGTAATGACCGGCCGGCGGCCGCTCAGGGGCTTTTTCAGGCTGGAAACCGTCAGGTCGTTGTAAAGGGCCAGGCGCATGGTGCGGGGGATGGGAGTGGCCGTGGTTACCAACAGGTCGGCGGAGCGGCTCTTGAAAAACAGGGCGGCCCGCTGGGCCACGCCGAAACGGTGCTGCTCATCGATGACCACCATGGACAGGTTGCGGAAGGCGATATTTTCGCTGATCAGGGCGTGGGTGCCGAAGACCAGGGAAATTTCTCCGCTGCGCAGGCGTTTTTGAATTTCTTTTTTGCTTTCGGCCGGGCAGTCGCCGGTCAGCAGGGCGATGTCGTCAACGGCAAAAAATGACTGGGCGCTCCTGAAGTGCTGGCTGGCTAAAAGTTCGGTCGGAGCCAGGAACGCCCCCTGGTATCCGTTTTCCCTGGCCAGGAGCAGGGCCAGGAAGGCGACGATGGTCTTGCCGCTGCCCACTTCCCCCTGCAGCAGGCGTTGCATGGTCCGCGGCGCGCCCAGGTCGTTGACGATCTCGCTGAAAGCGTTGATCTGCTCCCCACTGAGGGTGAAGGGCAGCCGGCGATCGATGGCCAGGCGGATATCGTTGCTGAAACGGTAGCGATGGGTGCGGCGGCGGTTGCGGAAATAGGCGCGGATGAATTGCAGCTCCAACTGGAACGCCAGGAATTCGCTGTAAATGAAGCGCGCCTTCATTTGTTCGATGGCGGTCAAGTCCGAGGCCTGGGGCTGATGGAGGGCGCGCAGGGCAACGGCCAGGCCGGGAAAAGCATGCCGGCGCATGACCGCCCGCGGCAATGTTTCCCGCTCGTCCCGCCAGTCGGCGAGTATCCCGGCGATAATCTTGCGTAAATTTCCCCCTTTCAGGGTCGCCAGCGGCCGGTAGCGGGGAACGACCTGTCCGGGCCGGTTTTCCGGAGCCAGTTGCGGATTGACCATTTGCCAGGCGCCGGCGCGTTCCTCGATCCGCCCGTAGGCATAGATCACTTTTTCGCGCTCCAAGGCCGGCAGCAGGTAAGGCTGGTTAAAGAAGACCAGCTGAACCGGCAAGGAGCCGATTTTTCCCTTGGCGATTATCAGGGAAATCCTTTTTTTAAAATTACGGCTCAAGCGGACGCTGTGGACCGCGAAAGGGTACAGCCTCTCCTCGTCGGGTACGGGTTGTTCCGTCACCCGGGAAAAATCCAGGTAGGTTTCCGGGAAAAGCAGCAGCAGGTCGCCGGCACAGGTGATGCCGCGCCGGGACAGGATGCGGCTGTAGCTCGGGCCGATGCCCTTGATCTGCTCAACCGGGGTAGACAGGGAGACGCTCAATAGTAAAAAAATATGGTTTTTTCGGCGCTCTGAACTTTTTTCAGGCCGGGCAGCAGGGTGAACCAGTCGAACAGGGATTTCTTGGTCTTGGCGTTGATCTGGGCCGCGTTGAACGCTTCATCGAGAACATCGGGGGAATACGGACTGCCGTTGATGACCAGTTCCCGGAAAACATAGCGCATGTGGTAATTGCTGCATTCGAATTTCCCCTGGAAACTGACGTCGATGTCGCGCAGGAACTGGGGAACGGCAGCGTATTTTCCCCCGTCCAGCTTGACCTTGAGTGAGCCGCTGACCTCATCCTTGTCACGCAGGCGCAGTTCGATGAAAGAGATTTCCGGAGCATATTTTTTTGTATAGAGCAGGTTCAGGTAGGAGTTCAATTCGCTTTCGCTGAAAGTCGTTTTCTTCAGGAAAAGCGATGGCTGGCGGCGGCTGGCGATGCGCTCAAGGAATTTTTCGATTTTTTTGGCTTTTTCCATGCTGAAATCGGCCGCGCCCATGCCGGCCGCCAGCAAGAAAAACAAGCAGAAAAAGGATTTTACCTTCATTCGCCTGCAATGATAACCGTTCGCCCCTGGATTTGCAAGCGGCCGGCGAAAAAAAGCCGGATGGAGCGCGGGAACAGGCGGTGCTCCTGGTGCAGTATCCTCCGGCTGAGCGTTTCCTCGTTGTCGTCGGCGCGGACCCGAACCGCCTGCTGGGCGATGATCGGGCCGCTGTCCAGCCCGGCGTCGACGAAATGAACCGTGCAGCCGCTGATTTTCAGGCCGTGGCGCAGGGCCTGGCGCTGGGCGTGCAGGCCGGGGCAGGAAGGCAGCAGGGAAGGATGGATGTTCATGATGCGCCCGGAGAACTTCTCCAGCAGCACCGGCCCGACCAAACGCATGTAGCCGGCCAGGCAGACCAGTTCGATCCCCTCCCGTTCCAATAGGGCGCAGATTTCCCGTTCGTGCGATTCTCTGTTTGAAAAACTTTCCAGCGCCAGACAATAAGCGGGAATGTTGCGGGCGGCGGCTTTGCGCAAACCGGGCGCGTCTTTCTGGTCGCTGATGACCAGGCATACTGAAAAATTGGCGCCCGGCCGCCGGGAATCCCGGACCATGGCCGTGAAGTTGCTGCCCCGCCCAGATAAAAGTACCGCAACTTAACCTATTTTCATGTCGATCGTCCATGGGGGAAATTTGATGATTCATATTGAGGGACAGACAAATTAGATCCGCCCACTGCGTGGTCGGATAATTTGTGCTGCCGCGCCCGGAGAGGAGAACTGCGACTTTGCCTTTATTCATGATTGGTTGCTGCCTATGGGTGATGTGACAACCCCCAAGGGGTAGTCACACTATGATTTCAGCAAGTTGGGAAGTCGCTGAAATCATCTAGTGTGACTATGCCGAAGGGGGGACTCGAACCCCCGCAGGCGTAATGCCCACCAGTACCTGAAACTGGCGTGTCTACCAATTCCACCACTTCGGCATGTATTGTACCTTATAAGTTAAAATGATCTTTTTGTCAAGCCGTCCCCGGGACAGCACAAATTATCCGACCCTTGAGGGGGCGGATTTAATTTGTCTGTCCTGAGGGAGCACAAATTATCCGGTCACGAAGTGAACGGATCTAATTTGTCTGCCTCAGGATTTACTTCTGGCCTCCGATGTTGTAAAATAACCATTCATTAAAATCCAACTTGTTCCTACTCCGGAGAATTGATTTTGCCACGCAAAAAGAACTTTTTCTCAGCCCTGTTGATTTTGTGCTGTTTTTCCGGCCAGCTTCTTTTTGGGATCGCCGCGGACCCTTCGGCGGCACCGGAGAAGGCGGGCGACTTGGCCCCGGCGCCCGGCGAAAAAAAGGAAACGCTCGTTTCCAGGTTTTTCAAGGATGAAGCGGAGATATGGACGACGCCTTTCAACCTCGACTTGAAGTCGTCATTGCTCTTTGCCGGGATTTTGGCCGGGACCGGGATCTTGATCGCCAACGATGAAGGGATTTACGAAGGTTTTAAAACCTTCCAAAGCCGGAACTCCTGGGTGAGTAAGGCCAGCCCCTTGGCCACCCTGCTGGGTGATTGGGGAGTCGATTGCGGCATCGCCGGGCTGTTTGTGCTCGGCGGCCTGGCCTTCAAGGACAAGAAAGCCAAGGACACCGGCTGGATGGCCCTGGAAACTCTGCTGCATACCGGTTTCTTGGTGCAGGTGTTCAAACATCTGGCTGGGCGGCAACGTCCGTCGGTGGAAACTGGTCAGGATTACTGGTTCGGCCCGGGAGTCTTTTTTAACCGCTACAGCGAAGGCGCTTTCGCCCGCTATGACTCCTTCCCCTCCGGGCACACCGTCTCGGCCTGGGGGCTGGCCACGGTGATCGCTGAAAACTACAAGGACCGCTTGTGGGTGCCGCTGACCTGCTACAGCCTGGCCACGGCGGTCGGCCTCTCGCGCTTGACCGAGGACGCGCACTGGTTTTCCGACGTTTTCATCGGCGCGATTCTGGGCTACGCCATCGGCAAGATGGTCGTCCGCAACCAGAACCGGCGCCTGCAGTTCACCCCCGCCGTCACTCCGGAAGGGATGGGGTTGTCGCTGAGTTACCAGTTCGAATAGTTCAATGAAAGCCCGCGCCGTCCCGGTCATTTCCCTGATCCTGCTTGTCCTGGCGTCGCATCCCATCCTGAGCGGCCAGGAGGCGGAAGACGGCAGCGCCTTCGTTATCGGCGATTTCATGATGGAAAGGCTCCCGGGCGGTTATTTTTACCCGAATTTTTTTGAAAACCTGGCCCCGGATGCCACCTTTCTGCTCGAGGAAAGCAATGGTTTCGCCCAACTGGACCCTGCCAAGGTCTATTTTGAAGGCGATTCTTTCACCCAGTTCAACTGGTTTTTTGCCGGGTTCCCGATCAACTCGGCCCTCGAGGACGGCGCCGCGGCTTTCCAGTTGCCGTTTTTAGCCATCGGCTCCATGGCCTTGCAAGGCGAAACCCCCCAGCACCGCGACTACGGGTTTCATTTCTACCCGCGCTCGCCAACCGCCTCCCGCTCGCGGCTGATGGTTTCCACCGTCTTTCCCAACATGGGCGGCTACACGGCGCTGGGCAAGCTGGCCATCGGCAACCATGCCAGCCTGAGGGCCGACGATCTGTACAGCGGCCGTCGGAAAATTTCCGCCAATGAAGCGTTTGATTACTCCTGGGAAACGAAATCGCCGCGGGCCTCCTTTTTACTGGCCGTCAGCTATTTCAACCTCGATCGCCGCTTCAACGATTTCAATGCCCGCGACGCCCAGTTCGAAGAAGATGGCGGCCTGCTGCAATTCCTCTCCCGCTGGCAAAGAACCTACGCCCGTGGAACTCTCGCTTTAAACCTGGCGGCCAACAGCACCCAGCGTGACCGGCTCTTTGCCGAGGAAGGCCGTTACCCGCAGGAGACCTATGCCCTGGACAAGAAGAGCTGGTTTGCCGGGCTCGCCTGGCAAGGCCGGCCGTTCAACCTGAAATTTTCCTGGCAGCTGGAATGGGAAAAACGGACACCGGCCGTTCTGGATGCCGGCAAGGACCTGCAGGATATCGACGGGCAGGGGTTCTGGCCATTCGAAAAGTGGGGCCAGTTCCAGGCGACCACCTTGGCCATAGCCCTTGATCAAAAGTACGCGTTCACGGTGCTGGGGAAAAAAGCTGCTCTAGAACCTTACTTGAAAGGTACGGCCGTATTCTTGACTGCAAGCGAATCCAGCGGGTCCTTTAACCCGATCTATTTCGCCGGCCAGCCTTACCTGGTTGTCCAGTGGCAGGGAGGCTCTGCCTACCGCAATCAAAGATTCCTGGGGGCGGGCGGAGCGTTGTTCACCTTGGACGTGACAAAGAAGGTCGAATTCAACGCCCGGCTGTTTTTTCAATATCAAAAGCTCGGCTTTCAGACGGCGCGCAACGATAGCCATTTTTTTCAGCCCGGCGGCGAAGCCGGTATAACCTGGTTCATCGGCAAAAATACCTCAGTGTCCCTGGCTTACGGGATTTTGCCTTACGAACTGCGCGCCAATGTCAATGACTTCCTGGAAGATCAGCGGCCGGCCGCCGGCATTTTTAACTGGCAGGACGATAACCACGACGGCCGTTTCCAAGAATCGGAAAAAGGCCCCCTTTTCGGGCGCGGCGGCGGTTCCAGTCATTTTCTTTCCGCAGGACTGCGCGTCCCGCGGCGGGAGCGCCTCCTGTTGCAACTGACTACCAGGCTTTCGACCCATTTCAATCTGCACGTCAAGGGGCTCTATAAAAAGATCCGCCAGCCTCTCTGGGCGTATTTCGCCGACTCGTACGGCCATTACGAAAACGTCTCCGGCCAGGATTACTATTTTTTCGACCGCCCGTTCCAGGCTTTCCGTTTAAGCAACAGCGCTTTCGCCAAAGATCCTTTTTACGCCCAGTTCCTCGTCCAATTTCAAGGCCAGAAACCCGGGCGCTGGTTTTTCACCTTTTCCTTCCTGGCCCACATGGGCATGGGCTATACCGCTTTCGGCAACGGCCCGACTGCCAATGATATCGGCATCATTTCCGAGAGTCAGGCTTTCCCGAATTCCTGGATGAACGGCTATGGCCGCGTCGACGGGGACCGGGCTTTCGTCGGCAGGGTCTTTTTCGGCTATTACCTGTCAAGACGCCTGTTCTTGAGCACCAGCATCAAGTACCGCGACGGCAACCCCTTCGCCTTTTTCAACGCTTTCAAGCAGAACGGCCAATGGGTCATCGCCTACCAGACCATCAAGGCCGAGGACGAGTTCGGCAGGAAAGGCGGCCCCAGGGAGGATTGCATCTGGGATTTCAATTTCAAGCTCTGCCACGAGTTCTCGCTGTTCGGCAAGAAAGGTCGGCTGGAACTCGGATTATTCAATCTCCTGGATTTC
>Ga0315293_10001087_pt1 | contig 26287 bp, 30 predicted proteins | sample YL17G13_20_MG_FD_203071 | JGI IMG/M metagenome (GOLD analysis project Ga0315293, IMG submission 203071) | Sediment microbial communities from Yellowstone Lake, YNP, Wyoming, USA - YL17G13_20 | ecosystem: Environmental > Aquatic > Freshwater > Lake > Sediment | place: USA: Wyoming | collected...
GGCAGCATCAGCAGCAGAGTAGACGAGGGCGGTAAATTCAAGAGTCGTTGATCTTTGATGAACGACAGCCCGCCGGTTGCACTTGACACGGTGTGCTCGTCTATTGGCCAATGCTGAGCGCCCGTAGGGATTCCTTCGTACTCTCGGTAAGGCTTGCTGGTGCTGCTAGACAACAAGAATCCTCGGCGGGTAGTGGGTCCTGAAAACGACGTACTGGAAGCAGAACTCGTAGCGAAGACCGTCCAATTTGTGGGATCGGAAGGCGGTGCGGGAGAAGGTGCGGATGCGTGAGTCACGATGCAAATGTAACTGGATGTCGCCCCACTTGAAACATACGTAACCACATCATTTATGTGATAGGTTCCATGAGTTCCAGACCACGGCCCCTTAAACTCTATCTGAACCGGCGCTCCCGCCTCTGCCAAGTACCCCCACCACGGCATCGCTGAAGGAGATTGGTCGAGAAGGTAAGGTTGTGGTTTGCCAACATCCGCTGAGTCGTGTGCTATCTGACAGATGTAAGAGGATACAGCAACCGTTCCTGCGCCATCACCAAGATATTTGTGTCGAACTATGTCATTTACTGCATAGTTCGTCGCATTCGCCCAGTCTCCTTTCCACTGTAATCCAGGAGACCCGCTCGGACCGGAAACACCGCCTACCCCCTGAGCGCCAGTGGCACCACGAGGTCCTGGGGGACCGGGAACCGTGGGCGGCGAAGTCTGATAAGAAGCAACCACGGCATCCTCCAGAGGACGCATAGACAGCGTGACTGACGCCCCCATATCCAAGGTAACCGCTCCGGTGTTCTTCACGACGATGATGAACTCACCCTCGGGGTAAAACCGGGTGCCAGTGAAAAATTCAGACGAAGTCGTGACGGCCGCTTCTCCAGAATTCGATCCAATCACCTCGCTGTAGGAAACAGTAAGCTCGATGGAAGAAGACGCAGGAGATGAAAACACCGTGGCATTGAACACCCGGGCTTCATAACCAGCAGGAATCCTGAAGTTAGCGATGATCTCTTCGCTGCTGGGAGGAACTATCATTCGATTGACCGGCACAGAGATGAATTGCTCTTGGTTATTGACCCGGCTTATCAACTCGTTAACCTTGCTTGCCAAGAGGTTGTCACGCTGCGCTAATTGACGGGTAGGACCCTGTAGCCCGGGCACGCCGACTTCATCACCTTCTGAAAAGTGCCTAACGTCACCTTCGCCAAAATTAACTCCGGCACTGGTGGGAAGACTGACTGGGTTTATCATATGCTTTAACTACTCGTACCAGTGTAGTTGCCGGGTAGCAGCGAATCGCTTGTGGAGATGGAACTTGTACTGGATGCGTCCGCCCAGAATGTATTCCTGACGAACTTTCTCAAACTTATTACCCGGAAGACGCTTACACCCTAGCACCACCGTCCTGGGATTTCGCCAGATGGGGGCGATATTACCTATCCGGCCCAGCTGTACCTTCTGTCCGTTACAGATGGCATCCTCCAATGTAGACACCATGCACTCGAATGCTTTGCCGGCGGCCACGTAGGTCATGCCACATTTATCCATGTAGCTCTTGACCCATTTCGCTCTGGTAATTGTGTTTTTCCCGTCCGTCATTTTTCGTACACCATATTCACTTGAAAGGACTGCTGACTTATTTTTGACAGTAACACCAGGCTGAGAGTGACTGAGCGGTCTCCATTGTTAGTCGCATCCACGCTGAGTACTCCGACCCGGGATTCCCAACGAGCTAAACCAGAAATGATTTCCTGGGTGGCTAGTCCAATGACGGTCTTCGGATCATTCTCAAAAAGTAGCTGCTGCAAATTGGTGCCGTACTGAGGCTCCATGACTCGCTCTCCCTTCTTGGTCTTGAGAAGCATCTTGACCGAAGACTCTAAAATCTTTATATCACTGCCAATATCGAACAACCACGTATCTCTATTCGGCGAACCTGTGTCCCTCGGCAAAATCGGTCCATAAATGTAGAATGGAGGGTTGTCAATCGTGTAGTTCGGAAAGATCGTGAGGTTGAGAGTAAACATCACGATCTCGTAGTGCGGAGTTACGTAGTTTCTGCCCATCACGGTCACATAATACTGACCGTTGCGAAGCAGCTTGGAAGCATCAATATGGAGTGGTTGCACCTGCCGGGGATATTCCCACGGTGCGGACCCATCGTTCCAATTTAGCATAGCATACACCGCCTGGAACGGCAACGATGTGTTGCTTTCACGCAGATAGTAGTCCAAAGTGATCACCGCACCCGTAGCGTTACCCTGCACCAACGCAGTCTGGTCGGTCAGGGTCTCCAAGAGTGAGTTTGTGAACGTGAGCATTACAAGTTCATCCAACGGCGGTACTGATCGGCCCCAACTCCCTCGGACACAGGTTGGCTTGCTTCCTGCAAAGTTTCTAACAGGGGCGTCTTCATGTTCGTGCCTTGAAACTTATTTGGCTTTCCTTCGCCGCTAAGACGTTTCAGCTCGAATGGATGTTTTCCATAAGATGATACGATCAGGTCGAAATCTTTCATCTTCGGCAGCCCGACGACTTCGTCTAGCTTCTTGCATCGGTGCATGTTCATCTTGATGGCGCGTCGGTCATCCTCACCGAAGATCGTGCTCTTGAGTTCGGTCAGGAGCTTACCGATCTCAGGGCTATTACCCACCTTCTCCTGAATTTGACGAATCAATTTGTAGGAGTAAGGGGCGGGTAAACGGGGGCGCTGTAGACTTTCTACCGGCATTGGCTCTTCCTCACCAGGCAGCGCCGTGATGAAAATGTTTACAATGTCGTCCGGCAGATGCAAGTACTTCTTGAAGATGATTTCAACCCACGCCTCCTTGGGCAATGAGTACTGATCCATGACATCTGCCATCATCCCCAGGACTTCTGCCTGAACCTTCAGCATCTCCAGCTTCATCTGCTCTTCCAACCCACCGATCGGCGGCATCATCGCCCGAATATCCAACTGACGGATGTCCTTGCCAAGCAACACGGCATGAAAGTAACCCATCCATGTGTAACAGTTGATGATAGGACGGCGAATAGACTTGATTTTGCGCAAAAACCGCATGTCTTGTGCCAGGAGCGCCTTGCCGGAAGGAGATTCTCCGCCACTAGACCCATCCCCGCCCTTGGCAGAGAACCATGATCGAGGCATGCCGATAATCGAATAAAACAAATCGGTTAACAGCTCGATGTCATAGATATCGGGTACGTTTTGGGTGCCCTGAAGTTTTTCTACTACGTGATTGAACCCGGTCGGCCGGGCTACCCATAGAATCGTGTCTAGTGACCAGGCGTTGTAGAAAGAATCGAACCCAACCGGCGAGTTGAAAGTATTGCTCTGACCGGACTGATTCCACTGCTGGCCGAAGGCCAGCTTGGCACGCAGTGCCTGTTTCCACCGCTGCACAATTTTTGCCTGCTCGGCAGGCGGGCTCTCCTTGACGTCAATGTTGATCGCATAGCGGTCAGGCTGCACCTGAGCACGATGCACAACCATCTGGTCGATAGCGATTTTGAGCTTCTTGTAAATGCCCTGTGCCTCATCGAACACAGGTTCACCGTGCTCAGACTGGCGTAGACGAAACATGCGGCGCATGTGCAAGAAATCCCACGGGTACCATAGTTCCTCGGTGTCTTTACCGTCCGTCAGTGCCACCCGTTCAATGGGCGTCTGATTGTCTGGCATAACGAAAGCGGACTCTTTGGAAGGCTTGTGCCCTGCCCAACGAAACCCGATACACTTTCGATTTCGTTCCAACCAGTACCGGCGAATATCGGCAGGATGCACAAACGAAAATCCCATAACTCCTTCTTCGGGAGCATATTCGAGTTTTTCAAAATGATTGCCGAGGGCCGATAAATGCCATACCTGGCTTTGAATCACATCCTCAGCGTTGATGTTAACAAGCATTTGGTTCAGTGAATCCTCAAAATCACGATCATTGCATTGGTACCAAACAGTTGCCGGAGAATTTCCGTCTACCTGGGTCGCTTCGTCTACAATTTCGACAAGAGCCGCAGCCATAAGGTCCCAGGACGCCATTTCGTCCCAAAGCTGCAACATGGCATCGAAGGTCGTAGGACGCTTTAAGGCATGGTGATAGCGGGTCCAAACGTCCGGGTCGGCGACCCGCCCAGCATCCGTAAAATCACGAAAAAGCTCCTGGTTCGCTTGTGGGGTCTGTGCTCGGGGCACGAGCGAGCCGGTATGAACTCCGGCTGATCCGATTAACCCCAGGTAGCTGAGAAGATTGGTTCCAATGATGTTACTGGCCATAAGCGTCTGCTCTAACTACGTTCAGATTTTAGTTGCAATGCGAACATTCCTATGATACAAGAACGGAAATACCGATGAAATCGGTTCTAGTAAACATATGAGTAAAGATCGCAAAGACACAGTCATGTCGTTTCGGATGCCAGGATCGGCCAAAGCATGGTTGGACAAAGACCTCAGCACACGTCCTATCGTGAACGTACTGAGTGCAAACCGGTTTTGCCGTAAGATCGTCCTGGACTACATCTCGGGACGGTTAGCGTACCTACACACCGGTGACCGTACTGTCGATTCTGACATGGCATCGAACGTGGCACCGTTTGTCACATAATGCCGGTCAGAAGATTCGTTTTGGGGTAGTGACGAATCTCCCGCACTGAGCGGGTCGTTAGCAGTAACGAACGAAGCGGCGGGCATTGGGACATGGAAACCCAAGTCCGCCGCTTTCTGATCGTGGTTGTTCTTTGACAGTCTAATAGGCGTCCGACACGCCTAGCATGGGGTCAACACATCCTCGTCTGGATGGAGTGCTCGTGGAACGCTGCTAAAAGCGGTCAGGATAAACCACTTAGGTGGGCAGCCCTGACAGTCACTAATCGGTCAGTAAAGGACTTCGGGGAACAACAGCCGCCGTCACTGTGCGTAGTCGTACTCGTCGCCAGGCATGTCGTCTGGTGACAAATCGAAGGCGAGTCCTACGTGAGCGGCACCCTTCTTGATGTACTTGAAGAACTTCACTTCGTTGGGCGAGGCAATGAGCTTCTTTAAGGGTTCAATCGCTTCTTCGGGTAGTTTTTGAAAATCCAACTGCACAGTGACAGTGCCATGGCGCTTACCGTCATCATCTTCCGATTTGTCGGTCGGCTGCTCGGTTTCACCTTGCTCCAGTTCAACCGGTGACTCTTCGTCTTCTTCTCCGGCCGGGCGGATAGCACTATCATCGTCCTCTGTTTCGGGCGATTCCTTACCTTCTTTTTTGGGGATTACACCGACATTTGACAAGTAAGTAAGCAGAGAGGGTTGAGAAAAAATCCGCATCAAAAGGCGATTAAGAAAAACTTCGACTTTGGTGTCGAAGTCCTTGGACTTTGCCTTGGTCTCAAGCAACAGAGTTGCAAATGCAGCGATGTTCACACTTTAACTACGGTCTTGCGACGTATGTAGCGACGAATCACTTCTGGCAAGACCGACTTCAACCAATCTTGATTCACAGACGGGCAGATAGGCAGCCAACCAGGCTTTTGAACATCGACCGCTATGACCGGGTCACCGTCGATCTCTACTGAGCACACACTGACATACTTCCCATCCATACCTTAAAGAACCTATGTACAGGCTGCTAAACAACGTAAAACCCTGTGGCGCATCAAATAGAAGTAGGAGTCAGTCCATCAACAGTATTGTCTACGCAATTAACGGTAAATGTCTACGGCACAGTCTAGGTTCTTTTACGTCTGTATGAGGCTATTAGCATACGGTGACTTACAAGCAACTGTTTCTCATGAACGGTGTCGATCGAATCCATCAATCGACCTACAAACTTTCCGAGTGAGAAAATTCTATGATGATCTTTTGTCCATCTACAAAAAATACGAGTGTGGTGGTTTGGTAGACCTAGGAGACACACTAGACGATAGATCGGCGATACCCGTTCCTTCCCTGGATGTCGTTCTCTCGGGAATTTCCAAGTTTCCACGGTCTGACTGGAATATAAAGTTGCTTGGAAATCACGATCAATTCCTGCGCTCGACTGCTATTGACGTTTCTGAGGTGTTCAAGCCCTACTTTACAGTGGTCAAAAGCACCGACGCCTATGCTTGTGGAAACACGACTATTCACTGTGCCTCTTACCCGGCCAACGATGCCGAGCTGATTACCTGGTTGGAAAAACAGGCCCGCTGCAAAGGTCCCAACATCCTGCTGGGCCATTTTCAGGTATTAGGCTGCCAGATGAACAGCGGACAAGCGGTCACGGGTATTGACGTAAAGAAGATGCGATTCGCCAACCTGGTGTTGCTCGGGCATGTGCACGCTCCCCAGTCGATTAGAAAAACGATTCACTACGTCGGATCACCTTTCCAGCAAAACTGGGGAGAGGCGGGAGAGAGAAAACGGGTTGCCATTGTAGACACTGACACATGTGAGGTCAACTGGATACCGCTGACTGGATATCCTGAATATGTCGAAGTCAAAGTTTCTGAATTTGAAAACATCGACATCAACGCCACTGAGGATAGGTTCAAGGTTACGATCTCCGACCCGGAAGAAGCGCAGCGGTTCTACGCTTCTCCGTCAAGTGGAGCCGCTGAGCCAGTCTATGCCTACGACGTGACCGCAACGGTCGAGTCTACCGGCACTACGGTTGAGGTCAAAGGATGGGGGATTCACGACGTAATGCTTCGTTACGTGCGCAAACACCCGGTCAGTGGTACGGCATCAGAAGTTAGCGAAGAAGACCTTCTACAATTCGGTAAAGACATCATGGAAAGTTAATAGCACACCAATCGCCTTTGACTGGTCAGTCTTCTTTGATGTGCTCGGGCGGTGCGTGTGTTATTAGGTCGTGAAAAAGAATTTTAACCTGGGCCTGTTGCCTAGCCAACCATCTTCGGGGACATGCCGTTTCCGCAGGTAGCAATCACGCTACAACGTAACCTCAACAAACACAACAACACACAATGAATCAAGTCTCAAGTATAGGATTCGGTGTAGACGCCGCAAAACTGGCCGGCTACGCTCAATCTATCAATGATCGTCTCGGTAACTTCGATCTCGTCGTAGAAAACACGGGCGACAACACGCTGTACATGATGGTGCGCGAACAGAAAGCTGGCGCAACTACTTCAGGTTATGCGGATGTCGGATCGTGGTTCACCGTCGTGCCAAAGGGCGTCCAGACCAAATCTTACTGTCTCGTTTCAAAGCGAGTCGGTTTCTTCGGCTCAGGACGTAACTCATCGGCCGTGGCGAGTGCGACGAAAGCCAATGTCTCTGTGGTCCTTCGCAACAAGGCCGACCTGCGTGGAGCAGGTATCGACATCGTTACAATGGGTCGCCGGGGCTGGGGTGTGGATGAAGCCTTCGACGCACCGACTCTCACAAAGAAGTGGGGCGCTCCGCCGGACAGCACCAGCACGGTGTTCAACCGTGGTGCGGCTGGTGGTGGTTTCGAACCAACTCCTGCGTAAGTTCAACACTTCCGCAAACACAAGAGGCGCTCCTAGGAGCGCCTCTTCGACTGTACTCGATAAGTCTGTCACTCGATAAAAAAACCTGCCCGAGGCAAATTAGGGTTCATATCGGTTACTCGAAACCCCTCTCGAACACATATTCGGCGATAAAGCAAAAGCCTGTCAAGACTAACTGTTCCTACCGCTAGCTTTCCATATTCTTCAATCCATCCTCGAAAAACTTCCGAAATGGAATCCGCCGGCAAATGTCTCAGAGAAGAGCCAGGAAATTTAAGCGTTTGTACATTTGCATCCGACGGGTCATGCTGATCAGAGTTAATAGACACTGCCCAAAGTATGCCAGTGGAATAAAAGTCTGTCTCAACCGGTACTCTCCACAGTGTTATGTCATAGTCTCCAATAACCACGTGATCGATCAATTTGATTCCCTTCCGATCGTTCTTTTTTACAATTTCTACTTTTCTATGATCACTCCACGCCTCCAGAATCGGAAAAATAGTTGTAGACATCAACCCCAACATGCCTGTCTGCCACACATCGTCTCCCTCAGAGCACAGATGCTCCAAAATTTCTCGGGCGCTAGACATAGGGCCGATCATGATTTCACCACACCGTGCACGTCGTTCTTATGACAAAAGGCGTATGTCACTCGGTCAATCTCAATTGGGTTACAACGCATACGCTCAACATAAATTTCTTCACCTTTCTGAATGTCATGCTCGACACCAGCACCCTTTTGCTCTAGCTTGAACGTGAACATATTGGGCTGACGAGCAGAGTCAGGAACAACCAACGTAGTACCGGTCTGCATGTCCACCTTGGAGAGCACCCAGTCACCTAGAATTTCGAAGTTCTCCAACTTGATCATGTTGGACTTCAAGCGGGCGATAGCATCTCCTTGATGAAGGATGCGCACCTTGTTGTCGTCGTGGACGAATTGTGAAGCGATGGCCTGAGCACCGATTAGTTGAAACATAATCAGGTCTCCAGCACTCACCCACATAGGTTTGACCGTGCCGTCCGGATCCCGTCCATCACCCACTACGGTAACACGGCCCATATAAAACGACCGGGTCCTGGATTCAGGTAAGAGGATCGAGCCTTCAAGCTCTTCCTTCACTTCGATAAGTGCGATTCGTTGTCCGAACAATTTCAGTATCATGTTGGTAAGAACCAAGTCTCGTACGTCTACATTTCACACTGTCAAATCGAAGTTGAGGGTACTGAGATCGTACTTGATCGGTACTGGCACCGCCTCCCGTAGAGTCTTATCAGCCGCCTTAAACAATGTTCTACGAGCCAATGCCTCCAAAGCAAGGTCAACGTCATCGTTTGCATCGATTTTCGGTCTCCCGGGCACTTCAGGCATCTCTGCTATCGTTACGGTCTTGAACAAATTAAGATCCGCAGCATCCTCCCAGGATTTCTCTATCGCATCCCGGTCAAAAAGCAGTACAACCTCATCTATATTTTTGTGCTTAAACAACTTGCGTGCTTGCTCACGACTTACAGCATGTTTGAAAACGCAGACTGGAACCGTATCCATGACACCTAGCTCCTGAAACCGCTTTTTAAGTGACAAACAATTGAGAATGGATTCTACCACCACCACCTTAGTCACTTCAGGATTCTTCACAGCGTCAATGTTGTAGACCCAAAATTTAGACGACACCGGACACTCGTGACGGGAAGGAAACTTCTTGGTAGTCTTACCGGGTTCATCAATATAAGTTCGTCCCTGGTAGTAGACCGTCCTGCCTCGTTCAATCACTGGAAAGATGGCAAATGGCTCCCATCTGCCTTGACGGGTAAAACCAACCTCTACCTCTATGAGATCGTCTAGCGTAAGGTTCTTTCTTTGCGCCATAGTGCCTATCAGGCGAGTGTATACAGACTGAGGGGCATCCTGGCACCTTACAAACCCTTCCGGCATCTTTACGAGGGCGTAGACAAGCGTTGCGAGCTTCGGGACGGATGTTTGTTCCACCTGACGCTCAAACGCCTCCACAGACGACTCTGGAACCACTATGCCGTCAATCTTGTATCCTAGGTGCTTGGCCCAGCGGACGAAGTCACCCCCTTTGTTGCACTTCCAACACGACGTTTTACCGTTTCGCAGATTCGCTGAGCGATTACCGGTGCGATCACCACATCCCGGTTCGGGACAGATGAACACCAGCTCCTCGGGCGTGGACCGGTCTTTCACAATCCCAAACAGATTGCTGATTGCCTGCTTTAGCGCTTGCCCTTTCATGTTGCTACCGTAGTTAGAACAGATGAACTTGAACGCATATATCGACATTGCCAAGAAGGCAACAGCATCCCCAACCCTTCTTCTGGAGTCTGTCCCGTACGAGGATAGCAGCTGTCAAGCGTCTATCGGGCTCAGTATCTGCGAAAGGTTGAAGGAGCACAAGCCTGAAGAAGTCAAGCCTGTTCAGTTAATTCCGGTATGGAGCGTACCATCCAATTAGATCATGTCTAATGTGTTGGGTACGGTGAAGTAATCTGGGTATCACCATATCCTAGAATATCCGTAGCATAGATAGTAGCGTCGATGGTCGTTATCTGATTTCCGGTCGCATAGCTCAGTTCCGAAAGTTTGAATCCGCACAACCAAGCGTTCTCCAGCGTAAGCTGCTGAGAGATTGTAAGACCTTGATCATCCACCTTTTGCCTGGTACTGGCAAAAGGAGGTAAAAGTGATGCTGACGTAATTGCCGTGGCTTTAAGTTCAGTACCACGTAGAAGAGTGACCGGTATTGAGAAGGCGTATGGAAGTTGGTAATTATCGTTTAAGTCGATGGACATCTCACTAGACATTGGACCACGCCCGGCTCTCACTAATTTTCTCCACAAAGTCAGCAAACGATAAATCTTTGACTCCGTCCGATAAGCGCACGCATCCATCAGAAAAGTTATCTTAATGGAGTCCAACGCTTCATCAAATCCTGGCATCATATAGGACCGAGAGTCACGCCGCACTGATTCCGGCTTCATCTTCATCTCTGGAAGTACAACTGACCTTGCATAATAAGGCTCCAGCGTACCTATCTCCATTGTAGAAATTTGTTTAACACCCTCTACAACATTGACCATGTTTATAGACCACAGATCAGACCTTTGGGCGTCCAAGGCGCTTTCTGACCCTTGCTTACCCCACACGTTTTCTTGAAATCGCATTCGTGATCCCACGCCTTAACTACTTGAACCCATCACCTAACATGCTAGTTAAAGCATGGTGAACCTCACTGGAGCTTATATTGGGCTCGTAGAGAAAAACGACGATCCTGAACGACTCGGGCGCTTAAAAGTCCGAGTACCGCACGCTTATGGAGCTACCGGCAGCGAAATCGGATCAATCAGCATCGACAACCTTCCTTGGGCCATGCCTTCGGGCCTACCGCAAGGAGGTTCTGCCCTATCCGGTGCGATCAGTTGGATACCTGAACCCGGCGACCAGGTGATTGTATGGTTTCTGGACGGGGAACCCGAGAAGCCGGTGTGGTCGTGGATGATGCAAACCACCGCACAGGCAGCAAGGTACAAAGTCAACGTCTACTCAACCACTGGAAAGAAACCAGAACGTGCCGCATTAACCCGCTACGGACACGTCATGGAACTCAACAAGAGCCAACTGATCCATACCACCATGGGTGGGTACCGAGTCGTTTTGACCGATTCTGGACAGCCCGCCTCCTACGATGGCAAAATTCAGCTGGCCACCCCTAAAGGTAATTCCCTGGAGCTGGATGACACCTCCAGCACGTTTACTACGTTTGTTCTACAAGACTTCAACATTCAAGCAATTGAAAGTATCTCACTGATGGGTGGAGACTTCGATCTCCTCACCACAACCGGCGGTGACGTCAAAATCACGTCCGGATCAGCGTTCAAGCTATCTTCCTTGGATAACACGGAAGTGACTTCCCTGGGCGAATTTTCAGTAACTTCAACCCGCGGTATGTCACTGAAATCTTCAACTACTCTCGACCTTACCTCGGTCGCCTCAGCGTCGATCACCGCTCCCGTAGTGGAAATCAAAGGTGGCATCACGAACATAGGCACCGCAGGACTTCAACCTATGCTGGGTGGCACTCTGCTCATGAGCCTATTGACCACTCTGGTGACCTGGATTGACACTCACGTTCACTCAAACGGTAACAACGGCTCACCCACCGGCACCCCCATCGTACCCTGTTCGGCAATCGTTACTCCTCTCATACCGAATCTAGTGTCAAAGACGGTTTTCGGTTCTATGTAGGCATGGATAAAACGCCGTTCTTACAGATAATGACTGCAACAAACCTATATGATTAAAACCAATATGTCGCAGATGGTCCCTCGAAGAGACGCTTTCAAGCGAGTGATCCGACTTCTTTCGGGCGGAGTTGCTAACCGTAAAGCCTTCCCAGGAGGTGACATAACGATTTTCCCATGGGATAGCAGAATCGACGAGTGGCTCACACAGCAAGCCCGCCAACAAAGCCCCGGCAGCGCTCTTACCGAATTGGTTAGTCGGGTTGCGGATTTGAACGGATGCCCTCTGGATGATTTTCTTCTCGGGGATGTAAACACTGTGCTGCTAGTGTCGCGTGCCCTACGCTACAACAGCGAAGTCTCGTACCAGTCTTCATGTCCTTCCTGCAAGCGACAAGATACTGAGACTATCAGGGTGCCAGACGAACTCGTCAAGATAAACGAGAAGCCGAACGATTACCCAGGCTGGGACATGGTCACCCTGCCAGACTGCAAAGACGTTATCAAGCTCCGACCTCTGAACGTCAAAGACGAAAAGTCCATTCTTGCCCGGGAAGACACGGACCGGGTTAAAGTGCCGGATCGCATCGCTAGAATCATTCGTTCCATTATGTCGGTCAACGACAGTGTCTGGGATGAACCCAGCGAACTCGTCACTTATTACGACTGCTTGTCCCCGAAGGATGCCACCTATATCGAGGAAGCCATTGAAGCGAAGGAACCCCGTCTGGACACCACGGTGTGGCATCAATGCAAAGGCTGCGGTACCAAGTTCAAGCACGAACTGGTGATTGACCAGCCATTTTTTCGTTGACGCCGCCTATCATTCGCTGGAAGCAAGATGGTTCAAAATCTTCATTCTAGCTTGGGCGGCAAAAGGATTCACAGTCGATCTCTCCAATGTGCCTGATCACATCCTGGACAAGTTCATGGATTGGGCGAAGGAACGAGGAGAAAAAGAGGATGCAGAACTACAAAGCAGGAGATCATGATTAGCGGCACAGATTTTTTGTTTGACGGAAATTCACTTTTCGCTCGTGCTTGGTTCTCTTGCTATAAGCCAGGCGTTGAGATGGTCCGCGAAATCACCCTAAAAAGAGCAATCGTGTCGGTGCTCAACATCCTAGATGTAGACAATTTTAATGGCAAAGCAACCCGTTTGTTGTTTTGCTGGGACATGGGTCGTAAGACTAACAAGAGACATGCCGAAAAGCCCACCGATTATCATCCCACGATGGAAGAGCTCAAAAAACTACTCACCGCCCTGCTGGGTGTGGCTCACTCCCAAATTTTAGGACAGGAAGCAGATGATCTGGTCGCCACCGCTGCCTTCAAGAGCACCGCACGGAACGTAATCGTGATCTCGGGAGACAAAGACCTACGTCAACTTCATGGTGGCAACATCCAGTACTACTGCTTGAACGCTGGCAGTTTAATCTCCAAACGTGCCATCGTCGAGAAGATGCACGTGAAACGCCCCAGTCAAATAGCCATCGCCCTGGCAATCGTGGGTGATCGCAGCGACAACATTCCAGGTATTCGAGGTTGGGGTGAAAGGAAAGTCAATCGGATGTTTCAAAGTGTGACCGAAACCATGTCATTCGAGGAGGCACTGGATACTATCGACGCTCAGATACCAGCGTCGCTGAAAAACGACTTCTACACGTCTCTGGAATTGACTCTGCTGCATACCAGTGTTGAAGGAGTCGCTGAGCCCACCCCCATCCGATGGATGAACCCTGAAAACATCGAAGACCTGGGGTTACCAGGTCTTCGTTCAATCTACCAGAAAGTCTACACCCAGTACAATCTGGATGAGATCATCGACAGCGTTACAGCGTAAGTATCGGACAGGCCCCGCCGCTTGCTCGATCCGCATACCTCATAATTGAAAATTCCAGGTAAGCGCCGCCCGAAGCATTTCCAACCATCCGCACCTGTGGGTAGCTCGACGAGACTTTGAACGACCGCACCTGATTCTGGATCAATGTGTTGTAGTAGTCTGTGCCGCTGGCACCTAGGTCAGCCCACGTCGTGCCATCGAAATTTTGCAAGCGATAGTTTAAAGTGTTTACACCGCTGTTCTTGATGATGATGTTCATTGATACGGGACCCTGTTGCAGCACACTGAACAAAGTGCTGACAGTTTCCCCGCAAACCTGGGTGTCACAGATCAAAATTGTCATGGATATATCTTTCTGTTTTAACTACGCTTGAGCATGAATCTGTTTGAGTTCTGTTGCTGCCTGCACGATCTTGTCCTTAGCCGGGGAATCCGGCAGTTGCTTCGCTGCGCTCAAAATAGTGCGGGCCAGCTCAACTTCTTTGCTTTCTTTCGGCAGATCGGAATCACCTTCGTGGTGACCGCCTGAAATAGGCCAACTGCCACTCGGTATGTGGTCTTCACCCAACATCTTTCTTATGATGGCATTCATCAAAATCGAAGCCTCCAGGTCAGCATCGGGCTGAAGTCCGACGTCTTGTTAATTCCCGCCGCACTCACGTGTCTGGCAATCATCGTGCTATTACCCGAAAACAAACCCCTTTCACGAATCAAATATCCGTTTGCATCACCATAAGCAATAGTGTACGCCACTCGTAGAACGAACGGCGTCAGGAAATCAATAGAGTCTATCGGCGCTGTGGTAGCATCAGACTGAGAGGCTAGCTGAATAGGTGCTTCCAGAGAGATGTCCGTGACATTGGCGGCAGTAATTCCAGTTCCTACCCCAAACTTCTGAAGCGTATAGTCCGAGATGGGATTTCTGAAACCTAAGCAGAAACAGATCAACTGTCTTCCTTGATCAAGAAACAAGTTCCTACCTAAACTGATTTCTTCACGGCCAATACCCCAACCAGGTGGAGCCCGCTGAGCACCGTGAATCCATCCATAGTCTACTGCCCGTTGAAGCGGGATTTCTTTACCACCGACATCAAGAATTCGGGTTACGGTGACTAGTCCTTGAGGTCTCATTCATTACACCGTGACAAGCATTTTGTCCAAGCTTTCGGGATAGTACCGATCTATCATCAAGGTAAATTCCATATGGACCGTCGTATTACCTGTTTTCATGTCAGCGTCCGACGGTTTTAGCCCCGATGGCCAGACACCTTCCAGCGCATAGATCAAACCTGGCTTCATGACGTCCTGAGCTTCAGTTGTGGAATTCGAAGTCTGAGTAAGGTCAGCTATTTGCCGGGCCATGTTTGGCACCATCCAGATGAAGTACCCCTTCGCTTTGACTTGAGAAGTCAGACCCACACCACCGGTTAGCGGATTTGAAATCAGCCAAAACCACGACTCCAGCGCTTTCGCAGTTTGAGTTGAGAAGGCATAGCGGACGAGTACCGCTACTGAAGCGGTCGCAGCGTCTGCACCGATTTGATGGTTGGTCTGTTGCAAGTACTTGATAGGGATGGTCTCTTTAGTACGGGCCGGGAACGGAAAATTCTCGACTGCGAACTCCACCTCGTTCTCCCACTTCATGTTCAATGCCGCAGGCAACTGAATCTTGAACTTGAACAGGTCACCCCGCTGAAGGTCAAGACGAGCGTCCTGAGAACCGAACGTGTTTTTGAATTTAATGCGGTTTCCCATAAGTCGTTACTTGTTAAGCATTAACCTCTTCCAGATTTGCGCCCGATTCACGCACTGTTGCATTGATGTAAATGCGCTCAACCGAGTCAGTCGGGATGAGGTAAAGGTCAACGATCACTTCCCGGCGGTTCCTGCTATCCGGCGTGTTGTTAGTTTCATCAATCACGAGGCTATATCCTTCCATGCCCCGCTCGTTCTTGATCTTGTCCAGGAATTCCGTGAATGCCAAAGTGAGTTGCTGAAGCAATTCGGGATCGTTTGGATCGAACACGAACGTCCGGGCAAGCTCCGACAGACCCTTCACGATGTAATTCACCAGGATCATGGAATGAACCGCAGTCAGCTTGGATTCTGCTCGCTGCATCGTGCGCTCGCCGAACAACATGATACGGTTACGGTTGAGGTAGATGCCGTTGACAGAATTCGTATCGCCGTACGAACTGTTCTTCGCTTCGGCGCTAACTTTACGGTATCGGACATCCAATGCCTCAGGAAGCAGACCGCGGTTTTCACCCGCAGCAGCGAACCAAGGCTTCTCGTTACGAAACGTATAGGCAAGGCACCGCATAGCACCGATGGAAGGCGGTAACCATTTGGTAGACGTAGGATCTGAGGAGAAACGGTCGCTTACCTCGAACCAGTTCCAGTAAAAGGCGGCATTACGGCTGTCAATCCGACCTTCGGCAGAAAACTGCCCGTAGCCGTTGTGCCAATCAGTTGCCTGGTAGAGGTTGAGATTGTCTGGAATGTCGATCAGCGCCATTGCGTTGATCTTGGCCGCGACACGAATCAACTCTTGACGAACTGCCTGGCCGACGTCTTCATTATGCGTATAGCCGGGTGCGCTAAGCGTATCCACGTTGACCGTATCCATGTCTTCGAACTGCTTAATACCCGTAAGAGTATCTGTGATTGGGTCGTACCCGCCTACGATATCCGAAGCATCCACGATTTGACCGTTCCATCCGTCCAAAAAGCTGCCGTGCTTCCCGAACGTGCCACCGTGGTTGATCTGTCCTGGGCTGTCACCGGTCGTGCCAGTTACGGCTTTGCAAGGCATAGACCGAACTGTCACATCGTCCACCCGCTGAGGCACCATGGTTGTGTCCCATGGGTCACTGGTGTTGGCCGGAACTAACCCAGTGCTGGTAACGACCGCCACGGTAATATACTGAGAGACATCGTTGATCTTGGTTTCAACAAAATCTGTAGCGATGTCCAAAGCAGGGTTGTCGGTAGCATAGAACAGAAGGTTATCCCAAACTTCCGCCAACGCAGCATTCTCATACACTTCAAACTTTTTGGTGCCGGCCTTCGAACCCGGCAGAACCTTGACATACAAACCGATAGTCTTATCGGATCCGTTCGCCCATTCACCGTCAGTAGCTGCCGTGACGTACACCACTTTGGTTGGCTCTTCACCACCAGTTGGTGTCTTGACTTTGTAGAGATTCGCTCGACCGGCCAATGTGCCGTCACCGGCGTCATAATTATCAGCCAAAGGCACTGCTTGGTAACCAATCTGCGCAATGTTAGATGGCTCAAAATAGATTGTGTAACCGTCGGTAACACCTACCGGGGCAGTTTCATCGCCTTCCGTGATGATACCACCTGTGATCCGCTTGATACGAGCTTCGTAAGTGATATTTTGACTGGTCTGAGCGATTTTCAGAACATCACCGATTTGGAGCGCAAACGAGGCGTTCGGGTACTGAGTGCCTGTGGTGGTGTTGTACTGCAACCATAACTTGAACTGACCTTTTGTGCCATACACGTTATTGGTCAGGCTTGTGAAAACAGGTAGACCTGCCGTTGTACCGTTACCCCACTGATAACCGTAAAGGGTTGTCTGAGCATGATTCGCTGCGTCCGTAAGAGTACTATATTCCAAATCACCACTAACATAGTTGTCCAGGAATTCGTTGTCTGCACCAGCTTGTGTGTTAATGTACGCCTTACCAACTGCGCCATCCCAACCCGAAGTCTTGCTGTTGCTGACCGCCAAGTTAACCGAACTGCGCTTGCCAGCTTCAGTGACTTTGATCCACAATTCTGAATGAACGTCGTAAACAGACTTGACCGCCAGGGCAGCGCCTGCGGACGTGTAAATGGTGTGATAAGGATCAGTGGTGCCCGTCGTAACGTGATATATTCCGTAAGGGTCTGCCCCAGTGCCTGCCCATCCCGAGCATCCAGCGCCGCCAACCGGTTCGTACTCGTGACCTACCCGAACGATATAGATGCCGTCCGTGAAATCGGAAATCATACCAACTGCATCGGCCAAAAAGAAATCGGTAGTAATAAAGCCCACGGTCTGAGAATCCACAGGTTCCCCGAACGTTTGACGGAATTCTTTGAGAGAGCGAATGCGGGTTGCCAGGTCGAACGGGCCTTTCGAAGCTACACCGACAAGCCCCGCACGATAGCGGGCGGGTGACGGCGGCAGAAAAGACTGATCACGGATCGCAGTGTAGACCCCCGGGAATGTTGTTTGAACTGTATTGGCCATAAATCGTGTCTGTTTCTGCTTTAACTACATCATCCTTACCTCCATAACAGTCTCATCCAGTCACACGGTGTAAACTCAATGCTGAGCATCAAGACTGTATACATCATAATGCCACCAGTGTGTGAGTTCCCCAAGATTCTATAGACTGTATGCCATAGTGAAACGATGGATTGATAGGAGACACGCCCGCAAACGTGATGGTCGGATTAACCGGCCACATTGGAACACTTGGTGACGTGTATTCAGGATCGAGATTGGTGTTCGGATTGGGACTCTCGCCGGTACTTGTTCCAAACCACACAGTCGTCCATGCCTGAGCCCCGTAATTCCTCAACTCTTCCTGGCAAGCCGACCCTTCAGGAATATCCACTCTAACCTCCATGATTGGGTTATCAGCTTTGGCTCGAAGGTCTACAACTGCTATCGGCTCATCCAGCGCTTTCAATTCTGCCAAAGACGCACTGCTTTTGCCAATAACAAGCGTCCAAAATGCCGGCGGAAATTGAAAATTAACATCAGCACTGAATCCCTCTACCACCACACCGAAGGTGGTTCTGAACTCCACCTGTTTGTCGTTACCGAGATCCTCGGGAGTGCCGCTGTCGATGCCTGCTTCCAGATACATCCGAATATACTGCTGTCCCCACCCTGGGTAATAGCAGGTCATCCATGTTTGAGGTGATCCGCCTGTGCGCCAGAACGCTCGCATTAACTTCTCTACAAAAAATGCCTGGGTCGATGGGTAGAGAGACCAATGATCAACCTGGAACTTAAAATCCCAAGCCATTGGCATTTGGCTGACCGTAACGTGGCCTAAATCACATTGTTTGGCATCGTCACTGACCGTTGGCCAGTTGATGAACCGCCACTTGTGAATAGAAAAGTTTTGGTAAGCGCGGTATGACCAACCCTTACGGTGCACTGAAATCAAAGGGTACTTGGGCATCGACGGGTACGGCTCGTAAAGCGGCGTACCCTTATCATCCTTCAGATCATAAAGGTAGGAAAAGGGATTTTTGTCTTGTTTCCAAAGGGTCTTGAAATCTGAAAAAGCATCCATGGGGGATGAAAACACCACGGGCACCGGAAAACCCTCTCGCACTACAAATTTAGAATAGAGCCACTTCTGAAGCGCCAGCTCATGAATTCGCATCGAGCAAACATCCAGCGAACCCTGTTCGACAGTTAATGTCTCGTTTGCCACACTTTAACTACGGAATCAAAAAGAACACGCTGGCCCGCAAAGGCCAGCGTAAAAACCAAACTTCACCACGGCGCATAGCGCCGAACGAGTTAGCTCTTGACCGGAATCAAGAGACTCCGCTGACATTGAACGACAGTGCCGTTCTCCAGCTCCACATCCGCCCAGGCAGAATTCTTATCGCACTTCTTAATCTTGCCCTTGGCACCGGCATAACCCCCGTTGATGGTATCTTCGTCTACGAGGGCGACGGTATCGCCTACGCTTACAAAATCACCGAGAATCTCTTCTACGGCTTCTTGGACAGTCATTCTGCCAAGTCCCTTAGAAACCTTTTCAATGGAGTCGTTGATGTTTTGTTTCATAGTTCTGTTGAGTTCGATGGATTCAATCCGACGTCGATAGTCGACGTAGCCGGGTGATCCCGGTGGATGCTCGATCGCCCGATCATCCATGTTTGGGTTTCGATAGTGGGGCCGGCCAACCTTTTGATGATCAACATATCCAGGTGATCCCGGTGGATGCTCAACTGCGGCACGTGGGTCTCGGCGTCGAAGCGCTCTGTCAGGCACAGGCCCTTCTAGGTCACTGGAAAAATTTTCGTTGATGTTCTTCATACGTTCTAACTACTTAGTGCTGCCACTGCGATCATTCCATTTACATCTGGATGAGGGTCGAACCATTTGGTACCGTTCTGCAACTGCCTCAGTGTCGATTCCCCTCTTCCCGTTACAATAACTACCACCTTCCTGTTTTTGAACCCTAATTCAATGAACTTGGACATTTCCTCTATGCGCACCCTCATTGTTTCCAAAGCAGATTCCTGGTCTGGCCCGTTGGCCTTTCTAGCGACTTCGGACAACCATGTAAACAATATGCTAGCGACGCTCTTCTGAGCAGCCGGAGACAGGGGTCCGCCAACAATTTCAGCGGCATCTATCACAAACTAGCCTTTGCCTTCGTGTCTAGCAGTTCTGCCGGTGCTGCCACTCCAGGATTCTGAACGGGACGGGAATCACCTTGTACGGCCACCACGCACTCAACCACCATGCCTAGCCAGACGTTGGTTTGCTGCCAGTAGGCGGTAGGATCTATGACTGCGTTCAAGATAATGTAACGGTACCCGTTCCAGAACACTATATCGCCCCGAATAGGGAAATAATCAAACTCTTGAAGGTGCAAGTTAGACAGCCAAAAGTTATCTCGACGCTGCGGTACTAGTCCCAGGCGGGTGATTCTCCAATCGGGTTTCTGGAACGTGTTGATGGCGGGAATATCAAGTTGCCTATCAAACTTCATGCGTTCGTCTACAGGTTGATGCCAAAGATCGTCGTAGGTCTGGTCTTTCCTGTTGATTTCAAAGAACCTAGGTGGAGGAACAGCCGAGTGCCGCTGCACGTACTCCCGCTGAATCTTGAGAGCCGTTTGAGTGTCTGAGCGGCGAAACAGTTCCGAATCAAACAGAAATTCCTTTCTTTCTATGTATCTCACACCTTACTTACACGTCAAGTGTAGTTCTTAGAAGAGTATGAACAAGCCGCCAGCACTTATCGAACTAATCGAGGAACTTAAGAAAGAAGGTATTACTTCGGACATAGAAGCAGAACCCGGAGCTTATGCCCTCGTCAAATTCAGCGATGACGAAGTCCGCCTGAATGGATATGAAGCCCGTCTTTTACTCTCAAACGAAGACACCGTCAACGAACTCCTAGACGCTTTGAACCTGGATAGCGAAGAAGCACACATAGAGTTTCACGGGTTAGAAGTGCCAGACTCCATCCTGGAAGACCTTATGGTGTACTTTCAAACAGTTGACGAGGTCTAGTAGATAACGTGTGAAGGATATCACTGGATCATCATCGTCGACGCTAGGGTTGGTTCAGCTGGAAATCATCCTCCCGTCTACGGAGCCGGTATCGGTTATTGACCGCACAATTCAACTCATCCATTCTTCCATGTCGAATCCAACCGTGGGGTTTGCTGTCTACAAACACTACTTAAACGCCCCATCGTTTGATTATGTAGACAAACTCCTCCAAACCGTCATGGTAGGCGGCACGCCCCTCATGCGCTGCCGAGTTGGTCTTGGCAGCGACAAACTTACGACCTGGCTGCCATGGCAGGTGCACACCATCACGGGGTACAAAGCAATTCCACTGGGGTTTGGAGTTTCTTCAGGTCACATGGTAGAAATCACATCCTGTGACATCCTTTGGGTACTCGACAAGGTCAGCCGGGTAGTAACTCGGAAAGGTAAAATCAGCAGCATCGTACAAGGAATCCTCGATGGGTACAATCAAGAACACATCATCGAAGAGACTGATTATGAAGGTTTTTACATTCAGAGCTTCCAATCGGATTTTGACTTCATCAGAAACCGCATGCTCCGTCGTTCAAAAGGGAAGCGTGGCCTTGGCAACTACCAATTCTTCGTCAAGGATGGTACTGTGCATTATCACTCACCAGACTATCACACTGACTTAAAACTTCTACGTTACTTTTCAAGCACAGGAAAAGACCTTCTGAAACGGGATCAAGGTCAAATGATGCTAGATAAGGGCGTTGCCGGCGTCCGTTTCGTGTCGTACTCGCCGTCTACGGGTCAGTTCAAAGAAATTAAAACCGACCGAAACAGGACACTGAAACTAGGAAATACAATACCTGACATTGAACGGTTTCCAGGAGCTGAGATCAATTTTCCGTATCACACAACACTGAACCCGGAAGCGGAGATTCAAGCCTTGGCGGACAACTCCTACGAAGATGCGCGTATGAACACATACGAAGTAGAAGTAACGCTCCCCAACAGCATTCAAGCACGGCACGGAGACATGCTGTTCCTGGATATCAGTCCGGAACAGAAAAGAACCTCTGATTGGTCGGGGTACTACTATGTAAAAAACATCGTCGTAGCGTACCTGAAAGGCAGCCTCGCCTCACGTATGACGCTACAACGAGGAGAGATGAATACCTGTCTGGGAAGTACGATTAAATCCAAATACTATGGGATGGAGAACGTAATTGAACCTCCCCGCACTGCGCCGGGCATAGAGCTGAATACCCAATCTATCGAAGCCTCAAACGCTGTGCACGGAAGCCCAGGAATCAGCATCGAGGGTATGGTCTCCACCGCTCGCGATCCCAACAAGGGATAAAACACAACGACCGCCGGTTGCCCAGCGGTCGTTTGACGTTTCACGACATTCAACCCGGTTACGGAGAAGACACAGCAGTCGGAGACGGTTTTACGTTCCACATTGGCGGATAAACGAAGGCGCTATCCGCATCCTTGTCAAACGCAAGAATTTCCCAACGGGTCTTGGAAGCGATGTGCATACGCATATCAGCTGGACCATCCGTGCCCCACACTTCTAGGAATGGGAGCCGTGGTGTGATTTTCACTTCTTTGAAACCAGCAGGAACCAAAGACGCCGCATAATCGCCAGCTACTAGATAACGCACTCCGCTGACGGAACGATCGTTGGTTTCTTTGAACGCAACGCCTAATGTGTTGGTCGTGCTGAGATTTGACAGAGTGACGACGGCTGGGTAAGTAGTCCGGCCGGACGTAAACACCGGGTCCTCAATGCGAAGACGGCAAGCAACGTACCCGCTGATTACCGCCGTACGGACATCCTGCACTCTAGGATACACCTGGACGTATTCACCTGGGTAGCTCATATGGTCAGCCTATTACGCACCGGAAGGAACCGGCATGGTCTCACCGCTAGCCGGTTCGATTTCGTCGCTGGTAGGTTCTGGAAGCGATGGATTCTCCTCACCGGGCTCCTTTTTCTCGTCTGTTCCCTCGTTTTCGTCTTCCTCTGGTTCGATAGGAGCAAGTTCGTTGGCGAGACGTCCGATACCGCCTGCAATGTCTCGCAAGAGGTTCAGCGCTTCGTCTTCGGGAGCTTCCGGACCGGCCGCGAGGTCTTCCGGACCCCCGAGATCAGTGGTGTCACCCGCTTCGTCGGGAAAGGGCTCCACACCGGGCGTATCAAGCGCACCCGAAGCATCCAGTTTCGCCATTTCGTCCGCCACTTCTTGGACGATCTTTTGGGCTTCGATCAGTTTTGCGTCTTTCATAAGATTGATTTTCCGTCTGCTCTAACTACGCATCGTTCTCACACTATCTCATTTTCTGGACCTTCTTCCGGAGGTGGCGGTTCTGGCACCCGCCTCTGCCGTCCGGCTGGATTCGGAGGCAATCGCTGCGGAGGGTTTGGAATTCCTTCCTCCGGTGGCAAAGGAACAGGCATTTCTCGTTGCTGAACATTCGGTATCTGTGGTTGAGGCTCCGGTTCGGCCGGTGGAGGCAAGCCACCAGCAGGCTGCATACCCTGCATTTGCCGCCTTATTCTCCAGTCTTTCCACTTTCGGTCCAACGCCTTAGCCTTCTCGTAGTCTGCGGCATAGTTGATGTATCGGCGAGTAGCATACTTTGTCAGCTTATCCAGCTTATCTGCCTTATCCAGACTCTTATCAGCAGGAAAGTTTGATAGCAAGCCGTAGATGTAGTGCCGCGTTGCTAACAAATGTTTACAAAGACCTGGCCGGCTGCCTGGGTTAGTGATACGTGGAGCACGATTGATCGCTTTGTTCAAACTGCTTGGACCTACCCGGCTTGATCCACGTTGCTTGTTCGCCCACGCCCACCGGTAGCGAAAGTCCTTACAATCACAATCGACCGTGACCTCGATATCTTGTAGAGGTTTTTGTCGATTACCTCTCTTGGGCTTGTGGAACTTGACGTACCCAACGTGTCGCCTGAGTTCTGTAGACGGACTCGCTTTGAAACGGAAGATGTAGTAGACGGCGTCTTGATAAGCATCTACGGTAAGCGGCGGTCCTTTAACCGTAAATGAGCGCAGGACCCGCTTGGGCTCCGACACGTTGAACAGTTGATCATAGGTCAGCCGTTCCTCGATAGCAGTCTGCACCGCCTGTAGCAAGTCATTCGAATAATTAGCAAACAATTCGTCAAACGACGTATGCTCTGGGTCGTGAGTACAGCGCATCAATATCCTAACTGATCCAAGTCACCCGTCATCGGTTCTCGGTCCGGTCCCCAAAAATGACCCCTAAAATCAGCTCGATCGTGATAGCTAAGGGGTTTGGCCTTACCTCTAGCACCTACCTTTTTTAAATCACTGAGGCTCCAAGGCGCAGTCGCCAGGTCAGCTGGCTTGGCAACACCCAGTAAAGAAGCGATCGGAACTTCTGGTTCATCCTCGTTGGGAGTCGTTGAGGGAGCGCGTGAGTCTTTCTTACGCTGATCCGACTTGAAAAGCTTCGCTACAATCGGTGTCTCGCTGGCCAGTGTTGTAAACCACACAGCTTCAGTTTCCGGAGTCGCACCGAAATAGTACTTCAGTTTATCATTGAACTCTTCCGGCAAATTAAAATTGGAGTTCTTGGAATAGATTGCTATTTCATTTTCGAAGTTCAGTGCTACGATCAAATTATACTGGTTCATCATGGCCTCGATTACCCGATCAGCATCCGGAAGCTCCCTGTTACTAGCAAAAAGGGCAGGGCGCAGTTTGGCAATGATGTCTACAATTTTAGCAAGAATGTCCCCTTTTTCAGGAGGGGATACGTAATATCCTTTTGTGGCCATTCCATCAAAATAGAACAGAGCCCCGGGTAAACTATCGCCTTCATCTTCCAGAATTACTGATACTAGATCTTCAACTTTCATGCTTTAACTACAAATCCGTTCTATGCAGGAGAATGGCTCAACTGACGCTTAAATCAATCCACATTCGCAACTGGCAGCAGGTCCACGATGCAGAAATAGAGTTTCCTGACAAGGGTCTCGTCTTGGTTACAGGATCAAACCGTGCCTCAAATGGCAAGATGGACTCCGTGGGGTGCCACGCCAAAGGACAACTGGTTCTGTTACACGATGGTAGGCTTGCACCCGTAGAAAGTATCACGGTTGGAGACAAGTTAATGGGTCCAGATTCAGCTCCGAGAGAAGTGATGAAGCTGTGCCGTGGGAGAGGCAAAATGTTCAAAATAGTGCCATTACACGGCCATGAATTTATCATCAACGAAGATCATATTTTGGCACTTTACCTTACTCCAGGACAGTACATTGTAGACAAAAATTCTGTAAGATGCAGAAAACACTGCAACTACGCGCCTACCGAACCATGCGCCAAAGGATACTTCACTGTCTCGGTTAAAGATTTTCTGAACATGAGTAGGCATAAGCGCGATAGTTGCAAACTGTACACCAGCGACGCCGTAGACTTCAGCAATCTGGGCAACCTAAAAATACCACCAAGGATACTAGGACTATGGCTGGGAGACGGCCATAGCAGAACTTCAGCTATAACAACCGCTGACGCAGAGGTCGAAAACGAATGGATATCCTACGCCACTCGACTTGGTCTATCTGTCAGATGCCAAAAAAAGCACCAAGCCCGTTGCAAAAGTATCTTCATTTCGGCAGGTTCTGCTGGGCGTAATAGAAACAAGCGATCTGGCCGGTTCGAAAATTCCGGGAAAAATACAGTTTTGAGACTTCTTAAAGAGTACAACTTAATAAACAACAAACACATACCGTTTCAATACAAAACAGCGTCAAGAAATGACCGCTTGAACTTACTATCAGGATTGTTGGATTCTGATGGATATTACGCTAATAAGTGCTTTTACTTCTACAGTACCAGCAAAACGATTGCTACAGATACTGCTTTTCTAGCTCGTAGTTTAGGGTTCACTGCTCGGCTACCAGCACCTAGATTCAAAAAATGCCAGACAGGTAATGGTGCGTGGTGCTATACCGTGTCTATTTTCGGACGTATAGAAGACATACCAACTCACCTACTACGCAAAAAAGCGGATAAATCGAACAGTAACAGACAACACAACGTTACTGGATTTTCGATTAAACACTTGGACGAAAATGACTTCTACGGATTCACTTTAGACAGGGATGGTTTGTACCTTCTGGATGATTTCACGGTAACGCATAACTCAGGCAAGACGTCCCTCGGAGAAGCAATTAGCCGGTCTTTGGTTGGCGTAACAGGCAAATTTAGCAAGCTAGGCGATTACAGTCACAACGACAAAGGTAACACTTACATTGACTTACGCACGACTCTCAACGATCAACCCCTAAGAGTTGAAATGGGATTCAAGTGCAAAGAACTCAGCCGCACTGGTGAAGGACTGCGCTACACCATCGGCCAAGAGACACCCATCGAGCGAGGACATCTCACCGAAACACGAGA
>Ga0315293_10001088_pt1 | contig 26266 bp, 20 predicted proteins | sample YL17G13_20_MG_FD_203071 | JGI IMG/M metagenome (GOLD analysis project Ga0315293, IMG submission 203071) | Sediment microbial communities from Yellowstone Lake, YNP, Wyoming, USA - YL17G13_20 | ecosystem: Environmental > Aquatic > Freshwater > Lake > Sediment | place: USA: Wyoming | collected...
TCGCACTCGCCCCTATATAAAACCAACGAGCCCGGGGAACTACGGGGTCGGTTGCAGCGACCTCGCAAGCGGCTGAATAAGAGCTGACGAGCCCGGCGAGCAAGGTGCTCGGAGGAGCTTGCGACGACGACCAGCCTTGTCGCCGGGCACAGAAAAGCATCCCTCAGCCGCGTGTGAGGAGCGGAAACCGTTACCCAGAGGCCCCGGGCCGGAAGAACACCGCACCGTGCCGCCGCCCTGCGGGCGTCGTCGCGCTTACGCGCTGCAAACTATCGTGCGTTTGATATAATCTAGGGAAATGTTAGAGAGTAAGATTGAGACGGGGCGGAGCGAGAGGTTCCTGCGCATCAAGAGGGAGCTGCTCAACACACCCGTCTACCTCTGCCCCGAAAGGGCGCTGCTGGTCACCGAGTTCTACAAGCGGCACGACGATCTCTCGGACCCCATGCCGGTACGCATGGCAAAAGCCCTGCACTACATCCTGTCGCATAAATCGGCATGCATCTACCCCGACGAGCTCATCGTCGGAAACATGGGCTCCAGGCGCATCTCGGCCATAACCCAGCCGGAACTGGCCGGGGTCTTCATGAGCGAAGACCTGCTGTGGATAGGGCGCAGGAAGACCACCCCGCTGCGCATCTCCTGGCCCGACCGGTTCCAGCTGCTGCTGCGGGTGATACCCTACTGGCTGACCCGCAACATGAACTTCCGCGCCTTCAAGAACCGCATGCATCTCCTGCGCTATATCCGCGAGCAGCTCTGGCCGGCCTTCTATCTCATCAACGAGGCCGGGGGCATCGGGCATTTCCTCCCCGATTACGAGAAGATGATCCGGTTGGGGGTGAAGGGATACCTGGAGCATATGCGTGGGATGGAGGGGCCGCTCTACGAGGCTGCACGCATAGCCTGCGATGGCCTGGTGATATTCGCGGAACGGCTGGCGGAGGAGGCCGTAAGGCGATCGCGTGAAGAGACGGACCCGGTACGTAAGGCCGAACTGGAGGAGATAGCCCGCGTCTGCCGCAAGGTCCCTGCCGGGCCGGCCGAGACCCTGCAGGAGGCACTGCAGTCATTGTGGCTCACCCACATGGGGGTGAACCTCGAGAGCCTCAACTCCGCCGTCTCTTTCAGCCGCGTCGACCAGTACCTCTACCCGTACTTCAAAAGGGACATGGACGCGGGACGGCTGGACCGGGAAGGGGCCAAGGAGCTGCTCCTCTCCTTCAGCGCCAAGGCGACGGAACACGTCTTCCTTTTATCGGAGAGGATCAGCCAATATCACGGCGGTTACCTGGTGGTGCAGGCAGCCGTGGTCGGCGGCACCGACCGGGAAGGCAAGGATGCCACGAACGACCTCACCTACCTCTGGCTGGACGTCATGGAGGAGGCCGGACTGCGTGATCCCAACTACCAGGCGCGCGTGCATGCGGGTTCCCCCGCTGAGTACCTCCTGCGAGTGGCGGACGTGGCCCGCAAGGGAAACGGCATGCCCGCCGTATTCGGGGACGAGGCAGCCGTGGCCTCCCTTGTCTATCACGGCTACCCTGCCCGTGAGGCCCGAAATTACGGAGTGGTAGGTTGCGTAGAGCTGGCCTTGCCGGGAAACAGCTTCTTCTCCACCGACGCCGCATTGGTCAACCTGCCCATATGCCTGGAATTGGCCTTGAACCGGGGCAAGCGCTTCGGGGGCCGCCTGCGGTCGGGAGCGGCAACCGCGGACCCCGCCACCTTCCGGGACATGGATGCGGTGATCGGCGCTTTCCGCCGGCAGGTTGAGCACATGGTAGAGAAGATGATCGGCGACTTCCGGGTGGTGGAGACCGGCAACCGTGACTACCACCCCACCCCTCTATCCTCCATGCTGATCGAGGGGTGCCTGGAATCCGGCCTGGATCTGACCGCGGGTGGTGCGAAATACAACTCCAGTGGCATCCAGGGGGTGGGAGTGGCGGACGTCGCCGACTCCCTTTCCGCCCTGGACAGAATGGTTTTCACGCAAGGCAAGTATCGCCTGGATGAGGTCATCGCGGCCCTCAAGGCCGACTTCGACGGATACACGCGCCTGCAGTCGGAACTGCTGAACTCCCCTAAATATGGCAATGACGACACCGTGGCGGATGAGTACGCGGACCTGGTGGCGCATATCTTTCACGATGCCCTCTCGCGGCACCGCAACACCAGGGGCGGGCCTTACGTCTCCGGGTTCTATTCCGTGACCTGCCACGTCGCTTTCGGCCGGCGGGTGGGCGCTCTCCCGAGCGGCCGCAAAGCCGGCAAGCCCCTGGCGTCCAGCCTCAGCCCGGCCAACGGCTGCGACCGCCTCGGCCCCACGGCGCTGTTGCAGTCGGTGACAAAGGTGGACTCCAGACTGATGCCCAACGGATGCGCCGTCAACCTCCGCTTCGACCCCCGCAACCTCTCAGGGGAGAAGGGGCCGGACATACTGGCCGCGCTGTTGCGAGGCTACTTCGAGCAAGGTGGGATGCAGGTGCAGTTCAACATCATCGACCCGGAACTCCTGGAGGACGCACGACGCAATCCCGGCAAGTACCCCGGCCTGGTGGTGAGGGTGGCCGGTTACTGCGCTTACTTCGACGACCTTCCAGACTCTGCCAAGGACGAGATGATCTCCCGCACCCTCCTCTCTGTTTGACTCTTATTGCGGGCCGGGCCCGGGGGTAACGGTCTTCGCTCCGCACTCGCAGGCTGCATATCCAGATCGAATCCTCCTTGCGCATATACTGCTCGCGAATGTCGCTTCAGACCGACCCCCGGTTCCCGGGCTGGGATTTCCAAGGACGAGATAATCTCCCGCACCCTCCTCTCCGTTGCGGGCCGGGCCCGGGGGTAACGGTCTTCGCTCCGCACTCGCAGGCTGCATATCAAGATCGAATCCTCCTTGCGCATATACTGCTCGCGAATGTCGCTTCAGACCGACCCCCGGTTCCCGGGCTGGGATTTCTATGCAGGCTATGCCCTGCTGTAACCGCATTCCCCCTGGGTTCAAATACACGCGATGTGCTTCTATTGGCTGCTTCGGTTTGGCTGGCCCGGCACGCATGCGTCTGGAAGTAAAACCCGTTTGCATACGGAAGATGAGATAGCGCTTGTCTTAGCCCAGGGGTGCGGTGAAGAAGAAGGTCGCTCCTTGCCCCGGCTCGGATTCGACCCATGCCCTTCCGCCCCATCCCTCCACCGCCCTCTTGACGGTAGAAAGGCCTATGCCCAGGCCTGGTGATTGCGAGGAACCGAAACGCTTGAAGGGCATGAAGACCTCGTCCTTGAGCCCCGGGTCCAACCCCGGGCCGTTATCGCGCACGTAAAAGGTCACCATGCCCCCGTCGGCATGGGAGCCGATCTCGATACGCGGGCGTGGGGTATCGGCAAGGTACTTGGCCGCGTTGTTCACGAGATTGGTGAAGACCTGGCGTAGTTTGAACCGGTCCACCCTCACGACGGGGAATCCCTCGCCCAGGATGACATCTACGTTCATGCTCTCTATCACGCTGGAATGCTCGAAGACGATGTCGCTCACCAGGTCCAGCGGCTCGACGGGACTCACCACGCCCTCCGGCTGTCCTGCCTGCGCGTATTCCAGCAGCGACTCCGTGAGTTCGTCCATACGTCTCGCCGCGGCGATGATGCTCTTCAAGTAGGCCTCTTTCTCTTCTTCCGTGTTGTTCTCGGCCCGCATCAGCTGCGCGTATCCCTCGATGAGGGAGAGAGGCGTACGCAGGTCGTGCGAGACGGTGGTGGCAAAGGAGTCCAGCTCCCGGTTGCTGGCCAGGAGCTCCTCCTCCATGACTTTGCGCTCGGTGATATCGCGGGAGTTGATGATAAGGCCCCGCACCGAGGGGTCATCCAACAGGTTGGTAAGGATCGCTTCATGCCAGTGATAGGTGCCGTCCTGGTGCCGGAAACGATTCTCCGTGGCGAGGGTCACTCCCGGGTTTTGCAGGACGAAGTAGTAATCTTTCCTTGCCTGCTTCACGTCCTCGGGGTGTATATAACTGAGGACGCTCTTGCCGTATACATCATCCGGGCCGTAGCCGGTGATGCGGGAGGCGGAGGGACTTCCCCACCGGAAGGCGAGGTCCTCGTCGAGGATGGAGACCATGTCCGCGGCGTTCCGGATCAAGGACCTGTAATAGCGCTCCCTCGCGGCGATCGTCTCTTCCGACATCCTGCGACCGCTGATGTCCCGTGCAGCGAGAACCATGCCGGATACGACGGGATTGTCGGCGAGGTTGATGCCGTGTGCTTCCATGGTATGCCATGAACCATCGGCATGGCGGTAGCGAAACTCCACATCTATGGCGCGACCCGGCGATTCCAGCCCGGAGGAGAAGGCGTCAGAAAGGTATTCGATGTCGTCAGGGTGGACGAAGTCGGGGGCATACTCGCCGCTCAATTCCTCGAGATGGTAGCCTGATACCCTCTCCATGGATGGGCTGAGATAACCTACGGTACCGTCTGGCCTTATGATGGCAAAGATATCATGGGAGTTCTCGAGGACTACGCCGAGTGCCTCCGCGCCCTGCTGCAGGGCCGTCTTTACCCGCTGCAGCTCGTCGTACGAGCTTCCGAGTTCGGAGACTCGCTGGCGAAGGCCGGCCAACTCCTCGATGAGCTGCTCTTTCGTCTTTTCATCGTCGTTCATCCTGAAGTCCCTGTCTGACGAATGCCGGGGCTGCCTTTCCAAGGGTATTAATCGGCTGCATGGGGAACGATATGTATACCTTCTCTATATTTTTCTGCGTGTAACGTTCACCGGGACGGCTCGGCCGCGCTCACTCGGCGCCCTTTCTTGAAAAACACAGGCTGAAGGGGGTATAATGCCATCGCCTGCAAAAAGAGCCGACGTAGGAGCTCTCCGAGCCCAGCCGCCTAAGGCGAAGGCTAAGGTGGCTGGGCCGATAGGGTACGGTTGGAAACGCCCGTGCCTCCCATGTTAGGAAAGGAGAGGGGTTTGTCACGTAGCGCGAGCTCGTCCCCTCCGGACGAGCTTTTTTCTGGTCGCGAGAGGCCCAGGGTCATCACCATATCCGGGGCCAACAAGGATATCGGCAAGAGCTCTCTGGCCGCCTATCTCATAAGACACTGCCGCAGCTGTGCCGGCATCAAGGTCACCGTCCATGCGGAACGTCCGCCTGGGGAAGCCGTGGTAGAGGAGGAGAACCCTCCGGTTGTGCCCGGGACGGACACCGCGAGGATGGTGGAGGCCGGGGCCTCCCCCGTCTTCTGGGTCCGTACGACCTTAAAGGACATGGCGGCGGACCTGGGGGAGATCTGGCCTCGCCTCAATACCTCTATTGTGGTCGTGGAGGGGAACAGCGTCCTCGACCACGTCGAGCCCGACTTCACCGTGTTCATCATGGGACCCACGCTCGACGACTTCAAGCCATCCGCGTTTGATGCCGTGAAAAAAGCCCATACGGTGGTGGTAAACGGGAAGAAAGACCCCTCGGGCGCGGATGTTATGCGGTTGGAGCGCGAGGTCAAGAAAATGAACCCCCATGCCAAGCTGGTGGTCGTCTCCGAGTTGGGGAGGGACGAGGCCTGGGAGATAGTGCTGTCCCGAGCGGCGGGAAGAGTGGGAGGTGAGTTTATGTCGAACGAAGTGGACGAGAAGGTGATGGAGGCCGTGAAGTCCAAGGCGGTGGAAGGACGCATTACATGCGCCGTCGCCCTGAAGCTGGCCGAGGAGCTGAAAGTCCCGACCATGGAGGTGGGAAAGGCGGCCAATGCCTTGAACATAAAGATAGAGAAATGCTCCCTGGGCTGCTTCTAGCCCGCCAGGCACACCTGGGGTCAGACCTGGGATGTGCCTGGGTCGCATAACGTTCCTTGAAAACCAGTTCCCGGGAGATTGCCTCCGAGCTCCGTTCCTAAGGCCGTAGTGCTATGGATATGAGCCGAAAGGGTGTGAGGGGAAACCTCCATGCCTCCCGTGTTTGGAAAGGAGGTGGCGGTGTTCGAGCCATGACGTCCGCCTCCGGGCGGATTTCTTATTGTGGAGGCCGGTAGCGCGCCCTGTCAGGTCGCAGGCAGCGGCATATAGAACCCAGCCTGCGGAACAGACGTGTAGGATATGGAAGGAGTTGCGAGCAGTATGAAAAAATGGATGATGCTGTTAACAGGACTTGTTGTCATCTTGGCCCTCTTCGCCATGGCGACGGGATGCGGAGAGAAGAAGGCGGAACCGGTGGAGAGGACGGAGTTGATCCTGGCCACGACCACCAGCACCCAGGACTCAGGCCTCCTGGATGAATGGGTGCCCATGTTCGAGGAGAACAATCCCTACTCGGTCAAGGTCATCGCGGTAGGCAGCGGCCAGGCCATGGAGATGGGCAGCAACGGGGAATGCGACGTCATGCTGGTACACAGCCCTGCGGCGGAGGAGGAGATGGTCGCCGACGGCCTGGCCGTCGATCGTAATGCCGTTATGCACAATAACTTTATCATCGTGGGGCCGGCCTCTGACCCGGCGGGAGTGAAGAGCGCAACTACGGCCGCGGAGGCTTTCCAGAAGATAGCGGCGGCCCAGCAGCCTTTCATATCACGAGGAGACGATTCGGGTACCCATACCAAGGAGCTCAAGATCTGGGAAGAAGCGGGGATAGAACCCCAGGGCACATGGTATGTGGAGACCGGAAAGGGCATGGCGGATACGCTGCGCGTCGCCTCGGAGCAGAAAGCCTACACTCTCACCGACGATGCCACCTACCTGAACCTCCAGGACGACCTGGAGCTGGAGATCCTTTTCGAGGGAGACCCCATCCTCTATAACAACTACCACGTCATGAACGTCAACCCGGAGGCATACCCGGATGTGAACTACGAGGGCGCACAGGCTTTCAATGACTTCTGCATCTCGCCGGAGGCCCAGGAATTCCTCCTGGAGTTCGGCGTGGAAGAGTTCGGGCGGCCGCTGTTCGAGCCCGACGCACTGTAGGAGTAAATGTTAGAATGGGTTCCGGCGCCCGCACCGCAGGATCGGGCGCCGGAACCCATTCTACGGCAGGGGCATGCGGGGAGGAGGTGCTCTGAATATGGGAGATATCTGGCAGGGATTCGTAGAGGCCGTCAAGCTCATCATCCACTTCGACCCCTACGTGATGAAGATCGCTTTTTTTACCCTCTACGTCTGCGCCATTGCTACCTTCTTCGGGATGCTCATAGGCATCCCCCTGGGTTCCGCCCTGGCCCTTTACCGCTTTCGTGGCCGTAAATTCATGGTGACCGTGGTGAACGCGGGGATGGGGCTTCCACCCGTGGTCGTGGGACTCTTTGTCTACCTCTTCCTGAAACGGAGGGGCCCCCTGGGCTTCCTCGGCTGGCTCTATACCCCCAAGGCCATCATCTTCGCGGAGATAATCCTGGCCACACCCCTAATAGCGGGTATCACCATGGCCGCGGTACAGAACGTCAATCCAAAGCTGAGGCTGCAGTCCAAGTCCCTGGGTGCGGGGGAGATCCGTTCCACCATGACCCTCCTGAGCGAGACCCGCCTCTCCCTGCTGGCCGCGGTCATAGCCGGCTTTGGGGGGATCATCTCCGAGGTGGGAGCGGCCATGATAGTGGGCGGCAATCTCATGCTCAACGGGGAACCCTATACGCGCACCCTCACCACGGCAATAGTCCTCGAGGTGAACAAAGGGAACAGCACCCTGGCCATCGCCCTGGGCATCATCCTGCTGGGCATCACCTTGCTCCTGGTCTGGATACTCACGTCGATACAGCAGGGGGGATTGTTCAGCGAGCCGGTGAGGGTGGCCAGGAGCCTCTTCTCCCGCTTCCGCGGGGAGGAAACATGACGGACGTCCTCGTCTCGGTGGAAGGTCTGCGCCAGTCATATGACGGCCGCCAGGTCCTGAGCGTGGATAAGCTGGAGTTGCTGGAAGGTGAGATCCTGGCTATCGTGGGGCCAAACGGCTCGGGAAAGAGCACGCTGCTGCGCCTTATCAATCTCCTGGAGAAACCGACTCGTGGGGATATCGTCTATTGGACCGGGAAGCGTCTCTCCGAGGTAGACCGCAACGAGCGGCGGGAGCTCGCCCTGCAGATGGCCATGATCTTCCAGGAGCCCCTGCTCTTCAAGCGCAGCGTGAAAGCGAACATCGCCTACGGCCTCAAGATGCGCCGCATGCCGCAGGAGGAAAAAGAGGGGAAAGTGCTGGAGATGCTGGAGAGGTTGGACCTTGCTGAGCTCGCGGATCGCGACGCCATGACCCTCTCCGGCGGCGAGGCCCAGAAGGTCACCCTGGGAAGGGCGATGGTGCTGCAGCCACGCCTGCTGCTCATGGACGAGCCACTGGCCTCCCTCGACGTCCTGGCCAGGAAAGCCTTGCGCGAGGACATCTCCAGGCTGGTGAGGGAACTGGGGGTTACCGCGGCCTACGTCACCCACGATTACACCGAGGTGCTGGAGATCGCCGACCGCCTGGCGGTCCTGCTCGACGGCGAGCTGCAGCAGGTAGACAGGCCCAGCGAGGTCTTCGGTCGCCCGGCCACGGAGCAGGTGGCGGAGTTCCTGGGTGCGGAGAACCTGCTGGAAGGCGAGGTTGCCGCATGCCGGGAAGGCATGGCCGAGATAGACATCGCGGGGATCAAGCTGGAGGCGCTGTGCGAACAGCCGCCGGGCTCCCGAGTCAAGGTCCTCATCCACCCCGAGGAAGTGGTGCTGCTGGCCGACTCCGGCGACGCCGGGTCCGCGCGCAACCGTATGCCCGCGCGCGTCACCAACGTCAAGGTGCTCGGAGCGCTGGTGAAGGTCAGCCTGGAATGCGGCTTTCCCCTCGTGGCCTATATCACCCTGGCCTCGACGGAGGAGATGGGCATTGCAACCGGCCGCAGGGTAACGGCGGCGATCAAGGCCACCGCCATCCACGTCATGCCTTATGTGGGGCGGCCCGAGGCCTCTGGGTAACGGTTTGCGCCGGTGCTGATCCGGCCCGGCGACAAGGCTGGTCGTCGTCGCAAGCTCCTCCGAGCACCTTGCTCGCCGGGCAAGTGGCAGCTCAGGCATGGCTGCAACCGACCCAGTAGTTCCCCGGGCGGGGGTTTCTATATAGGCTACGCCTGTGCGTAACATTGGTTTCCTTTGCGGTCGAATACGCACGCTGCCTGCGTCTGGTCATTGTCTCCACATACGAAAGCTTGCAGCGCGAAAGCGACAGCGCCGTCTTCGGCGCGACGGTGCCCAGCGCCTCTCAACCTAGTAGCTCAAGTGCCCATTTGTCTCAATCGAGATCGCCACGTCGCTGCGCTCCTCGCGACAAGCGTGGGGGCCTGGCACGCATACGTGTCGATGATACTGTTGTAGAATAACCCCATGAGCATGAAGCATTACCGTGTATGTCTTGCCTTGGCAGCATCAGCAGCACTCCTCCTGCTTCCGGCGATGACTCTGGGATGCGGGGGAGGCGGTGAGCCCATCACCCTGGCGGCCACCAACGACCTGGAAGGAAGCGGGATCCTGCAGGCATGGGTTGATGATTTCCAGTCCAAGACGGGGATGCAGGTCGAATTAGTGGTGGTCCCTGATGAGCAAGCGTTCGAGATGGCCAGGCACGGAGAGAGCGACCTCATCCTCACCCACATCTCCGAGGAGGAAAAGCGGCTGGAGCGATCGGGTTACCTGGAGACCGGGCAGGAGATCATGCGCGACGATTACGTCCTGGTGGGCACCCCCGCAGACCCGGCCGGCATCCGGGAGATAGATAAGGTCACGGATGCCCTCAAGAAGATAGCCGAAACGCAGCAGACCTTTATCCTGCGCATCGACGGTTCCGGCACCGCCTATAGGCAGAACCTTCTCTGGAGCATCTCCGGCGTCGGCGAGGCAGGGGAGTGGCTACTGCCCTCGGAAGCGGGCGCAGATGAGTCCTTACGGCAGGCATCGCAGGAGGGAGCGTACACATTATGCGGGCGCAGTAGCTTCGAGAGACTGGCCGGCGAGCTGGACCTGGAGATACTCCTCGAGGGAGACGAAGCGCTGGTCGATCCCTACTATGCCGCGGCGGTGAGCACTTTGACCTATCCCGATACGAACCTGGCGGGAGCGCAGGAGTTCATCGACTACCTGCTCTCGCCGGATGCCCAGAGCTTTTTCAGCCTGGGGGCCTGGGAGCCACCGTCGGAGTAAAGAAGAGGACGGAACGTTTTCGGAGGTTGCAGAAGATGTTGACAGTTGAAGAGGCCAGGGAATACGTGCTCGGCTCCATCGACAGGCTGGAGGAGGTCGAACTCCCGCTCCTCGACGTGCTGGGGCTGAACCTGGCGCGTGACGCCGAAGCGGATGGCGACATCCCTCCCTTCGACAACTCGGCCATGGACGGGTACGCAGTGCGGGCAGACGATGTCGCCGCGGCCTCACCCGAAAACCCGGTCGGGCTGTCCGTGCTGGGCGACCTGCCGGCCGGCTATACCTCCGATGCCATAGTGGAGCGGGGACAGGCCATACGCATCATGACCGGGGCACCCCTCCCGGGGGGCGCGGACACCGTGGTGCCGGTGGAATCCACCCGGGTGGATGGCGACAGGGTATTGATATTGGAAAGTCTTCCCATAGGAACCCACGTACGCAAAGCCGGAGAAGATGTGAAGGCGGGGGAGACGGTCATGGTGGCGGGTACAGTCATCGGCCCGGCAGAGATGGGCATGCTGGCCAGCCTGGGATACGCGCAAGTGCGCTGCTTCCGGCGCGCTGTGACGGGGATCATCTCCACCGGTGACGAGTTGGTGGGCGTAGATGAGGAACTCGCGCCGGGGAAGATAAGGGATTCCAACAGCTACACCGTTTACGGCATGGTACGGGAGGCGGGGGCGGAGCCACTGCGGCTGGGGGTAGTCAGGGACGAGGCTGTGCTCCTGGAGCGTACTATCCTGGACAACCTGGACCGGGTGGACCTCTTCATCACCAGCGGGGGCGTCTCCGTTGGTGACTACGACATGGTCAAGGATGTCCTCGGGAAGCTGGGAGAGATGAACTTCTGGAAGGTGGCCATGCGGCCGGGTAAGCCCCAGGCCTTCGGGCATATCCGTGGCAAACCCCTATTCGGGCTTCCGGGCAACCCGGTCTCGGTGATGGTCTCCTTCGAGCAGTTCGTGCGGCCCGCGCTCCTCAAGATGATGGGACGTTCGCATATATTCCGGCCTGAGATCACTGCCATCCTCGACACACCTCTCGGCAGGAAAACCGGGAGGACGGAGTTTATCCGGGTGGTGGCGGAATGGCGCGAGGGGCGCTATCACGCTAACGCCACCGGCCCACAGGGGAGCGGCATCCTCCGATCCATGGTCGTCGGAAACGCTTTAGCCATCCTCCCCGAGGATGTGGGACGCCTGGAAGCCGGCGAGGAGGTCACTATCCAGTTACTGCGCTGATGGGGCCGTTGACGGGGTCGTATCTTCGATCTTCGGTCTTCTAGGTACTAGGTACTTAACGCGCTCTATAAGGATGTGGCAAAACCGAAGATCGAAGATACGGCCCCGTCAACGCCGAAGATCGAAGATACGGCCCCCGGTTGATTATCTTAAAAATAGATAGTAATATAGTATTCTTGGGTCATAATCACTAGCCAACATGAGGTGATAGGGTATGCAGGACTATGACGTTGTAGTTATCGGAGGAGGGATCGGCGGCCTCTCTACCGCCGCCTTATGCCAGAAGGCAGGCATGAAGACCCTTGTGCTGGAGCAATCGGACCGCATCGGCGGCTGTTGCTCCAGCTACGAAGTGGATGGGTTCAACTTCGACGTGGGGGCGAGCGTGGTGGAGATGCCGGGCGCCTTCGAGGAGCTCTTCAAGCGCCTGGGTATGCCGCGCGAGAAGTACATCCCATTCGTGGAAGTAGACCCCATCTACGATTACTGCGATATAGGCAGGGGCATGCGCTTCAACTACCCCACCTCGGTCGAGGGCACGGCTGAGGTCATCGCGCGATTCGCGCCCGAGGAGGCCAAGGCCTTCCTGGATTTCGCGGAGAAGTTCACCCCTATCATCAGCGGCCTGGTGGACAGCTTCTTCTACGTGCCCTGCATGAGTTTCCTCGACACCATCAAGCTGGTCATCCGCTATCCCCAGATGATCAAGGTGCTGCCCATGTTCGTGACCACCCACCAGAAGGTGGTGGCCAAGTACTTCAAGAACGAGGATGTGCAGGCTTCCATGGCCTTCCAGTCCTTCTACGGCGGCATGCCGCCGGACCTCTGCGCGGGGCTCTACGCCATCATCGGTCTGCTGGAGCACGAGGGCATCTACTACCCGCCGGGCGGCATGATCCGCATCCCCGCCGGCATCCAGCAGGCTTTCGAGGACCTGGGCGGGGAGACCAGGTTCGACGCCCGCGTCGTGCGTGTCATGGTGGAGGACCGCACCGCCAAGGGAGTCGAGCTCTGGGACGGCACGGAGATCAGGGCCGGCAACGTCGTTGGCTCCATCAACGCCAAGAAGATGTACATGGATATGATCGGCCGGGAGCATCTTCCCTGGCATGTCTGGAGGGGGATCAAGTCCATGGAGCTCTCCATGCCCTGTCCCATGATCTACCTGGGTGTGGATTACGAACCGCCCCTCGTCGCCCACCACACCCTGAACCTCACCAGCCCGCAGGTGATGAACGACTACTGGAGCGACTACTATCTCAAGGGCAAGCTCTACGAGGCGAACGGCAAGCTGGAGATCATGGGGCTCGTCTCCTGGGCCTCGAAAATAGACCCGTCGCTCGCGCCGGAGGGCAAACACGTGCTCACCCACATGGGACTCGCCCCTTATAACCTCGCCGGGGACGACTGGGACAGGCTGAAGGAGCGCTATATCGACGCGGCCATCGCCACCATCGAGCGCAATATCATCCCGGATCTCTCCAAGCACGTCATCTACCGGGATATGGCTACGCCGCTGGACCTCGAACGCATGCTCCTCCATCCCGGCGGCGCCGTATACGGCATCCAGACCGACATCTCCCATATGGCGGTGTTCCGTCCCGCCAACCGCTCCAAGGCGATCAAGAACCTCTACCTGGCCGGCGCCTCCACCCATCCCGGGGGCGGTATCCCAGGGGTGCTCGCGGGCGGGATCATCACCGGCGGCCTGGTGACGAAGGACAACGCATAAAGGGGTGCGACGTGAACACGAAGATGAAGACGAAGATGAGTCTGAAGACCAAGATGTTCATCGCCGTGGGCCTCGCGGGCGGCGTGGCGGCTTATCTCGCCGCCACCTCAGAGCCTTCGGATTGGCGTTACGCCAAGCAACTGGCGACCAACCTGCCCAAGATGCCCTTCCGTTATTTCGTTTGAGAGACGCGTGTAGACAAGCTGCGCCGGGTCACGGGGGGCAGTAGCCGTTGCGAGACAGGGCCCGGCACGTGTTAAGACGTCCGGTAGGGGGGAACGTACGTGGCCTCAGAGATGGAAGCCTTCTTCAATCCCTCCAGCGTCGCCGTGGCCGGGGCCTCGAGTACGGCCATGAAGCTGGGCAACGTGACCCTGGCCAACCTCCTGCGCTTCGGTTACGGGGGGAAGATCTTCGCCATCCACCCCCGCGCGGGCGAGATCATGGGCATCCCGGCCTATCCCTGCGCGCGCGAGGTGGGGGAACGCGTCGATGTCGCGGTCGGCATACTGCCCCGCGAGCTCATGTTGGATTTCTTGGAGGACTGCGCGGCCGCGGACGTGCGCAACGTCATCGTCTGCGCCGGCGGCTACTCTGACGCCGGCCCCGAGGGAGCGGAACTGCAGCTGCAGCTCGCGGAGGCCGTGAAGGGCCACGGCATGCGCATGATGGGCCCCAACAGCGTGGGGACCATCTCCATCGAGTCCGGGTTCGTGACCTCGTTTATGACCCTGGACCCCATCGAGCCGGGGCCGATATCCATCGTGGCCCAGACCGGGCTCTTCGCCGGGGGTCTGGCGCGCTGGGTCACCTCAACGCAGTTGTTCGGGCTCTGCAAGGTGGCCAGCCTGGGGAATAAGTCCGACGTGGACGAGGTGGACATCCTGGGTTACCTGGAGGACGACCCGCGCACCGGTATAATCGCCGTCTATTCCGAGGGCATCAGAGATGGCCGGTCCTTCATGGAGATGGCCTCCCGCATCTCGCGGACCAAGCCCATAGTGATGCTCAAGGGAGGCCGGTCGGAGGTGGGCGGCAAGATGACGGCCAGCCACACCGGCTCCCTGGCCGGGATAGATGACGTCTACCGCGGAGCCTTCAACCAATCCGGGGTCATCCCCGTGGACAGCATAGACATGCTTTTCGACAGCACCAAAGCCCTGGCGTATTGCCCGTTGCCCGCGGGGCCGAACCTGGGGGTGGTCTCCATAAGCGGGGCGGGCACCGTGCTTGCCGCGGATGCCTGCGCGCGCCGGGGACTCCGCCTGCCGGCCCTGACGGAGAAGACCTTGGCGGCGGCACACAAGGGTCTGCCGGCCTGGGCTTCCATAGGGAATCCCGCCGATATCTGGGCGGTCACGCTGAGCAACGATGTGGAGGGTGCCTACCGCGTGATCCTCGGGGCTCTGGCGCAGCAGGATGACATCCACGTGCTCATAGTCACCTTCACCCTGGTGCCGGAGTCGGAATTCGACGGGGCGGCGTTGCTCGCCGAGATGCAGGAGACCTATCCCGGCAAGCCCATCCTGGCATGTTTCCTGGGGGCGTCGGAGGTAGACCATAAACGCTGGTTCCGGGCGCTGGAGGAAAAAGGAATACCGGTCTACGACTCGGTCGAGAGGTGCGTTGACGCAGCCTGGGCACTGGCCCGCTACGCCGGGTGGCTCAAGAGGAGCGGTTGTTGAAATGGGGTCAGGTCTTGTTTTTTGCATACCCTGGTATCCAAACGAGAATCTCGCGATTACTCTTCCATATGAAGCATCTTTGGAAAAAAAACGAAGCACTTGCATGCAAAAAACAAGACCTGACCCCCTGGAGGAAAAGGAGGTAGTGGCATGAGCACGCGACAACTGGAGCGGTTGCGGGAAGTCGCCGGGCCTGGAGTGCTGATCACGGATAAAGCAGCCCTGGGAGCCTATTTCAAGGATCCGCCGCCGCGGATGGACCTCAACCTGGCCCTGCCGCGGGACAGCCTGGAGCTCGCGGACCTGGCCGCCGCAGCCTACGAGAACGACATACCCATCTATACCCACCGGCGCGGTTTGCTCTCTGCGGAGGTGGCGAAGTCGGGGGGCGTCCTCATCGACCTCAAGGGTATAGACGATATCGTGCGCATCGACGAGTCCAACCTCCTCGCCTTCATCGAGTACGGTGTGACCTTCGAGCGGCTGAAGGAGGAGCTGGACAAACTGAACCTGAGGCTGCTCATGCCGGCTGCGGCCACCTCGTCCTCCATCGTCCGCTCCTATATCGACCGCGACGTCATCCTGGCCAACGGGGCCACCCGCCCCTACCAGTACACGACCTTCCACGCCATCCTGGCGGACGGCCGCCTGTGGATGAGCGGCACCGACCAGTACACCCCCGACGGGCATGCCGAATTCCGCGAGGACCTCGGGCCCATGTACTCGAACCTCTTCCATGCCAGCGAGGACATCTTCGGCATGCCCTACGCCATGAAGGCCTGGATCTACAAGCGCTGGGAGGAGAGGCGGGTGACCACCTACGGCTTCGATGACGCGGAGTCCGCCATCGCGGCCGCCCGGCTGGCCTGCCGGCACGACCAGGTCTTCGAGTGCGTGGTCGCCGACCGGCATTACCTGTCGGTGCTGCTCACCGGGGGCCCGGACGAGGCGGACGCCATGGCTGCCGGACTGCCGCTCTGGAGCGTGGTCTTCGGGTTCGACAACCACCCCATGCTGGTGGAGGTCTGGGACCGCCAGACCCAGGAGATGGCCGCCAGCTGCGGCGGCAAGCGGGGCGACGGCGAGCTCGCCGGGCTCATGGAGAGCAAGTTCGAGTGGCCCTGGTACATCTCCGAGCGCGACCACTACCGGGGGGGAACGTCGACCATCGGCTACTTCACCTTCACCGGCAAGGCGGCCGGGCTCTTCGGCAAGGCGGCCGAAATGGCGGGCGGATATCCCGTCGGGCAGTTGGCCATCCCCTCCTACTATGGCGCCGCCTTCTACTGCGAAACCGATATCTACCACGACGCGGACGACGCGGGGGTACACAAGACCTGGGTTGACGCCTACTTGGCGCTCCTTGACGAGGGAGCCCACGTCAATCGCCCGCAAGATGAGGTGGCGGAAGCCGTCTATACCAGGATGGATCCCGAGAACATCCGCCTCATAAGAAATCTCAAGAAGGTCATGGACCCCAAGGGGCTCATGAACCCCGGGCAGCTCATCGAGGGGGTGTAGACCATGGAGCGCGGATTGACCAAGAAAAGGGAGAAACTGACCGACTACCGTGACGACTATTGGGTATGCGGCAAGTGCAAGATGTGCCAGTCCATGAACGTACAGGTCTTCGAGAGCGCCCGCTTCTCCGCCAACTGCCCCTGTGGCACCCGCTACCGCTTCGAGTCTTACTACGCCGCGGGGATGATGGAGATCGCCCGGGCAGTGACCAACCTCGAGTTCGATCCCAGCGAGAAGACGGCGGACATCATCTACTCCTGCAACCTCTGCGGCCTGTGCCAGGAGATGTGCTTCCCCCTCAAGGGCATGCACACTACCCGCATCATCCAGCTCATGCGGGAGAAGGCGGTGGACGAGGGATGGGGCCCCCTGGAGGGCCATAAGGCGCTGCTCGATTCGACATCCGAGAACGACAATCCCCTGGGCCTCAAGAAAGGGTTCAAGGGCAAAGCGGTCAAGGGCCTGGGGGCAAAAGACCTCACGAAAGAGAAGGCGGAGAACCTCCTCTTCGTGGGCTGCGCATACGCCGCGGGTAAGGACATGCAGAAGAAGCTGGCTTCCATGGTCAAGGTGCTGCAGGCGGCGGGCGTCGATTTCGGCGTATTGGGGGACTCCGAGCCCTGCTGCCGCAGCCTTAACCTCGCTCTGGGGGACCGCGACGGCTTCGAGGAGCACGCCTTGGAGAATATCGAGCTGTTCCGCTCCACCGGCGCCTCGCGCATCATCACCGCCTGCCCCCACTGCCTGCAGGTGCTCTCCGGCGAGTACACCCGGGTCATGGACCTGGAGGTGGTGCACGTCACCGAGCTGCTGGCCAAGCTACTCAAGAAGAAAAAGCTGGAGTTCAAAGGTGAGGCCAGATTGAAGGCGGCCTACCACGACCCCTGCATGCTGGGGCGCTGGTGCGAGATCTACGAGCAGCCGCGCAAGCTGCTCGCGGCCGTGCCGGGATTAGAGATGCTGGAGTTCGAGCGCAACATGGAGAACTCCTGGTGCTGCGGCGCGGGCGGCGGCGTGAAGGCGGGTAAACCGGACCTGGCCGACTGGACGGTGGCGGAACGCCTGGAGGAGGCCAGGGCGGTCGGCGCGGAGGCCATCGTCACCGCCTGCCCCCACTGCGAGGGCCATTTCGCGAGCCGCAAGGACCTGCCGGTCTACGACATCTTCGAACTGCTGGCCGAGGGAATGGGGGAGGTGGTCTAGATGAAGGGCAAGGACCTGCAGCAGGACCTGCGCGAACGCAAGGTGATCAAGGTCCCGGTGAAGCACGAGATGGAAGGCAACCATAACCTGCCCGAGAACCTGGAAAAAGCTTACAGGGAACTCCAGGGCGCGCTGGGCGAGGAGTGGGTCTCCAACGACATCAACATCACCGTGGCCTACGCGCGCGACCAGTCCGTGGTGCCCATGAACCACCCCCACATCGTGGCCCTGCCCGGCTCCACGGAGGACGTGGTGGCCATCATGAAGATCGCCAACACCTACATCATCGATGTCACTCCTTACGGCACCGGCCTCAACACCCTGGGCATGACCATCCCTCCCTATGGCGGCATCCTCTGCGATATGAGGCGTATGGACGACATCGTCGAGATCGACGAAGAGAATATGCTCTGCACCATCGGCCCGGGGGTGACCTTCGCCCAGCTCCAGACGGAGACCCTCAAGCGCAACCTGCGACTCATCAATCCCTCCACCTCGGCCAACGCCTCGGTGGTCTCCAATATCATGATGGGCAACATCTCGACCCTGGCCAACAAGTACGGGGTGGGACTGGACCACATCATCGGATACAAGTTCGTCCTCCCCGAGGGACAGGTGATGGTCGGAGGACCGGCGGCTTACGGCGCGGAAATGGCCCACATGCCCGGGCCGGGGCCCGACGTGCGCGCCTTCATCCGGGGCTCCATGGGTACCTTGGGCATCGTCACCGAGATGACTTTGCGCCTCTACCCCAATCCCGACTACGTCAAGCTCACCGTGCCCATCAGCGATTCCGAGAGCTGGGAGAACATCGCTCCGGCGTTAAAGGCCATCAGCCAACGCAACATCGTCATCGAAAACGCCTATTTCCAGAACACCTACATGGGGATATTCCTCGCGGAGACCAACGCGGAGTCCGCCAAGCTCATCCCCATGTTCCCCCGTCACTACGTGGTGCCGGTGACCGGCGGCTATTCCGAGGAGGAGACGGAGGTCAAGTGCAAGGTGTGCGAGGAGGACATCCTGGCGGTGGCGCCTGAGTTCGAGTTCATGGACTGGGAGGTGGTGGAGGACATCTCCGCCGGCCGCATCCTGGGCGTGGACAAGTTCACCAAGTTCTTCCGCGAGTCGGTGCGCGTGCAGAGGGTGAAGGGCTCCTTCTTCGTGGGCTTCGGCCTCGACCACCTGGAGAACCTGGTCAACATCAATAACGACATGATGCGCGCCATGACCCAGCAGGTGGGTACGGACGACAATGTCATCTCCGCGGACATGATCGCCACCTATTTCCAGCCCTACGACATGGGCAGGCTGGGATTCATCGAGTTCGATATCTTTATCGACCAGTCCAATCCCGAGGACAGCCTGCGCACCATCTCCGGTACCCTGGCGGCGATGGCGGCCTCCTTCCGCAACGGCTCCGGGGTGTGTTTCGGGGTATGGGCTATGATAGAGGGCGCGGGGCCGCTGCACGACCTCATCGGCTTCATCTTCCCCCAGGCCGGCACGTACGTGGACACCTACCGGGACATGAAGATGATCTACGACCCCAACAACATCTGTATGCGGAAGTTCGATTATGACACGCTGCGCATGAAGAAGGCGGCCCTATGAGAGGGACGGTCTGAGACAGGAAACAAGTACGACGTATCGCGTAAGCAAAACAGGAGGTTGAGTTCATGGCGGACTACGACGTAATAGTGATCGGAGCGGGATGCGGGGGCATCACCGCCGGCGCCCTCCTGGCCAAGCAGGGTAGGAAGGTGCTGGTGCTCGAACAGAGCGAGCGGGTAGGCGGCTGCTGCTCCACCTTCGAAAAGGACGGCTTCAGCTTCGACGTGGGGGCCTCCATCGTGGAGGTCATCTACCCTGTCGAAAAGGCCTTCGAGACGCTGGGGACCTCTTTCCAGCAGGAAGTGGACCTGATACCCTGCGACCCCATCTACAGCTACATCTTCAAGGACGGCTCGCGGGTCAACTACCCCGTCTCCCTGGAGGGCACGGCGGAGGTCATCTCCAGCATCTCCCCCCAGGACGGCAAGCAGTGGTACGAGCTCGCCGACTACTTCGCGGACATGATGAAACAGACCATCGAGGCCTTCTTCACCAACCCGTGCAACAACATGATGGACATGATGAAGATGGGCATCAAGAACCCGCGCATGCTCAAGTTCCTGCCCCTGTTTGTCACCAGCTACCAGGACGTGATCAAGAAGTACTTCAAGAACGACATCGTGCAGCAGACCATGTCCTTCCAGTCCTTTTACTGCGGGCTGCCCCCGGAGCTGGCGCCGGGCTTCATCGCCCTCATCCCTTACTCCGAGCACGAGGGCATCTGGTACCCGCGGGGTGGGATGATCCAGATCCCCAAGGCCTTCCAGCGCTGCGGGGAGAAGTTGGGCATGGAGGTGCGGCTGAACACATGCGTGGACAAGGTCATGGTGCGCGACCGCAGGGTGGAAGGGGTCCGGCTCGCGGACGGGACGGAGATAACCTCCGAAATGGTGGTGTCCAACGTCAACGCCAAGAAGCTCTACCTGGACATGATCGGCGAGGAGCACTTGCCCTGGCTGGCCCGCTTCGGCATCAAGAGTTACGAGGTGGCCATGTCCTGCGTCATGCTCTACGTGGGGCTGGACTACCGCCCGCCCCTGGAGGCTCACCACAGCCTGACCATAGGGCCCCTGGAGATGATGAACGACTTCTGGTGGAACGAGTTCAAGCGGGGCGAGATACCGGAGGACGTGCACGGCCTCATCTGCTGGCCCACCGAGTCCGACCCCTCCATGGCCCCGGAGGGCTGCCACGTATTAAACATCATGGGCATGGGCCCTTACCACCTCTCGGGTACGGATTGGGACAGCGAGAAGATGCGTGTTGCGGAGAAGATGATCAACGGGTTGTCGGAGACGGCTGTCCCCGGGATGAAGGACCACGTCAAGGTGCTGGAGGTCTCCACCCCCCTCGATTTCGAGCGCCGGCTGCTCTCCCCGGGTGGGGCTATCTACGGGCTGCAGATGGACCTCCCGGCCCAGGCGGTGTTCCGGCCGGCGTCTAAGTCCAAGTCCATCAAGGGCCTCTACCTCACCGGCGCCTCCACCCATCCCGGCGGGGGAGTGCCCTCGGCCATCGCCTCAGGCTACATCGCCTCCCTGCTGGTGGACAAGTACGAGTGATCTTGTGTCCGAAGTCTGATGTTTGAAACCTGATGTTGAAGGGAAATGAAAGAGGAAGTACGAAACGCGGTTGTCGCAAGTGGCACATGAACGTTAGTGCCGGTGAAGCGATGGCGCGGTAGAAGCATATCGCAGAGATCGCAGGAGGTAGAAATGCTTAGAAGAAAGAACGCTGAGCCCGATAGAAAGGGCTTCTCGAAGAAGATGCTGCCACTCATCTTGGTCGGCATGATAGCGCTGCTCGCCTTCCAGTTCACGCAGCTGGACGAGTCGAAGAAACGGTTCATCATGCACCTGCTGAAGCAGGCCCCTTACCTGCCCGGCCGCTACTACGCCTAGGCTTTCTAACGGGGTCGTATCTTCGATCTTCGGTCTTCTAGATACTTAACGCGTTCCATAAAGGATGTGGCAAGACCGAAGATCGAAGATACGACCCCCTCCCCGTGATCCCAGCGGGACATTAAACTATTATCATCGGTTGTTCGAAATAAGAAATACGGCCGATTATGCGTTAGTGACTGAAGAGCAGGTATGGATGATGAAGAAGCGGTCTCTGGGCATGTGGTTGTTTACGATGTTCTTGATCCTCGCACTGCTTGTGCTACCCTGCGGCTGCGGGCTGCCCTCCGGCGTCGCGGGGATAATCGACTCCCCCGAGTTCGCTTACTCGACCTGGGGGATCCGTGTGGTCGATCTGGACAGCGGCGACGAGGTCTTCTCATCCCTCAATCCGGATATCATGCTCGATCCGGCGTCCACGACCAAGCTCTTCACCGCAGCGGCCGGCTTCGATGCCCTTGGAGCCGATTACCGGTTCGATACACCTGTTTACCGCGCGGGGGAGGTCGGCGCCGATGGGGTCCTCAACGGCGACCTGATACTCGTGGCCAGCGGAGACCTGGCCATGGGAGGGAGGGGCGCCCTGGAGGGGACCATCGCATACACGGACTACGACCACAACGACGCCAACGCCCTCGGTATGGGCGAGCTCACCGAGGGCGACCCGCTCGCGGGATTGGACGAACTGGCCCGGCAGGTCGCCGCAAGCGGCATCAAGGAGGTAGCGGGAGACGTTGTCATCGATGCCCGGCTGTTCGGGCCCGGCAGGTCGTTCAACCCGCACGAGGAATACGTGATCACCCCCATCGTCATCAACGACAACCTCATCGACCTCACCATCAAGCCGACCCAGCCCGGCAGCCCGGCGGAGGTGGAGTGGAGGCCCCAGACCGCCGCCTACCGGGTGGAGAACAAGGTGGACACCGTGGCGGAGGGCGGGGAAGTCGCTCTCGAGGTGGGATCGACCAGCCCCGGCGTCATCGTCGTCGAAGGCCAGGTACCCGCGGGAGAGGATGAAGTGATACGCACCTACGGGGTGGAGGACCCCGCCGCCTTCGCCCGCACCTGTTTCGTCGAAGCGCTGCAGCGAGCCGGGATCAAAGTTGATGCACCCGAGACGGGTGAAAACGACCCCGGCAAGCTGCCCGCCGAGGGCAGCTACGCGGAGACGGAACAGGTCGCGCTGCTCGAGTCTCCCCCCTACAAGGAATACGCCAAGCTGATCCTCAAGGTCAGCCACAACCTGGGGGCGGATACCCTCCCATATCTGATCGCCGTGCATGAGGGTGGCAGTACCATGGAGGACGGCCTCGCCATCGAGCATGATTTTCTCGCGGGGGCGGGCGTGGACACTGATGGGATGATCCTTAACGACGGGCAGGGCGCCTTCGGCGCCAATCTCGTGAGCCCGGGGTGCGTCGTCCAGCTGCTGCGCTATATGAGCACGCGAGATGATTTCGCTGACTATCGGGATTGCCTGCCGGTGCTGGGTGTAGACGGCAGCCTGGCGAACACGCTGACCGACAGCCCGGCCGCCGGGAAGGTCCAGGCGAAGACGGGCACCCATGTCGGGAGCGATAGCATGAACGAGAGGCCCGTGGTGTTAGCCAGAGCCCTCGGGGGATACATGATGACTGCGAGCGGTCGCGAACTCGCATTCGACATCAACGTGAACAACGTGCCCCTGGGCGGTATGGACGAGATGATGTCGTTGATCGAAAAGCATGCCCGCATCCTGGAAGCGATCTACGAGGAATACTGAATAGATCGGGGCAGGGACGGGCACTCAGCAGGCTTCCGCGATGAGACGATCGAGAAGCTCTCCAGAAGATCGCTTTGCGCACCACTGGCGGACATGCTCGATATCCAGGGAATCCTGCTGGACAAGGACTATCCCGAGAGCGTCTTCGTAATGTTTGTGGATTTCCGTTTGCTTGAACCAATCCAACTTTACGATGATCATATCCTCGGGCGATGAAAAGAAGACCGGCACGCCGCGGAGCTCTTCCTCGACCCTGCGCGAGAACCTCTCGCGGTCGAACGCGGTGTCCTCGAGCATCCAGAAATCGATCTTGGTGAGGGTTTCGTTGTGGATGAGGTTGAACATCGAGCGATGTCGGATCGCCTCCTCCATCGCTTCCTTGCTCGCGTAGAAATCTCCGTGGAAAGCCTCGTGAATGTGTTCCATGCCCGACATATCGATCTCCACGATCACATCGATATCATGGGTGGAACGAGGCTTGCCGTAGTAGCTGACCGCGAAGGCGCCGGTGACCATGTAAGGAATCCCCAACCGGCTTAGTCTTTCGGTGGTCTGCAGGAGAATCTCAAGGGGGTTCATCCATACATCCTCTTGTACAGCTCGATCCTGAGCTCCTCGTCGCATACTCCCGGGTGGTCGTGTTTTATACCGGCGATGGCCAGCTCCTTGACCGCCTCGCTGAGCCCGGCGGCGATCTCCAAACGTTGCTCGCCGCTCATACCGCGTATCTTATCGAGGTAAAGAGTCTCCATATCTTCGGGGGGGTCGCTTCTCCGGTCGGGCATAACGTGGCACATCCTTTTTACCCTGGAAAGGCGAGTTCTTACATCCTGTCCATTAGATCATCGCGAGCCTTAAACGGGCACCTTTTATTATATTCCCCAAGCGGACAATCAGCGGGCATATAGGTCGTGGATGAAGATCAGGCGCCTATATTCACCTTGGGGCTGATACGCGCGATACACGCATCTATATAGGTGGGGTCCTCGATGGTGATGCTGATGGCCTCCTGCTTGCAGACCATGGCGCAGCGGCCGCACCCTTTGCACTCCTCGCCGATGGCCGCCTTTTTATCCACCACTTCCATCTGCTTGAACATGCATGCCTTCACGCACTTGCCGCAGCCGTTGCACTTCTCCGTGTCCACCTCGATGGAGAGGCCCTCCAGTTTTACCATGGCATCGCGCGTTTCCCGGGAGGCCAGCGGCAGGCTGGTGGATAGGCAGCAGCAGGGACAGCAGTGGCAGATGGTCATCAGGTTGTGGTGGTCTCTCTGGACGCCGAGCATGATGGCGTCGAACTTGAACTTCCCCAGGCAGGAGATAAGCCCCGCTTCCGTTGCCTGGTGCAGGTGCTCCAGCGCCTCCTCCATGCTCACCAGACGGCCCACCTCGGGGTCGACGTTGAGCACCGCCGGTCCCAGGAAGGTGCAGCCGAAGTCCGGATCGAAGTCCTGGCAGTCGTTCCCGCTGCGGCAGGGGCAGCGCGAGAGGATGAGGTGATGGCTCGCCTCCCGGATGAAATGCTCGATGATGGAAACAGGTGCGGCCGTACCCCCGGGGATCTCCATGTTCTCGTAGACGGGCACATAGGTCAGGGTCATGTTATCCATATCCATATGCCGCCAGCCTATCTGCTTGAGGACGGGGTAGTTGCTGAGCTTAGCGACGAAGTCCTTGTATTTATACATGCTGAGGACGCGATCGAAGCTCTTCTTGCTCCTGCCCTTGGACCTGGCCATCTCTGTTCCCCCTTGGTGTCCGATGCAGCCTCGGTTTATGGCATGAATATTAACACGGCACCTTTTTTCGACGCAATGTCGATTTACGGAAAGAGCGGCTTTCTCGATATATGGTAAGCAGATTTCTCTGTAGTGGGGACTAGAAGCATTAACGATACACTCGTTACAGATGTTATGGGACCAGAACGGTCCTTGCGGGCGGCAGGGCGACCCCTATTCCACTTCGGCGGCGAAGATGGGGGGGATGGAGAGGTGGGTGATGGAGTAGCCGTCCCCCAGGGTCTCTCCCGCCATGCTCCAGGCCTGCTGCAATGAATCCGCGTGTTCGAAACCCAGGCGCTCCACGACCTCGCGTCGCTTGGCTCCTACCACGATGACCCGCTCCAGGTGCTCCATGGCTAACCCTCCCCAGTACCACACGTAGAAGGGATGCACGCCATGATAAGCATAATGGTTGCGGTAAGCTTCGATGTATTCCCTGCGGTCGGCGAAATCCTCCTCGAAGCGCACCTCCATCTCCCGCGCGTCGCGGGTCTCGGCGAGGACTCTCTCGTAGAACTCGATGTAGGGGAGATGGTGGCGGTGGTGAAAGCCGGGAAGGAAGGGCTGCATGAGCACCAGCACCCCTCCCTTGCGCACGACCGGCCTGCGCATGTGCAGGTTAAAGACGTAGCCCAGGGCGGAGTTCATGGCCAGCAGCGGGTTCATGCGCGAGAAGGCGGCATAGGGGCACATGTTGGGCAGGGCCAGGAAGAGGGCGTCGCTCTGCCCTTCCACCTGCACGTTCTGTTGCCGGAAGAGGGCCTCCAGGGTCTTGTCATGGACCGCCTCCGGGTCTCCCGCGTGGACGGCGATGGGCGCGTAGGCACTCCTCAGCGCGGAGGAGACGGCGGACTTCACCGCCTGAGGGAAATAGCGCGAGATCTTGAAGGGGAGCGGGACACTTTTTTTCTGCAGGGAGAGGTAGCCGTCGAGTGGCCCCGGCCATACCCGGTTGTTGAGCACCGTCTCCACGCTCATGAGCTTGACGTGCCGGGCCAGATATCTCCCCTGGGCACGCAGGATCCCGTGGAATTCGCTGCCAGGGTCCATGATGGTGCCGCCATCGATGAGGACGGAGGCGTTATGGTGGGGACGGATGGAGCGGTAGGTCCCCAGTCCCACCATGTAAGACTTCCACCCGCCGTTCATGCTCGTCCAGTTGACGTTGACGTAGATGGTGAGGTCGGATTCCATCAGTCTGCGGTTGACCTCCACCGGGTATCCTTCCGCGGTGCTGCCCAGGTCCACGTTCCCTATGGGATCCTCCGCGTCGTGGTTCCCGATATGGGAAGGCCCCATCACCGCCCATACCCGCTTGCCCAGGATGTGCTTGAGCTCCCGCTCCGTCCATTTGCGGTGCAGGCCCATGGCGCAGACCAGGGATATCCTCTCCCGCTCCACCCCCAGGGAGAAGAGCTCCTCCAGCACGGCCTCCACGGCCAGGCCCCGCGGGTCTCTCAAGACGGGAGGGAGCGGGAGGCAGGGGTCATCGAAGGCGATGGTCACGCGCGATTCCGGGCCTACCAGCTCCGCGAGGGGAGGGCACCCCAGCGGCTCGCGCAGCGACCTCCTGACGGCGCCCGGGTAATCTTCAAGGGGCTGGATCGGACGCGGCGGCTCGACGATCCGGGTGCGGTCGGGCAGCTCCACCCGCACGATGTCATCGCCGTGGAAGAC
>Ga0315293_10001089_pt1 | contig 26264 bp, 25 predicted proteins | sample YL17G13_20_MG_FD_203071 | JGI IMG/M metagenome (GOLD analysis project Ga0315293, IMG submission 203071) | Sediment microbial communities from Yellowstone Lake, YNP, Wyoming, USA - YL17G13_20 | ecosystem: Environmental > Aquatic > Freshwater > Lake > Sediment | place: USA: Wyoming | collected...
GTTCCCTTATTCAGGGCAAGGCATCGGGGGTCGCCTGGTGCGGGAAATCCGCACGCCAGTATAATATAGGGAATTGACCCTATTGCGACAACGGGGAGGGAGAGGAAACCCCTCTCCCTTACCCACTTGCCTGCTCCTTGACGCGAAGTGAAGCATGGCTGTTGACTCGATCTACCAAGCTGCTTAGTGTTCTTTTCGCCACAGTGCAGAAAGGGACAAGGAAAGTATATGACTGATAGAAGGATTGCCATGGAACACGATAAGAAGATTGCTCTTGTCGCGCATGATAATAAGAAACGGGACTTGTTGGAATGGGCTAAATATAACCGCGATCTCTTGGCGCACCATGAAGTGTATGCGACAGGCACCACCGGCGAGATCCTGGAACGAGAACTTGGCTTCCGAATTACTAAACTCCAAAGTGGGCCCTTGGGCGGTGATCAGCAAATCGGTGCCAAGATTGTCAATAACGAGATAGATTTTCTTATCTTCTTCTGGGATCCCCTCGAACCAATGCCGCATGACCCCGATGTCAAGGCGCTCTTGCGAATGGCAGTGGTATGGAATATCCCCATTGCCTGTAATCGGGCTTCCGCTGATTTCATGATCTCATCTCCGCTAATGGATGGAGAGTATGATCGTCTGGTACCCGATTATGAGGGATACCGCACTCGAAAGTTAGACAGTGGCGAAGGAGAAGGCCAAGGTGCATGGGATTCTGCCTAAGACCGGGCATCTTAAGGCATTCATGAGGTAGTTAGCATATAGACGATGGATTTCGAGGCATGAGACCGCTCCCTGCGCTAAGCTACAGGGATGCCTACGCGACGCCGCTCGCGCACAGCGTTTTTACAGAAATGAGCGATAATCGAGAAGGAGTCTCGCCAGTCCCGCTGCTGCCGCTGAGCCCATAATTCCAGCGGCTTGCGCGCAGTCACGAAGTGATCCAATGAAAGACACAGCTTATCCCTTCCCCCAACGTGTTGCCAATTGGATCAAATACCGTGTCTTCATCTGTGACATTCTTCGCAAAACGAGATATTTTCCCATGAGTAGACCGTTGAAAAGCTCCCTGAAAGCCGATGAGATAATTTTCCCTAAGAATGGGGTAAAACGCCGCCGTTTTTTCAAACGAATTTTGGCCCTGGTTCTACTCGCCATCCTGTTTAGTTGCGTGGGCACCATGGTTGTTCCGGAAATCTGGCCTTATTTCGGAGCCCAAGTCGCCAACCATATGCGGAATCTTATAGGACCCCAGGCGGTGGCCCAAATCGAAGCCATCGTATTCCAGGTGCAGGACACAGTGAAACATTGGCAGTACCAATATGGCGTCGAACAGGCCGAAGCTCCTTGGGGAAGCAGTGCAATTCCATTGGAACTGACGCCTTTTTCTCAAGTCTCTATCGAGAAGTCATCTCTTACCCCAGAATCCGCGAGACTTACACCAACGCCCCCTGCTGCTATCGAAACACCTGCCTACATGGAGCAGTCAAAGGAGCCTCAGGATCAGCTCCCTGTAAAGGCAGGTAGCCCCACACCGACGCCTACTCCATATGTATGGCAACTTTCCACACTGATCCCGTTTGGCTCAATGGAGGGCGAAGGGGTCTGGCTGCCCTACCTGTACGACCGGGAGGGCCATGTGGTGGCTGTGCGCACATTTCTGCAGCCGGATCCAGGGCGTCCCTATGCAATCGTGGCAGTTGTGGCGTTTGATTTGACCCGCACTCAACTGCACTTCGTTTTAGGATTTAACGAGCCTTCGCTGCCTGACGGGCCTAAGGGTGACGGCTTGATCTCTGAAGAGGACCGAGAGGCGGGCGTCCTTCTGGCCGCTTTCAACGGTGGATTCAGAGCGGCGAACGGCCAGTTTGGTGCCATGGCGGATGGGATCGTAGCCCTGCCGCCGAAGAGCGAAATGGCAACCGTTGGGATCTACCGCAGCGGAGAGGTCCGCATCGGAATTTGGGGAGAGGAGATTAACGATACCCCAGATCTACAAGCCTGGCGCCAGAACTGCCGGCTAATCATTCAGGATGGGGAGATATCGCCCAGAGTGTACAACAATTCGATCACAGATTGGGGCGCATCAATCAGTAACCAGATCGTCACCCGGCGTTCCAGCCTGGGCCTCGATCGCGAAGCCAAGATCCTGTACTATTTCGCCGGTCCGAGCCTGAGCATGTCCGTCCTGGCAAATGCCATGCTGGCCGCGGGCGTGCAGGACGGGATGCTTCTGGATATCAATCATTTTTGGGTTCTTTTTACAGCTATTCACTCTGAAGAGGGCAAGTTGGTCGCGGAACCGCTGTTACCAAACGATATGATCGATCACATTGATCGCTATTTGGGCCCGTCTCCGGCTGATTTCTTTTACATCACTCTACTGGATAACCACCAACCATAATCCTTCATTCAGATGGCCAAACTTCTGTGCGCCCTTTCGGTGCTTTATGCTACGCCAGGGTGGTAAGCGGCGCGATTTGCCAGATCAGATTACAATAAAAGTAGCCTCAGGAGCCAAAACGCCAGGCCACTTAGCAAAACGTTAGCCCGCTTGCCATCAGCCGACAGTTATAAAACGGAGGAGGTTCTGATGAAACGCAAAGATCTACTAAAGAATGTTTGGGGGATTGGGTTGACTCTGTTATTTCTATTTGGATGCAGTCCACAAGCAACTCCCCCACCAACCGGCACATCTGTCCCACCCACGGATACACCCTTACCGCCTACCCAAACTTCCGAGCCGCCCACTCCCACTACAGTCAGTTATGCGCCGAAGACCTTCACGGGTCCGCTCGACAGTGGCACAATCGCCTTTACGGTCTCCGCCGATGGTGCGGTGGTCGAGCCGGGTTTGACATTGTCGCTAAAGGACGTTGGTTGCGCCGAGGGCGGGGGCGATTTTAGTGTGCTTAGTATGAAAATAACCCTCCCCGACAGTCTTCTCATAGAGAATCTGACGTTCAAATACGGAAGTGACAACATGTTTAGACCTGGCTATGGAATGGAGCTAATCGGGCAGTTCGACTCAGCCACCAGCGCAAGCGGGACATTCAAGTACCTAGACGACAGCAAGCCACTTGAACCCTGTACCTATGGCCCGTTTCAATGGACAGCCAGCGCGCCGTAAATCAGCCGGTTAAATGTGGCACACAATGCTTGCTTTCGCGATAAAATTGAAAGCGGGATTTCTCGCACCGCCGCTGCCGTTAAGCCAAACCGTTCGGCCAGATAATCGTTTTCGGGCAGTTTATCGAATTGATTATGGTATTGTACAGCGCAGCCAAAAAATAACGTTTCAGAAGCAACCTCCCGGTGCCTTGGAGACGCCGGGAGGTCTGTTCTTACTCGACCGACTTGCCTTTTTCAGGGCGAACGATCCAATAGGCAACCGAGCCCAGGATGGGCATGGCGACAACTCGCTTTCTACTTATTTTGCTTTCTTGATAGCCCGCGCAATCGCAGCCACGTGCGCAGGCGTGGAGCCGCAGCAGCCGCCGACGATCCGCGCCCCGGCTTGTACGTAGCGATTGGCAAATTCTCCCATCTGCTCCGGTGTAACGTTATAAGTCGCCGCGCCGTCGTCGCCCAGCGCCGGCAGCCCGGCATTGGGTTTGGCCCAGATAACCTGACTCCCAGCCGTCTCGGAATACTCCTTGACGATGGCTTCCATGTTTTCGAGCGTGGTGCCACAGTTGGCGCCGATGGCGGTCACACCCAATGGCTGGAAGGTCTGCACCACCTGCGAGGGTTTGACGCCCATCATCGTACGCGTCCCCCGGTCATAGCTGAAGCTTACCACCACTGGCAAATCGCCAGCCTGGCGTGCGGCTTCAAGGGCGGTTATAGCCTCCTCGAGCGAGAATTGCGTTTCGATCACCAGCAGGTCCACGCCCGCCCCGGTCAGGGCTTCCGCCTGCTCCAGATATGCTGCCCCCACTTCTTCGAGCGTCAGCAGGCCGTAAGGCTTGAGCAGTCCGCCAACCGGCCCCATCGATCCGGCCACCAGCACCTCCGGGCGCGATTTCACTGCCTGCCGGGCAATCTCGACGGCGCGCTGGTTGACTTCCGCCACGCGCCCGGCATAGGGCGAATCCTTCAGGCGTAGGCGAGTGCCGCCGAAGGTGCAGGTCAGGATGATGTCCGAGCCAGCCTCCACGAAGGATTTTTCGAGCGCCAATATCTTCTCCGGCCGCTCCATGACCCAGGCCTCCGGCGGCATACCAGCCCTCAACCCGACCTTCTGAAGATTCGTGCCGGTTGCGCCATCCGCGACTAGCGTTTCACCGGCTTGCAAGCCTTTCAAGAATATCTGCGTCATTCCATCCACCTTAAGAGGGTAAAGGAAAGTATACCATTCCCACGAGAAACCTTTTACAACTGTGTAAGTAAGAACTGGAAAGAACAAGTGTTGATTCGAGAATTACTTTGCGCTATAATAGTTTATGTTTACAGACAAATACCTTCTTTCAGAACTACGTTGAGCAAACAGGAGATATAAATGAAAAACAACTACAGATTCCTTGCTCTGATATTAACACTGGTATTCATCATAATTGCATGCCAACTTGGTACACCAACATCCAATCCAACTACTGACATTGGTCCGACCCAAACCGCCTTAGCAATGACACAAACGGCAGTAAGTAATAATCAACCAACGCCAGTACCATCCCCCATAATAACCCCACAAATTGAAATTACACCCACACAAGAATCCACTCCATCTGCGGAAGATATTCAGATAATGATTGATTCCTCAAACATACTCATTTTTGAGGATGTTGCAGGGTATCCATCGATACTGCCGTACGTTCGTAAGGCTCTTGAATCAATCGGAGGGCATCACCAATATGTAGCGGATGCGATGGGAAAGTTCTTGGACTATCTAATATCTGACACGAAATGGGATTTAATCATCGTTTCAGCTGAAGTTCGAGGAGCAATCAGTGGAGATTATTGGACTCTGATCACGGAACAGGTTGATAATAATGTTGCCCTAGTTGCAGAAGTATGGTACTTAGATAAAATCAGCAGAGGCAAGATTGCTCCGTTCCTTGAAAAGTGTGGCATTGAGGTTCAAAAAGATTGGGGAAGATCCGTTAATTCAAATCCCGTCGAATACGAAATGTATTGGGTTGAGCCGGATAGTCCAGTCTTTAATACACCAAATCAGGTTAATAGTTTTCGGGCATCGTCATATGATGTTTGGCCAGGGGATGCGGGTGATTTTATCAATCTAACAGAAGGATCTCATTCTGCAATTTTAGCCAGCCATGTTCGGGATGCAAAGCGAGACTATGGTTTGATAACTTCATGCTTGGATGGTCGCGTAATATTACAGACGTTTTCTAGTCATGACTATGGTAGAAATAATGGCCAAGATATGATAAATCTTTGGGAAAATTACATCATATATGCTCTGACCAATCACTTTATGGTTGTTCCATAGAGGCTATCTCATCCTCCAGCCTGCGCTGCCGCTACGAGATGAGCAGCCGGCGCGCACTACTCCCAGTCGCGTTGCCCACCTTACCAACCCAGGAACGTTGCTATATTGGCTACGCGCAAGTTGGGATAATGCCCTTTCAGCACAAAGATTCTTTGTTTATCGCCACAAAGACACAAAGTACTCGAAGTTTCTTCGTGATTCTTTGTGCCTTTTGTGTTCAATTTTCTTTGCAAAACCGCAAAGCACTCTCTGCCAACAGCGCCGCGCCCACCTGCAGCGCGCCCTCGTCAATGTCAAAACGCGGGTTGTGACCATAACGTTGGTCGCCTTCGATGCGCGTGCCCAAGGCAAACATCGCGCCCGGGGCTACTTCCGAAAAACAGCCAAAATCTTCCGCTCCCAGCTCTTTTTTCATTGGCAGGACATGCTCCTCTCCGAGAAGTTTAACCGCCGCTAGCCGGATCAGCTCGACGGCCGCCGGGTGGTTTTGCATCGGCGGGCCTCCAATTTCGAATCTCAACTCATAATCGCCGCCCAACGCACGAGCCAGGGCAAAAGCACGCTCGATCTCGGTGTGGATCTGTTCCTGTACCTTATGCTCAGTATAACGCAGCGTGCCTGCAATATCCACCTGGGCCGGAATGACATTTTCAGCCTGGCCAGCGTGGATGGCGCCAATGCTGACCACCGCCGGGCTGAAGGGATGCAAGCGGCGCGAGACGATCCCATTCAAGGCAAAGATGACGTGCGCGCTGATAAAGATGGGGTCAATCGTTTCGTGCGGATGTGCGCCGTGCCCCCCTTTGCCAATGACGCGTCCGAACCACGAATCCACGCCACCTGAAGCCGGGCCAGATTCGTTGCGGATATCGCCGACCGGCGTGGCCGGGTCCACGTGCAAGGCGATGACCATCTCCACGCCCTCCATCGCCCCGTCCCGGATCATGTGCGGCGCACCGCTGATGCCCTCGGCATCCCCAGCCTCCTCGGAAGGCTGGAAAAGGAAGCGCACCGTACCAGGGAATTTCTCCTCGGCCAGCAAGGTCGCCGCGCCCAGCGCCATGGCGGTATGGGCATCGTGGCCGCAAGCGTGCATCACGCCCGGATTCTGAGATACGTAAGGTGCATCATTGGTTTCTTGAATTGGAAGAGCGTCCATGTCGGCGCGGATGGCGATCACCGGCTCCCCGGAGCCGAGGTCTGCGACTACGCCGGTGCTGCCCACGTTGCGTCGCACACAGTATCCCAAGATTTCCAACGCGTCTGCCACAATGGCAGAGGTGCGCGTCTCTTGAAACCCAAGTTCCGGGTGCATGTGGAAGTCGCGCCGCCATTTGATGAGTTGTTGCTGCATTTTACGCGCTTTATCGAGCATAAGTCTCCTTTTTTTACCACAAAGTACACAAAGGAATACCTTTGTGTCCTTAGTGTTGATTATTACACCAATTCGCCCTCGGCAGCCGCCATCAGCGCATCCAGTTCTTTTTCCTGTGCTTCATTCAGCGGAGGAACCTGGTGCTCGCGTAAAATCCGCTCGGCTTCGGCCTGGGCGCGCTCGGCCATGCCTTTCCGTCCGCAATTATCCCACATCTCCCAGGTGCCGCGCTCAGCCAGGCGGGTCAGCAACACTTCACCACTTCTTAGATAGCGGCTGGTGTGCTTCTGCCCGAGGAAGTTATGTGTCCCGTTCATGGCCGCCGCGATGACCTCGACTGCCAGGGAATCGTCGTCAGCGACGAAGCCGCGCCGCAGGCGGCGAATGCTGCTGGCCAGTTCGTTATCGGCCACCATCTGGGTAAAAGAACCCATCACGCCGGCTTCCATCTCGCCGATACCGGAGAGTTCGTCCGCGCCGGCCAGGGCTGGGATAGCCGCGTTGAGCGCCCGCTCGAAGCCGTTTTGAATATCCAACGTATGGGAATTGGTCGAAAAGCCGTACACGTTGACCGGCAGCCCGTAGCGGTGACCAATCTGCACCGTCCCGGCGGAGGCCAGGCCCAGCTCCACCCCGCCCCAGACTGAAATGCCGGTGCGCGGCTCCATCATCGCCAGCCGCCCGCAGTAAATGATTGGCAGCCCCGGATTGACCAATTCAGCCAGCACGAGGGCGATCAACACCTCGGCGTTTTGCTGGGCAAGCGCGCCACCAATTGAGAACGGCGCGGTCGTGCCGGCGGTGGGACAGGGCAGCGGCCCAAAGGCGATCCCCAGACGGGCGATCTCCATTATCGCTTCGGCTTCATGCTCCGGCAGATTCAGCGGGCTGACCGGCGAAAGGCTCAAGCTGAGCATCTCACCAGGTTTCCCAATCACCTCAGCCATTTGCACGGCGTAGCGCGCCTCGGCAGCATATTGCACGCCTGGGCCTTGTAGAGGCTTGCTCGTGCAGGGCAGCGCGTGCCGATACATCGCCAACGACATCAACGCACCCGGCACATCCTGCGGCGTAAAGAACGGCGTGATGGTGGTGCAGTTCTCTAACGCGTCGAGCAGGCGGGTCGCGTCGCGCAGGTCTTGCACCGTAGCAAAACGATGCTCGCCGGTGCTGGGATTATAGATATCGCGCGCCCCGCCCAGGTTATGGAAGTTGAGCGAGCCATCACCGAGGGTCTTGACCGCCCCGCCCCGCCCTCTCAATGTGACTTGGCGCGGGCATCGGGCAATACAGGCGTCGACCAGGTCAGGAGGCAGTAGCACGCGCTCGTCTCGGATGACCGCGCCTGCGCCGGTCAGTACCTCGCGGGCTTCAGCGTGGGTCAGCGTCACTCCAACCTCGCTTAAAATACGCAGCGTGGCGCGATGGACTGCCTCGACTTCTTCAGGGGAAAGAACGGTGAAGTGCATGAAGTTCTCCTCCGAACCAGATAGTTCAGCTTTCCGGTCGTTCAGCCCGCTTCAGCGGGTTTGTAATCCATAGCCGGTGGATTCATCCACCGGAATTAGACGCTACACATTTCTCTTCCAATGCCCTCGCCAGGAAAGCCAGGCGGCGGACCTCGGCATTGATCACATTTTCGATCTTCAAGAAACCGTGCCCCTCGTCATGATAAAGCACCAGCTCCACTTCCTTGCCCAGGGTCTGGAGTATATCGCGCGCCTGGACGGATTCGCTGGCCGGGCAGCGCGGGTCGTTGGCGCCGCAGATCAACTGCACCGGGGCGCACACCCGGTCGAGGAAGAAGAATGGCGAGCGCTCGTACCACAGGTCGTGGTTTTCCACAGGGTCACCCAGGTTCTCGATATCCCAGTGCTGTAAATCAGCGCGCGCGTTGGCGTGGGCGGTGAACCAGTTGAGAAAAGGGACGACCGCTGACCCAGCCGCCCACAGTTCAGGATAGCGCGTCAGGCAGCTCATGGTCAGGTAACCGCCGTGGCTGCGACCGGTCAGGGCAATGTGCTTCGAGTCTGCCAGGCCAGCGCGGACCATGTACTGCGCCCCAGCCGCCACGTCGTCCGTGTCCACGCCGCCTAAGTCGAAGCGGTTGGCCAGTTGCCAGTCCCGCCCGTAGCCGGTGGAGCCGCGGTAATTGGGAGCGAGCACTGTCCAGCCCCGGCTGGTAAGATGTGCGATAAAGGGATACCACAAGAAGGAGAAATGCCAGTCCGGCCCGCCGTGGATGAGGATCACGGCCGGTTTCTGCGGGGTGGCGTGGGGCGGCCGGTACAGCAAGGCAGGGACGGAAACCCCATCCATTCCAGGGTAAGTAACCTCCACCGGCATCACGAAACTGGCTGCCTTCAATTCTACGGGCATCGAGTCGGACAACTGGTCGAGCTGCCCATCCTGGAGCGACCACTTCCAAAGGTCGCAAGGGTGACGGGGATTATCGAATATGAAGACGACCGATGCCCCATCAGGCGTAAAGGCGGGCAGATAGTGTTGGCCGGATTCTACCAGCTTGTGAAGCGGTTCTTCGCCTTGCGCCCAGACTTCCAGCCATGTGGCAGCCCCCCTGGAGGCGACAAAGACCAGCTTTTTTTGATCTGGCGACCAGGCCGGGGAATATCGTTCTTCTTCCTTGTCACTCAGCCATGTAAGTTGCGCTGTCGCCGGTTCGTAAATCCCGACATTCCGGCGGCCGTGCGCGTTGGAGCTGAATGCCAATCGTTTCCCATCCGGCGACCAGGCCGGGTTGTGTAGGTCAACGAGCTTGCCCGCCTCGGTGATACCTTGATTCGTTTTCCCATCTGGCGAAACGAGATAAGCATGGAAATCCTGCCCAGCCCCTTCAACGATGACGGCCAGCCAGGCCCCAGCCGGCGACCATTTGACATTCCAGCCAGGGCTGCCCACATCCAGGATGCGGCGCGCGGGGAGTATGGATTTGTCTGTTGACCCTTCCGGCAAAGGGGACGCAACCGGCAGGATATAAGCATCGAAATGGCTCTCCTTGTCCGCCAGGAAGGCGATCTCCCTGCCGTCCGGCGACCAGGCGAAGTTGGGCTGCAGAGCGTAAGAAATGCCAGCCGCAAGGTCAACAGCGCGGCCGGAAGCGAATTCGTGTACGAATAGGTGAAACGACTCGCTGCCATCCAAATCCACGGCATAAGCCAGGCGGTGGCCATCGGGTGAATACTTGGGGGCGAATTTGCCACCTGGGCCTTTAGATACAGGCTGAGGGTCGCCTGAACCGTCGAGCAAAAGCTCGTAGATTTCCCATCCCCCGCTCTGGTTCCAGGAAAAAGCCGCTTTCGCGCCGTCCGGCGAGATGTCGAATCCAAGATAGGGGTCAACATACGGGACGCGCAAGAGTCGTTCCAGATCAATCATGCTGCGCTCATTCCTAGACCTTGAGACAGGCTACCCGATGGCCCGGCGCGGGTTCACGCCACGCCGGATCACTCACCTTACATTCCTCGCTGACTTTCGGGCAACGCGGGTGGAAACGGCAGCCGCTCGGCAGGTCAATGGGATTCGGCGTCTCGCCTTGAAGAATGACACGCTCGCGCCGCAAGCGCGGGTTCGGCACCGGGATGACGGAGAGCAGAGCCTTTGTATACGGGTGCTGCGGGTTCTTGAGAATCTCCTTCGTCGGGCCGACCTCGACGATGCGCCCCAGGTACATGACCGCAATACGATCCGCGAAGTAACCCACTGTTCCCAGATCGTGGGTGATGAAAATAATGGAGATTTGCCGCGTCTTGCGTAAGTCAGCCAGCAGGTTGAGGATCTCGGCGCGGATGGAAACGTCCAGCATCGAGACTGGCTCATCGGCCAGCAGCAGGTTCGGCTCCAGAACGAGCGCGCCGGCAATGACCACGCGTTGGCGCTGCCCACCCGAGAGTTCATGGGGAAAACGGCGCAGGTATGTGTCGGCTGGCTTCAGGCCGGCATCTTCCAATGCCTTGACGACGCGTGCTTGGCGGGTTTTCGCGCTCCGTTCCAGCCCGTGGACGACCAAAGGCTCCGCGACGATCTCCTCGATTGTCTGGGTTGGATTGAGCGACTCGTAGGGGTCTTGAAAGATCATCTGGATGCGCTGGCGCAGCCGCTTGCAGGTGCGGTCATCCGCGTGGGTTATCTCTTCGCCATCGAAAATGATCTTGCCATCCGTCGGTTTTTCCAAGCCCATCAACGTCAACGCCAAGGTAGACTTACCGCAACCGCTCTCGCCGACCAGCGCGAGCACCTCACCGCGCTTCAGGTTCAGGTCAATACCATCCACTGCGTGGACATAGCGGGCTTTGCGACTGAAAATGCCCGGCCGGCCAGCCCGGAAGAGCTTCCTGAGATTGTAAACTTCTAAGAAGTATGCTTGTGTCATGGTGACGCCTCGACGAGATGGCAACTGGCAAAGTGATCTTCCCCCAGGGAGTGAAGGGCCGGTTGCTCGCTGGCGCAGCGCGCAAAAGCCGCCGGGCAGCGGGGTGCAAAGCGGCAGCCTGCCGGCAGAGCTTCCAGGCGGGGCGGGTAGCCCGGGATGGAAGCCAGTCTTTTTTCAGGATTGGATAGGTCTGGGAAGGCCTTGAGCAGCTCTTGGGTGTATGGATGGCAGGCTGCATTATAGATCGTATCCACGTCGCCATATTCCGCCGTGACTCCGCCATACATGACCAGCACCGAATCGCACATCTCCGCCACAACGCCCAGGTCATGCGTGACGAAAATAATCGAAAGGCCCAGCTTGCGCCGCAGGTTATCGAGCAGTTCCAGGATCTGCGCCTGGATCATCACGTCCAGCGCGGTGGTCGGCTCATCCGCGATCACCACCTGTGGATTGCAGGCCAGGGCCATCGCAATCATCGCCCGCTGGCGCATCCCGCCGGAGTATTGATGTGGATAGTGATCCTTGTGTTGGGCAGCAATGCCCACCAGGTCGAGCAATTCCACCACGCGGGCATCCAATTGACTGCGCGGAATGGGCGGAGAGTGTTTTATGATCGCCTCGGCAATTTGATCGCTCACCGTCCGCACGGGATTGAGCGCGTTCATGGCGCCCTGGAAGATAATCGAAATGCCCTTCCAGCGGACATCGGCAATCTCCGCCTCGCTCATCGCAGTCAGTTCTTTATCTGTAAAGTATGCGCCGCCACCGACAATCTGCCCGGCAGCCGGCAGGAGACGCAGCAAAGCCAGCATCAGCGTGGTCTTGCCACAGCCGCTCTCTCCGACCAGTCCCATGAGTTCACCTTCATGGAGTTGGAAACTGACTTTCTCCACTGCCCGCGCCGGTGGTTTGCCTTCCGTTATGTAATTTATGGAGAGATCACGAACATCCAGTAATATTGGAGCCTCGCCCTTTTTCGTTTCCTGCCTCCAGGGAATTTCACTCCGAATGACAGGTCTACCGGGTGTGAGATGGTGGGTTTCCAGCCTGGGGTTGAGCACCTGTTCCAGACCGTGTCCGAGCAGGGTTAGCGAAAGGACGACCCACACGATCCCAAAGCCCGGCACGACCAGCGCCCACCAGGCCCCGGCGCTCATCGCGCCGCGCCCAAAGGCAAAGTTGAGCATCTGCCCCCAGGAGAGCGCGGTCGGGTCGCCCAGGCCAAGGAACGAAAGCGTGCTTTCGTCCAGGATCGCCAGCGAGATGACCAGGATGGCGTTGACGACCAGCAGCGGCATGACCAGCGGCAGGATGTGGTGACGAATGATGTGGCTGTTCCCTGCGCCAATGGCGCGCGCCCGCAGCACGAACTTGCGCGATTTCACCGCCAGAGTCTGCGAGCGGACGATGCGGGAGGTCGTCGTCCAGCCCAACAGTCCGATGACGAAGATGATGTTGAGCAGGCTGGGCTTGGTCAGCGCCACGATCACGACCATCAGCGGCAAGTCTGGGATGACCAGCATGATGTCGGTGAAGCGCATCAGCAGATTTTCAACCCGGCCTCCGTAGAAACCGGCCACGATGCCCAGCACGCCGCCAATGACGACGGAGATGAAGGCGGCGAAAAAACCAACGATCAACGAGACGCGCGCTCCGAAAAAGAAATTGGAAAGCACGTCCTTGCCAGCGTCGTCTGTGCCGAGCCAGTGCGTCGAGCTGGGCGGGTTATAAATATCATTGATAGTAATATTTTCCGAGGTAGTAACATCGTAGGGAGCGAGCTGGGACGCAAATACTGCGCCGACGAAAATCGCCACCAGCATGACCAGGCCGACGAGCGCCATGCGGTTGCGACTGAAAACCCTCCAGAAATCAAGAAGAGGCGAAGATGGGACAGACGGTTTGAGTTCAGTGGTCTGGACGGCCATGAGTCACTCCGACTGCACGCGCGGGTCGAGGTAAGAATACGTCAGATCCGCGATCAGGTTGGCGATGATTACGCTCACGGCGATCAAGAGAAACGCTCCCTGCAACACGGGAAAGTCGCGCCGCACCACAGCCTCGTAGATCGCGCCTCCCAGCCCCGGCCAGGAAAAGACCGCCTCGATTTGCAGCGCGCCGGCCACGGTGAATCCCAGGTTTATGGCGATGACCGTCACCAGCGGTAGCATGGCATTCTTCAAGGCGTGATCTTTCAAGATTTGGAACGTGCTCAAGCCCTTGGCCTTGGCGGTCAGGATGTAATCCTCTGCCAGCACATCCAGGAGGCTGGAACGCATGATGAGCATGTACTCCCCCATATAAACGATGGTGTAAGTGATGGTCGGCAAGAGCATGTGCCTCGCAATATCCCCCCACTGCTGAAGGAATGGCAGGGAGCTGGTGCCCGGCGTGGCTTTGCCGCCAATCGGCAGGCCGTGGCCGCTTCCCCAGAACAACAAAATGATTCCCAGCCAGAAAGTGGGCAGGCTCCACGCCAGCAAACTGCTCAATAAGGCCGCGTAGTCAATGGCTGTGCGCGCCTTCCAGGCTGCAATGATCCCGAACGCCACGCCCAGCATGATGGCCAGGATTTGCCCCGCGCCGATCAGCAGGACGGTATTCCCCAGTCGTTCGACCAGGATTTCCGCCACCGGGCGATTGGAATGGAAACTGATGCCCATATCCCCCTGCAATAAATTGCGGACGTAAATGAAAAATTGCGTATCGAAAGGATTGACCGTGCAGCTCCCCACCTTGATCGGATTGAGCGACTCGAAGCAATTGATCACCTGCTTGTCCAGCCCAAAGCGAATGCGGATGGCTTCGATGGCCTCTTGTTTCATGCGCGGGTCGCGCACGCCGGCCCGCGCTGGGTCGCCGGGCAGGACGCGGAAGAGAAGAAAATTCAATACAAGCACAAACAGGATCGTAAAGAAAGACCAGGCAACCTTATTGAGCAGATATTTTTGACGTTTCACGGGGTGCTCCCGGCAAGATAGAGCCTGGGGTGGCAGAGTATCTCCGCCACCCCAGGTGAGGTGCAATTACTTGACTGGCTTGACGACAACCAGGGAGGTTACGTCTTCCAGAGCGACTTTGGGCTTGTCAGTGATCCAGCCGGTGAACCGGTCGGTGCGATAAGCCTGGGTAGCCTGCGGATAGAACGGGATGATGTAGACCACGTCATCGTGAACGATCTGCTGCATCTGCCAGACAATCGCTATACGTTGATCCTTGTCAAGTTCGGTTGCCTGTTGGTTGTACAGTGTATCGTACGCCGGGTTGGAGTAGCCGGTCTCGCTGCTGCCAGTCGGGATCTGGTCTGTCGTCATGACGCCCAGCAGCAGGTTTGGGTCCGGATCGGAACCCCAGCCCCAAATCATGATGTCGAAGTCGAAGGCCGGGCAGCATTGCGCGGTCAGCGCGTCCGGATCCACCGCCTGCATTTGGAGGCTGACGCCGATCTGCCCCCACGTCTCGCTCAACAGTTCAGCCGTGCGAGGGGCATTGATGGAATCGCTCGGCCAGTTCAGGCGGAATGTCAATGGGTGGCTGCCGTCTGGCATGTCGCGTATCCCGTCACCGTTGGCATCCTTATAACCAACCTCGTCGAGGATTTGATTCGCCAGGGGAATGTTGAACTCGTAGTCTTTCAGGCTGCTGTTGTACCACATTCCCAGGCCGTCCGGGATCAGCGTCAGGCCAGGCGTCCCAAGGCCAAGCAGCACCAGATCAATGATCTTCTGCTTGTCGGTGGCGTGCGCCAGCGCCAGGCGCACGTTGCGATCCTGCAACGCCGGGTGGCCGGAGCATACCCCGCCGGCGTCCAGCGGGCAATTTCCCGGCGTGCATTGGTTGAAGATGATGTCGGTCACTTCTGGGGCGAATGGCGCACCGGTGACGACTGCGATGTTGGGTTCGTTGCGCAGGGTCGCGACGGCTGTATTGGGCATTTCGGTGATCAGATCAACCTGCCCGGTCTTGATGGCCTGCACCAGCGCGTCCTGGTTTTCGAAGGTCTGGAAGATGACCTCGTCAATGATCGGCGGGATACGGAAGTAATCCTTGTTAGCTGCCAGATGAACAAACTCGTTCTGCTTATATTCCACCATCTTGAACGGGCCGCTGCCGATCATTTCCACGTTCTCGAACTCGATCGGGTTCACGCCTTCCCAGATGTGTTTGGGGAGCACGTAAAGGAACACTAACTGGTAATCAATGTTCGGGATCGCCTCGGTAAGCGTGATCACAACCTCGTTGTTGCTCGTCGCTTCAACCTTATCGAAATAGGCAGTGTACGGGTTCATGTACGGAAAGTCTGTGTTGGCAGCGTAGAAATTGTACGAAAAGGCAACATCATCCGCCGTCAACGGCTGGCCGTCGGAGAACTTGATTCCATCGTGGATCTTGTACGTCCACACCAGGCCATCCTCCGATGTTTTGACGCTCTCTGCCAGGTCAAGGGTGTATGAGCCGTCCAATTGCAGGTCGTACATCGAGTCATAGACCAATTCGAAGATCGTCCATGCCTCCGCAAGGACAGCCGTACCAGGGTTCAGCGTATCCGGGCTGCCGGCCCAGCCAATCCGCAGGGTTACGGGTTGTGCCTTTGCGCCACCGCCGCACGCTGAAAGTACTAAACTCAAAATCATTACCAGGGCGATAAATAGGGCAACAGTTTTTTTCGCAAACATCTCATCCTCCTCTCTCCTTTTATGTAGATAGGATAGGTTTTTCAGCGAAAATCCAGCTTAGTATCCATCCTAAAATTGCTCTCGCCGCCGTCCTCGGCGGCGGGGACGCCCCTTCGAGCATGATAATGGATAGGTTCTTAGTCAGATTCTGTATACACCTCCTTTCCAGTACAGTCCTTTTTTTCATCAGTCGCCTAATTCCGGTAAATGTTCCATTCCAGCCTGGCGCGCCAGGTCCTGAACCATCGCCCGCAGCTCTCTTTCCTGCTCAATTGCCCTGTGCGGACGCCTGTACTCGCTCACCAATTGCGCTGTGTGCACTTTGGCGCGCGCGAACGTATCTAAGCTGCCGGCCGCCTGCCAACCGCGGATCGAATCGCGATCTATTACTGTCGAGGGTAAATATTGTTCTTTGGAAAAAAGTTCGCGCGTGACCTTCTGCTTAAGGAAATCAGCCTTGAAGTTGATCCCCTCGAAGAGCGCCGTCGCCAGCGTTTCCGTCCGGACCTGCATCCCGTCCAGCAGACGTTTGGCCATGCCAATCGCCTCGGCATCCACCACCAACTTCTCGGCGCTCTGACAGGCCAGGAAATCAAGCATTCCCGCCCCGGAAATCATGTTGATCCCGGCCAGCGCGCCGATGATGGCGGATATGCCGCTTTCCATTCCGGCCTGGGCGTCCACGATTTTGGCGTCACTCGCGCCGAGATAGGTGTGGGTGGGCAGTCCCAGCGATTTGCCGACCTGCGCGAAAGCGGCGCCAATCATGGCCGTCTCGACCGCGCCCATTGGAGTAGTACCGTGTCGCATGTCGAAGATGGCCGGCGCGCCGCCCCAGACGATGGGCGCGCCGGCTCTCACCAGTTGATGGATGGCAATGCCGCTCAACGACTCAGCGGCGTGCTGGACGACCGATCCGAGCAGCGTTACCGGCGCGGCCGCGCCCGCCAGCGGCATGGAGACCATTTCCGCCGGGACGCGTGCACGCGCCAACTCGATCAGGTTGCCCGCGCCGAACTCGCTCCAGATGAGCGGCGGCGAGGGGCATACGTCGAAAACGGCCTGGGGTTTTTCGGCCAATTCCCTGCGACCGCCAGCAAAGATCGCCAGCATGTCGAACATGGCTTGCAGTGTTTTGATCGAGAACGAGCCGGTGTCGATCGGCTTATCCGAATAGAGCAGGACGATGTACAGCCGGTAAAGGTCACCGATCGCTTTTGGAACTTCGTTACAGACGATGGCCGTAGACTGGGCGTCGTACTGCGGCAGCATCTCGGCCACCTTGACGATGCGCACCAGGTCGGGTGTGTACGAGGGTTTGTGCTCCAGCGTCTCGGAGTCGAGCACGTGGACGCCGGACGAGCCGGGGTCGAAGTGCACCGCGTCGCCGCCATAAGTCACAGCTGCCTTGCCGTGGCGGTCATACAGGTAGAAGGTCGAAGGGACGCTCTCCAAGGCCTTGCGGACGACCTTCTCCGGAATTTTGACCACCTCACTGGCCTCGTCCCCCTGCGCGCCGGCTTCGGCAAGTAAAGACCGCGCCTCAGCTGACTGCACCTTGATGCCCGGATTCAGCATCAATTGAAAAGCCTCGTCCAGGATGCGAGCGATCAGTTCAGGCGTAAGTAATTCGAGTTTGGGCTGCATGGAAAACCTTTTACCGCGAAGAAGGGACCCCCAAAGAACGGGGGCAGGCGAGCGCGAAGGTTTTATTAACTTCGCGAAGAATTAGATTTTCCTTCGCTTCTTCGTATCATCGCGGTGATATCTTTATTTCTCATTCGCGGCGATGATCTTTGCCAACTCGGCGGAGAGATTCGGGTCAAGCGGGTCAGGCTGGTGCGTGGCAAGTATCTTGCGAGCTTTGGCCAGCGCCCAGTCACGCGCCTCGTCTTTCTTTTCTTCCCATTCATTGTATGGACGGCGATCCATGAACTGCGGCAGGAACACGTCGCGCATGTGCTTGAGGGTATGCTTCTGCGAGAGGAAGTTTCCGCCCGGGCCAACCGCCGCGATGATATCCAGCGCCAGCGTTTCGTCATCCACCACGATGCCCTGCATCATCTTGTGGATGATGGAAAAGATTTCGCAATCCATCATCATTTCGGCGTAAGACCAGATGCGGCTGCCGTGCAGGAAACCAACACCCAGCAGCATATCGGACATCACGATAGAGGCCATGAAGGTCGAAAGGCTGTTTTCGAGGCCGGCCTGCCAGTTCGGTTCCTTGGCGCCGGTGGCGAAGGAGCCCATCGAGAGCGGGATGTTATAAAAATCAGAGAGCACGTTGGTGGCCGCGCCGAAGAGGAAATCCTCCGGGCCGCCGCCGGTGTAGGCGCCGCGGCGCAGGTCTGAGGCGGTCTGCGCTGCGGCGTAGAAGACCGGCGCGCCGGGGAAAGCCAGTTGCAACAGCGCAGTGGCGGCGATGACCTCTGCATTGCCGACCGCCAGGGTCCCAGCTACGCTCGCCGGGCCAGTGGTCAGGCAAGCCGCCATGGTCATGAAACCGGTCGGGATGCCGTACTCAGCCGCCAGCAAGGCCGCCTCCAGGCTGCCACCGTCGTGAGCAAGCGGCGGCGCGCTGCACTCCATCAATGAGAGCACGGGACGCTGACGCAAGGCCTCTTTGCTGCCCGCGATGGCAATTGCCATCTCAATCGCAGCCCTCGCCTCGTGCACATTGTAGATGCTCTCGGTCTGGACGTGTTTAGTGGAATTCTCCCAAATGGCCTTGATCTCGTGCAGGCCGCGCGTTTCCGGCGGCATATCCTGCGCTGAGACCGGCACCCAATGGAAAGCTATTTCCTCGGTCGCGTCGGCGAGGCGGGCGATGTCGGCCACGTCTTGCAGACGTGAAGTGCGTCGCTGGCCGTTCTGGATGTCGAGCACCTCCACGCCGCAGCCATCCGTGCCCACGTAGACGTGGTTACCGTCCAGGGGTAGATCCTGAGCGGGGTCGCGCGCCGCCAGCGTGTAGACCGGTGGGCAGGTTTTGAGCGCTTCTTCGATCAGGACTGGCCTGGCCTTGACGATCATCTTGTCGTGGTCAACGCTCGCGCCGTGAGATTCCCATATCTCTAGAGCCCGTTTCGAGGGAAAGCGCACGCCCACGTTCGCGATGATGTGCAGGGTCGCGTCGTGGATGCGTTTGACTTCCTGCGGCGTCAGGATTTCCAGCCGCAGTTTCGGGTTGGTGATGGATTTGATGAGTTTGCTCATGGCAGGTTCCAAGAGATCAGTTTAACCGCGAAGGAGCGACCCCCAAAGAACGGGGGCAGGCGAGCGCGAAGTTTCTTTATGGGCGCGAAGGGTTTCTTCGAGACCACGATGATTTCTTCGCGTCCTTCGCGTCTTCGCGGTGAATCTTTTTCACGCCGCGCCGACCAACTGCTTGGCAATACCGACCGCGCCGATGGCATCCTCGGAGAAGCCGTCAGCTTCGATTTTTTGCACCCAGTCACGGGTCACGGGCGCACCGCCCACCATCACCTTGATTTTCTTGCGCAGCCCTTGCTTATCCAATTCTTCGATCACTTCCTTCTGCTTGACCATGGTGGTAGTCAACAGTGCGCTCAGGCCGACGATGTCGGCATCCACTTCTTTCGCCTTGGCGATGATCCTGGCGGTCGGCACATCCACGCCCATGTCGTAGACCTGGAAACCGGAGGCCGAGAGCATCGTCCCGACCAGGGACTTGCCGATCTCGTGGATGTCGCCTTCGACGGTCGCCAGTACGACCTTACCGAGTATCGTGCGCTTCAAGCCGCGTTTCTGCATCTCCGGCTCCAGCGTGGAGACGGCGGCCTTCATGGCCTCTCCGGCCATGACCAGCTCGGGCAGGAAGGCATCGCCTTTGGCAAAGGCCTCGCCGACCTGGTTGACGCCCATGACGAAGCCCTGGGTGATCGCCTCCAGCGGGTCGAGACCGGACGCCACGGCTTGTTGTGCCAGGGCAACCGCGGCGTCCGAATCGCCGTCAATAATGCTCTGGGCCATTTTTTGGAATAAATCTGCGCTCATGGAATGACTCCTTTTTGTGAAATTCAATGCCATCAAATTATAAGGGAAGAACCGTTTTCTGGCGAACCGGTTTTCAATGATACTCGTTTTCTTCGAATTGCGAGGAACGAATCCCCTGCGCCGCGGGCCGGCGCTTATGTTCGTCGACGCGCTGCTGCATCTTGCGATCCTGCTTTTCGATGTTCTTCCATTTCTTCCAGGCGAAAGATTCTTCGATCGGCAAGAATTCCTCAACGGGGGCGCGCAGGGCCTCCTCCGGCATGCTAGAGGGGACACTACCGGGCGTGAGGCTGGAGAAGCGCATGGAGGGCAGGCGGGGAATGGCAAAGCGGCAGCGCTGTTCGAGCATGAACCTATTCTCCATGCGGCGGTAGACCTGATAAGCCAACTGGAGGAAGAGCAGGGCCGTGCGCAAATACCAGTTCTCGGACAGGCCGGAGCGGATGGTAACCTTGTGGTTAACAATGAGGAAGGCACCCCTTTTGACGAGCACCGGGAAATCAAACCCGCTATGCTGGAGAAAATCCTTGTAGAGGCGGCGGTAGATGGTGAACAGGCGGCCGCTGAGGAACAGGCGGCGGTAGTAACGCCGGCAGGTGAGCATGGGGGGAGAGCCGGTGGGGAGATCCTGCCAGCGGGCGGCGTGGGCAAATTTCCAGAAGATGGCTCCGAGGAGTTCGCGCGGGTCGGCGGGAGGGCGGCCGCGGCGTGCCGCCTTCTCGCGCGGGGGGATGAGGGGTTCGATGAGCGCCCACTGGCGATTCGGGATGTAGGGATAGAAGGGTTCCTCCAGGAAAGGCCGAGAAATTACAAGGTGATGGGCCGATTTTAGGTCACTTTTATTTAATTTTCCGCGGAACGAATCGGCGTCGCGGGTAATGCCGTAGTCATGGAATGACCATTTGATCAGGAGCATGGATAATGCGGCGGCCTTTTCCAGGCGGATGTTTTCGCGTTCAAAGAGGATATAGTTTTTCATTTTCAGCGCGGCCGAAATACTGACCATCTTCATCACCAGGCGCGCCTGCGCTATCAGGAGGCGGGGGTCTTGCGCGGGCTGGACCGCATCCGATAACATGGACTGCAGCGTGGGGATATGGCGCGCAGTGGTCTGAGGCGAACAGCGCCGTTCGTTTGCGATCGAGGCGAGGGTGGCAGAAATGGCGGCGAGAGATGAGGGATTCTGGGCAGAATACATGCCGTGGCGGAAGGCATTGCGGTTGCCGGGCTGGCCTCCCCGCCGGAGGCGGGGGACCACAGGGGCAGGAGGAGAAGCGACGGGGGACGGGGCGAAAGGAAGGGCCATGGGTATTCCTCTTATAAAGGATGTCAAAAAAAGGGCGCGGAAAGCGTGAGCCTCCCGTGCCAGAGACAATTGTAGTACAAGTGTGCTAAATAAGCAAGAAGCGAGAGGAGCCAAATTTATCTGCCGTTCCCTTTGACAGGGAGTGCATTTTGCCTTACACTAATCTCATAACATCCTGTTATCTGAATCCCATGCCCAAACTGACCCTCTCCCAACTCGAAAACCACCTCTTCAAAGCCGCGGACCATTTGCGCGGCAAAATGGACGCCTCGGAGTACAAGGAGTTCATCTTCGGGATGCTGTTCCTGAAGCGCGTCTCAGATCAGTTCCAGGTGCAGCAGGAGGCAGAGTACCGGAAGTGGATTGGGCAGGGGTATTCCCACAAAGACGCGTTCTAGCTGATCGAGGATCCCAACCTTTACGGTGAGACCTTTTTTGCCCCTAAGCCCCCTCCCGCTGACCCGCTCCCGCGCGCCCATCCTCCCCCCTTGAACAAACCAGTGATAAATGTCCTGAATCGAGTAAAATCTATTGACAACACCAAAACGAAAGGAATATCTAATGAAGCTAAAAGTTGGAGACAAAGCGCCTGATTTCAAGCTGCCCAGCCATTTGGATAAAGAGGTGATCCTCAGCGACCTGCGCGGTACGACCACCGTCCTGGCCTTCTTCCCCCTGGCCTGGACCCCGGTCTGAACGAGCCAGATTCCGTCCTACGAGGCAGAATACGCCAGGTTCACGGAATCGAATGTCCAGGTTCTGGGCATCAGCGTTGATCACGTTCCATGCTTGAAAGCCTGGGCAGAAAGCCTGGGAGGGATTACTTACCCGCTGCTCAGTGATTTCTGGCCGCACGGCGAGGTCGCTCAAAAATATGGCGTTCTGCGTTCAGAGGGCTATTCCGAGCGCGCCATCTTCATTACAGACAAAGAAGGGGTTATCCAATATATTGACATTCACGACATCAATGATCAACCCAGCAACGAAGTTCTTTTCAACCAGCTGGCGCGCATCGAACCGAGTTCCGCAGCGGTAAAACCCACTCAAAGGTCTGAAGGAGAGGAACTGCCACAAGGAGGCGTGGTGATGTACTGCACTAGTTGGTGCCCGGGTTGCAGGAAGGCGCGTAAATGGTTGGCCGAGCACCAAATTGACTACGTCGAAGTGGACGTTGCCGCCAACCCTAAAGAGGCTGCCCAGGTGCGCAAGTGGGCAAATGGGAATCTCGTCACCCCCACTCTTGACATTCACGGCACCATCGTCGTTGATTGGGACGAGGAGAAAGTAGCACACCTTCTCCAGAACTAGCTCACCACTGAATCACCACCGGCGTGCCAACGTCCGCCCAATCGTAGAGCAACTGCGCTTCCTCCACGCCCAGAACCACACAGCCGAAGGAAATCGGTCTGTGCCCATCTTCTTCCTGGTGGCGTTCTCGCCGGAATTTCTGGTGGAAGGGCTGGCGCAAATCTTCAGGTCGAGTGTGTGGACGCTGGTCTATAGGGAGTTGAAAGCCCAGGAAACGCTCGCCCCCGCCGAAGCGACTATAGAAGAAGCATAACCTCATTTCAGCAGAAATCCACCTCGCAATCTCTCCTGGCTGGTTTAACTCGCAGCCAGGAGAGGCTTTCTTGATGGCAATAGGGTTATTGATTCTCATAGAAATTTACCTTATACTGATTACAGTTCACGGCTAATTATCCATGAAGTGTAGTTAGAGCCGAAATGAAGCGAGTTTTCCGGTATATTGTTTTTCTGAACATGGCAGTGCCAGGAAGTCGAGAGACCGTGTCACCACATGCCGAAATTCTCATTACCAACGCGCGCGTCTTTACGTCCGATGAGGGCATCCCATCCGCAGAAGCGGTGGGGATCGAGGGAAACCGCATCGTTTTTGTGGGCAGCGCTCAGGAAGCTGCTGAATGGCGCGGCAGGACGACGCGTATAGTGGATGGCGGTGGCTACACGCTGATGCCCGGCTTCATAGACAGCCACTTCCACATGCTGGATGGCAGCCTCACACTGGACGACATGCACTTCGAGTTCACAACCACCTATGAAGAAGTTATAGAGGTTATCCAGGCCTTTGCTGCTGAACATCCGGAGAGAGCCTGGGTGACCGGTTTCGGTCTGCGTTACAATCTTGGCCCAAACCGCACGCCACTTCACCGCGCTCACCTGGACGCGGTGGTCGCCGACCGGCCGATATTTATCGTCGCATATGATGGTCATACCGCCTGGGCCAATACGCTGGCCTTGAAGATGGCAGGTATCTTCAATGGTGGTGAGTGTGGCTTGAACAGTGAGATCGTGTTAGACGAGAATGGTAGAGCCACCGGTGAATTGCGGGAGGAGGGTTCACAGGCCAAGATCGAGGCATTGATTCCCAAGCCGGATGCCGCCCAAAAGCGTCGTCTCCTGAAAAAGGGACTGAAACTCGCCTCCAGCCTGGGTGTCACCAGCATCCATAACATGGACGGGGACGATGAGCAAGCCGCCTTGTATGCTGCCTTCGAAGACACCGGCGATCTGACGGTGCGTATCTATGTCCCTTACAGCATCAGCCCAGAAACTCCCTTCGCAGCCCTGGAGAAGGAAGCCGTCACCCTGAAGCGAAAATACCAGTCGAATATGGTGCGCGGCGGTTGTGTCAAACTGTTCATGGACGGGGTGATCGAATCGTACACCGGCCTTCTGGTGGATGAATATTCCGACCTGCCCGGCACACGAGGGGCCTCAAACTACGAGGTCGAGCACTTCAACCGCATGATCCTCGAGGCTGACCGGCTTGGCCTGCAGATCTTCGTCCATTCTGTAGGTGACGGGGGCGTGCGACGCGTCTTGGACGCTTACGAAGCAGCCCGTCGGACCAATGGGCCTCGCGACAGCCGTCACCGGGTCGAGCACGTTGAAGTCATCCATCCAGATGACGTTCACCGCTTCGCCGAACTAGGTGTGATCGCTTCCATGCAGCCCCTTCACGCCCCGCCGCGCCCTGATGACGGCGACGTGTGGCCATGGCGCGTCGGGGAGGCGCGCTGGCCCTACAGCTTTGCCTGGACGACATTGCGGGAAGCAGGCGCCAGGTTAGTCTTTGGCTCCGATTGGCCGGTGGTCAGCCAAAACCCCATGCTGGGCGTCCATAATGCGTTAAACCGGATAACATGGAAAGATAGAACACCGCACCACCGACAGAGCCTGACGGAGGCGCTGCTCTCGTACACGCGGGAGGCTGCCTATGCTGAATTCCAGGAAAGCAAGAAAGGGCAATTGAAGACCGGCTACCTGGCCGATATGGTCTTGCTCGCGAAAGACATTTTCCAGATCCCGATTAATGAAATGAAAGACATCAAGCCATTGATGACCATGGTAGGCGGGCGGATTGTCTTCGAGGCTTAGCATTGCCTGGTCGTGGGATATGCAGCCTGTTCCTGATTGTGGCTGAAGGGGCTTGAACCCTTACCATCCCCCCTGAGGGGACAACACTTGATAAGAACGCCCTCATGTCGAGGGCATCTGAAATCTGGGTGGCTGACGGGGATTGAACCCGCAACATCTTGATCCACAGTCACCCAAGGGGCTGTCCATCGTGAATTATAGCGTATATTGTGTCTCTTTAGCGGCTGAAAAGAAGGATTTAGCAGCTTGAAATGTATCATGTTTCCATCCTGTCCAGGGCATTTGCACCAGATCTGCACCAGCAAAGCCCTTTCCAACTTGGAGGAATTTCACAGACTATCTCGTGCTGCGCGATCATGTAAAAGACTATAGTGACGACGGCGACATGGATCAGCCGCGCTTCGGTTATGACGAAGAAGATGCTGTAAAGATCATGGAATTGTTGAAAGAAAAGGGATCTTCTTTCGCCCCGTTGGCCGAATTGACTCTGGGGTGCGGGCTGCGGACCTCGGCGTTGGCCGGCTTGAAAGGCAAGGATGTGGATAAGGAGCATGGCCTGCTGTATGTGGTGGGCATGGGCGGCAAGGCTTGATCTCGCTTCCCAGGCTGCTGTCATTTTTCCCCAGGCGGATATGTTCCCCCTGGGGAAATGCGCTGGAATAGAAGCCGGTTTTTTCTGCATTTCTGTTTCCTGGCAGGCCCCCTCGACTATGCTCGGGGCAGGTGCCGGATCTGCGAGTGGTCATGACGAAAAGAAGGATTTGATGAGTGCGATCAAGGCGAGAAGGCCGTTGGAGCCGGTCAGGATACCGGCGAGTGTCATACCCGAGCGCAAGTGGGCTTCGTGGTCGTCGAGGGTCTTGTCAATTTTGGCGTGATCCTTATAGTGGGCTGATTGGGCGGCCTCGATGAGGGCAAGGCGTTTGTCCAGGCGGAAGAAAAATTCTTCGATCGTGGTGTTGGGCGGGGTGTCGGACATGAGTAAACGGGAATCATTTGTCAATGACTCATGTCATCGACATGGCCTCGGACGGCTGGCCCCGCGGGGGTGCTACGCGAACGCCGCCTCGACCAGGCCTTGGCTAGTGGCGTCGGAACAGCCATCTCCGGCGCCACGAGGCGCCGAAACAGCCTGTGGCGGCTTGAAGCCGCCTTGGCTAGTGGCGGCTGGAGGCCGCCCAGGTCCAGATCAGTATGGATGGCCGGGGACGCGCCAGGGACAACATCTTCACCGAGCGGCTGTGGCGTACCGTCAAGTACGAAGAAGTCTATTTGCACGAGTACGCCAGCCCAAAGGAGGCTTATCACAATCTGTCCCGATACATCTACTTCTACAACTACGAACGTCCGCATCAGGCGCTGGACTACCAGACGCCCGCATAGGTGTATGGGGCGTGCACGCCCCGTACACCTGTGATAAAGTGCCACGAAGTGGTGTACTCAACCTGTCAGGTCGAAACCTTAACAAATCAGTACACCTTAAACTGACCCGTTTTCAACTCTAAAAAACCTTTACCACCTCATACTATTCTGGTATTATCCGAGGCACGGATATCCCAGTTCTGAAGTAGAGGCGTCGTGCGAAATCGTTGGGCAGCAAGACGTGCCCAACGCAAGCGTGTAAGAACTGGTTTGTGTTC
>Ga0315293_10001090_pt1 | contig 26263 bp, 48 predicted proteins | sample YL17G13_20_MG_FD_203071 | JGI IMG/M metagenome (GOLD analysis project Ga0315293, IMG submission 203071) | Sediment microbial communities from Yellowstone Lake, YNP, Wyoming, USA - YL17G13_20 | ecosystem: Environmental > Aquatic > Freshwater > Lake > Sediment | place: USA: Wyoming | collected...
TCAGTAACCAAATCCTTTATCGATTCTCTATAGGCATCATCCTTACCGTTCAACTTAAGCCATTCACCTACTATACCGTCAAACGTATTCGCCTTTATCCTTTCCTCGAAAACTTCCGGTTTTCTTACCGATATTACATTCTGCTTATTTATCTTCTCCTTACAGTTCAATACACGATAATAATTTCCATCTTCTTTCACTTCATCCGGATTTTCAACAGTTACAAACTCAGGATACTTTAGCTTACGAAATTCTATACTAAAATCTTCTGTATCTAAAATCCAAATGCCTCTTTCTCCCTCATCGCCAAACGTAAACGGCATTGGTGAACCAAGTATTATACAATTCTTTGCCAATACTTGCTTTTGATGAATATGTCCAAATAGCACTAAACGATTTGTATCAGCTAACCTCTTCCAATCAACACCGTCCTCAAATATAAATGAACCAATCTTTGCACCACAAGGTGTCTTATGCAATAGTACTAAATCATAGCCCTTAATCTCGTCATAGTCTACTTCATCATAGTAATTTACAATCTTTATTTTCAGTTCTTTCTCTAATTCCCCAGTCGACCTTGCAAATCTTTCTATTACATTTGTTATAATATTATGGTCGTCAGGCTTTATTCTTACAGCAGTATCATGATTTCCATGCACATAGGTCCAATCAAAATCTTGTCTTTCAAGCAATTCAACCAAAGCATTTAATTCTTCATTCTTTGTTATCCCTACAGAGTGCGTCCAATCCCCAAGATGGCATACATAATCTACTTTTGATTTCTCAAATATATCAAAAGCCTGTATTAACACATTAAGCTGAGACTGCATCCTTCGTGATATCCTACCCCGCTGAATGCCGGTATCACCAAAGTCTCGCCAGTTGCATAAATGGCTGTCTGTTATAAATCCTATCTTCACTCTGTAACCTCTTCCTTTCTTTCTTTGCCTTTTGGCAATGAGCAATTGCAAGACGAATAGCGTATACACTTACAGTTGCTACATTTATACGTAGGCTCCTTTCCAGTCCTATTGCGCATCTTCTTTAATCCTTGTAAACCTCTTGAACTAGATATTACACTCGTCACAAACTCGTTCATTTAGCCTCCAAAAGCCTCGCGGGCTATCGCTATTCCTTAGGTGATAAAGAGGTCGGATTAGCCGCTTCACCGGGTTGCGCAGTAGGTTTCTGGCCGATTTCCGGAGTTTCTGGCGTCGCTTTAGCTATCCGCCAGTTGCCAGATACCTTCAAATGCGTATACCCGCCCCTAACCACGCTCTCATTGACAAACTTACCTACAGACTCCACAGTTCCAATTTTATCAAACACTTCCCTTTTCACATCATCGTAGCGATAGTGCCCACCGCTATGAAAGCGTATCTCAAGAACAGCGTTCTTCTCATCGTACCCAACTGAGTGTACATTCGACGATTTAACGGTTAAAAAGTTCATTGTCTTCTCCCATCAAATTTTTTTCTCTATCAAAATAGTCGTCGTGATTCTCTCGCAGAGTACCTAATATGCGACATCAAGCAATAGTTCCATACTTCCTTGCACTCATCCTTATTGTCAATATCCTTAGGGATAAGGATTACCCTGCCCTCACTTACATCCTCAATGACATCTTTGCTTAAACAGAAGCGAAAGAACGTTGATATTAAATCGTTAGTCTTCTCAACATTTCCTTGCCACGAAAATTTCCAGTACACGCTACTAAAACGATAATGAGCTAACCACTCGTATTCCTTACTGTTTATATTGCCAACCCGAGGCTTAATAACCAAAGTAGTCTTCGATACAATAGGAACAATAAGCTCTCTCTGCTGCATCTCCTTCGATATTCTTCCAGATGTCTCTATAAAAATCTTCTTATCTCCTTTGCAAGAATAAAAAGACGTAACCAGCTCTGCTAAAGCAGGTAGCTGAGTAAACGGCCTACCGATGAACGTGACAACCTCTCCTACGCTATCCTTTACTAAATCGCAAAAAGCATCCGCGTTAATCTCCCTCTCACTTTCAGGGTCAACATTTAATACAAGTGACGGCACACCAGACGATGGCGACTCACCACGGATAGTGTCAACGATTGACTCTACAACTAAGACATTTTTTGACATAAGCGACCCCCCGCTAAAAAATCTGCAACCCTAATTCCACTTTCCATACCAACACAATATAAATCCAATACCTTTACAATGCTATCAAACTTTGAAAGGTCAAGAATATAGTCTTTCACTATAAATACCTCCCTCTCCTTGTTTAATATCTTAATTATGCGTAAATCCCTCTTAACATACCTCTGCATTATAATACTACCTTCAACCATCTTAAAAGTATCTACACGTTCACCAGAGCAATCAACAACTATCTCATCTCCATTCGTAATATAAGCCAATGAGATATATGCTGCCGACCCAAATTGATTGATTATATCATGTACTGTTCCATCAGTCAATCCTACCCAATCTACCGGCATACTCAAAACTATACGATTGTCAGAATCAACAATCGTATAACGCTTAAGCAGCTCTTCCATCCACACAGGCATAGAAGGCGCTTTCTGCTTCTTAATAATCACATTGACAACAAACTTTGCTAATATTCTATCCTCCATTGTACTCCTCTTAAAACCTTTTGTCATGTCTATATGGTCTGTCCAAATTGATAGCTAGCTTTGCTATAAAGCCATTCTCAAATCTATCAGGATACTTGCCGTCACAATAGTCAAACACACGTACACAAGTATCAACCAATTCCTCTATAATAGCATTCTCACTTCTTTCTTTCGCCCTCATTGCTTCAAGTGCCTCAGACAATTCTGAGTGCATTAACGCTATAGCTTCTCCCTCACTACGCTTATCATCCCACCAACCTTTCTTTTTCGCTATGGCATGGCAAAGTTTTGCGGCATTTCTTATTCCATACACATAAGCCTGAATTAGTACTTGCAGTAGCTGAAACGGGTCTTTTATTCTTGTATCAGCTTTTATTTCTCTATTGTAAGCCCTATCAATAAGCGTAATGCCTTGATAGCTCTTAAACTTAGGGTAATCTTCTATTAGCGTTGCAGGTGCTCCTGCGAGTCTAAGCATATTGAGTATCTCAATCTTATCCTCAGGCGTGTCGGTAAAAACAATCTTAGCATTCGGAAATCTAGCCTTAATCCAACGTTCAGTATACGGCCTCCACGTCACCGGCTGACTAGTCAAAAATGTAACGTTACTTATGCCAACAAGAGCATCCCAATCTTTCAATGTCTGACAATACTCTGTCTCGGGGGCATTAACGAGATACTTCTCTAAGTCCTTCTCGATAAACTCCCTAAATGGTACTCCATCAACGTCTTTTACCCATACCTCATTATATTTACCCCAGACTGAGACATCAAGCGCACGAATAACATTATCAACATCTATTAGCAAAGTTACCATTTAATTCCCCTCCATTAAAAATAATCTCATCTATTCTAACCCTCAATGGGTCCGCATGATATTTTAAATGCGCGCCATTGCTACTAAAGACCATTAAATTTTCTACACAATTGTCTGCTCTATCTTCATTGATATGGTGTACAACTTCTCCGCGCCGCAACTTTCTTCCAAGGTGCTGTTCTACTATCAAACGCTGCTCATATACCCAAAAATTTTTCTCACCAATCCTAATTTTAATCTGCGTATACCCGCCAACTTTCTGTGTACTGCCTATAGCCCTCAACGTAGGATTATTTTCCCTCATTTTTCTTAATTTTTCTTCTGAACATGGTCGACCAGTATTCCAAAGACTTATCTTTCTATTTCCTTCTTTCGTATTCCTATAAGTGTGACTAGCCGGATTATGTCCACGACAATACTTCTTACCACTTGTTACTTCCCTTCCACAGTACCTACATCTCATACTAAACATTTCCTCCTACGCCTGCACTACAAACTGGGCAGCGACAATCTTCCTTATCCAATATCTCCATTGCCACCGGAGTGCTTAACATCTTATATCTAAAACTACCAAGCGACCGATTAGCTACATTTGTTACATCGTTAAGCACATCTGCCCAAGTTAGCTCGCCAAGGTCACATTTCTCACTCCAGCCGCGCCAAAAAAGTCGTTCAATTTTGCCAGGATAATCCCGCATAACCACACTAAGCTCACGTATGCTCTCAACTTTTCTATCTTGCTGCGTGGTGAACCATTGTGCTAGCTCTACGCCTCTTTTAATGAAGTCCGCACCAAACTTAAAATCTGTCCCTTTCCATACATCCAGTCTCCGTATCATCCCATTCGTACAAATTAAGCGATTTATTCCTGCTGCAACCCTTACTCTACCATTAAACGTAACAAACAAACCAGCATCAACAAAATCTCCGGCTTTAACCTCGACCCTATTTGCCGAACTTAAAAACTGAACCTCAAGAGTATTCTCATCGCTACCTATAACTACCCGGTCATACTCAACAGATTCATTTACATCACTTATTACTCTATTTACGTCAATCATTCTATCAACCGTCTTAGCCTTAACGAACTTACTACGAAGGTATATACTTTCTGTCTCAGAGCAAAGAGCATCAGCGAATATCTTAGGCTTTCCTTCGTGGGACCAATACACAGCCAAAGAGTCACGTAGCTCTTCCCTCGCATCTACATTCATGAGCGTTTGACCATAACGACCAAGAGGGCTAAAAAATCTTCCCATATCGACAGGTATCTCAACATCCTCTTTGTCTATTACTGCTATACCTGTTTGCTTATCCCAATCAGTCTTTAGCACTTCTGCCGCATCCACTTCAACAGTCTTTAATCCGGTTAGTCTCGTATCCACCTTATGCCATACTACTTTAGCCATATTAAATCCTCCTTAATATATAAACAAATTTAACAGCTTAACACTCAATTTCTAAAAAAAGTATGTTCTCCAATCTTTACCGTCTTCCTATGACAAAACTTCGGTTTTCCGTACTTTTGCGTATTCTCAAAGTATATTGCCCCTCCAGTCGTATCAGGAGTATTCTCAGCGAACACCATCTCAACTATCCTTTTAGCTCTTTGTTTATATTCCTTAGGCTGCTTATAAACATAGTCACTTAAGTCTTTACGCTTCATCGCAACTAATCCATGCCACATACCCTTGCGTAAACGATTTCTAACACAACAAGCTACAGCATACTGGCCATTAAAACCATCATCAGCCGCTTCTCCAAGTAAACCTTTATACAGATACTTCGGCGGCTCCTTTATAGATGCTGCCGACATAGGTAGCGTAATAACTAAAAATAAGAATAGCACAAATATACTTCTCATTCATGCTCCCACGGAAATACCACCCACTGATTCTTCCCCGCTTTAAGCAAATATTCCACGTGCATCTTTTTTGTTTTCTCTCTATCCTTAGATAACATAGTTACGCTTTGAACATTTTTAAACTTTAAACCATCCAAAAATCTTAAACTAAACTCTAATGTTTTTCCAGAGTCAAATATATCATCTACAAGTAAAATTCTTCCTTTAGGGTTATCCATAGGAAGCAAACAAGTTTCCATCTCAACTCTTCCACACTTTCTTCCCTTATAGCTTTTTAGATATAGCCAATATATCGGAACGTCCAAAGACAAACCAGCAACTATAGCGGGTATTCCACCACCATTCATTATACCTACAACAAAATCAACCTTCCCAAAGTAATTAGCCAAAATAAGGCTTCTAAATGAATCTAACAGCTTCCAAGGAATAGCTACATCCTTCTTCATACACCCCTCTTCTTTGGTCCCCATACTTCTACATGCTGTCGACCGGAAAAAATCAAACCATGCTGAATACATTGATTCCATACACGCTGTCTTATTAGCTTATTCTCTTTTTCATTTTTTGTCGTTAAAGGCATAAGCATTGTCGCGAATCTTAGCATATCCATACCAAGCATTTTTCCATCTGTGACAATCTTTATATCATATCTTTTAGAGTCTGTTCTCTCAAACAACTTTGCCACTCTTCTTCCTACTTCATAGACTTTAGGCGATATCGCGATGTAAGCAAAGTCCCAATATAATTCATACCAATCATTGTACGTCTTAATCAAATCACCATTCGTTTCTAAATCTATTTGGTATACACCCTCCGACGCTAAACAGTCAGTGAAATCAAAAAGTGCTTCTTTACTTAAAAGAGGCTCACCACCAGTCAATACTACCCTATAATCCTTTAGGTCTTTTCCACACTTTTTTATTTCTGCCAATATATCTTCAGGGCTAAGCTTAGCTATCGGTTGACGATGAAAAGAACTATCACAATAGGAACAATGTCTCGTGCACCCAGATACCCTCACAAAAACCGCAGGGTGTCCAGTATAACGTCCTTCCCCTTGCAATCCCATAAATATTTCAGATATCGGAATAAGTTTCATATTACAAATCTTTTTTAGTCAAAGCTATTTCTTCAGCATATGCATTCTCTGTTTCCCAAATCCTTACACGTATTTCAGTTATCGTATCATTTATGCTATAAAGCTTTTTCATAAGCATATCTTTCATTAAGCTAACAAGATTTTCTGCTGTCGGAATTGTGGGCATAATATTATTCAATGTCTCATGGTCAAAAGTATCAATAACGTTCTTTATCTCATTAAAGTTTACAACCATACCTGTATCTTCATCAGTAAGTCCATCAACCCATACCTGAACCAAAAAGTTGTGGCCATGAATCGCATGATTGCATTTACCAAAAGTATTCTTATTCCATTCGGCATCCTTCGACTTATTCTCTAAAATATGGCCTGCCGCTATTGTTCTCTTCAAATATACCTTCATCCTTCTACCTCCTATTCTACCTTTATTCCACCAAAGATGCCACCAAGAAAATCGAATAATCCTGGTCTTCTCTTTCTTCTTAAACTATGCCCATGCTTATAACCAAGCTGTTGAAGCATCCACACATAAATCTCCAACCTGTCGCCCATCGTCTTTCCCAAATCTTTAATACCTAATCTGTCGCAGTTAATCGCAGCCGAGGCTAAAAATCTTACATTCGTATACATCTCTTGTCTATCTGGCACTTCCTTCTGAGCGAAATATGCTTCATAAAAACTATTAAGAAACGAATCAGCCTTAGCCTGCTCTTCAAAATAGGTCATCATCTCCTCCTATTTTCACTAAACAAATCTTCTGCCAATCTTCTTTTCTTCATAAAAATCTTTTATCACCTTGATAGTAATCTCTAAGCACACTTATAGTTCCAATACGTCTTTTCTTAGCGTACTTTCCAGCTAAACATCTTCTATAATAACTAAGAGCAAGTTTTCTATCGTAAAAGTCTATAGCTATTCCATTTGCTCTTAGAGCTATAAATCTTCTAAAACAACTAGGGCACTTATTACAACACCCTCTTTCTTTAAAACTGTAACAAGACACTGTCTCTTTTAACTGTTCAATACTTCCACCAGCATCTATGTACCATTTTACTAGTTCAATCTTGTCTAAATTCCAAAATGGTGAAAATACTCTAATCTTATATCTACTAATGCCCGACAATACATCAGATACTTCATTAAAAAACTCAGGATTTTTATCCTCAACTTCGTCACCACTTATTCCCGCAATAAGTACATTATGAGCATACTTAATACTTGCTACAGAAGCGAGTAACAAATTTCTCTGTGGAATAAAAGCATTACTACCTTTCTCACATTCCCCCAACCACGCCAATCTGTCATCTATCTTATCAACGCCATTAAGCTTATACTGTATTGTAGTAACCTCTTTACGAGTATACTTCGTACATAAATTAAAATACACACTCAAATATTCAGCTTTTAATCTTTTTAAATAGAATTCGGCTATAAAACTATCAACACCAGAACTTTTGCATAAAACCACAGAACCCTGTATTCCAAGCCGTTTTAAGGTAGGCGGTATAGGGCTAGCGCTTGATTTGGCCAAAGATTTACACCTCGGTAATGCCATTATATATCTCCCTTATGGATAATGTTTCCGCCGTAGCACAATTGCACTTCATGATTATACGCACACGTCAATTGGCACTCTTCCCTATCTTCCTTACATACCTCAAGCCACTTCTTCATACCAATCTCAGGCAAATCAAACACACTAAGCTTAGTCGTTCTCTCTCCCCAAAAGTCATTGCAAGCTATAAGCATCCCATTATTTGCTATCGTAAGGTATTCAGGATTCCGAGGATTCTTAGAACAATGCCAATTCATCATTCCCATATACCTTGACATCTCTTTAACATAAGCATCAACATTATGCCTTTTCTTTGCCTTATAAAATACTTCCTTGAATGTCTGAAAGTCTTCAGCGGTCAATGTCAACCGTGGGCAGTAGCTTCTAAACATTGCTTTCTCTTCTTTATTTCTCGTACTATGGACATACCCAAAGATAATCCATATCCCAAGCTCGTTAAGCTGGTCGACTATCTTTTCCAAGTCGTCTATATTGTCATGCGTAACAGTAATATTTGCTACTAAGTCAGGGACGATATCCTTATACTTCTTAAGCATTTTCCAACTAGACTTGCATGCTTCAGATACGCCATCCTTAACCTCATCCGGTCTATCAATGGACAAAGTGAAGCCTCTCAACTTTTTTATGACAAACTCCCTATCGATAGTTCCATTCGATATAAGAGTATACTCGAAGTCTCTTTTATTTACCTCGTCAATAAGGGAGCTAATATCATCTCTCAACAAAGGTTCACCACCAAATAAAACAAGAAACTGAGGCTTAACCACGTTCTTAACTATGTCAAGAGTCTCACATACTCTACCAATAGACATTTCTCTTTTAGGCCAATTCTTAGCTACCGAGCAATAGCTACAAGCTAGATTACATTTTGATGTTACGTAAAAACAACAATGTCTCGGATTATAATTCTTCATATTCTAACCATGCTTAGCCTTATGGTAAGCGTATAAAGCTTCAACCACTTTTTTGCTACAACCATCTTCTAATATAGGAAACATCCAAGAAAAGTCTCTTACAAAGTTTCTTTTCTCAGCAGGATAATGAAATACTCTAGCATCACTTGTAAATAAGCACTGGCTAACACTAGCCAACTTTGCTCCTAAATACGTATCAGCATTGCCAAGGTGCGCTTCAAATGGTCTATCTCCTTTATAAGTATAACCACCAACATCCTTAGCAATTTTAACATTTAAGAGCACATTTGCATTAGTCATTTTTATAGTCGGAACCCTATAACTTTCTTTATACCAGTAATACCAACAAGGTGTTCCTCCTATCTCAACAAGTTTATCTTTCTTAATACTCCAATCACTAAATCCTTCAGTGTTGTCACAATCAATCACAGCACCTTGAACAAATCCATAGCTGTCATTCGCATACCGCATTGTACCCAACATTATAGCCAAGGGGTCTCTAACAATTATACAATCATCATCCAAAAACCAAAGGTACCGCGACTCACACATGTCTAAAACCATTTGCCTAAGCTGATATATAGTAAACCCATGCGAAATCTTAGTATACCTCATAGTAAATCCACACAACGTTAAGACAGTAAGCATCGCGTTCCATTCTCTACTACTTACCGGTCCATCATTAACAGAATTGTCTAAAACAATAATCTCTGTCTTGTGGGCAGTAACGTGGTCAATTGTAGCCAACGAACGTAATAAGGATAGCAACATCGGATATCTATCCGCGGTTACAATCCCTATCGTCACCATCTTAGTCTTCTTTCTTTTCTTCGTCATCCGCAACCTCAATTGACTCTTTTCCTTCTCTTACAGCTGTTATTAACTTTCCCATCATTTCAGGCGTTTCTAAAGTCTTACTGCGAAACTTATCTTTCCCAGTTAAGCGAGTTGTATACCACCCGCCGCCTTCGCTAACTATCCCCATCTTTTGGAGAATATCAAAGGTTCCAGAATAAAGGTCAACACCAGAAGCAAAAAACATATTGAAGTTGACCTTCTTATACGGTGGGGCTACTTTATTTTTTGTTACTTCGGCATAAATCTGATGCCCAGTCGGGCCTTCATTGTTCTCGAACTTCTTTCCTTTGTTCAAGTCTATCCTAACAGATGCGTGAAACTTAACCCCTGTTCCTCCTGGCGTCGTTGTTGTCGGTCCATACATTACCCCAATCTTCTGTGTCACGTGATTAGTGCAAATGTATAAAACATCTTCCTTCATAAAGCGTGATGCTAATACTCTCATTGCCCCTCTGATTAGCTGTGCCTTAGTCATATCACGCTTATCAAGATTGACATCTGGAATTATTTCGTTCGCAACATCTGCTTCAAGCTTCTCAGGTGAGCCTCTTTCATGCGTTGTTGACAATGCTGCCAAGCTATCTAAACAAATCAAGATGGGCGTCTCAGCATCAGCTTCACGTATTTTCTTTATGCAACGAGAAACTCTCTTTACATGGCCCTCGATTGTCTCAGAATTAACAATCGATAAGTCATTCCTTACGCCAAGCTTCTGCATAAAGAACGAATCCAAAGAGTTTTCTGCATCATCATAAATAACATACCAGCCAAGCTTTTGCGCATTAGCTATAGCATGGGCTATTAACAAACTTTTACCAGTTGACGGGTCCCCATACAGTTCAACTATACGACCACGAGGATATCCGCCATCCCAAAGCTGACCTCGAATAGCGTAATCAAGTGAAATACTGCCAGTAGACAAAAAGCCTCTAACAGGTATCTCAGCCATCGTACCCCCGCCAAGGTCTTTTCTTAAACCCTCTTCAAGCTTTTCTCTTTCCTTCTGTGTTATACTCATCTTCTTTCTCCTTCTTATGACGCAAATACCTTATCTCTACAAGTAACTTTCAAAGAACATGCTTGGCAATCTTTTGTCCTTGGAGCAAAGTCTACTCCCCAACATTTAGGCTTCTCACCGCTAACAGTTTCCTCAACCTTCTTCTCAACCGTAGCAGGAGCATCTGTACCTTTCCCTGGCTCTTCCTTCTTAACTTCACCTTTAGTCTCTGCCGGTTTTGCTTCAGATACTGTCTCTGCTTCTTCCTCTACCTCTTTCTCTTTCTTAATCTCACGGGGCTCAGGAAGTTTACCACTACGCAGGCAATCTACAACCGTCAAGTAAACTGCATCTTCCTCTATACTCGGAACTAAGTCAGCTAAATTATTTATTTGCGTCTCCCAATCTTCCGGAAGCTGGTCAACTACATCTGTTCTATCAGGTACTGCCATAACTGAATACAAATCAGGATTAGGCTTGCCTGGGGTGATTGTTCCTTTCTCAATAGTAATGTCCCGACCATTCTTAATCTGCAAGATTGAATCTTGATAGCGAGGATTCGTTAAAATCTTAACTATCTGGTCATGGATTGACGGACGAGTGTCCAATACCATAATCTTCTTGCTCTTGTAATCGTAAATATTGAACAAGTACGTTGTCGTTGGGAAAAGCTTCTTTGCCTTCGGGTCGCCCTTCATACCAAAAGCGTACTCACAAATAGGGCACTTCTCACCAATCGACCTCTTGCAAATAAGGCGCTTGTAACCCTTCACATCGAATATCTTGAAATGTATGCGGTAGTCATAAGCAAAATCATCGTCACCTTTGTCCGTAAAAAAAGCAGTACTTCTTGGAAGCAAGCGTATCTGGTGCGTCTGTCCTTCCTGCAACTTATAGAACTGAGAGCTACCAGAATGCTTCTCTTCCATTTTCTTCTTAAAGTCATCGATGCGTAAACCCATAAACTACCTCCTCTGGTAATCACCGCCACTAATAGTCACCTATAACCTACTCTGCTCATTTTTGTAAAGTGTGCAAAGCTGCACTAACATACTATCCTTCTTAGATAGGGCACTTAAAATAGCTTTTATCTTGCCTTCAAGATACCGCATCTCTGATAACCTTCTTCGGTATTCCTGGTACGTTGCGTTGCCATAAATGTTGCTCTTTACCTCTCTGTCCATTTCCCGAGCTTTCTTTCCTTCCAAACTATCCCTATACTTTAAATCAAGCGAAGCGTAAAGCTTATCAACCTCAAACTCTAGGTCGCCAAGCTGCTTAGATACTGCTTCCTTTATGCTACCAATCCATGCCACATTCGACGCGTATCTAAGCAATTCTTCTTTAATCTGAAAGTAGTCTATCTTCAAATATTCATTTGGGTCAATCTCAAACTGATGCCCATCTACCTCGACTACTATCTGTGACCACTGCCTATTCTGTTCTGCCATCTTCATATCCTCCTATCATATAAACAATTAGCTAGCGTTATCACTCAACCTCTTTAAGTTCGCTCCAACTCTTTCCAACCTTAACATCAAATATAAAAGGCACTTTAAGCCAATCATTATTCTTTTGAACCTGCTGTGCGCTCTCTTTAATCAAAGCCAATACCTCCTGTATCTTATCATCACGGCATTCCAACATAAATTCGTCATGCACTGTTAGCAAAAATCGACAATAACTACTATCTATTTTTTCCCAAATTACGCGCATAGCCTGTAAATTCAAGTCAGATGCCGCTGACTGAACGGGCGTATTTAACGCTTGCCTTATTTTATGTCCAAGCTCCTGCTCACCTGAAAATCCAGGAAGGAACTCCTCATCTTTTAGATACCTTATCCTACCCATAACCGTACGAACTTCATTCATGCCATGTCGCATTTTAGTTTCAACTTCTAAGTGCCATTCTCTTATTCCAGGATACTTCTCAAAGAACGTTTGTCTAAACTGCTGTGCTTGCTCATTAGTCAAAATAATATCATACTCATTTTTTGCGTATGCTTTATAGCCTTGCCAAGACATGCCATATATCAAACCAAAGTTAATCGACTTTGCAGTCTGTCTTTGTTCTTTCGTTATCTGCTCCAAAGGCACTCCGGAAACTAAACTTGCAGTTAATCTATGCAAGTCAGTGCCTCTATTATAAGCATCAATCATTACCTGCTCTGGAGCGATAGAAGCAACTACCCTTAACTCAATTTGGGACAAGTCTGCTTCTATCAATGAATAGCCATCTTCAGCGACAAATATAGACTTAATAATACTTCCTCTTGGAATATTTTGCAAGTTTGGGTCAAATGAAGACAACCTCCCTGTCGCAGTTCCAATTAAGGAAAAGTTACCCCTAAGCCTGCCATCCGAACTTAAACGCTTTGTCAAACCTTCTACGTATGTTCCTAAAAGCTTGGAAGCTCCTCTCAGCTTCAAAAGTCTCTCACAAATAAATATTATATTTTCTCTACTTGGCAATTTCTCATTACTGTCACATCTCTCTAAACAAGCCTTCAAAGCACCTTCATCAGTACTTATCTTACCTCCAGGAGTCTTCTTAACATCTTCTGTGTCAAGCAATCCCGCAAATATTTCTTGAAGCTGTTTCGTACTATTCCAATTCCTTTCACCAAACTTATCTGTTAACTCTTCGGTCAGTATCGATATCTGCTTAGTTAACCTCTTTCTAATTACATCTAATCCTGCTACATTTATCTTAACGCCATAACGTTCCATATCACCAATGATAGGTATTGCTGGTGCAGTTACTTTCTTTGCAACATTAGCCAAGCCATTTTTAGACATCATTTCTTTCTGCTCAAAGTAAAGCTTCCAAGTATTGATTAAGTCTTCTGCATTATAAGCACAAAGCTTTTTAAAGTCTTGCTCTGTTGCCGGATTCAAAACTAAGTTTGCCCATCTAAAGCCAAACTCAACTGCAACACTTTTTAACTTATATCCAGCCCGTCCTTTTCCTTGCGTAATCAAATAAGCATTTATCATCGTATCATCATAGTGTATTCTTGAGTCACAAAGCCCGTTACTATTCAACATCTTATACTCAAATGTCGCATTATGTGGTACGTAAGTTATATCTTTTACCGATAGGCATTTCTTTACTACCTCAATATTTTCCATAAACTTGCCTATAATCGGTACAACAAATGCGCCATCATTGGTGCAAAAGCCGACGAGAGTTATCTGGTCTGTTACTTCTAGTCCAGTAGTCTCTATATCAACAACTACTATCTTTAATTTTAATACGCTAGCATAAAGGGCATTTCTTGTTTCTATACTGTCAACCAAAGTGTATTTCGGCTCGTAGTCATCAATGAATACGGACTTAAAGAAACGAAAGTCCATTACATACTCATCTGCTGCGTTAGGATTTCTTAAAATAGATGCTGGGTGATGCGTTACAGCCACACGCTTTTCCCCATGCCAAACAACATTCCCTCTTGCAAAAGAATTCGTTTCACCTAAAACCGCCTCTTCCGCGGTCTTTCCAACAACAATAATATGCTTAAAGCGTTCTATATCTCTAGCTAAATAAAGCTTGGAACATACGCCAATTTCTTTTCCCTCAGGTGTTCGATTATCACCACGCTCATTCGACGGTCGACAATTACATACATTCGTAAACTGTACATCCTTATCAACTGATATGCCAACTCTATCCAAACAAGAACGAAGTAGCTGTCCGCTTTTTCCAACAAATCGTTTACCTTGGGCTTCTTCTTCCTTTCCAGGAGCCTCTCCAACAATGAGAATACTTGCAGCTGTCTTAGGCGGGTCTATAACCTTTGTCTTTCCATTAAGAGGGCAATTTTCACAAGACACTCTAGCGGACTTGCCTTTCTTCTTTTCATCAGTTACCTCAGCCACAGAACCGCCAAGGATAGACTGCATTGTCATTTTTATATTTTGCTTCTTCATCAAAGAATCCTACAGCTATCGATAGCTTCAATTGCTGATACTCTTCCCATCAAACCCCTACGGTCTATCTCTTTACACAACCCCTCCACTCCAAGTTCCTTCCAAGTATCATAAACAAACTTGGCGCCACTACTAACTACCAAACTATCATACTCTTCTCCTTTCTCTCTAACAACTCTCTGAACATTCTTTTTCCAAGCATTTACAGCATTCTCCATATTTGTTCTCATCACATGATATAATCTTTCACCGCCAAGCTTAGCCGGTATATCAACAAGCTTCTCGCCATTCCAAAGAAAAAAAGGCCTGCCTTCACGAACATCCTTGAAAGATAAGCCATCCCCATTCTCATCTATAAGCATACCAAACCGATGCGCCGATGAACTAGATGCATCAAAAGATAACATCTCAGTTTCTATTCCTAACTTCTCAACGAGATAATGCATCCCAACAGCGACTTTTCTTGATGTTGCTCCTAAACAATGGATTATCTTCTGCTTCTGCTTAAATGCCCCTAACTCATAAAGAGCTATCAATTGCAAAGCGAAACCATACACAGAAGTCTTTAAAGCAGAACCAAATGCCCAACCAATACTAGGGAATTTTTTTACTCCGCTATACCAATAACGAATTATCTCAGGCTCTCTACCATGTATAACATTAACGTAACGACCCTCTGCACCTAAATCAAATTGGAGCTGCATATTATTCAATGATAACTCTAACGTATTTTTAATAAACTTAATATCCTTAGTTATACCAATCGGGATATCCCCACCAATGATATAGTCACCATACTCACACTGCCAACGATAATACTTTTCTCTCAGACTAAGAAACTCACCTCGTCTATGTAGGTTAGCCCGACCGCGAAACTGGAAGCCCGCGGAATCTACCATTATCTTACCTTTTTTCTCAAAGAGAGTATGCGGATACCAAAATCCTGCGCTGCAAAGTATCGCATCAAAATTCCATAAAAATTCAGGGATTACTACCTTCCCATCTTTTTCGTCAAAATCTATATTCATTACTACAGTTATAAATGTCGGTAAAGGTACATTCATATCTTATACCTTCTTTAATCGCTTTTAGCGTATCCTAAACCAGGGGTATCCTGGGATATGGTTATGCCTAGCAAACCATGTGCTAGGCCATTCGCCGCGTGATTTCTAAGGGTCTTTACGGGCTATTTAGGGATTATACCTAACTCAGGGAAAGCCTTAGCAAGTACCTTTTTCGCATTCTGCCGCATGTCCTCACGCCGTTTTTCCAGGTCGTCAGGATTTCTGGAACGCACCTTAGTCATTACAATCTCTTCTACAACAGCCATAAAGGGCGTTACTGTCTTTGCTCCTGCAGCATACCTACCAATAAGTATTGCTTTCCATTTCTTAGTGTAGGCCATCTTCATTACAGCTTTCTTAAGTGTCTCTTCCTCGAGGACTTGTTCAGGCTGTCCTTTTACTCCCTGTTCCTCAACTATTCCAGGCTGTTCATTCTTCTGTTCATCCATAGTGGCTCCCTCCTTTACAATACTACCTTTCGGAATAACTCTATCCTTATGATGCAAACCACACGTCCACGTTCTTCTAACCTCTTCAGTATACAAATGCAAATGGTTCGTCGTTATACTAAACCACTTACCGCAAGTAATGCACTTTAAGCGTATCTGATTTCTAACGGCGCTACCAAGTCTCATACTCTAGTTCGTGCTTCCAAAAGAAACTCACTTCTAGTCTTCTCATCTTTACGAAAGCACCCCAATACTTCTGTTGTTGTCATAATAGCATCTCTCTGCATAGCACCACGCATAGTCTGGCAATAGTGTACCCCTTCAACGTATATACCAACACCTTTAGGCTTTAACACCGCCATCATTATCCTTGCCAAATCACGTGTATAGTCTTCCTGGATTAGTGGTCGCTTAGCCATTGTCACAGCAACGCGTGCCAGCTTCGATAAGCCAAGCACTTTATCAGTAGGAATATAAGCTAATGTCACATCTAGAATTATCGGTAGCAAGTGATGTCCGCATACAGAATATGCACGAATTCCTCTGCTAATTACCATGCCATCATACTGACTAGGAAACGTCTTTGATAAGTACGTCTTTACTTGTTCCTCTATCTCTTCTTTAGGCAAGCATATCTCATCGTACATTCTAGCTATCCGACTAGGCGTATCTACAAAATTAGGGTCATGCAAATCCAATTCAAGTGCGTCAATTAAAGCAATTGCCGCTTTTTCTAATTTCTCTTTATTAAACTTTCGCATTTACTCTCCTCCTTACATAAGTATAAACAAACATCGCAGCTACTCGAACAACCCTAAACAATATATCTAGCTAGAGCTTGTAAAAAGAAAATAAAGTTTATACGCGGCTCAAAAGTATTCGAATGCTTATACGTATACTCTTCTATAATCGGTAAAATCTTTTCACGATTCATACCTGGCGTCATCCAATGTTCCTCAAATACATCGCGATAAACTTGCTCATAGTCTATTTCCTTTCTAAGCTCTATGTTAAGCTCTTCAAGCTTATTTGCATGAACAAGTTTAATCAATTCACCCACGCTTGCCGCATAAGCAAGAAACACACCAGAATACTTAAAAACTTTTTTAACCGTATCTCTTTCAAGTATTCCTATGCCCTTTCGTAAATCACCTTTGCAGTCAGTAGCAAGATTAAATAAATCATTAGGCATATATGCTACCTTTTCCTTCTCAAGAATTGTCTTAAAAAGCTTTGCAGCATTAGCAACAGACTGACTTTCAAACTTATATACCTGACATCTACTTACCAATGGGTCAATCATTTTCCTGGGGTAGTTTAACGAAAATATTACACTCGTATTTACATGGTGAGCTTCAAGCATATTGCGTAAAGATGTCTGTGCATCTTTTGTTAACTGGTCGGCTTCATCGAATAATACAACCTTCATGCTCTTTCCAACAATCATCTCAGTACTCATAAACGACTTTACCTTCTCACGTATTATGTCTATACCTCGCTCATCTGATGCGTTAAGTTCCATGGCCTCAGCCTTAATCTCCCGACAAAGTATTCTTGCAACAGTCGTCTTTCCAGTTCCCGGTCCACCAACAAAAAATAAATGAGGAAACGTTTTCTCAGCAATAAATCTTTCGAAAGCAGCCTTATTTTCCGGGCCAAGAAGCATGTCATCTAATCTACGTGGTCTATACTTCTCAATTAGCATTATTCACCAAGCTTCTCAATTTTAGTGACAGCACCGACTAACCAGCTAAACTTCGACATCGCAAATCGAATAACCTTCGCCTTGTCGACATGAAACTGAAGCTTTATGTTCGGTTCATCAATCTTGCTAACTATCTCTACAAATCTTGCTGCGGGGACCTTTATCTCAAAATCCATTTCAGGCGATACCTCTAAATCAATTATACCAGAATAGGTATCCTCTTCTCCAACCACAACTTTTATCTTTCCATCGTTCGAAACAAAATGGATATACTCAGCACATACCACAGACTGTGTCGTTGATATTCTCTTCAAAGTATCAACCGTCGTAGGTATACTTAACTTAGGCTTACCAATAGCACCTATCACATCATCCAACGAAGTTGTAGCCAAACTTTCATAATTTCCAAGACGATACTTCCATTCCACACCGTCACCACTTAAAGCAAAGCTACTCCGCTTACGAACAATTTCTATCTTAGCAGACGTAAAACTACGTAGCATACGAATAAATAATGCAACGTCTGGTAATGCCCAATTCTCATCCATATCCTCAATGCCAACATTACCAACAACGATATTCACAGCATCTGTACTTCTTGCACAAACCTCTCCTTGCTGAGATATGGCTATAGCACTTATATCTCCAACTGTTACCAAACCCAATCCTCTTAGAATCTTTGCTCTATCAGCTCTCATGTCTCTCCTTTCTTTTAATGTTCCTTACAATATAAACAAAGAAAAGCGCTTAACACTCATTTACTTCCATCTCTAACCTACAGCGAACACATTTCCAATAAGGGGTCATATCTATAGCATTCCCCTCACTATCCATGCCAACTTTAACTAATTCCATACGTTCTCCACAATCCGGGCAAAACTCTTCTTCATATTCCATAGCCACCTCGTCATTAAATACACCAAAGAGCTGCTTTCTCTTTCTTTATATCTTTTATTCTAGCAACCAAACTACCCGCCTCATGGCCATGAAACTCAGCAGTAATATGCTCAAAACAATCATCTATTTCTTTATCAGTAAGACTTTTAAAAAATCCGTGCTCTCCTCCCTCACAGTCCATCTTTAACAAAGCAAATCTTGAAATGCCAATTATCTTAAACAACTCTTTAGGCGTTACCATTCTAACAGTATTCTCAGTAGCATAACTTTTTATATCCTCAAACTTCTTATAGCAATGAGCACCACCACTCATCTCTTCACCGGCTGCAGCATAGCACTCAGTATTCTCATCACCAACTGCTAAATTATACGCAAAAATATTGCTTGTGCCATTCTCACTAATAGCTTTACACAAATTATTGTAGCTACACTTTAAAGGCTCTATCGCGTATATCTTAAAGCTTGGGAACATCTTAGCAAACAAAATCGACATTATGCCAATATTCGCACCTACATCAAGAATATTACCGTCAATTCCATTAAACTTTTTTAGCTTATACATATCTTGTTCACGTATATCTCTCATTATGTACTCATGACTTATTGACTTCTCAAAGTCATAAACATGAAACTTATAACCAAGTACATCGCAATCTATCCTTACCATCTTCAACATTTTTACTTCCTACTTCATTAACAATACGCCAATATTCAATAAACAAGCTCCTAACCAATATAAAGACTTACTTAAACTTTTGTCAACAAAAATTGAAATTACACACATTATGGCAAACTGGGTGACTAAACAAACTAAAAACTTTTGACTCATTGCTAATCCTTCGTTCGTAACTTTACCCTTCCTACACCGCCAATAAAGTTCTTACTCCTTCTAAGCGACCGAGTATACCTACTTGTCGCCTTATACTTAGCAGCAAACTTAAACGAAGCGCATCCATAAGCCCTCAATATATCATCAGTCTTGCACTTCTTAGAACAAATGGTACAGCGTTCAATCATTGCTGGCCTATCTTCTCTTTCTGTACGCAAGATATTCCATACCCATAGTATACAGCACACTTAGTCCCATCACTAAGGGTCAGTTCTTCTACTTTCCCGCCTAAGCCAGAATGCAAATCGTGTGATAGCACACTAGCACGACTATCTTCAACATTTGAAGCACTCCAAATACTGCCTTTTCTCTCTCCATACTTCCTAACTTTCTTAATATTATTCACTAATATAACTGTAAGAATACCAATTATCACTAGTACCACTATCAATTCCATTAACGTAAAAGCTTTCTTCATATCTTTCTCCTTCTTTAATAAACTTGGGTCTTCATAAATCGACTGCTCATTATTCTTCGGGCAACCACAAGAATCCAGATTGTCCGGTTTGCATATACCTCGCTTATTGAACTTACAAATCTCTAAATCGCAATAATAACCATTCATAAAGACTTAATAAAAAGAGGTTAGCTGGTGGTGGCTCGGTTGCTTGCACCCTACTTTCGGTCCAGAGGCGGCTACCACGTTCGTAGCTTCGGGCGTTCCTCCGCGCTTACGACCTTACTGTTTCTTGGGCAACCTCGGGTAATCCCTGCTTGGCCATTCGCATCATTAGTTTAATACCTCACCAGCTAACCAAATTGTCAATTACTACCAGCTAATTCTGTTTCTTCTACTGTTCCTTTTATTTCTATTTTGCTCAGAACGGGAGGCCCATTTACAATTTGACGGCTCGTAATTGCCATCATTGTCTATTCTTTCAATCGTAAACTTCGGTGGGCATTCCCCCATGTCTTCAACAAAATAATCAAAAGACTTTTCCCACCTCTCACAAACACTTATTCCTCTAGCCCCATAATTCTTATAAGCTTGGTCAGTAGGCAAATTACACCTATTTTTCATAGCTTGCCAAACCCAATATAGCCTATTCTTAGCCCTATTGTCCATAAAATTATGAGGTACTTGGCCTTTCTTAAAGGCAGTTTTAGGAACTAATCCTGTCCTTAGCCCTTTATTCCAAGGAATTCGACCCTTCTTAAAAGCAGTTGTAGGCACAACCCCTTTTTTGAAGTGACTGCTGTTAAATGCTGTCTTACCTCTAACGTAAATACCTCTAGGCATAATTTTTAATTAGTTTTTTCCGTACTTGTACCACTCGAAGTAAACATTTTTCCAAATATCCCCGACATATCCATTAAGCTTGTACTGCTACTTCCAGTAGGTATTCCCCAAATCTGTAGCTTACTCGGAATATTCTCAGCCCATTTTAAAGCAACAAAGTTCTTACCACCTTCGCCAACCAATGCCTGGGATGTCAATCTACGACCTTCCGCTTCCGCTTTAAATATCGCCAAGTTACCCGCAGCTTCCTGTTCCAACTTATAGCGTTGAGCATCCGCCTCAATCTTAGCCGATTCTGCTCTACCAGAAGCTTCTTGGACAGCCTTCAATTTACCGCCGCGAGCTTCTGCTTCCTGCCTCTTAGCTTCTTCTTCCTGCGCTAAAGCTCTATTCTTATTTATTTCAACCTGCTGTGCTGCCAATTTCTTTTGCTCAATAGCCTTCTCAAACTCAGGACTAAAAGCAAAATGCCTAATTAAAGCATCTTGCACACATATAGCTGGATACTTAGCAAGATTGTCTTTTAAACGCTTTCCAATCTCAAGCTGAATGCTGTCACGAACCTTACCCTGATATAACTCTTCAGCGGAGTATGAGCCAATGACTATTCGGGCTTCGGACTTAACCTGGGGCAGGAATATCTGGTCTTCATAATTATGACCTATCTGTGCATGCAGCTTAGGCACATCATTACTCGTTAAAGAATAAATTATTGTCAGGTCAACATTGATATTCTGTCCATCATTAGTTTTTAAATCCAAAGAATATTGCTTACTTTCTTCATTGCTTTGGGTATCACCAGGAAAAGCACGTGCCGCTATATTATACGTAATAACGTCAGTAGCCCAACGATTAAAGAAGTGATAGCCAACTCCAAGTGGCATATCCTCAACTTTACCTTGTATCTTATTTACAACAACCCCAACCTCAGTAGGCTTAATGTCAACCCAACCAAAGGTCATTATAAATCCAAGCAAAAGTAACGTAGCTATTATTCCTCCTATAATCCCTTTCATCTTACTTTCCTCCCTTCTTTGTTGCTGTTGTTTTCTTCTCATCTTCCTCCATCCACTTGCCGGATAAGCCAAACAGCCATCCACAATTAGGGTCTGTCCCCATCTTCAAAGTCTTGGCCGTAAAGTACCTGCATAGGTTTATAACCAAGTACAGTAAGACCGCAACAATGAATAACTCGAACACCCGAAATACCATCATCCTTTCACCTCCTTCTTAGGATACCAAGTTACTACAGCCATCATAGAAAATCCCGCTACAAACGTATGATTTTTTCCAAATATAATAAAATTGCCTGTACCATCATTTCCGCTAAAATAAAAACTATCAGCATCAACTTTCACATCGTTAGTATGATTACGTAGTTCAACTATAAACATAAACCTCCTCTTGATTTAACTCACCCTTACTAGTCTTTCTGGTCAGAGTAAACTCACCCTTGTGCACTCTCCAGATATGGTTACAAGGCAACTGCTCTATCTTGCCGCACTTGCACCAAAGAGTTCTTCCATCCTTCTGAAACTCATGCCTGTGAAATAAGCTCATATGCTCTCCCAAGCTTTCTTAAGGCTTGACAAGATATCGCAATCAACAGTATTCTTTGAGTACCCAAAATGCTTTCTAGCAAGCTTACAAAGTAATTTACTATTCACAATCTCAGCTGTGCTAATGCCTTCAAAAGCAAGTTTAGCTATCATGTAGCTTTTCATAAGGAACTGCTTTTTATCTTCAAGAAGTAATTTTTGCATTCCCAACTTCCTTCAGCTTAAACAAACCAGCAATAATATCACGCAAACTTCTCTTGTTCTTAATCTCTTTCTTATAGCATGTTCCATCTTGCCTTTTTGGCGTATTGACGATGCAACTCTTAGCATCCTCTTCAATCGGCACAGTGCTTGAAGTTCCAACTTGCAAATTGCTATCTCCCCAGCCAAAATTAGCGTACTTAAAAGCCTCATCAGCCATATTTACAAAACGCGACCTAACCACATTACTCGAAAAACAAGTAGGCTCTACAGTATAATTAGGACATTTTTCTGCCTGTCTTAACTCAGCGAGAGTAACATAACAAGCCCTATGGGTAAGATGACAACCGAATATCCGTCCATCAGCCATCAGTCTAAAATTAGTGCAACTACTACAACTCTTTCTTAATGGCTCATCACGCATAACTTACTTTCTTTCACTTCTAAATGCATCTTTCTTACCTTTCTTTCCAACTCTAACAGATACGTTTATACCTTCACTAAAATAATTGTCAATCGTATCCCAAAGCCATTCAGATAGCAGGTCTTCAAACTTACTTTCCTCCACCCACTTCATTAGTCCACCTTTAATATGAGATTCATATTCCTTCTTTAGCACAACTTCAAGCGTCTTTTGAAGTTCCTTGCCAACCAACTCATCAGAACGTTGATAAAGATACTTATAGTCAATCTTATCAGCAAGCTGTCTTGTAATTTTTTCAATTACCTGACTCTTAACATTCTGGACTATCTCATCCTCAATTTCTTTGGTAGTCATCCCATCAAGAACCTTCTTCATTATTCTTGCATTGTCAATCTCAACCTTTATCTCCATCTTAATCCTCCTTGTCAAACAAAACCTTACGAGTCTGTACATCCTTCAGCATATGTTTAAGCACCCATATCAAATCTTCCTTCGTATCGCCAACAGGGGCAATAGAATCAGCAGTCCAGCCTCCGCGAGGCTTTCGACTTGGCTTTTCAACTTTTTCTCGAATTGTCTTACAGGTATTGGGCGAGAAATACTCAACGACGTCCCAAAGGACTTCTTTAGTCTTTAGCAACCTATTCTCAATAATTCTTTTTCTTGCGCGGTAATGCCACATACTATCTTCAACCTCCTTTAAAAACACCGATGTAAAGGACTGACAACAAAGCAAATTATGTTTTAGCATAATAGGGCATCGACAACATAACAACAAAATAAGTTTTTGTTATTGCCCTGCCAACAATCCAACCACAACCATACAACAAGATAATCATTGTCAGTCCTTCGTCACCGCTTACGCCCATTATTCAATGGGTTTCAGAAGTAATGCTACATCGGCTTCTAATTCAATAGTCACAACCGCATTCGACTGCTTAATCTTTGTCTCGGCCTCAAGAAGCCAATTCTCAATCTCAACGCACCTTCTATCCAACATCTTCACATCATACTGAGGCTCAATAGTCTTCTTTGCGCCAGCATCATAATAAGACACTACATTCGCTACAGACGAACGTAAGCCAGACAACTCTGCTAACCGTCCACGAACCGCTTTCATTAGCACCATCACCTCATTCACCGTCTTCTTCATTTAGCCCTCCTTCACTTTCGCAGCTATCTCACCGTCTTTGATTAGTAAATACTTTACCACCTTTCCGTTCTCATCTTCCTGCTCTATCTCCTGCCCTGAACCTCTAGCGAATAAAACCTTATCTCCTACCGAAAATCCCATTGGCTTGGGCTTGCCATACTTATCTTTATCGCCTGTGCCAACCAAAACAATTGTGCCCTTCCTGGGCGTGGCTCTCGATATTTCCGGAAGCACCAAACCAGCCTTCTCCCATTCAGGCTCTTCAATCGGAACGACCAATACTCTTGCTCCTAGCAACTGCTTAATCATCTTTTATCTCCTTCTGCTTATTGTGCCACCAATTATCATGCTCGAAACAATCAAGCCAACGTAGACCACCCAAAACTTATTTGCCCAGTCAATATTAAATAGCCCCTTCGCAACGAATATGATTCCTTTCACCAAAAGCCAATTCATTACGTGCCATATCGCTAGCACTATCGGTAGTAAAATCCACATAATCAATGCAACCTCCTTTCCAAAATCGCACTCTTCCAAAGCATCAAATCCAATGTCCATGTTAGCTCCTTGCAATAATATAAACGAACCTACAAGCTTATCGTTCAACCATTTCTCTTACATCTTTCTTCTGGTCATTGTTAATCCTTTCCAAGCGTTCAAGCAATTCTTTCTTATAGGCCCTCAATGGCTTCCAAAATGTCATCATCATAGTACTGTAAGACACCCCATCAATAACCGCATGAAAGCATTCCCAATCCATATTCTGTTCTATCGCCTCTGTCGCATATCGATGCACCTCGTTGAGAATGCGCATTCTCAACTCATAAACAAGATTGTTTCTTAAAAGCATATAAGAACTAAAACCAAACAAGACAACAACCAAAGTAAAAATAATGCTAAGTATCATCTACACCTCACTTTGTCCATGAGCATCTGGACGGTTAAGCCCTTAGGCAACTTTATCTTACCACAAATTTCCTCAACACTTTTTGGTTTTGTGTATTTTACCTGCTGAATCTCAATCCGAATAAACTTCGAGCTATATCGGGCAATGAGATTTATCGCTTTCAAATCTTTCATAGTATCCTGCAAAGCCTCAACGATAGAATAGCACCTGGCATTGTGATAGCAGGTACTGCCCATTATCGAGGATATTCGAACCTCAAACATCTTTTTGGTCTTTCTCATTCTACCTCCTCGTAGGATATTACTTCATAGACCTGCTCAATAAACCCTTCTCCAAAGCAATAGGAGCATTCATCTGTCGTTCCTTTCCTTCCGTCACCGGAGCATCCTGGGCAAGATAATTTTAATTTAAGCTTCATGAAACCTCCGCTTTACTCCTCACATTTACCCTAAAATACCACGTAGGATTGTTTGTCTTGTCGAATTTTATTCCAATCAACTCCTCCGGCGTTTTCTTCCATTTTCCGTCTAAGCACAAAGTTTCGCTATCTTCAGGGATAACTTCTCCGTCTGCTATAAATCTATAATCGTTCATCCCTTCACCTCCGCCTCTTAACCAATACCACCCCGATATTGAACTCACAAATTTGTATACCTATCCCAAATACGATATACCACTCAAAATCCAACCCTTCCGTACCGAATAGTAGTTTTAATCTCACCCCTTCACCTCCTCGTAAGTCATTTCAAAAATATCTGGTTTGCAGGGGTAAAACTCACCTTTAACGCCCTTGATAATCATATCGCCAGGCGTTGCTAAAAGATTTGAGCCTTCAAGAGAAAATATCTTTAATCCTTTTTTAACAACTTCCTCATATTCTTCCCACGTCCATTTTTGGACTGACGGATTTAAACCTGTAAAGGCTATGACCTCTTTCAAATTATCTCCAGTCCATTTTATCGCCTCAACAACTACTGGTATTTTCCTATACTTTTTTCTCATCCCCTCACCTCCGCTATTTCATACCCCCTGCTCACGACCCCGACCCCGACCCCGACCACGTCCACAACCCAGACCCCGACCACGACCCCGACCACGTCCACCAC
>Ga0315293_10001091_pt1 | contig 26255 bp, 22 predicted proteins | sample YL17G13_20_MG_FD_203071 | JGI IMG/M metagenome (GOLD analysis project Ga0315293, IMG submission 203071) | Sediment microbial communities from Yellowstone Lake, YNP, Wyoming, USA - YL17G13_20 | ecosystem: Environmental > Aquatic > Freshwater > Lake > Sediment | place: USA: Wyoming | collected...
GTAGTAGTCTTGCAATTGTACTGCCAGCAGATTACCGAACTCGGTGTCGCTTACTTGGGGGCCGTTGATTGGCCCCTGGTATTTCGGGGATTTATATGAGAAGGATCTGACTGGCAGCTCCACGCTTTTCGTCCACATTCTCTCATTGGTCAAGGTCTCGTTCAAGTTGATGGTGATCCTGCCACCCAGGTTTACTTGTCCGCTCCACTTCCAGAAAGGCACATCAGTCAAGAATTCCTTGCCCTGTTCCACTCTGCCCGCAGGCGTGACGTCGATTTCGATCTTGGGCGTCAGGATAAGGTCCGCTTCCTTTTTGTCCGGAAACGTCATCTCGTCGTAGGTACGGAACGGGCCCCGCATCCGAAACCCTTTAGCGGAGATGATCTCCTCAAAATCGAGTGGCATATTCTTCACGAACTTGTCGTAGGGGTAGTAGGCCAGGTAATCCTTCCAGGCATCGGGATATGATGGAGCCACCAAACAGAAAACTACGCTGGCGGTATCAGCCGGCAACTTGGATGGTGGCATGAAGTCGAAAGTAGGAGTGATGGTCTTTTCCACCTGCTCTCGACCGCTTGGTTTGGGGCCGCACCCGGCTGTCTGGAGCATGAGGGCACCGATAGCCGACATGATCAGGATGCCTGCAAGGCCAACGCAGAATCTTTTCCATGGCCCGATAGCAATTATCATCATTCTTCCTCCAAATTTTGGTGCATGTTTCGTGAATTCGATGGCTTCTTACAATCGCATTTGAATGTTTTCCCCTGGCTACCCTCCTTTCCGGGTGATCCGTTGGTACTCACGCTGAACATCCTCGAGGCTCATGGTGCCGTACAGATCCCAGGTGGTCTTTACCGACTTGTGACCGAGAATTTTGGCTAGGGCTTCGATGCTGCCACCCCTGTCCTTCCACAGCCGGGCGAAGCTGTGCCGTAGCAGATGCGGCGTTATCTGACTATACTTCGGATTGGGGTTGCGTATATTGGCTCTTCTGCCCGCGGCGGCCACGATGCGGTTAATCTGTCTTGAGGAAAGAGTTGGGCCCCTCGATGAGGCAAAAAGGCAGCCTCCCTTACGATCGCCGACAACGGCGGATAGGTGAGATTTTAGCTGCGGTGTCAGTGGCACGAGCCTCATCTTGCCGCCCTTGCCGTTTTTGACGACCAGGAGGTTTTCCTTCCATCTGATGTCCTCGATCCGGAGGCTGGCAACCTCGGCGCGCCGGAGGCCGGTCTCGGCAAGCAATAAGAGAATGGCTTTGTCTCGCAGTGATGATCCCGCCTCGGTGATTCTGGCCATCTTCATGGCTGTGAGGTGATATTCAGCATTGGTCAGCTGTGAATTCGGTTTTCTGTTGATCGATTGGTTCCTGCCTGATTTTAGAGGCTTTGCAAGGACGGCAAAAAGGTGGCGCAGCCAAACAACTGCCCTTTTTCCTTGTCCTGCTTTTGTATAAATGTGACATGGGGAACTCATCGATGTGGAAAACGAATGAAAGGGATTATATTGCCAACCTTAGCCGTTCCAGCCAGATGCCATTTCCGGTTGGGGCAAGAGAGCGTGCGGAGAATTGCCTTAATATAGCTTATGTGCTAAACTGGAATAATCTTCCAGAAAACCGCTAACTTATTGCAATAGGAGGAGTTATTGGCAGTTAAGGATGTCTCACTAATACAAGAGTAGGACATCGAAGGTTGTGAGTCAAGGACAAAATAGCAGAATTCCGCTCATCGAAAATCTTTTCTTGAATGTTTGATGAATCTCAATCGTTTTTCAGAGCAAGATTTCCTCGGTGACAAGTTGAAGCCATTTCGGGTAGGCTTCAGCCTGTATGATTATGCCTAAAGAAGCCATAGCCGAACTACGACAGATTCACCGGCAGTTGACCGGGGAAATCCTGACCGAAAGCGAAGCCCAAGCCATGGGCGAGGAGCTATTCCGCCTGTTCTTGGCCGTCTATGAGCCAATTCCCAAGGCATGGCTTGATGAGTCTGGGGATTCAAAGCAGCTAATAAATGAGCAATAACTATATCATTATGACATCCTATGTCATCTATGTCCGCAAATCCACGGAGTCTGAAGACCGGCAGGTATTGTCCATTGAGGCTCAGATCAAGGAGCTTACCGACTACGCCGCAAAAAACAATCTCAATGTAGCTCAGACATACATCGAGGCCAAATCTGCTAAGAAGCCGGGCAGGCCTGTCTTCAATGCGATGGTTAAAGATTTGCGTCGGAAAAATGCAACCGGTATCCTCTGCTGGAAACTGGATCGGCTGACGCGCAACCTTCTCGATGCCGCCCTGATATCGGAATTATTGGAATCAAGCGTCATAAACGAAATCCACACCCCGTCGCAAATCTACCGCAACAACTCCAACGACAAATTCATGACCGGCCTGGACTGGATCATGGCCAAAAAATACATCGATGACCTTTCGGAGAACGTCCGCCGGGGATTTCGGGCTAAAATCGCACAGGGCTGGTTTCCAAACCGGCCCCCTCTAGGATACCTCAATGATCCTACGGGCGTCAAGGGAGAGAAGGCCATCGTTAAGGACCCGGAACGGTTTGTTGTGGTCAGGAAGATGTGGGACATGATGCTTTCGGGGCAGCATTCGGTGGAGGAGATACTGAAAGCAGCCAACGAAAAATGGGGCTTAAGGACGAGAAAATGCCGTCGCTCAGGCGATAAGCCGCTCAGCCGGGCGGGACTTTACCGGATTTTCATCGATCCTTTCTACTGCGGCCAATTCGAATTCAAGGGAGAATTGTTTCGAGGTAAACATGAGCCGATGGTCACGCCCGAGGAATTCGATAGAGTGCAGGTGCTCCTGGGGCGCAAGGATCGCCCGCGCCGACAGATTCACAGTTTTGCATTTACCGGCATGATCCGCTGCGGCCAATGCGGAGCTATGATCACGGCCGAGGAGAAGTTTAAGCTCATCAAAAAAACCGGCCTCAAGAAGCGCTATGTCTATTATCACTGCACCCACCGGAAGGATCGGTCATGCCGCCAGGGGTCAATTGAGGAGAAAGAATTGAAAAGTCAGGTTGATGGTTTTCTTCAAAAAATCACGCTTCCCGAAGAATACCTCAATTGGATTTTTAAGTACGTAGATCAAGTCAAGGAAACTGAAAATTCCAAAACCGAAGCGGCGACAAAATCGGCCAGCAAAGAAATTCAGCGGATCGATGTCCGACTCAAGAATCTGCTGACGTTGAGAATATCACCGGAGAACACCGCTGGCGGACTCCTTAGCGACGAGGAATTCCTGAAGGAGAAAAACCGTCTGGTCCAGGAAAAATCTCGGCTGGAATCGTCACTGAACGCCAAAGCTGACACAGCCCAGAATTTATCTGAGCTCACCAGGTCAACCTTCCACTTCTCGGCATACGCCAGAATCTGGTTTGCCAAAAGCGATCCGGAGAGGCAGCGGGCCATATTGGCCGCCGTAGGTTCGAACCACACGATAATGGACGGAAAGCTGCTAATCCAAGCCAAAAGATATTTGCAGGTCATAGGAAAATATCATACGCCTCTTCAGCTCCAAATAGCCAGGTTCGAACCAAGGGAATTGAGCCAGTTAAAAGCAAAACCGGCCGCTTTAGGCGACCGTTTTTGCATACTTCGGGGAGTAGTAACTGATGTTAGAACCGAAATCCGGAAGATGCTAACGCAGATCAATTCTAATCCGCACGAAGCCGACAGACAAAATCAGCTTCTCCAATTGCAGTGTATCAAGCTACCGGAAAATGTCCAGGGAGGAAAAGATGTTCGGAGTGGCAATAGCTGACTCACTTATACACAATTATTCTTTGAATCGCAGTGGATATTTAAATTTCAAACGGACGTCGTTTTGGGCACCCAATCGGAATATTTATCGTTTGCTCTCTGTAGATTTATAATTGAGTATCTCTTCGATTATTTCTGCTATATAGCGGAAATTACCAAAGTCGATATCTTGAAATGGGACCTCCTCCCTGTATATAAGGTCCGCGAATGCGGTTTTGGAAATTCCCCTTTTTTGCCCGGAAGAGTCTTCTATGCCATCAACGTCTTTTGCGGCTATCCTTTTGGTCAATTCACTTCCCTTAGCAGGTGCAACAGGTATCCATTTAGGTCTTTCGCCGGGCGCGACTTCCATTTTTAACTCATTATCAAAAAATAGCCTTTTACCATCATTTGTTTCTCGCCTAATGATCTCTTCAGGATAAAACATCTCGATGCAGATATTTATGTAGTCCTTTCGGTCCGCGGGAATCGGCAGCATCATCGAAAACACGTTGTTACCCCAATCCTGATATCTCGTTTCAGCGCCGTCAGTTTGCTTAAGCAATTCCCTAGCTATTGTGGGATTATCCCTATCAAACAAACATATCATAGGTACATCAAAAACTGGCAAATGCTTGGCTCTACGACATATTTCCAGCAGTCCGCTGTCACCGAGATCGTCATCGATCTTGGAAAATTGTATTGGCCTATGATAGCCAATATTTTCAAATGCTTTTTCTAAATGTTTCCAATCCGTCTTACCCTCGGTAATGATAAAGGCATCGTAAATGTCAGCTTGGGTTTGACGTTTGGCGAGAATATCCTCCAAGGTGTTTTCGAATATCAGCGCCTTATGAAAATCCGCAATATCAGCCGCCATTTTATCTCCATCTATTTTTTGAGTGAAATCGAAATATATACCGAATTTCCAACCATTCCTCAGCAGAAGTATTATTTTATCATCGGAGTTGATTCGTATATCGGGGAAACTAACCCCGACTATGTCCTCGACATCCCGGGCATATACCACCTCACCCGCCCTGATACTGCGGTTAATCTTAATCGTCGAGACTATTTTAAAATCGTCCAGAAATATGTCTGCCGTGGCGTCCGGGTGTATAACGGCCAAGTAGCGGTTGATCCAGCTCCGCACATCCTGGGGGCCGAATTTGGAAAATATGACATTGGCTATCTGTTCGGCATAGATATAAAAGAGATCGGAATCCGACGTCACGTAATCTTTTACCTTTACCATTACTTTTTCGTCGGGTGCCGCGGAAGTCGCAGCGAACCCGCCCAATTGCATATCACTTATCTTTTTATGCATATTAATCAAGCCCTTACTTTAAAAACGCATCTTAAACTATTCAATATTTAAAACAACAGCTCCTAATCAAATAAAATCATAACCCGGTTAATAAATTATTTCAAGCACTATTGCGGAGTTAACTGAGTTTATTTTCGGGCCCGACACAGGTTGGTTCAAGTCCCCTTAGGGTATGAGGAAATATTGCTCTTTTTGACAACTCCCTGTGTATGAAAAAACAGCTTTGTTAAGCTGTTTTTTCGAGTTATTCACATTTAAGTGCCCTAAAAGACAAATGGTGGGGCCAGTGAACAAAGTTCGGACTGAGATCGGAAAAATCCTCAGAAATTCCTATGTCCATCGTGGAGAATCAAGCTGTTTGGACCAGTCCAGACAACTACAGTGTAGCCGAAGACGATGATTTATTCAAGGGAGGAAAAGTTGCCCTTAGTAGTAATAAGCTGTGGAAAATAAAATCCCGCTGTCGACCATCGATCAACAGCGGGTACAAGTCCAAGGAACCAATGCTAGGTCCACAGTTTCCAGGCTGCCGAGCGGCCGCTACTCGCGGAGGGCGGCAAAGCGACAGGGGTCATCCCACGTATCCTTTATCCAGAGCACGTGCAGAACGCGCGATTAACCGCTCCGGAAAAGAAACGGGACGCCGACGCCTATGCGACCAAATACGGTTGCATCTTCGTCCCCGGCGACGCCAATCATAGCGGCGTAACCAATGGCGTCGACGTCACCTTCATGGTCAACTATTTCCAGCTTGGATCCAACCCTCCGCCTTATATTTGCGAGTGCCCCTCGGGGACAGCGCTCTACGCCGAGGGCGATGCCAACGGCACCTGTCAATTCAACGGCGTAGACGTGACCTATCTGCAAAACTGGCTGCGCGGCCGGGGCCGGACCCGAAGCCTTGCACCAATTGTCAATAAGCGGTAAATGTCCGGCGGTTCCTCGAATAACCCATGTTCCGCCGACCAATTCAAGGGCGGTCCGACCGGGTCGCCCTTTTCAATATTGATGGTTCTTATATGGCTGGCCTGGAGCAATACCTAGCTTGTCGGAAGCTGCGATTGCACTTTCCACGGATTGAGACAAGAGCAGGAACTTTGCCGACGCACAACCGATCGGAGGGTTGGCGGGTCTGTTCCGACGGCCGCTGTTCAGCGGCCCATATTAATGGTCACTCCGTCGAAAGCGCAAGCGACCTCCTCAGCCCGGTTGGTCCACACGAGAAACCGCAGGTCCCGCAGGTCGTCCCGCACCCGCTCATTGGTGATCCGCCAGGATGAGATTTGCGGCTGGGAAATCCGGAACAGGTAAATTGTGGCGATCCTGCCAGAGCCCGGCATGACAGGATGTGAATCGAGAGTCGGGTCGGCCGATTCGATCAGCCAGAGGAACACTTTCTCTTGTTCGGGGATGACGCGCGAGGTGAGCTCGAAGAATCCGCCGCAGCGGGTGCCGGCGAAGGAGACAGAGTCCAGCCGCAGGCCCAAGCGACCCCAGGGCAGATCGAGGGGGATCTGCATGCCGGAGACGGTATCGGTGTTGGTCAGGTTGACGTCCACCAGTATTTGATTGGACTGTGTTCTCACCGAAAGGCCGATGCTGTTCTGGGCCGCAGCAGTGCCGAAGCACAAAAGTACGATGACGAGTATCCGCCGGATCATTTTTCCTCCAATTCCTAACAAGGCATAATTAGCGAATCCGCCAACCTTGAATTATCAATTGAAACGGATGTCTTTTTCATTCTCCTATTTGTCGCAGAAGTTCTTCGCGAGGAATCAAAATCCTATTCTGGGATCCCTTAATCGTCAGACCTTGAAAATGAACATTTGTATTGAGCACCTGCATCGATAGGGCGTCGTAATTGCAGAGGCCGACGGTCGCCTCGCCATTTGCCAAGGAGTCGACCTTGGGTGCGACGACCCTGCCCTCCGCGAGGCGCTGAAGCTTGTTGGATAGATCGTTGCCAATACAACCCCAATCAGCCTTGTATGCCAATGAGAATGTTGAGGCGTCCTCGACGAAATTGATCGTCAACGAAAAATTCATGAGCACGATATACAGCTGGCCTAAATAGACGAGATCGAACGGCTCGACGACGCCCTGCAGCCGCAGCAGTTGATTGAATTCATCGGTCGTCAATTCATTAAGGTAGAGACGGATGTCATTTTTTAAATCGTTAAGTACAAAGTAGGAATCGCCATGGCCATATTTCCACGCCGGGCCGTAACTTGAAATAAATACCGAATCGAAGGCCACGACTTTCAACCTGCGGATGGGTTCGAAATCCTGGGGGCCGCGTTTGACATCGTCCTCTGAAAGAGTACCGGCCAGGAAATCCAGGTTGGCAGCGGTGAGATCATCTGTGAAAGGAGCTTCGGCAAATAAGCCCACGAAGGAGCCCAAATTCTCCCCATAATCCAGGTTTGCGCCGAAGTGGTTTCTGTTGTAATCCGCCGCCATCCCATAACTTGCCATTATAATTATAGAGATCGCCATATTTAAAAATATCAGCCTCATTTATCGCCTCCTATGATATTCATCCCAACTCTCCCAGCCCAATCCAAATTGGCTGGCGTAGTATTGCCGAAAAGCATCCATGTAAGTTGCACCGTTTTGAATATTTCGAATAGCGTTTTGCAACAATCCTTCTCTAGGACCATAAGAAGGGTAATCTAATGATCCGTATTCTGAATAATATCTAAATTCAAACTTGACTGCAAAACGATGTGTGAGATCATCGGAATATTTCTGATTTGGATGTTGCCGTGTATAAGACATATGGGCTATTTCATGAACTAATCCGGCTCTGAAGAAAGCCTTGTTCGCTGAGATCCTCGGAATTGCAGCGGCATTTATTTCTAGCAATCCCTGCGTTCTATTGAAAGTTATTGGATTGGAATTCCCAAACATGATGTTATCAAGAGTTACTTGATTTAAATATCCTTTTGACTCAATGACTTTATTTATATCCAATAATAAATCATTTATTGTTTTTGCCAGATCTGCCCAATCTTGTCTTTCGCTATCCACACCGTTATTGGCATAATTACTGGCGGCCTTGAGAATGTCAATTAATGCGGTTTTAATCTTCTTTGCAGCATTGAAAATAGTGCTTGGGTCATACGGATCTGTCGTTAATGCATAAAATTCGGCATCCGACAGCTCAAAGAAAAATCTCGGAAATGCTATGGCGGGGACAATTGCAATTAGGTCTGAAGTAGGCATACCTCTCATCCCCGTCGGATCAATCCTATTCACAGGATTATTCCCCACGTAGCTGTACTGATTTAGATAGTCCTGAATCGGGTCCGGCGTGATGAATCTACCCGTCTTGGGGTCCATGAAGCGGGCCCCGTAGTAATATAAGTCGAATCCATAATCATCTACATATTCTTTTCCGTTGTATGAATATTTGCCAATGCTACCCGAGCTAAATAGCCTATCGCCGTAGGGGTAGTAATCAGCCTTATTCACAGTGCCACCGCTTACATTCGTAACTGCCCGCACATTACCCAGATGGTCGAAATAAATTTCTCAATTGCTATCTAATAGGCGCCCAGGTTCCGAGTTTCGTAAAAAGCCTTTTTTCTTCCTTTATTTGTATACCGTCCCTGGTAATTTTCATATTCCAAAAAATGACGCTATTAGGACCACCCCACGCGTAGAATGTAACCTTATACCCATCGCCGGTTTCCTTCCAACGAATTGAATCTAACATTGGCGGGATCGAATCTTTTTCGCTTCGAATTCTTTCATCGTCAGAATAGAGGTCGCTGTATAGGCTGTCGTAAAGCTCGACGAAGTTCTGCGGTGTCCACAATATTTGATATGCTTGGACTGTATGTCTGGTAGCCAAAAAGAATTGGATTAGATTCAAGACGCTAATCGAATCAAAATGGGACAAGAGAGCATCTTTGAATACTGCATTGAAATTCTCTACGCTGTCGCCGAAGCAGTAGATTGATTTGTTACAATGGTTAAAGAAAATCAAGCGATTAGGATGCTCTGGTCCTGTAACATCAATTGTAAATCCGGCGCTGTCTTCTCCCAATTCGTAAAAAGCTAGGCAAGAAGACACATCGAAATATGCCGTTGTTCGCGCGTAAAGATGCCAGCCCGGCCTCCACGGAGATATTTGGTATACCGACTCCGCCATAGCAATGGCCCGTAACTCTTCCTCAGGAAACGACAAAGTGTCGAAATGAAATCCGTAATATTTTTTCAACTCCCAATCGGGATATGTACCAGCAATTGAAACTGTATAAAATAACAGATAAGAAGTGCATGTCCAAAATATGCTTTTCATATTACCATCTTCCTTTCCCGGGACCAAACATCCAATATAGATATTTGTAGTAATAAGAATTCTTCATATACCAATCAACAGCGTCACTTCGCTTCATGCCAGAGGTATTTCTTAGCCAGTTGTCAACATCCTTGGAGAGGCCCTTGACCGCATTATCGTTTCTTGTATAGTAATCATATTCATACTCCAGCGCGAAATGTTCAGTTTTATATTTGTATGTCCAAAATCCTTCATAATCAGTGTCCCTATCAGGTGGCCTGCCATGTTTCTCGGTAAATGTAAAATGCGAGATTTCATGTATAACAGTGCCCACGAGAATTTCATCAGCTTCATTCACAGCAGATAAGCCAAAAAGCACTTGCCCCCCAATTATTTTGCCCCGTGCATCAAGAATTGGAGTCATCTCAGCAGCAGATTCAACGGCGATAATTGACTCATCTATGCCATAATTTCCGGAAAGCAACAAGTATTCAAGCCATTGTGCGTTCTTCCTATGTACCTCTCTATCTTCCTCCGGCCCATTCTTAGCCATATTTTGTTCATACTCTTTTGCTTGTGCAATGGCATCCGTGAGCTTTTCAATTTTGGTGCGATGGTCGTCGTCGAAATATGTATCAGGATTCTCCGATGGTGGAAAATTGAATCCATGGCTTGTCAATCCTGTCAGGCGCACAAATGGCCGCGCAAGCATCCCCGTCGGGTCTATCCTGTTCACCGGGTTATTCCCCACGTAGCTGTATTGGTTCAAATAATCCTCGATCGGGTCTGGTGTGATGAAGCGGCCGGTGTTGGGGTCCATGAAGCGGGCCCCGTAGTAATATAAGTCGAATCCGTAATCATCAATGTATTCTTTACCGTTGTATGAATATTTCCCGATGTCTCCCGAGCTAAATAGCCTATCGCCGTAGGGGTAGTAGTCAGCTTTGTTCACTGTACTACCGCTTACATTCGTAACTGCCCGCACATTCCCTAAATGGTCGTTATGGAAGGCCCATTTCTCGCTGCCTTTATACTTGGCCACCCTCTGGCCCAGGCCGTAGACGTAATTCCATTCTAACCCCCCTGTATTATTATACTCGGCAATGACCTGGTCGCCGCTGTAAATATAATAGATTGAGACGAAGGTCGAGCAGTTCCAATAGCAACAACTGGGTTGCGAGACCCGTCCTTGCAGATAACTAACAATATAGGTGACGTCGATACCATTCACTGATCCACTGCAATTGGCATCAGACCGGCTCAAGGGAGGGGCCGGCGCCGGACCTATCCCTGTTAGCCACGCGTTCAGGAAAACGGCATCGATACCGTTTAACTGGCCATTGTTATTCACGTCCCCAGGCTTATACGCGCAGAGTGACACGTTAATCGTATCGCACAAATCCAGGGCAGAACTGCATGTGTCGGGGTGATCGCAGAGATTCCCTTGCAGGACCATTTTCTTGACCAGGTGGCCGGAGTAATCATAGGTGAAGAATGAGCGCTCGTTTCCGTCCTTTTTGTATTTCACGAGTTGGCCGAGTGGATTATAAATGTACTCCTTGTCGGCAGCGACATCTCCGATTAGGCGACCGGCGTTATCATAGTGATAATTATTGTGGTCCTGGCCGGAAAGGTGGTCGATTTTATTGGAATTGGGAGTGCCAGATGAATCACCTTCATAGAAAGCGATGCCCGAAACACTCTTATGAAGTTGAGTGCACTGCGCCCTCAGATAAATCGCCGCCAGGGTTTGGGGTACGAATGTGCCGCTGCCGCTGGACGTCCTGGTGGGAACATACGTGTGTCCATCGGTCGAGCCGATCTTGAAGGATCCGCTTCCGGAGTAGGCGAAAGTGCATTCCCAATGTATCGTATCATAGGAAGCAGGCGTAAACGCCGCTGAATCCACCTCATTTCCAATATCTGAGCACATCGCCGCCACTGAACACAGCGTCTGCTGGAAATGATAACTAGTATCTGGTTCATAGTAATAGTTGGTAGTTACGCCTTCAATTGACTCGCTGAGCCTATTGCCATTGTCGTCGTAAGCATATTGCAGGGATTTGGCCACGCTCGTTGATTTAACTCGGGATTGCTTGAGGAGATAATTATAATTATAGACATGAATTCCCATGGTATCCGTATAGACAGGGGCGCCGCTGCTATTCAAGCCGAAATTCTTGGTGATGTTCCCCGGCGAGTCGTACTCATAGGTTTGGCCCCAGAACTTGGTGTTGCCTTTCCGGGAATATATCTTAGTCAACCTGGTGGTCAGGGTGTCGTATGTGAAATTATCGGTGTACGAAGTATCGTTGAAAAAGATCATCGATTTCACCGAGCCCCAGGGCGTGTACGATATCCCGTTCTTCTTCCCGTTATCGACGATATTCGGGATGCTCTTCAACCATCCGTTTCTATAATAATTATAATCGACGACCGACGAATCGGGGTAGGTTATTGAGGAAAGCCTGTCGGCAGAATCATAGCTATAATAGATATCGACCGTATCTGCCAATCCCCCTATATATTGTTTTTTTCTCCAGAGCCTATTGCGATTGTCGTAGTAGAGCCAGGTTTTACCCGACTGGTCGGTGATTTCGGTCAGGTTCATTTTGGAATTGTAATGAGCGGAATCGGCGAGAGGTTTGAATCCGGTGGAATAATCGTCGTATTTATATGTGGCCAAAACGGTCCCGTTTGAGGGGTAGCTGGAGTTATTTACCTGCGTTGTGTCGGGGCGAATTACTGTGCCAAGCTCTAGCTGCCGGCCCAGACCATCGTATTTTATATACTTCCAGACCGTGTCGGTGGCTGATTCGCGGCTCAAACGGAGGTTGTTGCCCTTGTCGTAATAATAGAATCTCCGCCCGTCGTCGGAGCTGTCCGAATAGAGCCGGCCATATTTGTCGTACCAATATTTCTTAATGAGCCCGCGGGCGTCGGTCTCCCTGACCACCTTGCCCCAGGGTCCATAAAGGTAAGTGATGCTGTCGGCGAACGCCGAATCGGAAAATGCTTTTTGGAGCCTGAAATGGTCGTCTAAGACCGTCTTCTTCCTGCGGCCCAGTTTGTCGACCGTCTCCGTCGTCAGGGCCGTATAAATGACGGAATCACGCGTGCCATCTGGATAGAGGGTCTTGATCGTGCGGCCCAGGCCGTCATAGAATATCTTCGTCCAACAGGTATCGGCGGCATTTTTATACGGCCTCGTCATTCTGGAGATCCTGCCCATGTTGTCATATCGAATATCCGAGTATAGCCAATCGGAATTTTCCAGGGCAGCCGTCCTGATGGGCCAGTTAAATTCATTGAAGTTTGACATTGCCGTAGAGGAATCCTGGGCGTTTAATTTCGTATATTCATTTAGCTGCCTCCAGTTATCAAGATACTGCTTCTTATAGCTCCAACTCGCCGTCTCGAGCGGCCTTTTTATTTCTATGAGCCTATTTGCCGAATCGTACGAATAGCGGGTGGTGTCAAGGTTGGGGGATACTTGGATGCTCTCGGCGCCGGAATAGAAATAATACCGGGTGAAGGAGAAATCGACCGAGGGGGAGGTCGAATACATCCGGGTCAAAAATGCCTTGCCGTAATTGGAACTGTAATCATAATAAATGGTATTGCCCTGTGGGTCGGTCGTACTGATTTTGTTGCCATGGGAATCATAGGTGAAGGAGGTGGTGAGTACGTCATTGCCGTAGATAGCCTTGGCGGAATCGAGGTTAGAAAGTTGATAATTCCAGAACAATTGCACGGTCTTGCATTCGATATACGACCCTGTGGAGTCGCAGGTTTGCCGGTAGGTTGGGAAATACCGGTTCCCGGTCGTGTCCCAGTGTCCGACTGTTGAAACACTGACACCGTTGTTGCAGGTCACGGCGAATATGCCGGTGTGGGGGTCGAACGAATCGAAGGTCGAATAAGTTGATGCCTCGTTATTTATGTAATTTCCATTATAATACACCCCGCTTATTCGTACTGCCGGGACGGTCACCGAATCACCGTTCGGTGCGGTCCCGATGCGCACGGTGTTGACATTTTCATCACTGGGGCCGTTCGGGGCGTCGCCGACAAACCAGAGACGCTCAAATAGTGTGTCCATGCGGTTTTCATATGTTATGACCTCGTAGAGTATATTTTCGCCGCCGTTATAGCTGCAATAATAGTATTGCTCGGGATTCTTGTAGCCGGCATGAAAGAAAACCTGTTCGGACGAATCAGGAAAATCAACATATGTAACGCTCCCCGAACAATACTCGCTTGGATAACCATAGTCGAATAATATGCTGTCAGCAGCATCGTTTAAGTAAACCCGCTTCCTGCTTTGCACGTTACGCTGCCAGTTGAAGTAATTCGTGGTTACAGTATCATAGCCTGCAGTAATTGACGTACATGGGCAGGTTTCGTAATATTGATGGCAAAAATACCAGTCGGGGGAACCAATCTCACAATCGTCGTAAACGGTGGTATCGGGATGCCAAACCATTTGAGTTATGCGGTATCTCCATTGCGGCCAGTCACCCCAGTTGTAGGAGATCCGCCCGCCGTAAGGTTCCACAATCTGTGCTAACCTGCCGCTGTTATAGGAATATAAGATAGAATCGCCGGACGGGTACTTGGCTTTAACCAGATAGTCACCGGAATAATAATAATTGACGGAGATCGTATCGCCGTGCCAGTTGAGATATTTGATCTTGCTTAGCCGGGTGCTTAAACCGAAGGCCGCGGAATCGGCGCTGTATTCGAACCAAATTTCCCGGCCGATTGAGTCCCTGATTTTCTTGATAAAAGGGTAATGCTTCCAATAGATAAAGGAAATGGAGTCCCCATGGGGGCTGGTCACCTTCCTGACGTATTTACCGGCATAAACCAGATCGGACCCGTTATTAAAATGGTATCTCGGCCCGAATATCATTTTGGTTCCGTCCAGACTAAACAATGAATCGCAAGCCGCTGAATCCGAATAAGCAAAGATAAGCGAATATTGACGTGTTTTCTTGCGACCGAGATAATCCGCAGGATAGTCCGAAAAAAGTGCCTCAGATGAACCATCACCGTAGTAAATTGTATCGTTGTAGATTCTAGGCATCGACCAATGCCAACCGCATCCGAAATACTCAAATGGCTTGAGACCGCCCCAATGCGGACTGGTGCTATCGGGGGTGATATCGTCATAGGCGATATCGCTTGAATATGTTCGCCCGATAACAACATCCAGCCCATTGATTCCCGGCAGCGTCAGGTCGTTCTGATAGATGTTGAGCGTGCCGGTGTACATGTCGATCATGTCGTTGTTCTCGCCAGTGTATTTGCCGTGGACGCCGTTGATGTCCTCGGCCAAGGCCTCGCCTTCGAGAAATAGGCCAGCGCAGGATAAAAGCAGAATCATCGATGCCACTATAATCCGGGATATCATTTGGGGTCTCCTTCCGCCTCGTGGAGCAAAACAGAAGCGCGGCGAAATTTCGCCGCACTCTTATATCGCCAATTATGTCGGTTGTGAAAACGCCTTATTTGCTTGCCGCTGGCCCCCGATTCCAAGATACAGCCCACTGCTCCTCCTCAAGAAGGCAAGTGAAGCCCTAAACGCCAGGGCAGATCGGTCTTTCATTATAAGACTATTGTATCCCCTATAATTTTGTCAAGAAATAAATTACAAAAAATTAACATATTCTTAATAACTCATCTATCGACGTCAGTCCGTTTGCCACCTTTTCCCAACCTGCTGATTTCAAGGGGATCACGCCCTCGGCGAGGGCGGTTTCCCTGATCTTGCCCGCGGGGGTTTTCTGGCCAATCAGTTCCTCGAGTCCCTCCGAAACGGGCATTATTTCAAAAACGGCTTGGCGGCCGATATAACCCGTCTTAAGGCACTTTGGGCAGCCGACCGGTCCAAAGACCGCACTATTCTTGGGTTCTTCGACCCCGATTTTTTTCAACTGCTCCGAAGACGGGGATTGCTCTTTTTTGCAATACGGACAGAGAAGCCGCACCAGCCTCTGTGCCATGACGAGTTTCACTGAGGAAGCAACCAAGTACGGTTCGATACCGATATCGATGAGCCGGGTGACGGCCGCCGGGGCATCGTTGGTATGTAAAGTCGATAAAACCAGATGCCCCGTCAGGGACGCCCGGATGGCGATCTCGGCGGTCTCCAAGTCACGGATCTCGCCAACCAGAATGACATCGGGATCCTGCCGTAAAAATACCCTTAAGGCGGAGGCGAAGTCGTAGCCGACCTCGCGCTTGACCTGCGATTGATTCACCCCGTCGAGGTTGTACTCAATGGGGTCCTCGATGGTGAGGATGTTGAGGTAAGGGCTCTTGATGTGATTGAGCGCCGCGTAGAGCGTGGTCGTTTTGCCCGACCCGGTCGGGCCGGTCACCAGGATGATCCCGTTGGGCTCGGCCAGGGCTTCCTTGAAAATCTCGGCCTGAGATCTAGCTAAGCCCAAGTTCCCCAGGTTCAACCGGAGCTGGGTTTTGTCCAGTATCCTGATGGCTGCTTTCTCCCCGAAATCGGTCGGGATGACCGAGACCCGCAGATCCACCGCCCTGCCTTTTCCCTCGACACGGATCCGTCCATCCTGCGGCCGGCGCCGTTCCGAAATGTCCAGGTCGGCCATGATCTTCACGCGGGATATTATGGCGGCCATTTTCTCCAGGGGCAACGCCGGCTGCTCCTGCAGGACCCCATCGAGGCGATAGCGGAGGGCGAAGGCGTTCTCCCGCGGTTCGAGGTGGATATCGCTGGCTCCGATCTGGATGGCGCGGCTGATGATGTCGTTGACCATGTCGACGATGGGCGCTCCCTCGGCATCGGCCTTCGCCGGATTCGATCCGTCGTTTCGCTGCAAGATCCTGAATTTCGCGCCCTCATGATGGGCGTTTCGGTCGTCGGGGTAGACCTCCTCAAATTCGCGTCGGAACTCCTCCGGGGAGATGAGGACACACTCCATGTAGCCGCCGCAGAGAAGCTCCAGCTCCGAGACGGCCGCTTCCGGGAGCGCTTGCGCCGAGCGTATTAGCGCTTTTCCGGCGGAAAGCTCGAATCTCGGCGCGATCTGGTATTTAAGCGCCAAACTTCTGGGAATCGCCCTTTTTTCTGCCATTATTTGTTTGAGTCGTCGGATAAGGCGATAAGCCTGCCAGAATTGTCAATCTGCCAGCGGTCTTCCGATTCGTCATCGTCCAGATTTTTGGAGAACGCCTGGGCCACGAAAGTCCGATCGCTGCCGGAGATGGTATAAGTATACCTGGCCTGAGCCATAAGCTCGATTCCGAGTTCACCAAAGGCCTCCGGCGAGGCTGACGAGGCGGTGGCACCGTCAGCCGGCATCCAGTAGGAATCATGCTCCTGGCGGTAGGCCTCTTGCATGATATAGATCTGGCGTAACATCATCTTGGCCTCCGATTGCTTGGCTTTGACCGTGGCGTGCATGAATTTGGGGATGGCCAGCCCCGACAAGATGCCGATGATCACCACCACGATCATGACCTCGACTAGTGTGAATCCGGTCCGCCCCTGTTTTCGGTTCATAATACCTCCCGCTTTTCCGCCCGAGGCACGAAAACCACCTCGGATTTCCGCTCAATATTTCTATACACAAGAGAATATGATATTTTGATCGCTGCAATCAGCGAAAGCTCGCCGCCGTCGATCACGAAATTCTCGTTTTGATCGGGCAACTTGCTCAAGGCGCCATCGATGTCGCCGCGACCGCCGAAATACTCGATCTTCCAGCCGCCCAGTTCCATTCCGACCGGCAGCAGCGCCCTGCCGCCGACGCTGACGGCGCCCCCGACCACACCCTCAATTTGCATAGTTTTCCCCCGGAAGGTGCGAAACACGATGCCATCGTCGCCAGCCGAGATAATCCGTTCGAGATCGCGAAGGGCGCCCCGGATCTCCGATTCCAGGAGGATCCTCTGGTCGTTCACCAGAGATTTTTCCTGAAAGCCGATCACAAGCTTATTGGAAAACAAATACAGGCCCCCGATGAGCGTCAGCGCCAGGCTGGAAAGGGCGATCGCGACGAGAAGCTCAACCAGCGTGACGCCGCTCTTCCGGTCCAACCACCGGGTCATAAAAGAAGCGATACAGCCTGAACAACTCTTTGCCATCGTTTTCCTTCCCGACGGCAATGGAGACCTCGAACAAATCCCCCTGCCGCCTGCAAGATATCCTTGCCCCATATTTCTGTCCGCCCATATTGACTTCCATCGTAGAATCCTCGAAGCGACGCGTTAAAAGCTGCTCCTCCATCAAATTCGCGGCGACAGCCGCAGCATCGATGGCGGCGGTGTTCACAGATTTCGTCACCGAATCGGCCAGCAGGAGCGCCAGCGGCACGGTCACCGCCGACAGCAAGGCCAAGCTGACCATGATTTCGATCAGGGTGTAACCCCGCTCAGTAGAAGTATGCACAGGCATAACCTCCCCTGGCGGCGAATATCGTCGGGATGATGGTGCCGACCAAGGCCGAATCGGATTCGATTCCCGCATCGACCAGCCAATTGAAGTAGGCCGTGGGCCGGGCGTAAAGGTAGAACTCCCGGGCGGAGACGTTGCCGGTCACCCGACCTTGGATGGTGGCATAGGCCTCGGAGTAGACTAACCCCTTCCACCGGCCCCGCGGCCCGACGATGATCCCCGGGACATCGGTTCTGTTGCGCCAATCCTGGGCGGCCGCTCCCTCCACCAAAAGAATGAGCGCCCCCGAGGATTTTGCGGTGCTTTCGTATCGGATGCTTCCAGGTTCGTACCCGCAAAATAAGAGCGCTATTCCCGGCCACGCGACGCCGGCGCTGTCTTGGAAACCGATGCCGGCCCGGGATATCAGTTGGCACTTGATGAGGGACCCGTCTTGGGCGGTGATCTCGCCCGAACAGAGGAGAACGAGATCCCGAAGCTCGGACCGGCCGGTTATAATGCAGCTTCCATCGACTTCTAAGACGCCGAATCCCGATACCCGACTATTCCCTGCGATCGCGAGTTCTCCCTCCACCCGCCATCTCCTGTCCGTGAGGTCCAAAATTTCATCATCGAGGCTGATGCCAAGCCCCGCCCCGAATACGGGGTATTCCGCTTTTCCGAACTCCGCGTAATTTTCGTCCGAGAGCTCGACCCAGGAATCAAACCGCGTCCCCCGACCTTCTTCGGCCGGCGGCCGCGATCCGGGCGCCTTGAAAATCGTCGTTGAGTCCATTCCGGGCATTCTGTTTGCCCTGTCGGTGATGATTCGTCCATTCACCAGCTGGAGGCCGTCGAATCCTCGCCCTTCGAACCTGCCGGGGATTACGCCGGCCGGTCCGGTCACGACGTCCCCGGTGATCCGGGTGCCGCCGGCCAATACTAGGGGATAGGCGGCCCCGCCGAGGTTGATGGCGCTGGAAAACTCCACGCCGGCCGCCTTTCCCAAAAGCCCCCGGACTTCGGCGCTTTCCCTGCCGACGATCCCCCGGGCCCGGCAGAGCAGGTACGCTCCGAAGGGCGATATCTCAAATTGCATCCGGCCGATATTTTCGGCTGTGGTGTCGAAAGGCGCGTTCAAGGGAATCTCATCCGCCCCCTTGAGTTTGGCCAGGGCGACCTCCAAAGCCGATTCGGCCAGGTAATGCGCTTTGAGGGAGTTCATTTTCCGCGCCATTAAAAGACGGTGGTATGACCCGTAGTAGACGACGACCGTGAGCAGGATGCCGATCAGAAAAATCAGCACCAAGAGGGGCAGGAGGGTCGAGCCGCTAGCGGCCCGCTCCCAATGACGCCGTGTAAGATTTTCCCTTATACCTGAACTTGAGGTTCTCATTGTCGATTCCCATGATCTTGATGCCCAGAATCTCCTCGCCGGTATTCACGATTTCGGTGGCGCCGCCGGGCAGTCGAATGACGGCGCTTCGTCCGCCCCGGCCGCCAACCAAACCCAGGAATACGATCGGGGGCAGCGGCTCTGCGGGAAGCGGGACGATCTCGATTGCCGAAATGGCGGCGGAATCAGCCTTGCGGAAAAAAGGCTCAAAGGGGTCGCCTGCATACTCCAAATCGGGAATATGGTTTCCATTCGAAGCGAGAGCCCTTTTGTCTGCCTGAGGCTTATTCTTCTCTATGATTCTAAATGCTGCTTTTCGGGGAATGAGGCGGTAGAGGTTATTTCCCCAAACTCCGAGTAAGGCCAGGAATAAAATCAAAAGGATGAATCTCTTAACGCTTGATGCCTGCATCATCCGGCAATACCACCGCAACCGATATTTCACAGGTGAGGGCATTGGATACCGCATCCGGCGAAACCGCCTGCAGAGCCTGAATTCTAAATGGGATCGGCTGGGTTTCCAGCGCCGACGTAAAGCCCCTTAAAGAGTTGAAGGTTCCTGAAAGCTCGACCTCGACGCTTTTGGCGGAAAACTCCCCAAGCGTTATCCGACCCCTTTCCTGCAGCTTCCTTATTTGAACGCCATTTTCTTTTGCCAAGCCGATTAGAAGGTCGTTATAGTTGTCCGGGCTCAAAGCGACCGCTTCGGCGCCGTCTCCGTCCGTGCGGTCTCTTTCCAGTTTCCATTTTTGGGTTGCGGCCGACATTATCTCCTGCCTGAGCTCGATGAAATCATCCCCCTCCCGGCTCAATGAGATAAGGTGGGCCAGGCGAGGAAGCAGATTGACTGCGGAAAACAGCAACATGGCCAAAGCGAAGACAGCGCACACATACAAAATGATCATCGAGGCGCTCTCGCGAGAGCGCCTGCGGGCTGCCATAATTCGGGGGGAATCGATCATATGCCGGAAATATCGAGCCTGAATTTATAAATGTCCGAATGGAACTTTGATGGAATGGGTGAATCGACCGCCGGTTCATACTTAAGAAGTTGCCCCAATTCCACTTCGCTGAAATAGCCGCTCTGCAATAACCTCCTGCAATAGCCGGAGGCCTCCTCCTGGCCGACGCAGAACCCCTCGATGATCAGTTTTTCCCCGCTTTTATATTCCAGCTTTCGCCACCAGAGCCGCTCCGGTTTGAAGTGGGCCGCCGCCCCCATCCCCATCGAAAGGCGACTTCTCAGCCCCTCCGCCCTTATAATCTCTTGGCTTTCTTTTTCAAGGGATTTGATGTCGCGATTCAGGCGTTCCAGATCGGATTTCAGGAATTTTAGTTCCTCAAGCTTTTCGTTTTGCCGGTTCTCCCAGGCGGTCAAAAACAGGTTGGTTCCGATAATTAAAATCGCCGCCGCCAGAAGGACATTTAAGATGAGATTAAATCTCTTTATGGAGTATCGATGGACTTGCGTCAGAAAGTCGGAGGCGGTTTGATAAAGCCAGAGTCCGGCGGCCTGCCCATCGGATGACACGGAAGGAGATTCGCATTCGGGCGCAGGGTGATCGGCCGAATCGTTTTCTCTGTGGCTGACCAAGTGGTAGTCGCCGTTCGAGTCGCTTAAAAAGGAGCTTGTCCCCGGTATCCTGATCGGGAAATCGGAGGCATTTTCCAAAAGCTTTCCAAGCCCGATTTTTTCAATGCCTAAAGCCAGGAGCGGCCTAACGCCACCTATATTGACCATATCCTTCAAGCTGCCCTGGGTGGTCAAGGCCTCGATGATGCTTTTTCTTGAAAAGGCCGTGCAAAGATATTTTTCGCCGTCTAATTCAATCCCGCAGAAATCAAAGATCAGGTCGTCTTCCGATATGGCGGCCGGCAGAATCCGGTCCCTGTTTTGGATCACCCATTCGGCGGCCTCCTGGTTCGGGTCCTCCATTCGCCAGAGGGACTGGATGGCGGCCGGGCCGAAGAGGATGATCTCGACCGGCTCCCCGCAATACCCGAGCTCCCCCAATTTTGCCTGCAGGGCTTCGACAGCGTCCCCATCCTCCTTGCTCGCCAGCCGGTGAATCGTGAACGATTCAATCTTGCCCCTGGCCACTTTCTCCCGTCCTATGGCCCGCGGTCCGCCATCCCAGAATAGATAGAAACTGTAATCGGTCCCCTGGTAGAGTTCGTTGAGAAATCTCTTCAGCATCTGCCCGTCGATCTCAAAAATGAATGCGTCATTCTTTAAGCTTCGAAACGTCTACGGCCCCTTCGGAACCATAGTAGATGTGGGGCGTGAGGTAGATGACGAGTTCCGAGTTGGTCTTAATCTTGGACTTGTTTTTGAAAAGCCAGCCCAGCACCGGGATGTCCCCCAGGATCGGAAATTTCTCGACGGTCTCGTTCTCGGAAGTCTGGATCAAGCCCCCCAAGACGATGGTCTCCCCGTCGTGGAGCCGGACGGTGGAGTCGAGGATGCGATGGTTGATGGTGGGCGGCACGTTCGCGTTGAACGATCCTTGGGGGGTGTTGAACTCGGGGTGGATCGTCACCAAAATTTCGTTCGAGGCATTCACCCAGGGTGTGATAGTCAGGCTCATGGAGGCCTCGATCGTTTGGAACTTCTCGGTTACCTGCGACGTGGGGGTCTGCTGCCCGACCCCGTAAGTGGTCTCTGTTTTCAAGAGGTAATACTGGGTGGTGCCGACATCGATTTTGGCCTCGTGGCCATTTAAGGTGGCGATGCGGGGACGAGAGCGCACATTGGCCTTGCCCTCGCGGGCCAGGGCGCTCAGGCGCACGTAGAACTCCTCGGGCAGGGTGCCGACGCCCGCTATGCCGAACTTATCAGCCCAATGCCGGATGTCGCGGTTGAGTTCCTCGCTGGAGCCGCTGACGTCGATGTCGGGATAGTAGCTTTGCCCTTGCCGCGACGAATCCCCCAGGGGGAAGCTCGTGGCCCGGATGCCGTATTCCGTGCGGTCGGTGATGTTATAATCCACCACCAGGGCTTCAATGAGGATCTGGGCGGGTGTGACGTCGATCTCCGAGATGTAATCTTCTATTCCATTGACTATCTGGATCGGCCCGGTCACCATGACCCCGTTATGTTCGCGGGCCAGCTTCAAAACCGCCTTGGCAGCCATGCTCTCGGGAATCATCTCGATTACCCCTTGGGCCATTATATGCTTGAGTCTCACCAGCCGGGAGACCGTTATCTCCGACATAGTCGAAGGTCCCACGAAGTAAGTCGAATCCTCGAAACTGAAGGTGTATTTCGTTCCCCAGAGGATGCGGTCCAGGGCCTCGAAGGCGGTGAGATTGCCGCATCTGGCGGTGACCGTTCCTTCGATAGGGCCATAGATGAAGATACGCAGGTTGAGCCGGTCGGCGATATTGTCGATCACACCCCGCAGGCTGGCATCGGAGACGTTCAGGGAAATACGGTCGTTTTTCAGATAGATGCCTGGCACGGCCGGGCCGCCCCCCGCAGGCGCGGACAATGAGACGATGTTCAAGATCCCGTTATCATCAATCAGGTCGAAGCCGTTTGAATTCAGGACGTTGCGAAGCCCAAACTCGAATGGAACTTCCCTTACGTAACCGGAGACTTTTCCGGCCGCCCCGGCATGGGGAACGATGTTCATGCCGCAGCTGTCGGTCAGGGCCCGGGCCAAATCCCCAACCTCAATGTCCTTCACATCCAATGTCAGAAGGCCGTCGGCGCACGAGAGTCTGCGCAGCGGAGGCCCGGTGACGGCTTTCGGCGCCATGATCTTCAGGAGGGCGCCGTCCCGTTCGATTTTCAACCCGTATTCCTTGATGAGGAATATCAAAACGTCATAGAGCCTCGCATTTTCGAGGCGGATCGTGGCGGTCTGTTCGATGGCCGGGTCGACCACTATGTTCAGGTGATATTGCTTGGCCAGGGCGCTCATGATGTCGGCGATCCGGGCGCCCCGGAAATCGATTAAGGGAACTGCAATGGATGTGTCAACGAGAGCCGGCTCGAGAACCACCCTTTGTTCTCCGGACGGGGGCCAATTCTCTTTTGGGGTCGGACTCTCGTCCTGAGATAATTCACCCGGATTGTGGGCCGATGAATCTTGAGGTTGTGCAGATGGCGCGGGGTGTGCCTTGATGGTCGGCAACATCTCCTGGGAATAGAGGCAAGCGGAAGTGAACATCAAAGGAAGCAGCCCCCCAACCAAGCCGCGCGCCAAGAAGCTAATCGGGACCTCCATGTTTTTCGGGAATATATGGGGCTTAAAGTGAAAAATCAAGAAATATGTTAATCGCAGTTGATTTAATAAATGATTGCAAAATAAATGTAATTGGTGATACACCCCGCGAAGTAATATGGGCCCATCCCGTAGCCGTCGTCAAGCTCCTTGGCGATGTATTTATAGCGGTCTTCGCTCCCCGTGACGGAAAGGACCGCACCGAAGGGGTAGAAGTCGTAGGATGTCGTCACGCTGGAACCATTGTATGATAGCACCGCTGCCACCGAGCCCCGGACGTCGGTGATGTAGTGGCGCTTGTTGTTGAAGCGCCATTTGCCGACAAGCGGAGGGTTGCTTTCGTACCGCGGCGCCAGGAAGACGGCGGCCGTATCCCCGCCCAGCCCGTGTGCCCTGATGACGAGGTCCTGTACCGAAGCGGAAGAGCGAAACTGAAGATTCAGCTCCTTTTGACGGCGACGGTCTTAAATCTGAATAGGCTGGTAAAATGGCTGGGGAAAAAGAGGGCAGAATCCTCTGCTATACTACAAGATCAGTATTATTTACTTCTGAATTTTGTTTATATCTTGAAACTATACCCCCAACCGTCAGATGGACGATAAAAGACTTCTTCGGCAACAGGTCCCTTTTGAAAGTAATTCTAAATGATGCTAAAATACCGTTACGATATCAAAATTTGGTATCATTCCATTTACCAGGTATTCCTTGAGTTTTCCCGATGCTCCGCCCAACGGCCAGCAATATCAAGATTAAGGCGTGAATCGTTAAAAAACGGTCAGCAGTACCCATCTCTATAAAACGATCAGAATAAAAATCACGTATAACCGCAGCCGGTTGCCAGAATATATTCCAGTTCACCACGCCAAGATATAGCATGAAAAGGGAACCGAAAATATATAAAATAATGCGCAAGATTAAATCTCTACTATCGCTATAGGTAGCAAATACGAGAAATAGATACAAAATGTACAATTCCACAAGCAAAAATAGTACTAACTTTAATAGATACGGCAGGGATCGGGCTGTAACAAAAGCATTCCCAATGGCACTATTTTGGGGAATAATCCCGAGATCTAACAGCAACATAAATATCCCAATAAAGACGATGACCAAGGAGAGGCCAACTTTTAATTTTCGCATCTTATTTAAGTGTATTTAGCTGGTGTTTTATAATAATTGGCGGAATATTAATGTACCTTAAGCGATTATTCTTAGATGCGGTAAACAGCATGAATAACAACTAATACATCCTATTACCGTTCTTATCAAATCTCTTAACCACAACGGGGATTCCATTTGCATCATATTCTATTTGCACCGTAGCGGCACCATTTGAATTTAGGTTTACAAGCCTCCCGTTCTCATCATAGAATTCAGCTCGAATTATTTTGCCTCTTGAATCATAGTACCTTTTTTCTAAGGCATGGCCTGTCAAGGAATTTTCAACCAAACTGCTGTCAACATTAAGGAAGCAGAATTCAACAAGATTGTAATTATCGTATTTCTTTTTTATTATTGCATAACCCTCTTTTGCCAATCTTGTCAAATTGCCATTTGCATCCGTATAATATTCCTCGATCAAATTGCCATAATCATCGAATTTCTCACAATAGAACGTATACCCTTCATCAAGATCCGCTTCTATTTTCCCCTTAGAGTCATAATGGCATTCTCTTATAATTCCCGTTTCTGCATTTATTGTCTTGCACTGTCGAAGGATCTCATTTTTATCGTAATAGTCAATAGCTGATGGTAATCCCAATGAATCATACTGCATTCTTATAATAGGGAATAGCGTATTTTGCGTATCAACAAGCTGATTATTCTGGTCCAAAAGCTTTCCGCAAATAACATTTCCATCGTGATCATAATCCATCTTACAGGTGGCGTAACTCTGAGCCTTATTTTTCGTCGGCCTTAAATTATGATCATAGTACCTGCATTCAGTTATATTTCCCATATTGTCTACAGTCAATTTTATTACTGCTACTCCGTTACTATCGTTGGCTAAAACTCCATTTATGTTATAATTTGATTCCTGGACAATCAAGGCATTAATGCCATAAACATAGCGCGTACAACATTTTCCTTTTTTATCGGCTATATGAGAGCCATCTTTATTTTTTCTCAATATCTCTGTTATGCGCCCGATACTATCTGTCTTAAATAAATAATATGCAATGCCCGATGAATCCTCAACAAAGTTATCATAATAATTAAAATTGGTAAGGGAGATTGGAAAGGAGTCCTCGTTTAAGTCAAAGACCCTGTAAAATTCCTTATAGTCTCCGAAAGCGGGAAGGCCACCCTTTCGAAAATATTTCCAAATTTGCCCATTCCCCATGTAAGAAATATCAATATTTGAAATTTCCGAATTAGATACCAGGCCGGGCAAAGATGTTACTGGGAAGGATATTGATATGATCCTATTATTTGAATCATAAGTTACTTTGTATAGATACTTTTCTGGTAATTCGTTATTCCTTATTTCAATTTTAAATATGATATCATGAATTCCGTTAAAATATATACGTCTATAGTAACGAACGGTGTTTTCGCTGCTCGTTGAATAAATGCTGAAAAAGCATGCAATGCCAAGCCCCAAATATCTCCAGACGGCCAATTTAGCCTCCTTAAATTAGTATCACGTAATATACTTGGTATTCGCTTGGGCGCAAGGTGTTTTTCCCTTGCGCCCATTTCAGATCATGTAAAGCTAATTGTGTAAAATTGTGAATCTTTTTGATTCCATTGGGTATCCAGCACATAAGCGATTAGTCCATAGACGATTCTCTCGGCGCTCTGGGCGCTGGCGAACTTCCTGAAGGGC
>Ga0315293_10001092_pt1 | contig 26249 bp, 28 predicted proteins | sample YL17G13_20_MG_FD_203071 | JGI IMG/M metagenome (GOLD analysis project Ga0315293, IMG submission 203071) | Sediment microbial communities from Yellowstone Lake, YNP, Wyoming, USA - YL17G13_20 | ecosystem: Environmental > Aquatic > Freshwater > Lake > Sediment | place: USA: Wyoming | collected...
TTGAAAGGTTGTCCATAAATCCGTATTTTATTCCACTGTTATTTCTTTAGAGCCCTGCCACAAGCCGTGTATGTTGCAGTAAGAAGAGGCTAAAATCGTCCCGGACTTTTCTGTTTTAAATTTAAAATTTACTTCCGGGGCAGTGTAAACAGTGCTTGTATCCACTCCAAGAGCCGACTCTCCATGCGCAGTGAACTCAAACTTCCCTATCTGGCACGGAAACTTTTCTCCGCCGGGTAAAAAGTAAATCTCGATCCAGCGTATATGATGAGCTGTTGTATTCGGATGGCTAATCTCTTTTCCGACACTCGCTTTAACAGTAACCGCTTCGCCTTTTTTTACCTTTTCAGGCGCCTCGATAACAGGCGCGTGTTTTTCCTTCTTCCAATCAGCGCTCTGAAATAAATCTTTTAACTCTGCCATAACCGCCTCCTTATTGTTTATTGAATCATAATTCTTCAAACTGGTCTTTACCTACTCCACACTCGGGGCACACCCAATCGTCCGGCAGATCATGGAACGCCACGTTGTTATTCTCCGCGGGATCATATACGTAACCGCATACAATGCACCTGTATTTTTTCATCTTTTACCTCTTTCTCATTTTATAATATTTTTTAAAGCTAGAAGGGCTGCGTCGTAATCCGGAGGGGAAGATAGTTCCGGCACAACCTGGCCGTATTTAATAACGTCGTCTTTATCGAGTATGAATATAGCCCTCGCCAGAAGCCTGAGTTCTTTTATCAATACCCCAAATTTCAGGCCGAAATCAGCGTCTCTATGATCTGACAGGGTCTTCACTATCTTTATGTCGTTTGCCTGGCAGAATCTTTTCTGCGCAAAAGGCAGGTCCATGGATATAAAAATAATCACAAGGTCTTTTGAGAGTTTTGACGCCTCATCGTTAAAACGTTTTATCTCAAGGTCGCATACGGGGGTATCAAGAGAGGGGACAGAAGCGATCAATTTAATCTTATTTTCGAAACTTGATAACGTTACTTCTTCTAAATTAGTATTCAGCGTCTTAAAATCCCGCGCCTTTTGGCCTGTCTTTACTTCCTCTCCTATAAGGGTTACTGCATTCCCCTTTACGGTCACGACATTTTTTCTTTCCATATGCCTCCCTTTAAACACCGCGAAATCAACGCTTCCATCTCGGGGCTTTGACCCTTGCCCACCTTTATAAGGTATGAGGCGATGCTCAGGTTTGCCCTCAATTTGAAAAGCCCTACCTGTTCCATAAAATCCAATGGTATATTATCGGACTCTTCCGCGTAAGTGTCAATAAAATCCGTCTCCCTGTAATTTTTCAAAATCTCGGGATACGCGTAGAATTGGTTCTGGAACTGGGATATGAAATATCCCGCGTCAAATGAACGCGGAAATAAAATGGTGCTGCCGAAATCTATGACAGAAATAAAAAGCGTGGTTATGTCGTGCTGCCTGTCCTGGCCTATTATGATATTCTTGGGATGATAGTCCCCGTGATTCAATATAAACGAATCCTTCTTCCCCGAATAAATCTCCTCTTCCTTATTCTTGACAAAATCAATGACCGGCTCTATCTGTTTCAGATACGGGCTTTTGGTCTTCACGAATGAATTCAGGTATGAATCAAATCTTCTGCGCTCTTTCCTGATGACGCTTTCCGCGCCGCCCTCTTTTATGCCTTTATCGTGGAACCTCGCCAGCCACCCTGCCGCCAGTTTAAAATAATCCATTCCTATCTTTTTATCAACGTGCGCCAGCAAATCAAAAAGATTCCTGCCCCTCTGGCCGCTTTCGATAATAAGCCTTTCTTTATCATTAACGTCTATTATGCCGGGCACCCTGAACTGGCCCTCTCCGAACCCATTTTTGTATAAAAACTCTGTTATGCCGGAAGAGGATTTAGCGGCAGCCCATTTTTTATCGTCGGTTATATTTTTCAATATGATCCTATTCCTGGACTCGTCATCGCCTTTTGTGCCGATAGTAATCTCAGTGACTAAGATATTGGTCCCTGATTTCGGGATCTCTTTAAAAAACGGCCTGCATCTTGATTTTTTAATCTCTGCCACGAGGTCCTGCATCTCAAAGACCGGGTGGTCGAACTGTGTGGGATATGCCCCTGCCATGCCTTCAGCGTGGGCATCGCTTCCGCTGATAGCGGTAAACTTATATTTATGCCATGCCTTCAGACCCATGTAATTTTCCTTTGGAGTCTGGTTCATGCTGAATATCTCTATCGCGTCCAGCATGGGATTTAACAATTTCTTCCCGTCCGGGATATTGCCGTTCCTGAAAGGATGCGCCCAGACCAGCGCGGCTTCAGGAAAATTTTCCCTTAAATCTTTTAAACTTATTTCTTCTCCTATCGTGACGTCCGGCCCGAACACGAGGACGTGGCCGAAATCCGTCTCCGCTTCCTGACCCGCCATTATCAGAAAATTCTTATCCAGCTCTGCCTCTAACCTCAGGGCCTTTATATCATCCTCTCTCCAGAGATAATGGTGCTCGGTAATTACAACGCCCTGCAGTTCTTTTTTCTTTACCTGACTGAGAAGGCTAGCCGGGGATATCTGGCTGCATTTAGAATACCTTGAAGTGTGGCAATGCATCTCTAATAACATGAATATATAATACCTTTCTCCAGCCTCAAAGACAATATCAAATTTCGGACAAAAAAAATAAGGCCCGGATCTTTACGATACCGGGCCTCATTATTTTTCCGCTGGATTATAACTTTACTACGTTTACAGCCTGTTCGCCCTTAGGACCATTCTGTATCTCAAATTCTACTTCCTGGCCTTCTTCTAAAGACTTGTAGCCTTCTCCCTGTATAACGCTGTGATGCACGAATACATCTTTACCGTTTTCAGGTGTAATAAATCCATAACCTTTCTGGTTATTGAACCATTTCACTTTTCCTCTTGCCATTACTCACTACCCCCTTTCCTTAAGATTATAGCAAATAATGGCAGAAACAAAAACGCCGTAGGTTAGTACTCCTTACCTTACGGCTCCAGACATCTAATCCCTTATTTACTACTAAATAACTTGGTGGCTATTATATTATCCTGGTTTTATTTTGTCAACTACTATTTATATATTTACTCAAACATCCGCAGCGGGAAATTTGCGCAGTTCTTTCTTTTCGGAACGTATTTTTTTATACCTGAGCATCTTCTCCTTGGCCCTGCGGGAACGCTTTCGTTTCTGGCGCCTTATCTTTTCTATCTCCTTCTCCGCCTCCGCTTTTCTGCCCAGGACGAGCGATTCTATCTTATTAACGAGTATTCTCCTGGCAAGGAACCGGTTCAAGGCCTGAGAGCGTTCTTCCTGGCACTTAACCTCGATGCCTGTAGGCCTGTGCCTGAGATAAACGCACGATGAGGTCTTATTGACCTTCTGCCCGCCCTTCTTGCCTGAGCGTATGAATTTCTCCTCCAGGTCGGCCTCTTTTATCCCCAATGAATACATCTTTATTTTTAAGGCCTCTTCCTTGTCCCTGCTTACACTGAGGTCCATATCGACTCCTGCTAAGATTTTTATTATTTTTTTATACTTTTTACAATTTCCATCGCCCATAACGGGAACGAGGAGATGAGAATTACAAGCGTCCAGTCAAAAATTCCGAGAGGCTCTGTCTTGAAGATAGTCTGTAAAAACGGCTGGTAGATAACCAGCATCTGAAGGCTGAATGAAATAATCGTGGCCAGAATTAATTTTTTATTCGTGAAAAATCCTATCTTAAAAATAGATTCTTTATTGTTGCGGCAGTTGAATGAATGGAATAGCTGGGCGCATGAGAGCACGATAAACGCCGCTGTCCTTGCCCTAGCGATGCCCTCTTTTTCAATAAATAACACAAAGCTGAAGGCAAGCAAACTGCAGAACGCTATAAAAGCGCCCTGCCATAACATCAGAAACGCGTTTTCCTTGGTGATAACAGGTTCGTCCGGTTTACGCGGAGGACGGGCCATTATATTTTTATCGACAGGATCCACCCCTAATGCAAGCGCGGGCAAGCCGTCTGTCACCAGATTCACCCAGAGTATTTGAATCGGCAGAAGCGGCACGGGAAAACCTATAAGAGACGAAACAAACATGACAAGTATCTCGCCTACGTTACAGGATAAAAGATAATGTATGAATTTCTTGATGTTATCGTAGATGCCCCTTCCTTCTTCTACGGCTGAAACAATGGACGCGAAATTATCGTCTGTAATCACCATGTCAGAGACTTCTTTTGTAACATCCGTGCCGGTAATACCCATGCTGATGCCTATATCAGCTTCCTTGACGGCAGGGGCGTCATTTACGCCGTCTCCAGTCATTGCCACGACCTCGCCGCGTCTTCTCCACGCCTTTACAATCCTGAGTTTATGTTCAGGCGAAACCCTGGCGTAAACAAGGATATTTTCTATTCTTTCATAAAGTTCGTCGTCAGTGAGTTTATTCAGCTCTTCTCCGGTAAGGGCCATGGAATCTTTTTTGAAAAATCCGAGTTCTTTGGCTATCGCGACCGCGGTATTCTTGTGATCCCCTGTTATCATCACTGTTTTTATGCCCGCGGTGGAGCATTTTTCAATGGCATCCTTAACCTCTTCTCTCGCGGGATCTATCATTGCCACGAGGCCAAGAAATACCAGGTCTTTTTCAATCGCTTCAGCGCCGTAGCTATCAGGCACTTTATTCATGTTCTTGTATCCGATGGCGAGGACCCGCATCGCGGACGAAGCAAGTTTCTCGTTGACCGCGAGAATCTCTTTTTTATCCTCATCTTCTAATTTCCTGGCGCCGCCCCTATCTTCTATCCGGACGCAGTCTTCTAAAAATATATCAGGCGCTCCTTTAATAAACGCGGTTACCATGGCGTCATCGCGCCTTACTATGGTCATTTTTTTGCGCTCTGAATCAAAAGGTATTTCCTCAACAAAAGGGAACCTATCTTCCAGGTCTTTTTTCCATATATTTATTTTGGCCGCGCAGCTGAGGATTGCGCCTTCCGTGGGATCTCCTATGATTTTATATCCTGATTTGTCTTTAACCAGGTCTGCTCCGTTACAAAGCACTGCGTAAGAAAGAAGTTTATTAAGCTCAGGGTAATCAGGCGGGTCTATTGTTTTATAGTCCCTCGTAAATTCTCCTTTTACGCCATAGCCGATTCCGGTGACATAGAATAACATCTTATTTACATAAACCGCCTGGACAGTCATCTCATTTTTAGTAAGAGTGCCTGTTTTGTCAGAACAAATAACCGTAGCGCAGCCCAGGGTTTCCACGGATGGAAGTTTTCTTATGATGGCGTGGCGTTTCACCATCCTCTGGACGCCCAACGCCAGGGCAATGGTTACGACCGCGGGCAAACCTTCAGGTATAGCGGCAACTGCCAGGCTCACCGAAGTTAAAAATATGTCTATGAGTTTACTGCCGCGCAAGAGTTCTAATAAAAATACAAGGCCTACCAGGCCGAAACAGATATAAACTATAAATCTCCCGAATGCTTCCAATCTCTTCTGCAAAGGCGTGGCGTTTTCTTCTACTCCCTGTATCAGACCAGCGATATTCCCGAGCTCTGTCTCCATGCCTGTTTCCACGACAATGGCCCTGGCCTTGCCTGACGCGATAGACGTGCCCATGTAGACCATATTTCCCCTGTCGGCGAGAGGCACTTCTTTTTCCTTTAATAAAAGCGTGGTCTTCGCCACGGGATGAGACTCACCGGTAAGACTGGCTTCCGCAACGCTAAAATTAGGGGTAATCCATATAAGCCTGGCGTCAGCAGGGATATTATCCCCTGCCTCAAGTTCTATCAGATCGCCCGGGACTATTTTATGAGAATTTATGATCTGCCGGCTTCCGTTGCGGATGACTTTCGAATTAGGAGAGGAAAGTTTTTTTAACGCGGCGAGGGACTTCTCCGCGCGGTATTCCTGTATAAAACCGAGTATCGCATTCAATATGACAATGCCGACTATGGCGAAGGCGTCAATCCATTCCCGCAGAAATCCCGAGACAAGCGCCGCGCCTATCAAAACCCAGATAATAAAATCCTTAAACTGGCCTATAAAAATCCCCAGCGGATTTATTTCTTTTTTCTCTTTGAGCCGGTTGGGGCCGTATTTTTCCAGCCTCGCGTCAGCTTCTTCGAGAGAAAGGCCCGAGGATGCGTCTACGCCAAAGGCCTTTTCTATTTCATTTATGTCCTGCGCCCACCAATTTTTCATGTTATTCAACGAAAACCAATAAAGCCATTATGCCTATCCCAAGCATGATGGAAACAAGCTGTAATAACGACGTGGAGATCTTCATGTGGTCTTCTTTGTGAAGTTCAGGTATAAGATCACTCCCGCCGATATATAAAAATCCGCCTGCTGTTATGGGCAGGAGATATGTTGAAAATCCTTTTATCCTGGATTCAAGGATTAAAGCTATTATCGCGCCCACCACAGCTGTAAGCGCTGAAAGAAAATTCATGAAAAGCGCTTTTTTCACAGGCAAGCCGCTATAGACGAGTATACCGAAATCGCCTATCTCCTGAGGAATTTCGTGCAGTATCACGGCGAGAGTGGTCGCTATGCCTATTGGGACAGATACAGCAAAACTCGCTGCCACTATCATACCGTCCAGCATGTTATGCACCCCGTCTCCTATAAGATTCAGCATGGCTACGGGATGGACATGCTCCTTGGAAGTAGGTATGTGACAATGCCTCCAGCGTATAAACTTCTCAAGAATGAAAAAAATAAAAAAACCTGCTAGCACATAAAGCGAGGTTTTCAGATTCGCGCCCAGGGTCTCGAATGACTGCGGCAATAGATGTATAAACGCATCTCCGAATAAACCTCCCACCGCAAAGCTCACCATGAATAAGAGTATTGCCCTGAGCTTTGTCTTATTAAGCGAAAGCGTGACCACGCCTATAAGCGATATCAGGCTTATTACTAACACGCTTCCTATTGTCCACAGCCAAACTTTCATATTGCCTCTTTTTTCTTACTCAAAGTTTACATTTTGACATTGTCAGATTGTCAACTTTGAATGGCTTCGAGGTAATGCTGGCAGCTGAACGCCGCGGTGGCGCCTTCTCCGCAGGCAGTAACTACCTGCCTTAATAATTTTTTACGGCAGTCGCCAGCCGCAAATATGCCCGGCTTTGAAGTCAGGCAATTGTCATCTGATATTATATAACCGGCCTCGTCCAAAGGCACTGCATCTTTTAAAAAATCCGTATTAGGCGCATACCCTACGAATACAAAAACCCCGTCGCACGAAAAATCTGTTTCTGCGCCGGTTTTCACGTTTTTTACCTTCACACCCGTAACTTTATTGCTCCCGGTAATCTCTGTAACAACCGAATCCCACGCGACTTCTATCTTTTTATCGGCTAATACCCTTTCCTGCAGGATCCTGGTCCCGCGCAATGCGCTTCTTCTATGCATGACAGTCGCTTTTTTTACAAACCTTGTCAGAAAAAGCGCTTCTTCAAGCGCGGTATCTCCTCCTCCCACCACGACTACTTCTTTATTTTTAAATAACGCGGCGTCGCAGGTGCCGCAATAAGACACGCCTCTGCCCCTGAGCTTATCTTCGCCTGGGACATTTAATCTCCTGGGGCTCGCGCCGGTAGCAATGATAATTGACGAGGCAGTATAAGGTTTATCCTCTGTCACTATCTCCCAGCCAGGCTTGGATTCTTTGATTTCCTTTACCCCGCCTGTAATAAATTCTGTCCCGAATTTCTGAGCCTGAGTTTTAAATTTTTCTATCAATTCAAAACCATTCACGCCATCCGGGAATCCGGGATAATTTTCTATGCGGTCTGTAGTGACAGCCTGGGACGGGATAGACATGCTTTCAATTAAAAGCGTCTTAAGCCTAGCCCTTGAGGTATATATGCCTGCTGTAAGGCCTGCAGGCCCGCCTCCTATAATAATAACATCGTAATCCATAAGTAAATAGATTATACCAGATTTTATGTAAATTAGGAAAGATTTATGATATGGTTAAAAATTCATCTATATTTTCTTTTATTCGGTCTCTTATTTTTCTAAAAACGCTCAGTCTGTCTTCTTCAGGGCCTTCAATGGCTGCAGGGTCTTCGATATCCCAATGGATTTTTTCATGCTCGCCGAGAAACACGGGACATGTCTTCTGGGCATTGCCGCATACGGTAATTACGTAATCAAAGTTCTGGTCAATAAACTCCATTACTGACTTTGACCTGTGTTTTGAAATATCAATGCCTATCTCCGCCATTACTTTAATAGCCAGCGGATTAACCACGGTAGGTTTTACGCCCGCGCTATAAACCTCAAACCTGTCCCTTGCCATATTACGAAGAAATCCCTCTGCCATCTGGCTCCGCACGGAATTACCTGTGCACAAAAATAAAATCCTCTTCTTATTCATAATATTTTTTCCTGTAATTAAAACCAGTTTTTTGTCTTTAAACAGATTCTTACCAGCATAAGCATCACCGGCACTTCAATCAAAACTCCTACAACCGTTGCCAGCGCCGCGCCGGAGGAAAGGCCGAATAACAAAGTGGCGGTAGCTATGGCAACCTCAAAGTGGTTACTTGCTCCGACCAATGCCGAAGGAGCTGCGTCCCTATAGGGCAATTTGAGCCGCTTGGCCAAGCCGTAACTAATGGCAAAAATCAAACATGTCTGAATAAAAAGAGGAATGGCTATTAGCAAAATAATCTGCGGCTGATTGATAATTAGTTCCCCTTTAAAAGAAAACAAAAGAACCAGCGTCAAAAGAAGCGCTGAAATAGAAACAGGCGTCAGGTAGCGCAAAAACTTTTCTTCAAACCACTTTAATCCCTTCTTGGCAATAATCTGCTTACGCGAATAATATCCTAACAACAGAGGAAGGCCAACATATATAATCACTGATAAGACGATAGTCTGCCAAGGGATAGGCATTTTGTTGACGCCAAGGAGCCATCTGCCAAGCGGAGCGTAGAGAAAAAGCATTGTAAGGGAATTAATGGCCACCATCACCAGCGTATGGCCGTCGTTACTTTTAGCTAAATGTCCCCAGACGAGCACCATTGCCGTGCAAGGCGCAATCCCCAATAAAATACAACCCGCAATATAGGACCTGAATAGCTCAACTTCGCCGCCGCCCTTAACGATTTCTGTGCCCGGAAGCCATCCTTTAAACAAAACCCCGAGAAATACTGTAGCGATCGCAAGCATGGTAAAAGGCTTGATACACCAGTTAACAAAAAGCGTAAGCATTACAGGCTTAGGTGTTTTGCCTGCTTTAATCACCTCCGCAAAATCGATCTTTACCATGATTGGATACATCATAAAAAACAGGCAAATCGCAATCGGAATGGACACTTGATAGATCGATAAGCTATCCAATGTAACAGCTACGCCCGGAAAAAACTTCCCCAAAAGTATCCCTATCCCAATGCAAGCAAAAACCCATACGGTCAGGTATTTCTCGAAAAAACTTAAGCGGCATTCTTCTTGTATAACATGTTCCATCTCTTCTCCTTTTCTATTAAACGCCTAATGCTTCTATCATTTCCTGCATGATTTTCCTGTTCTCAGAAAATTTTGATTCTAGCGATAAAGGCCCGCACTTTATAAGCTTTTGTTCTCCCTGTAAAAGCCTGACCGCAAAGGCAAGACATGTCGCTTCCCCGCAAGCCTTACAGTTAGTTTTAGGAAGCCAGCCGTAAATCTGAAGCGCTGTTACCTTGACTTTCTCTTTGTAATTTGGCTGGATGCCATCCCTATTTCTATATGTAGTATTTATTAAATCCTTTATATCATCCAGGAGCTTCCACGCGTCCAGGATATCATTAGCCTTGGCAATGGTTACCTTTATATTATAAAGATTGATAAGGCGCCGCTCCCTGGCATAGGTAAGCGTTGGCGCGTTCTTATTATACGACGCCCCTTTTATTACACTATTAAGGTAGGGCAGAATTTTTGATATATCGCGGTCAAAATACGCAATAAGGCGAATCTTTTTCTCATCTGCCATACAGGGCGCAACATAACAAAGCGTAATAGACTTAATAAATTCCCCGTTTGCCTCTGAAACTTTATACCCCTCAGCTTTTTTAAAGAAATCTTCCTCGTAATCGCGGTATAAAAACGGATAATGCCCGCTTAAAATACCTCCTCCTTTTAAAATTATTTTGCACGCATCCTCTGCCAGGGTACCAGGCACTGCCACAGCTAGGCTGGAGATATGTTTAAAATCTATGCCATGGGTAACTAAAATCCTCTGGGCTTTTAAGCCTTCGTCTTGATCAGGAAAAACGATAATCTCATAATCTTTGTTTTTCTCTATTTCCAAGGGAACCTCAGAAAAGTTTTAATATATAAATACCTGTATAATATACGCCGACTAAAATGAATATTGCTCCGGTAATTTTCCGCATATATAATTCAAGAACAGCCAATTTAGAAAACCAGCGGTTTAACGAACTGACGCCTATGGCTATTGCTACCGCGAAAAATAAAACCGGCAGGCCTGTTCCAATACCGTAGATAAAAGGCAGGATAATGCCCATTTTATGACTAAGCGCAAGCGGAATAAGGCTTCCAAAAAATAACGCCGCTGATATGGGGCAGAAAGCAAGCGCAAAAAATACCCCAAGCATAAACGCGCCCGGACCGCCTGCTTCAATAAGAGCATTACGATGTTTCTCAGAAAGCACAAAGCCTGAAAATTTTAGTTTAATTATCTCCAGTAAAACAAAGCCTGTAAGTATTAAAATAGGCCCCATGGCTTTAACTACATACTTCTGGAGAAATTGCGCGGACTCCGGAATCGCCAGGACTGACTTAATAATAAGTATTCCAAGGATAGCGTAAGAAAACATCCTCCCGAGCGTATAAGCTAACCCTGCAAGAAAAACAAAAATAGGATTAGTGATGCGCTTTGAAAGAAAAGATATAGCGGCAATATTAGTCGCGAGGGGGCATGGGCTTATAGAAGTCAGTATACCAAGCCACAGGGCTGATAAAAAACCGGTTAAAATCAGTATCACTTATTCTCCTCTAAAAATTTTGAGACTTCTTCCTTTACATAATTATAAAATGCCTCTTTATTGCCCAAATAATTCCAGACCTTCTCAAGATTTTTATATTCCACTTCCTTTCCGCCTTTTATCTTGGAAATAACGAGGGATTTTGTGTAAAGCTTGTAATCCTTTGTGAAATGCCCGTTGCCTTTTTCGTCAATATTAATTACTTCATATTCCAATCCGCCTGAGGCAAGCTCTTTGGCGAAATATTTATCAATTGCCTCTTTGGAATACTTTTCTATTTTATAGCAATTTGAACACCTGAAATCGCCGTGGAAATAATAGGCGTGCACATAATCCGTTTTTTGTGGTTTAGGCGCTATGATATTCTCCGCTGCAGAGCATCCCACGCTCTGATTAAGCAGGACAACAGCTAGAAGAATTAGAAATATTCTTTTCAACCTTGCCTCCTGTAATTATTGAAGCTATTTTTTCGATATTCGCTTCATTGACTTTTGTTTTGCCTTTTTCAAACCCCATATTTTTAAGGTTATGCGCTATAACGTTAAAACCGGCGTGTTCAAGTGTCTTTTTCGCGCAAGAAACAGGACAGCCGTCAATAGCGACTATTTTCTTAGCTGCTTTCGCGGATTCAATCATGCCGCTTACATGCGCGCCTATTCCGGCAAGGCAAAACATCTTTGCCTGTCCGCATTTGGCTATTTTTCTTGCCACGCGGTCAGTAATTTCTCCGACATCCGCCGCCCCGGAGCATGAAAAAACTAATACCCCTGCCTCTTGGCACATGCAACTATTTTGAGCCATCTAAACACCTCCTATTTTGAGATAAACTTTTTTATTTCGTCTTTGCTTAAAACCTTGCCAGCAGAAACCACGGTTCCGTCTACCGCAAGCGCCGGCGTCATCATGACGCCATATTCTGTGATTTTGTCGATATCCGTCACTTTTGAAATTTCAGCTACGATATTCAATTCTTTTACCGCTGCCTCGGCATTTGCGGTTAATTGTTTGCACTTATAACAACCAATGCCTAAAATTTCTATTTTCATTTTTGCTCCTTTAGTTAGCCGATTTAATCGCATGAATTTTTATGCTTACTACGGAATTCTCTATATCTTTCAAATCAGCTTCTTTTATGGAAAGATCTTTCATTACTGCCTTGGGAGTCGCGTCATTTGCCATTGCTTCGATCGGATAATTCGTCTCGCCCATGACTTTTATATCTTTAAAACCTGCTTCCTCGATATAAGCAAAGTAATCTTCTTTTTTAACCGCTCCGGCAAAGCACCCTACATACGCCTCAACCGATTCTTTTATGGCATCGGGCAGATCTTTTACGAGAACAAGATCTGATACCATAAGCCTGCCGCCCGGTTTCAAAACCCTAAAGGCTTCCATGAAAACACTTTCCTTATCCGGCGATAAGTTAATCACGCAATTTGAAATAATAACATCTATAGAATTATTTTCGACCGGCAATTTCTCTATCTCGCCAAGCCTGAATTCGACGTTTTGGTAGTTTCCTTTCTTTGCATTCACGCGGGCCTTTTTAATCATTTCTGGTGTCATATCAACACCAATAACACGGCCAGTCGTTCCGACCCGAGACGAAGCAAGAAAGGCATCAAACCCTGCGCCGCTTCCAAGATCAAGCACAGCTTCACCTTCTTTAAGCGATGCAATAGCTACAGGATTGCCGCAGCCAAGGCCTAAATTCGCGCCTTCCGGAACAGCGCTCATTTCACTATCGCTATAACCAACTGCCTTACTTATATCCTGCGCTTGATTTGCGCTCCCGCAACAAGAAGATGTTGTACAACATGAACCTCCCTGCTGCGCAATTCTTCCATAGCCCTCTTTTACATATTCCTTAATGTCTTTTCTATTCTTTTTCATATATCCCTCTTCATTTAACCCCTCGACTCGGCTCGGGGCTCAAAATTTCGCAATCCAGCCAAAAATCATTCCTGTAATCGTAGCCATAACTACCACGAGCGACACATATATGACTGTTTTCTTGGTGCCAATAATATTTCGGATAACAAGCATACTTGGAAGGCTCAGAGCAGGTCCAGCCAAAAGCAGCGCCAGCGCCGGGCCTTTGCCCATTCCTGAACCGATAAGGCCTTGCAAAATCGGAACTTCCGTAAGCGTGGCAAAATACATAAAAGCAGCCACAATTGATGAGAAGAAATTTGCCCATAGAGAATTACCGCCTACAAGCATAACTACAAATTTTGAAGGGATAATTCCTTCATGCCCGACTCTGCCCAAAAGAAAACCAGATACCAATACCCCACCTAATAAAAGAGGAAGAATTTGTAAAGCAAAAGTCCAGGTAGCGCTTGTCCAGTCTCTAAGTTCATCCTTCTTAAACCAGTTAATCAAACTAAACGCCAATACAATCAGGAAAAACCCGGTAATCCACCATTTATAGGTATAGATAAGCAACCAAACTCCTGTATCCCCGGCTAAAGGCTTTCCCCAGTTAGCAAAGACAAGCACCGCGATCATAGAAAAAAAGTATGCTATATTCTGCCATAAAGGCCGGGTTTCTTTTATTTCACCAATCGCTAAATCGCCGTTAGCATGACGCGCTCTTTCTTCTTTAAGAAATATTAGGTGCATTAATAAGCCGATAACAACGCTGAACAATACCGCGCCTACTGCGCGGGCTACACCTAACTGCCAGCCAAGTATGCGGGCAGTCATAATAATTGCCAGAACATTTATCGCAGGTCCGGAATATAAAAATGCGATTGCAGGCCCGAGCCCTGCTCCTCTTTTGTATATACCTGAGAATAGCGGTAGAACAGTGCAAGAACAGACTGCCAGTATTGTTCCTGAAACTGAAGCAACGCCATAGGAAAGAAATTTATTCGCCTTTGCCCCGAAATATTTCATGACCGATGCTTGGCTAACAAAAACCGATATTGCGCCTGCTATAAAAAATGCCGGAACCAGGCACAAAAGCACATGCTCCCGGGCGTACCACTTAACCAGAGCCAAAGCTTCAAAGATAGCGTTGTTAAAACGCATACTTTCTATCGGCAGATAAAAACATGCCAGAAATGCCGCTAAGATATAAAGAAATTTTTTCCATTCTTTCATTTTTTTCTCCTTCTCTCTATTTTACAACAACCGCCTTCAATCCTAATTGCCTTGATGTTCACTAAGCCATCCGCTATCTTGCTGTGAGCCGAAGATATAATCCTGGAAAAAGTCGGGCGGGAGATCTTCATCTTCTTCGCCGCGTCTATCTGCTTTAATCCAGCGAGGCACGCGAGGCGCACCGCTTCAAATTCATCGAGCGAAAGATACACGCTCTTTAGTTTACTCAGCGGCCTGCATAAAGGCTTAAAGCATCTTTCCTGCGGAGCGCATTTTATCCACCTGGTCTTCTTCGGCCTCAAACACCCCTCCCGATAGTTATGAACATACGTTCATAACTAATTTACCACAAGCGATTTTATGTGTCAAGAAATTTCCCGGCTCCGGCAGGATTAGTTGGAAGTTCTTTCTCTTTCCCAGTACTTTTCCGCTTCATCTTCCATCTTTTCCAGTCTGGTGTAATAATCAGGGAACTCGTTAAGGTGGGCAAGCGCTATCTTTCCTGTGGTAAGGCTGTCATTATCCGTAACATTTGTTTTAGGGTCCCGAAGCCCGTGCTCCAGCTCAACATCCATGCCCCGCCTGAACTGTTCAACGTCAAACTTATCCCATTTTATGCCGAGCTGATCCCCTACTTTTTTAGCCTCACCTCGCGTAAAATATCTCTTACTGCTCATTCTTCACCTCTCCGCCGCGCATAATAAAATAATTACAGCATTTTTACATTTTTTAAACATCGTATTCTGCCTTCCTTCCCCTAGACTGGCCCGCCGCTGATTAACTGACTTTCTTTCTGCCACGCATACAAACACGGCACGATAAACCAGGTGATAAACTCTATGGTCATGCCGCCTATTGACGGGATAGCCATTGGCTGCATTATTTCAGAACCTGTCCCTTTGAGAAACATGACAGGCAGTAATGCCGCAATCGTTGTAATCGTGGTTAAAAACGCAGGCCTGATCCTTCCAAGGCCGGCGTATACTGTTGCCTCAATGATATCATCTCTGGTCTTAATAGTTCCTTTTCTTTTTTTGAATACATCGTCAAGATACGTAGTGATCAGCACGCCATCATCCACAGCCACACCAAAGAGCGCAATAAAACCCACCCACACCGCGATAGAAAAATTGAATCCTTTCAGCATATGGTATGCGGCAAGCAGCCATATCCCGCCTGCCAGGGTAACTGGTATAGCTGTAAATATAAACATGCTTTTGGACATGGAGCGAAAATTTATATAGATTAAAAGAAAATTTATCAAAAGGCTTATAGGAAGGAGGATAAATATTTTTTTTGTAGCTCGGGTCTGGTTTTCAAATTGCCCGGACCACTGGATAAAATATCCTGGCGGCAATTGCAGTTTACGGCCGACAACCTTCGACGCCTCTTCCACAAAACCAACCATATCCCGGCCCCTGACATTCATTAAAACATATGCCCGTAAAAGTCCATTTTCAGAATTAATCATGTTCGGGCCTGTAACAAAATAGATATCCGCAACTTCAGAGATAGGGATTTGCGCGCCGGAAGAAGTAGGCACAAAAACCCTCTTAAGCGCATCAGGATTGTCGCGCAACTCCCTCATATACCTGACACGGACAGGGTATCTTTCCCTGCCTTCAACTGTTGTAGTAATATTCTCTCCGCCTATGCCCATCTCAATAACATCCTGCACATCTCTTACTGTTAATCCATAACGCGCTATCTGGTCGCGCTTTATCTTGAATTCTATGTATGGCTTGCCCACAATTTTTTCAGAATATAGATCGCTAGCGCCTGGCACAGTCCTGACAATATCCTCTATCTGCTGCGCTATGTCTTCTATCGTTTTTAAATCAGGGCCGAACACTTTCACTCCCACTGAAGTCCGTATTCCGGTCGCAAGCATGTCAATGCGATTGATGATAGGCTGTGTCCATATATTCGATACGCCTGGGATCTGCAGGGCCTGGTTCATTTCCTGGATAAGCTTATCCTTTGTCATTCCCTTGCGCCACGCCTGTTTGGGTTTTAAAGTAACTATTGTTTCAAACATTTCGATTGGCGCAGGGTCAGTCGCTGTCTCAGCCCTGCCAACCTTTCCTACAACCATATCGACCTCTGGAAAAGACCTGATAATCTTGTCCTGGATCTGGACAACCCTATACGCTTCTGTCAATGAGACCGCCGGCCGCATAACAGGCATAAAGAGGATTGACCCTTCATCAAAAGACGGCATGAATTCACGGCCTATGCGCGGCATACCAAAAAACCACGCGCTTACAAACACGATTATAAGAACCGCTCCGATAAAAGACCGCGTCTTTTTTGGAATAATCAAAGCAAGGGACACTATCGCTATGCTTAAAAAAATTAAAAAAGGAATAACGCCTTTTGGGATAACAAAAGGAAGTGAGCCGATAAATACCACCCATGGTATAAGCAAAAATCTGACGCGGTGAGCCAATACCCAGCGCAGGATCTTTTCATAGCTTGATTGTAACTTTCTTACTAACACGTTTTCCTCTGGCAGCCGCAGTTTTCCTTTCAAGAGATAAAGGCACAATACAGGCGTCAACGTCAAAGCAATGACCACAGACGCCAAAAGCACCAATGTCTTTGTCCAGGCCAGAGGATGAAAAAGCTTCCCTTCCTGGGCCTCAAGCGCAAAAACAGGAATAAAGGACACAACAGTTGTTAGTACAGCTGTAATCACCGCAGAGCCTATCTCGGACCCAGCCTCAAATATCACATCAAGCCTTGTCTTTATGCCGGCAAGTATATTGTCTTTTTCTATGATCAAATGCCTGTAAGCGTTCTCTGTCATAATAATGCCCATATCCACAAGGGCTCCGATAGCAATGGCAATACCGGAAAGAGACATAATATTGGAATCGATACCCAGGTAATACATCGCAATAAAGGCCATCAGGACAGAGAGAGGAAGCGCAATGCATATGATAATACCTGCAAAGATATGGGCGAGAAAAGGCACCACGACTGCCATCGTAATAATAATTTCTAAAATCAACGCCTCTTTTAATGTGCCGAGCGTCCTGTGTATGAGCTCTGTGCGGTCATAAAAAGGCACTATCTTTACGCCCGGAGGAAGGCCTTTTTCTATCTCCTTTATCTTTTCTTTTACTCTATGGATAGTCTGCATGGCATTCTCGCCATAGCGCATAACTACCACTCCGCCTACTGCCTCACTGCCTTCTTTATCCAAAACACCTCTTCGGAATTCCGAGCCCAACTGCACAGTAGCGATATTCTTTACATAAACAGGCACGCCGTTAGTCTCTCCTACGGCTATCTTCTCTATATCATCAATGCTTTTTATAAACCCCAGCCCCCTCACAATAAATTCCATGCCGCTATTCTCAATAACCTTGGCGCCCACATCAATATTGGAATCCTTCACTGACCGCAGCACATCCTTTAAGGTTATGGAATAGGCCAGCATCTTGTTAGGATCTACGTCAATCTGATATTGTTTCACAAACCCGCCGATAGAGGCAACTTCGGAAACGCCCTTTACAGAATTAAGCTGATATCTGATAAACCAATCCTGAAGGCTCCTTAATTCATCAAGCGAATATCCCCTTCCTTCAACAGTATACCAGTAGACCTGGCCTAAGCCAGTGGCATCAGGGCCCAGGATAGGCATAACTCCGGGCGGTAATTTTGTGGCGGCAATATTCAGCCGTTCCAGGACGCGCGAACGCGCAAAGTAATAATCTATATTATCTTCAAAAATGAGATAGACTTCGGAAAACCCAAATGCGGATGAAGCGCGGATCGTCTTTACCCCAGGCGTTCCTTCAAGCGTCACTGACAAAGGATAGGTAACCTGGTCTTCTACGTCGCGGGCAGACCTCCCGGGCCAGTCAGTATACACAACAACCTGTTTTTCTCCTATATCCGGGATTGCGTCAATCGGAATATTCGATATTGCCCATGCGCCCCATAATATAAGCGCGCCGTAAATTACAAGGACAACGAACGGCGTCCTCAGACAATAAGAAATAAGTTTATTAATCATGGTAGACTATTTAATGTTTATGCTGCGTTTTTAATGGCTCGTCTTTGGCACTGCTTGTTTCTTTTTCTTGTACCTCGCTAGCTCCTCCCCAGAGAACAGACAACCCGCCTGTCAACTGGCTCTGCGAATCAATAAGAAAACCGCCTTTTGTGACAACAACATCGCCTTCTTCCAGCCCTGCTAATACAGGGTATACCCTTGTGTTTATGCCGTCAATTTCAGCTTCTGCTAAAGGCCCTATTTTTACCTCTTTGCCTATATATTCCTGAGCGTCTGCCTTTACATATACTATCGCCCGCACGCCAGTAGCCAGCACCGCATCCTGAGGAACTGATAGAACGCGATCCTCTCCTTTTAAGCCTTGATAATTGCTTTTAATAACAACATCAACATACATCCCGGGCTTTAATTTTAAATCAGGGCTATCTACCTGTATCCTTATCTTGACAGAACGCGTAGCAGGATCAAGCACTGGGTTTATTGAAACGACCTTGCCTTTAAATTCTTCGCCTGGATACGCCACTGCGCTAACATCCGTATCCTGGCCTACTTTTATCCATCCTAATTCATTTTCATATATATCAGCGTAAACCCACATCTTGCTCTCTGGAAGAATTAGGCTCCTGTCTAAGGAAGGATTTTCTTCTAATTCCAGGATCTCGTTGTCGCTGAGGCCTAAAAGTTTTAATTTGGTCTTGGAGCGCTCCACGATATCCTCTGCGCGGCTCAGCACATCCTTATCAGGGCTAGCGGAAACCTTTTTCAATGTATCAATAGCTGTCATAAACTCTTCCTGGGCAACTGTCAATGCAGGATCATACGCAATCTTTCCTACTGTGCGTATCTTTTTAAAAACATACTGCCTGACTACTGAAACTGTCTTTATGCCGGACAGTTCTTCCTGCTGGCTCTTCAATCTAACCCTTGAGATTATAGATTGATCTTTTTCAGGGGGCGCTGGTATAACATCTTCCTCGTAAACAGGAATATAGTCCATACCCATACTGTCTTTCATAGGCGTAGATGAAGTAACGGAAGGGTCCATTGGGTTTCTGTAATAACGTATCTTATTTTCTTTGTGAGATGTTTTTATCAGGGCAAGCTGAATGGGTGCATCCTTTTTTGTTATCTTCTGTAAAGGTTTTTTACACACAGGGCAATGGGTGAAACCTTTTTCTGAGGTAAGATAGGAATGGCCTCCGCAAATGCATTTAGCGTCAGATTTACCCTGGTCGCAATGCGGGCAATGGCCTTCTTCCATTACACCGCACCCATAGAGAACATCCTCTTGGACAGGGATAAGTTTCATATTACATACCGGGCAATTGCCTGGTTTATTTTGTTTTACTTGCGGATGCATGCCGCAGGTCCAATATAGAATATCACTTTTCTCTGCTTTCTCTGTATTTTTTACAGGCTTCCCGTATATCATTAAACCGCTGACAACCACAACAGAAAGCAATAGGACGATAATGATTAATATCTTAGTTCTCATGATTCTTATTCCCGCCTTTCTCGAGACGCATCCCGACTGCCCTCTCTAATTCAGCCACCATTACTTCCAAATCAATAAGGGTTTTATAATAGTCTAACTTGAATTCCAGGAACATGCGCTGGCTATCCAAAAGATTTAAAAAATCGATCTGATTCGCTTCATAGCCAATTGAGGAAGATTTCAAGACCTGTTCTGCTTGAGGCAGATAGGTAGTTTCAAACAGGACTGTTAATTTTTTAAGCGCTTCAAAACCTGCAAAAGCCTCCTTTACTTCTAAAAATACCATATTCTCTCTATTTTTAAACTCTGCCTCCATCGCCTTTAATTCCCGCTGCATTTCTTTTACATTGAAATTCTGTTTCTGCCAGAACCATATAGGGAGCGTTATTCCAACCATACCTGCCCAATCAGTCAATTTATTATCCCTTTCCATCCTCTCATATTTAATCATAAAATCCGGAAGAAAGCCCTCTTTAGCAAGCGTATAGGTCTTCTTAGCCCTCTCTACTGCAAATCCAAAGGCCTTAAGCTCAGACCTATTCTCCTTTGCCATCCTGTTAAGCTCAGAGAGGTCAAAATTATACGCATTATCCTCTATTAATTCAGGCCTGCCCAATTCTACGCTTGGGTCCTGATTTAAAAGCACATTGATCTTTGCCTGCATAACCTGCCTTTTTTCCTCAAGCATGATTAATTCATTATCCATTTTGGAAATTTCTAACTGCGCCTTTAATGCATCCTGCTGGTTCGCCTTACCTAGCGAATACTGAATAGCTGCTGTCTTTGCCAGTTGTTTAAGAAGAGTTTTATTTTCATCTGTTATATCTATAGACTTATAAATAAAGGCAAGCTGGGCATAGAGTGTTTTAGCCTGCGCAATTATATCTTTTTCTTTTTCTCTGTATTCCTCGTAAGCGATCTGAGCTTCCTTCGCTACGATCTGGGCCCTTAAGATTAATTTTGTAGGGAAAGGGATTTCCTGAGAAATGCCGAATGTGCGCATAGGGGCGGTCTTACCTTGCATCACCGCGTCCATGCCGGCATTTATTTTATCGTATTTATATTCAAACTGCGGGTCTTCTAAACTTGAGGCCTGGGGGATTCTTGCTTTTGAAACTTCATATTTATATTTAGCGACTTCTATCTGCGGATTTTGCTTGAGGGCTTTTTCAATCAATAAGCTGAGATTTATATTTTCTTTTTCCTGACTAAAGACCCTGCCTGAAAAAATCAGAGCAATTGACAAGATAAAAAAAGCTACAAACTTCGTCAGCTTATTTTTCATATAATTATATATTATCATAAGATATGTGCCTCAGCAATACTTTTAACCGTATTAGGGTTGATTCCCGTTCGCCGAACGGAGTAATTACTCCGTTCGGCGAACGGGATACCGGCTTCGGAAATCAATATTCTATTGCGCAGTTTTAGCTGCCTCTAATTCCTGATTTACTTTATCAATATATTTCTGCGGTTCTTTTTTGAATTCTTCAATACAACCCGCGCAGCAGAAATTATAAATCTTGCTTTCATATTCATAAGTTGCCTTTACAGCCTCATCAATAGATTCACCTGTAACAGGGCAGATCTTATTGCCTGCTTCTACGGCTTCTGATTTAACGGCTGATTCCTCAGCAAGACTTAAACCGGAAACAGCTAAAACCAATACGCTTAATGTTAAAAAAGTTAAATAGACAGTTTTCATAGCCTCCTCCTGAATTTTTAAATTAATTCTATTCCTCACGCAAAAAACTTTTCCCCCTGCGCCCAATTTTCCTTTATTATAACACTGCTAATGCCCTTGCAAAATCATTTTTTAAATCTATTTTATTTTCTATGCCTGCGGAAACTCTGATAAAATTATCTGTTATGCCGCGCTTTAGCCTTTCCTCTCGAGGCATAGAAACATGCGTCATTCCCGCAGGATAAGAAATAAGAGATTCGACTCCGCCTAAACTTTCAGCTAATAAGAACAGCTTTAGATTTGCAAAAAATTTCTCCACAGCGCTACGCCCTCCTTTTAATTCAAAGCTGAGCATTCCGCTGAATCCCTGCATCTGTTTCTTTGCTATCGCATAATCTTTATGCGACGTAAGCCCCGGATAATGAACCTTATCCACTTCGGGATGGCCGCTAAGATATTTCGCCAGATACAGGGCGTTTTCTTCATGCGCCTTCATTCTTACAGCCAGCGTTTTCAGCCCTCTTAAAACCAGCCACGAGTCCCATGGCCCTGGAACAGCTCCGGCTGAATTCTGATAAAACTTTAAATCGTTATAAATATCCTCATTATTTACCACAATAGCTCCGCCTACAATATCGCTATGGCCTGCAATATACTTTGTAGTGCTATGCACGACAATATCCGCTCCGAATAAAAGCGGCTTTTGAAAATATGGGCTGGCAAAGGTGTTATCAACTGCCAGAAGAATATTATTTTTACGCGCTATCTTAGAAACCTTCTCAATATCAACAATTTTTAAAAGCGGGTTCGTAGGCGTTTCTATCCAGATTAATTTAGTTTTTTTGCTCACCGCCTTTTCAAAAGAGCTTATATCATTCACATCCGCGTAAGTAACGGTAACACCCCATTTCTTAAACACCTTTTCCAGTAAACGATATGTTCCGCCGTACATATCATCTCCTGCGACTATGTGATCGCCTGTCTTAAGCAGATTAAAAACCGCTGTAGTGGCAGCAACGCCTGACGCAAACGCAAGGCCGTATTTACCTTGTTCCAGCGAAGCGAGCACAGTCTCCAATGCCTGCCGTGTAGGGTTTCCGGTCCGGGAATATTCATACCCTTTATGCCTGCCTATAGCTTCCTGTTCGAATGTAGATGTCTGATACACCGGCGTAATAACCGCTCCGGTTAACCTATCCGGCGACTGTCCTTCATGAATAGCCCTAGTTTCAAATCTCATTAGAATCCTCCTTTTTCTGTGTTATCCAATAAGCAACCAAATCCGCTCTTGTAATTAGTCCTATAGGCAGACCTTCCTGTTTTACAACTATACCTGTCGCTCCTGAAAGAAGCACCCTGTACGCCTCGGAAATATCAGTGGCCTTATCAAGAACTGGTAAAGGTTTCCCCATAACCGTACCTATATCCTGCCTCTCGAAATCAATGCCATCATGCAGAAGCTGCATAAGAGAAGCTTCGTTCAAACTTCCGACAACCTCTTTATTGTCAATCACCGGCAGTTGAGAAATATTAAATTCCTGAATCAGGGAAATAGCTCTGCTCAACTTGTCTCCGGAAGATACAGAAATTAATGGCGGGAGGTTATTTTTGCGCCGTGTTATCTCGCCAATATTTACCGGGCGAGATTTCCTCTCTTCCCAGAACCCGTTTTCCTGCATCCACTGATCGGAAAATACTTTATTGATATAATTTCTGCCTGTGTCAGGCAAAAGTACTATAATGTATTTCGGCTCTTCAAGACGTTCAGCATATTTCAAAGCAGCGGCTAATGCAGTTCCGGCTGAACCCCCTACCAATAAACCCTCTTCCCTGGCAAGCCGACGGCTAGTATTAAAAGACTCTTTATCGCTTACCCTTACCATTTCATCAACAATCTGCCGGTTAAATGTCTTTGGGATAAAATCTTCGCCTATGCCTTCAACCTTATAAGATCGTGGGGTATCTCCGGAAAGTATTGAGCCTTGCGGGTCTGCGCCCACTACAATAATATTGGGATTTTTTTCTTTAAGGTACTTTGATGTCCCGGATATAGTGCCGCCTGTGCCCATGCTGGCGACAAAAACCTCCACCTTGCCCTTGGAATCTTTCCATATTTCAGGTCCGGTTGTCAGATAATGCGCCAGGGGATTATTTGGATTTTCAAACTGGTTTGGCCTGTAGGCATTCGGGATTTCTTTGGCCAGCCTATCTGCTACCCCGTTGTAACTTTCAGGAGAATCAGGCGGAACAGATGTAGGGGTAATAACCACTTCAGCTCCGTATGCCTTAAGCAGGTTGACCTTATCCTGGCTCATTTTATCCGGCATAACAAATATGCAGCGATATCCTTTGATAACAGCAACCAGTGCCAGTCCCACGCCAGTATTTCCAGCTGTTGCCTCGATTATTGTGCCGCCCGGCTTTAAAATACCTTCTCGCTCCGCAGCTTCGATCATCTTAAGACCGATTCTATCCTTTACGCTACCGCCGGGATTAAGAAATTCCGCCTTAACATATATTTTTGACTTTATATCTTTGGTTATTCTGTTGAGTTTAATAAGCGGAGTTTTACCAATTAATTCAAGTATATTATTAAATTCTCTTCTCATATATTTTCACCTCGCTTCTCTTAAATCCCAAAAATTTTTGTTATTTTATTCAATCCCCTTTAGCCGTAATGCGTCATGAAGCAAAGAATTACCATCGCACCGATAACAATGGTTTTCTGCGCCGCTTGGGATTTTTGCCTCATATACTATATCAGATGCCGCAAGTATCGTTTCAACAAACCATTTACTCGTGGGGGCTCTGTGCCCTTCGAGCTTTGAACCCGGATTTGGCGACCAAACAAAGGGGACTACATTTGCCCCTAAAGCAGTGATTTCCTTTACTCCTTCAAGAAACGTATTTTTAGGTTCCAGGCCCATCACAAAAACCCCATACACATTCCCTGCTCCAAAAATTTTAACTGCGGAGCGGATAGAACTAATAAACATCTCGTGGCTAACGCTCTTGGACTTTCCCGGACAAATCGCCTCATATAATTTTTTATCCCATATCTCCATGCTGAATCCGATTGCCTTTATCCCTGTATCAAAATATCTTTTTATCTCATCGCTGTTTTTTGCCGGAGAAGGAAGGACCGTGCCAGGCACGCGGTCAAGGCCTGTATGCCTGCGGATAGATTTCAGAATTTCCCCTACAAGCTCGATTTCTTTCTCATGACTAAAACAACCTCCTGTAAGCAGGACATGTTTGATTTTTCCTTCACTAAACGCCGCTTTAGCGACCTCTCCAATATCCTCAGCGTCCTTTTTGTTTAACACAGAGTTATAGGTTTTCGAAGTAGAGACAAGGTTACAAAAAAGGCACTCTTCTTTTTTGGAAAAATGGCTGCAATAATTTTGATAGCAGAAAAATAAGCAATCCTCTCCGCCTATCTGGCCAATTTTCACCATCGTATTATGGTTTGAAGTCTGTAGGCTGTAATACGCTGGCCTTTTAATCCACTGAACTTCGCAGATATTTTCCTTACCGTTTGTCAAAATCAAATCGTCTTTATCTACTGTAACCTGATACGGTGAACGGCTCTTTTTTCTGAACTGAACCACTGTCCCGTCGGGAAGAAGAAAGTCGTCTGGTAAGGATATCCCGACGTGGTCCTCAAAATCCCAGCCAAAAAGACCGTGGTTCTGCTCTTTATATTCGCTTCCCACTCCTTTCAAAGCATCCGGAGTTGCCCAAACCCCTTCAGTAAGCAATTCTGCTTTTAGTCCCAAATATTTATGTTCGCTCATCTGCCGATCTCCTAATCATTAGCCATGTTTCTGCCCATTGGAAATAAGAAATAGCCCTACCAGGGCAAACCAATTGGGAAATATCTTTATCCTCTCATTTTTTCCTATAAAAACTGATTCTTCTATGTTAATGTTTCTCTTGCGACAATACTCGATAAAATCGGATATGCTTAAGAAATGCAGATTCGGCGTATCGCACCACTCATAAGGTAAAGACGGCGTAATGGGTGTCTTTCCCTTAAAGAATATTTGTAGACGCGCTCGGTAATAAGCGAAATTAGGGAAAGCGACAATTACTTTCTTTCCCACCCTTAAGGCTTCCCTCAAAACTACATCGGGTTTTTTAACTTGCTGAAAACTCTGGTTTAATATAACGTAATCGAAAGATTTGTCCCGGTACTCAGCCAAACCGCTATCAATATCTCCGTGGAAAACGTTTAACCCCTTGGCTACACATTTGTATATCGCCTGCTCGTCTATTTCTATACCCTGGCCGCGCACGTTCTTCTCTTTAATTAAGATATAAAGGAGTTCGCCCGTACCACAGCCAAGGTCTAAAACAGATGCGCGAGATTCAATCAATCCTAATATTACCCTATGCTCTGCTCTGATATCTTCATATTTCATATTCACCTGTCACCTCGTATTCATAAAATACTTTTTTCAAAAAATGCGTAATCAAATGCGTTTCTTTTTCGACTTCCAAAAGAAATGCATCATGCCCATAGGTAGAATCAATTTCGCAATACGTCGCCTCTATCCCGGAAAATTTGCATGCCTTGACTATTTCCTTTAACTGATACGCCGGATACAGCCAATCTGATTTAAAGGCAATAACTAGCACTTTCGCCTTTATTCCCTCTAACACTTCCTGAAGGGGCCTGCCTCCTGATGCATCGAAATTATCAATGGCCTTGGTAATATAAAGGTAAGAGTTAGCGTCAAACCTTTTGACAAAATTGTCGCCGCGATAGCGCAAATACCCCTCTACCTCAAAATCAGCAGTGAATTTGACGTTTTGGGCATTATTCTTTTTTTGTCTTCCGAACTTTTCAGTCATGGAAACATCGCTCATGAATGTTATATGGCCAATCATCCGGGCAACTGCCAATCCTTTGACTGGCAGAAAG
>Ga0315293_10001093_pt1 | contig 26242 bp, 37 predicted proteins | sample YL17G13_20_MG_FD_203071 | JGI IMG/M metagenome (GOLD analysis project Ga0315293, IMG submission 203071) | Sediment microbial communities from Yellowstone Lake, YNP, Wyoming, USA - YL17G13_20 | ecosystem: Environmental > Aquatic > Freshwater > Lake > Sediment | place: USA: Wyoming | collected...
AAGGCCTTGACGCATTTCCGCCTTGAAGGCGATAATGAACTCCGCCCCCAGCGCACAGACCCCCCACACCAACAGAGCCGCCTCTGCCCAGGGGAGTTAACCACTCCAGGGGCCCGCCAGGGGAGTTATCCTTTTAGGGTTTTGGGGGTTTTTATTATTCCAATTCCGTATCATCGTCATCATCAGCCAAATCCACATTATCCTGATCAATCTGATCCAGGACTTTTCTAATAACCCAAGAATGTCTATCTTTCTCCAAATTCGTAAAAATGGCAACAAATACATCAGGGCTCAATACCTCCAAACGCATAATATTGCCTTTTGAGATAAATCGATAACTGCACCCAACAGGCATTCCCTGAATAACCATATCAGTCAAATACTTCAAATCTTCACTTCCATAGGTTCGGACAACCATCCCATCAGCGACCAAAGTAGCAAAAATCATTTTTTAGAGGCAACAATGTATGAGGGCTCATCCTAAATGGCAAAGAAACTCACCGCTAGTAAAAAGAAGCAGTTCATCAAGGAAGAAAAGAAAGCCGCAAAAGTCTACAAGAAATACTCGAAACCGTTCAAAGCCATTTCAAAGGACGAAACTTCACACGCGAAAATAATTTCTAAACTTAAACCTAAAAAATGAGAAAAATCGAAGTAATAAAAATCCTTATGTTTATGATTAAAATGGATCTTACATGGGTCAGGGTTCAAAACACCAACCTCTTAACCCAAGCTGTCGCCCTGCACACCGAAATCAAAGATATGTTTCGAATCCTAGGAGTTCCAGAAATCGATTTAGAAGGGTACGCTGAAGACTATGTCAACCGAATCTACTTGCAACGAATAAACAAAATCATCATTTATTTCCCCATTTTCTTTCTAATCTCTTTGATACTCTCCAAAACAGGCACCACCTTATTTTCTGGGGTTACACATCGGGGTACATCGTTCATTCCTAAAGATTGCATGTTTCTTTGGGATGAACCTGTAATCCTTGCCTCCAAAATCAACCATGACCGAACAGTCATAACAGATTTGAAAAACCCCAACCATCTTCTTATCAACGAGAACCAGTACATGATCTGCATCTCTCTCACAACTTTCACATTTCCCTTTAACTTCCAAATCCTTTTCTACAAATTCATAATTCATTTTTATTCGGAAACTAACAGCAACCAAGCACCAATTATAATCAATACAAAAAACCCGAGTAAACAAATCACAAAAATATTTAAAAAATCCATCATTCTCTTTTACGTTTATTTGTAGAAACTAAACCACCAGTTGCCAATCCAACACTGTCGCCAATAAACTTTTCAGTGTTCCCTTGACCCAACTCATACCCAAGTTTCCCGCCAACTACTGCTCCGGCAGGACCCCCAATAATAAAACCCAATGCGGCTCCGCTAGAAGCAGTAGCATATGGGGCTATAGTTGACATAAACCCTTTACGAGGGTACTTGTACATTTTATTACCGATGTTCATTTTATTATAAACCACGCACATTATTAGCAAAATTCCCGCTCATTTTGTTCAATTCACGACGTACATCAGTTGCTTTAAGATTTTCGTTTTCCAGATAGTTTGCCATGTTCATTGTATTATCTACTACACCTTGAATATACTGTTCCTGATTAGGAAACACATAATCAGGACCCCTAGCAAGCTGGCTCTGAATATACTCCTCCGCGTCTTTACGAGCTGACGCCCTTTTTCTGGCTTCATCATAATGCGCAAAATCAGAGATCCTGTATAGTATCTCATTAGGCAGACGATTAATAAAACCTCTAGACCCTCTTTTATTACCGATGTTCATTTGTTTGGGGTACACACATTAACCCTCTAGTATCCTGAGTGTTCAAAACAGGCAAAATAGTAAAGCTGGCAATATGCATGTACTTTCTCAAGTAAAAGCTCTTCAAGGCCTTTATAGTCACAATCACATCTTCAGTATCCCCAGGGGTAATAAACATTTCTTCAATCTCTAAATTCCCGGCATGACGTTCATTTGAAAACATATACAACACAAAACCCTCAGGGACATAGAACCCCATCCCCAAACGAAACCTGCACATCATCCCTGGCTCCATCCAAACTTTAATATCATAAGGAGTATAGACCCTCCACCGTTCATAGTACAAGTCAGGTGGCATAGATGTAGGGTCAACAAGTTTGATCCTAAACACCAAGTTTCTAATACTAATATCTCCGTCCTTGTTTACATAAGCCCGTTTGACATCCCCGATTTTAATTTCCATTTGGGAAACCTTCTTTCCCCAAAAACAAAAAATGTCTGCTCCTTCTGAATTTCAAATCTCTTCCCTCGTCAATGATATCGACACTGCTTCTCTCGAATCCTCAACCAAAACCGTATACTCAAACATCAAGGACGGTAAGAAACCACTCCGAGTCGTTCTTAAAGGAGAATTGGCAACTGATGGAATCAATAGCAAAGTCTTTTCAAACGGCACTTCTTATACATTTGGGCTCAAACTCTCTGATAATGACGACACTGAAGCAATCAACTCAATCGTTTCTGATTTGATTGCCAAGACTGGGTTTGAAACCACACCTCTTGTTCAAGACGACGACCGTATGTTTGTCAAGCTTCAGTTGGACAAGACCAAGAAGAAATTCGCTGCAAAATCCAACATCAAGTTGGATATCAAGAAACTCGATGACCTTGATTTGTACCGTGGTCAAAACGTTGAAGTATTTGCTGAAATTGGAGCATGGTATAACAAGACTGACGGCAAGGCAGGAATTCTCCTCAAAGTCACTAAAGTTGATTTTGAGCAGGATGAGCCGGCCAAGAAGAAGAAGAAGGATTAATCTAATAAAAAATGAATAAATTTATTCGTACTTGTCCTCCTGAACACAAAAAATATTTAAGAATAGAAATAGAATTTAAAGATGGGCTTAAATGGTATTACCTGTACTACAAAGATATAAAGATAGATAGTTGTTACGAATCGTTGATTGACGAAAAATTAACCTAATAAAAGAATAAAATCCAGCACGTTTATTAAAAATCTCCAAAACACTATTTAGATCAGTTCGCCATACTTCAGGTTCAGTTTCCAAGCCAGGGTACCGGCAAGCTTCAGTAGCCTCTTTCATCAACACCTCCAAATCCAACACCCCTTCCATTTCAAAATATTCCCAAGCTTTGTGCAAGAACTGAATATCTCTTTTAGACACACCCCAAGACGCACAAACAAACAAATTAGTAAAGAACCGTTTATGCCCATTTCTTCCAAACCCCCTTACAACTGTAGTATAAGGGCGATCAACAAACGGCTTAGTAACCTGGTAAAACATGCAGTCATTAACCAAGATATTCTCCAAAGCATACTCTTTGCTTCCTTGATCAATATCAAAAACAGGCAGTTCCAAAATCTGGGTAAGCGGAGGGGGAGCCTGGTCGTAAATCTTTACATTTCCATCGAGCAACCTTTCCAACCATTCCAATAACCTATCGGCCCCATCCCCAAGTAAATCAGCAGACGGAGTTACTTGCAAATCAGGATCTTCATCACCGCACACCCACAACCAATCGTCAGTTCCATTCCCGTCAATGTAATAAAAGAAACTCCCAGCCTTATTATCCTCTCTCCACTGCCTGTTCTCCCGATTAATGAAATCCATGAAAATAGGATATCCGAGCCCAGTAAGCAGATTATGCAACTCTTTTTTCTTATCGGTCAAGGGTCCAAACATTCTAATTTGCAATGACATTTTTTATTTTATTTTAGGATAAAGGCACCGCAGACAACAATACTTCCTATCCCTGCACTCATAACACTTTCCTTCTGGCAGACTGCTAGTATGGTGGCACGCCATGACTGTCTGGGCATTACATTTCACGCAAAACAGCAAATACATTTTTATTCAGGGGAGATGAACAAGTACTGACTAAAATTCTTCATCATCCTCAACCTCTTCTCTCTTTGATAATTAATAAACAAGAACCCGTAATCTTCAGCAATTGCATGCTCATAAGCTTCTAGCCACTGATCCTGTTTCAAGCCCATTTGCCACTCTTCGTAAATCTACATATCAAGTAAAATCAATTACCACTTCTAATTCCTTGTTTGACCCAATCTCAAAAAGGATCAAACATGTAAAATTTGTTCTAATCGTTTTCGGGATCTATCTAGTTAACCATTAAAAATAAACATACCTCCTTGTACCCTTGAGAAACACAAAGGAAGCTAGTCGAATAATGCCTAACTTTAAAAAACGATATTACCTGTGCCTAGTAGAGAACCCTTTGAAGAAACTCCCCTTTGTACCAGAAAACAAAGCACTGCCGACGAGGTCGTCCAGGATAATCAAAATTCTGTTTGCCATGTACTTTGGCTGATTGTGAGCTTTCAGCAGATTAATCAGATTCTTTTGCTCGATAAGCAGCTGCTCGAATCCATCATCTGTATAAGAATCGAAAAAACAGTCTTCCCCAATCTTCCCGTCAAACGGCTTATTCAACCCAGCCATATTCTCCAACTCCATCGTATTCACTCCACGCTTAACTAGCCCATCCTGCTTCTTTTTCTTTTCTTCTAATTCCTTGATCCACTTCTTCAACGGCTTATTCTCGGACAAATAAACTTGCTGTTTTGCATAATCCCATTTCTCGTCCGATTCTACAGTCGGACTAAACACAAGAATCGTGTGGAAATAGCCTTTATAAAAATCCAATAAATTCACGATAGTAGTAGTCTTCCCGCTCCCCTTTGGTGCTATAAGTGCCATAGAAAACTCATGCCTAGGCAGCATTTCATACGGAGCATCCGGATGCACATACGATGACGGAGTCTTGATCGCTTTAACAACAGGGACTTTTGTTTTCATTAGTTTATTTTCTGGTAAAGATCATCCCATACAATTTTGACATGTGATTGTCAACTTGCTGATTAACCCTGTCCCTAGTATACCCATCGCTCCATTGAGCTTGAGCAGCAACCTTTGCTTCCTCCTTTACAACCTTTGCAGGCTTCTTGTCGGCGGCAATCTTACTCTCCTCCAACTTTGCAGACTCTACAAACTTTTCAAACCAAACAGGCGGAACAGATTCATCACGCTTCAAAACTCGTTTAACCTTTTTAGGCTTTGGCTCTTCAGTCAAAGCTTCTTCAACAGCAGTATCAATTTCTTTACTAGCTTTTCTCTTTTCAGCTCTAGCCTTCTTTTTTTCAGCAATAGCCGCTTCCTTGGCCTCAATCTCTTTTTGTTTCTCCGCAACTTCAGCTTCTAATCTCAATTTCTCCGCCGCAGTCTCTTCCAACTTTTTCTTTCGATTCTCTGCAAACTTTGCACGTGCTGCCAATTGTTTCTCTGTAGGAGGTTTCTTTGCAGGTGGTTCTGGTGTTACTGCAGGAGTTTCTTCTTGCAATACACTTGCTTCCTCTGCTTTACGTTTCTTTCCGCCAACTTTTTTAACAGGTTTAGCAAGGGATTCAATATCAGCTGCATACAAGGCCATTTTATTTTATTTAGGACAACTATTGTTTTTTCTTTCTCCTACTTGGTCTGTCAAATGCTTTACTAGTATCCGGTTTTTTCGGATCAAAAGATACACCGCTACTATTCCCTGAGCTGCTACTTTTTCTAGAAGATAACAAACTACTTCTTCTACTACCGAGACTTCCCCGTCTATCCCAATACCCCTCTGGGCGTGCAGAGCTGCCCATACTCATTTGTGATGATGGCCTACGCGCAATATCAACCCCGCTTAAAGAACTTCCGCTTGAATTCATCATTGAAGGTGTGCCCTGATTCTTTGTTCTTGATAGTACATTTGCTTCAATTGTACTTTTTGAAAGTACAACAATTCCACGTTCTTTCAATTTATCAAGAATTTCTTTTCTTGCAGCAATACGTTCTTCATCAGAAGCTTGTACAAGATATGCAAAAGTATCATCAAATGATATTTCTCCAGTTAATTCTGCAAGACCAGCATAGTATACATCAGAATTTCTGTACCTTCTCGACATTCCTCTATCACTATCCAGATTTAAAATTCGAAGTTCAAGTAAAATGTCATCAAGCTGTTCTAATGCTTCTAGTCTTGGATCATATCTTTCACTTCCGACTATCGCGCTTTTCTCTAAACCATAAAAACTTCCTTCGTCTAAAGCGGAGCCAATAACATCAATCCAATCGTCCCATCTTTGCTCATATACTTCAGATAAACTACTGTAGCTTATATCTGTATCTACATTCAAGCTACTTGAACCTTCAGCAGATTTAAACGAGGCCGTAGTGCTAGGTGTCGCAGAAGACAAACCAGCTAATTCTGATTTGTACTTGTTTAAAGAAGAGCCATAATCTGTGGATGCGCTTTCAACAACACTACCCCCTCCTCCTCCACCCAACCCGCGATCTGCAGGAGCTGCACCCAATGTTCTTCCAGGAAGTTCCAAGGCCTGACCACTGGTAGGATAGACCTGCTCATTACTTCTAAACCCTGCATCTGGGGCTTTCGTTACAACGGGGGACTTCATCCCCAATAATTTTTTCAACAACACTACCACAGGATCTTCTTGAATCCCTGCTCTAGGATCATAAACAGTAGGAGCTCCAGAAACAATCCCCATTGGGTACCCTCTTCCAATCGGAGAACTACTTTCCTGCTGGTACGGCCGAATCAATTCAGTATTATCTGCCTTGTAGCTTCCAAACCCTCTTCCACCAGTACCTGGCCCGACTTGATGGACTAATCCATAACTGATTGGTTGTAAAACAGACATTTAATATATTCCGCACACATTATAACCCATACCCACCAGGTTTTCTATAACTGCTAGGTTGCATTAAACTTTTCCCGACAGAATTTAAACTGCTAGGAGGAGTCTTTTGTTCCATTTCCACGTGATCCATAACCTGCACACTCAATCCAGCCCCACGCGGTACATCACCTTTTTGCATGACATACGGACCAGGAGCAGGAAACATATTTCCTAACTTGTTAGGAAATTCATTACCAGTTCGTTGAGCATTGTAATTGCTTACAAGCTTGTTGACCCAAGAGTACTGAGCAGTCTCGGCCATGATTGGTTCACTAGCTTTATCGGGTTCTCTCAAATCCTGAAACTTCCAACCATTTAATATCTTGAACCCATCGCTGTACCCCCATCGTGAATCCTCCAATTTAGCATTTCTTCCCCGTGAATCAAAACTCTTTTTGTATCCGTCTTGGACATTAGACCCAAGCTTAGGATTCATTGTATTCCATCTTTCCCAACGCTGCTCCATATCGGGAGCAGACTGTTTCAACCGTACACCCGGTAAAACATCTCCAACACTTCCGACAACACCTGGCCTAAAGTCGCCCCATTGATTAACAGGTTTATTATCTGTCCAAATCCCATTCATTTAATAATAGCCCACATACATTAATAAGGTCTCATTCTCTTGACAACCCTATCTTGACCCATCAACCCGCTTTGACTTTCATCCATATTCATCTTTTCCAGCAACAGAGCTAGTTTTAATGAAAAGGACAGTCCATTCAAATCCAAGACTGCTTCACTTGTGCCCAAACTCAAATAAAAATCGATTTTCTGAATACTGTTTGAATCGCCAATATCAAAGTACTTTTGAGGATCAGGGTCAGTGTAATAAATGATTTCACCGCTGTCGCAATTAACAGGAACTTTTGAGATTTGAGGCCCAGTATTACCATTAATAGGACTGAACCCAGTAGGTAAGTAATTATTAGTCAGTTGCCCAAACTGTACGGAATTAATGTACAGGTAATTAGGACCAGACAACAAAGCTGCATTAGGAGCGCTAATACTACCAGCCCCAGTAAACCCAAGCACCCCGGCATTAAACCCAATCCATAATCGTGGGCTTGCAAGTTCATTAGCCGCAAACCTGAAATATAAACTAGCAGTGCTTGAAAACATGAGCTTTAAAGTTGAAGCACTATAAGCCACTGTAATAGTTCCAGGAATAGCAGCTTCAATTACAGATTTCAAAACTGGTGGGATTGTATCTTTTGTATAGTTACCGACAGGAATTGCCACACTAATCCACGGGCCACTAGCAGTAGTCGCGACTTCAAACGTATTATTGTCAAGAGTAAACACATAGTACGAAAAAGGGATTTCTGCAGAAAGTATTCTAACTTGTTAGTATATGCGTAGTACTTCATCCCTTTAACCCTAGACAGAGGATTCTTTCCGCCCACGAAAAAACTTGGCCAATTAAGAGCAGAAACTCCACCACTACCACTTCCTGAATTATCCAATGAATCTATCGCAAACTCAAAGTAGTCGTATGTATTATTTAAACCCCAGTTGTTCATTTATTGTTTACAACATACATTATTGAATCAACTTTACAACATTGTTTTCTTCCAAAACAATCATCGCATCGTAATAAACATAACATTCCAAAGCAGAAGGTACAGAGGCTAACCCAGATCTTTGAGTATCAGCCCAATTGCATAGAAAAGAAATATCAGACTGTTCTTCTGCATTCAAACCAGAAATTTCAATCCCATTGCTTGTTTCTAAACTAATTGCTGCAGCAAAACACTGAGAGCCCAAATCTCCTCCAGTAAAACTAGGTACGACGGTTGGAATACCCGTATCTGCTAATACGGTAAGCACGGATGTTGAGTAGTCATGATTTTGCAAAATTCTTGATCCACCCAAATTATTTGCAGGGTACGCCCATCTAGTAACATTGCATCCAGTAGACAATCGATAATCACCCAAAATATTCAATGCTTTTGCAAGCTCGGTGTATGCTTCAGCACCTCCGTTTGAAACAAAAGAGCCGGTAGTGGTAGAACATTGGACAGGAGCTGCAGGAAAATATCTACCTCCAACACGGTACTGGTAATTTTGCATAGTTCCTCCTAAAACAGAGGTTGAAGTATCGAACAATGTAGCACCGTTATCAACTGTCACATCTGGTTGAGAAATACGTTGTACAGTAAAAATGCTTTTAACTGATCTGCTTCTTTCTTGAATGAGTAAATTAACACTTTGGGCTCCAGCAGATGAAAACAAAAATGTATGCCATGAAGCAAATTTAAGCGGAACACCACCGTTTTGCAATCCTTGTAAGAATGCAGTATCGTAAGATGCATCAAACTCTAGAATTTCTGGAATCAAATTAACATTATGAACTGCATAGTTGAGAACGTTTGGTAAAGATGACGCTAACGCGGGTTAGTAAGCTGCGCTTACTGTATCCGGCAACAGGTGGGGAAGGTCCCGCAACCAAGGAGAAATCAGCAACCATACAGTTAGCTACAGTTTCCAACGCTAAAACGAGTTAAACCTTGGGCTTACTGAGCTCGATAGCCAATTGAGAGGCCATGTACTTTGTTGGAATCAATTTTTCTTGAGTCATTAAACCAAGGGCCAACTGGACTTGGTATCTGCGAGTAACAGTAATAGTATTAACTGGAACCGCGACTGCTGACGAAGCAGCATACCAAGTAATCTGCGGAGTACCCAACACTCCAGCTGGGGCGGCCCCGCTGATGCCAGCTAAACCACGTCCTGATGCTAAGGTAAGTAGTGTCGGGCTTACACGGGGTTTCCAATGAAGTGGATGCATCTATTGCAAACGAGCATCCTTGAATAAGGTTCGCGCGGGTATTTAATAACCCGGTATAACCATTAGAAGTATATCCAAGAGTGTTGTTTCCAATACCGTCAGTAATTGTACCTTGGTCAATAGTGAAACTTGGATTTCCGGCAGTCCATTCAGTCAAGTTTCTGACAATAACTATCGTGAGGATGCCAACGGCAAACCATTATAATTAATAATATCCTCCAAAGGATTAGCTCCATAAAGCAATCTGACTCTTGAAAAGATGGATTGGATCTAAAAATATTAGTTTAATGACTTACATTATTTTGGAACCTAACAGTAACTTGTTTACCGGCAAGATCCAATGGAATTCCAGGGTTAGGAACAACCACGGAAACATCAAATGACAAAGAGGTAGTCAATGGATTAACATATCCTTGAGCTGGAAACTCCAATCGGATAACATTACCAGGAGTAAAGACGAATCCGTTTTTAGGAGGGATTCTTGGAGTCATTTTAACCGATTTATTGGCTTGACTTGGAAATGCATATTGAGCCATAAATGGCACAACCATTTCATCAGAACTTGGATACCCTAACGTAAACCACGTAAATTACAGCGGAAGTGAGAAGACATTTACCATCTTTCACACACAATAATACATGTTTCCTGAAGAAGTTTACGCTTTATCTTTACCATTACCATACGAATTGCTCAGGCCTATATCATTTCAAGTTGCTTATAACCTAATAAACGAAAAGCTTCGATTTCCAAAACGCGGAGAAGGATTTCTCGGGGCATTCTTACGAATTGTCAACAATGAAGAAAAGAGTGTTTTCTTTCACTGGTACGAAGGCAACACAGGGGTATTTACAACCCAGCTTATTCACAGGGTGTATCCTGATGATACTACCCATGAAAGAAAATATTATAGCGCCATGACAAATACAGGATACAGAAACTGGGTGATCTTTTGTATACCGACAGACATGTTGATTAAATTTTTATCTTAAATAAAAAATGCGCGAATACTTGCGTCTAGAAAACCCTGTTTTCCCATTGTTTCTAAAGCCATACCTTCCCATGATAGACTCATTTGTCAAAAAGATGTACATGAACGCATCTCCGCAAAGACAGCAAGATTTTGCAAGACATTTAATCATTGAATTCTACATGAAATCCGGAAGTCTAGACCAGCTAGAAAAAGACATTCTTTTATTACAATAATATATGCGTTTAACCATAAATGAAACGAAAACGAAGCCTAGCAGATGAAATATTCCCAAGACGTGGATTTGGAATTTATGATTTTGATAAAATCAAATTATCAACCTATTATACATCCAAAGAAGATATTGTTCGGTATGCTGAAGAATGGAAAACCTTATCAGACCACGAAAAGAAATACTATATTGATAAAGGATACTATAACATGTACTTGGAACTTCATGATAATCTATTCATGTTTACAGATGAAGAACAAGATGAAAATATGGATTTACGAGAGGCCGAATCAAAAGCTCATTTTGCATTCACAAACCTGCCAACACCAGATTTGGATCCATACAGGACGAAGTACACCAAACTTGGAAGACAAGTCGCATCACAAATGTTGAAAAACTCTCATTTAAGATTTGGCCTACCAAATAGAGATCATTTAGTAGGGGTAATAGCCATGGACTATTATGGGTACGATGAAGATTTCCCGCCAGAAAATCTCGGGCCAAACGAAGAGTACGCGGATACATACCCGCCTCTAAATAACGCGCCGGATTATGATGGCGAATGGCTATAATATATGTACCTAACCATAAATGAAACGTAAATATGACTTATTCGCGATGAATGTATTCCCCGGCCGCGATTTTAATCGTAATGTTTATGGTTTTGACAGAATCAGTTACATGGGTGACTACATGAAAGCCTCAGACATTGATATTGAACGTTGGAAAAATCTCACTCTGCATCAAAAAAAATATTATGTCGATAAAGGATACCTTAATTTCGCGTTTGAAGTGACATCAAACATGTTTGATGAAACCCCGGATCCTAATCCGCCAGAAATAGATATGGTGGAAGCAAATGCCAGAGCAAAATTTGCATTAACTAATCTTCCTGTTCAAGACTTGGATCCGGATCGGACTGCGTACACTAAAATTGGTAAAGCAGTCGCCCAACAAAAGATAAAAAATTCTTACCGCCGCTTTAACTTGCCAAACTTGGATAATCTTGTAGGGGCTATTGCAATGTCATATCCGTACTCTGACTTTTACTCATATGACGTTGATTTTCCGGCAGAGTTGTTAGGGCCCGATGAAGAGTATGTAGACTACTACCCACCGCTGTTAACTTGACAATAATATATGCGTTCAGTATGAAACGACCCGCATTAAAAACGTAATGAAAGACGTGCCTCTTTAACCCGTGCGTTTACCCAATAAACACTGACGTGGTTTTTTACCTCGGTAAAACTCCTCCCGAAGGGATTTTGTTTGACTTTGCCAAACAAAAAATGCAACCTATAGTAAGCTTCGCTTACTAAACCCGCGTTAGCGCACTGACGGAGCGACCTCTGTTTTCTCCATCGACCAGGTTATGCTGCACGGCGAGCCCTGTTATTATGGGTTTGTGGATTATATTGTTTTGAGTAGTCTTGACTATGAACGGCCTTTAAGGACTGACTACAAGTTTGAACAGGATAGAGAACGGGTTAGATCGGTTCATCGGTATGACCGGGTTAAACGGTTTGAATGGGTATTGTATCAAATACTTGGATACAGAGGTGAATTACCGGATGAAGTTATTGAACTGTGTACTGGATGTGATTTAAGAAGTACACATATTTGGGCAAGTATACAGGCTATACTGAAAAGTTAACACTTGTTTTTTCTAAAACTGCGTTTTAGAAAATGGATTGAGACGGTACTATAATCGGATCGGGCAGATTATTTGGCGGATAGTTCGACTAAAGATTTACTTTGAAAAGACTGATCGGGTATTGGAAAGAATAGTGGATGAATTCAGGTCAATGAAATTTGAACATTCAAGTAGAAAGTATTTCCCTAATCTACGATATGTGGCTTTGCGGTTGTTAGTGGATCATGGAGCAATGTTCGAGTATCACGTGCCACTGCTTAAAACGAAAAGAAAGCTGAAAGGAATGGACGAACTGTATTTGACCTTAAAAAATAATAATGGGAGAGATTGAAGAAGTTAAAGAACAAGTACAAGAACAAGAACCAAAAAAAGTAGAGGATATTATCAAGCGGTACATGGAGAGTCAGCAGGAATTAATGGAAATGATTACTACGTTGTTTATTAGATTGAATAAATTCAAAGAGATTTAAAGTACTCTTATTCTTACCCAAGTTTGGAACTGAGTATTCAAAAAGTTTGTTCCGACAGATACAGTTGCGTTAGAAGATGCCGCAGGACCCAAATTGGATACTTGGATTTGGAAAGTGCTAGCTGTACCCATAACAAATGTATATGACCCTTCGTTTTGAGTACTGGCGGTCGCGCTGTACGGAGCTGTAGAAAGAGAGTATGCTGCTGATCCGCCAAATAGAATACATGTGGAGCCTCCGCCGGTATTGCCTGCGACTGGAGCCCATGTAGTCATATAGCTGACTTCCAAGTTTAAATTACCTCCGCTGGTGTTTGTATATGTCGATCCAAAAGTTAAATCGCCAGTGTCGTTTATAGGCACCGTGCCTGTAGTAACTCCTCCTCCGGCATAGTATAAAGCCTTGCGGGCGCCACCTCCGCCATCGACGACGTTTACGACGTTTAGTGGAGAGTTGAGAAAAACAATTATTTGGTTCAACGACGAAGAAGAAGAAGGAGTCGCCCATAACAAGGATGTTCCATTCGACGAGAGAAATGTTCCTAGAGTTAACTGGTAGAGTACCTGCTCCTCCGACCGTATTAAGACCTGTGCCTCCATTGGCAACTGATAAAGCTGCAGTAAATGTAGGTTGAGCCCGCAAAACAAATACATTTGAAGTGTTAATACTAAAGCATGAAGCCCCACTACCATTTTGAAAATGTAGTTGTTTACTAACGTTTCTAACAACTGTATCACCAACAGTGGCGCTTGTACTGAATGTTGCTCCAGAACTTGTTGCTATAGTTGTAGTATCTACTCCAGATTTTAGATTAATAGCAAGGTTAATGTTTGTCCCATTACCAACTGTAAAATTTTGACTATTTGCTAAAGTTACAGTTAAATCTGCAACAGGCAGTAAAGAGCCAGTAGCAAGAGATGTAGCAGAAGCCACACCAAGAGTAGGCGAAACAAGTGTGGGAGAATTAGCAAGAACATTATTGCCAGCCCCGGTATTAGCAACACTAATCAAGTTTTTAGCAGCATCTGTAAAGACTGCCTGGGAAGCTGTAAGAGATGCAGCGTTGATTGTACCAGATACATTGATGGCGTTCATTGATACAGCCGTTCTTCCAATAGAAACTGCGCTTCCTCCATCCAGATTTATAATAAATGAATTCGCTGATGAATTATCTCCATTGTTTGTAAAAGATAAACCTCCAAAGTTTCCAGGTGTTGTTGCACTACCGATTCTGTTTGTCAATGTTCCACCAACTGCTGAAACTGTAGCTATAACATCGACACCGATAGTATCGGCAGTCGTCCCTCCGCTAACTAAAAGCATTGGTACTGTCGAAGATGCAGTAGCTCTTGATACGCTAAACTTATTTGCCGCCGCTAATGTGATTGTTGGATTTGCTGCTTGAGTAAGAGTGAATGCTCCAGAGGTTGTGATTGTTCCGGATCCAGTGTTTGTGAACAGACCTGTCAATGTGCCGGCGACGGCAAGAGAAACACTGGTGACGCTGCCAGATCCGGCTGAAGGGGCAACCCAGTTCATTGTTGTTCCGTTGGAAGAGAGGTAGTAGCCAGCTGTACCGACTGCGTTGAGCCCTGTTCCTCCAGAAACAATATCTAGTGGTGTTCCAAGAGAGAGCGAGCCTGTTGCGGGGATTGAGACTACGCCAGTTCCGGCAACACGGAACAGTTCTGTACGTGCGACTGATGATGTTGCTGCATAAAAGATATGGGAATTAGTTGTTACCGAGACATTGTACACAGTTGCGTTGGCTGCAATTCCAAGCCCGTCGTATACAAACGTTGTAGTGTCTGCCGGAGTTCCATACAGATTAATTTTTCTCCCAAAAGTTAATGGGGTAATATCAAGAGTATTGCAATTAGTTAGTGATGCTGTTGCATTATTGGCGATTATTAGCGCTGGTTTTCCAGTTCCCGACAACCCGAAATAAGAAGAGTTTCCTGCATTATTACTTCCTATATAGGTATGGGAAACAAGAGTTGAGTTTGCATTTCCACTAGCGAGAGGTGCGTGGCCTACGCCTGTAATAGCTATATTTCCAGATGTTACGTCTTGGTTTATAACTTGGAGTGGGTATGAAACACCAGCGGTGGAAGGATTGATGGCAAATAAAGAGTTTAGAGTTGTTTGAGATGTTCTGACATTTGGGATTGACAGGATCGATGTCCCGATATTGATTTCGTATTTGCTCATTTAGTATATTATCGCACACATTATGTTATAGTCCATGACCCTGTGATTGTGCCTGTTGTTGGGGTGATTATTAGAGATAGAGCTGTGATTGCGAGGTATCCTGCTGTGTTTATACGTGTAGATCCGACCGAGGCAAGACAGTATACTCCATTTGTAAAGAACTGTTTTCTAGGAATAGTTCCAAGTGTCGAAGATAGTATTGTTATTTCAACTAACCCAGGCACTGTCAACGCATTAGTTGTTGCTATTCTTCCTAGTGCGCTGAATAGAGAGATGCCGCTCGCTTGCTGAAACTGTTCGTATGGTTCTTGAACTGTAAGATTTGTTCCTGCCCCTGTAATCAGTGTATTTCCGCTTAAAGTTAAATCAGTATTTGCTGTCGATACAAATGAGATTGTTATTTTTGCAGATTGGGTTGTAGGAAGGGGGATTACAATAACTGATACTGCCGTGAATGTGCCAGTTGTAGTTTGGGAGGGAAGTGCCCAGACAAGAGAGGTGCCATTGGATGAAAGGACTTGACCAGCTGTACCGACTGCAGAAAGACCTGTGCCTCCAGAAGTTGGTGCTAATGGCGTTCCAAGAGAGAGTGAGCCGGTTGCGGGGATCGTGACGATTCCTGTTCCAGCAACACGGAATAGTTCGGTGCTGGTTGTAGTGGATGTTCCTGCATAAAAGACATGACTTGCGGTAGCACTGAAAACTTGGTAACGCAAAGTGTCTGTTTGAATACCTAATCCATAAAATTGATGGTCGTTGTTTAGTGTATCAAACAAGACGAGTTTACGGTTCGCACTTGCTGTTTTTGTTATTTCAATACGACTTCCCGAAGTAATTATTCCTGTGACGGCGAACGGCCCTGACGGGTTGGTGACTGTGAATGGTGCAGTATCATCGTTTGTAATTTGAAATCTACTGTTTGCAGTAACATAGAAACTGGCATAGTTTAATGCAGAAGCAGAAGCAGTGTAGGTGAACCTTTGTTCCATATTGTTTCCAATAGTATCATTTACTCCGAACCTTCCATAAGTAAACCCTGTTGCAGGAGTGTTAACAGCCACCATTCTGTATAAAATATTGCTACCAGCAAATGTGTTTGTGGCTGTAAGTGCTTCGTTTGCGGTGAGAGTCGAGGTTGTAGTAAGTCTAGTGATAGTCGGCAGATTAGAAAGAACATTGGTGCTGGTTCCTGTAGAAGTCTGCCATGAAGCTACTGTCCCGTTTGAAAAAAGAACTGTGTTGGCACCTCCGATTGTCAAGAGCCCTGTTCCTCCATTGGCTACTGGAAGAGCAACGGCGGCATTGTAGGTGATTGCTAATGTGCCCGTCGAGGTAATTGGTGAGCCAGCTATTGAGAGGAACGAGGGGACAGATGCTGCGACTGAGGTTACTGTGCCTGTAGTAGGAGTTTGCCACACTAGAGATGTTCCGTTTGAGGTGAGGACTTGGTTTACTGTTCCTACGTCTGTACGACCTGTTCCGCCATTTGTTGTAGATAATGGCGACCCCAAAGTTAAAGACCCTGTCATAACTAAGTTCCCAGTCAGTCCGTTTTGACCATTGTTTCGGATCGATAAAGATCCAGTACCGATCGTTAGAGCGAGAGTGTTTGTCGGAGAAGACTCATTTGCCCCTTGAATGTAGTCAATATACCCTGCGCCCCCGGTAAAGTCGAATACTTTCCCAATCCATAACCGGACAAGTCTGCCTGCCCCTAATAATGGAGCCCCCAAGTTCATAATTTGAACATCTGCACCTGTTGTGAAGTTTTCAATACTTAAATCAGTCTCGATCGTTGGGCTTGTTGAAAGAACCACAGATCCTCCCCCTGTTGACGCAGTTGTACCCGTTCCCCCATTTGTGACTGGAAGAGGTGTTCCTGAAAGAGTAATGGCTAGTGTGCCTGATGTTGTTATTGGTGAGCCGACTATTGAGAGGAATCCTAACGGTTGTTGGTAAGTCTACGACTTACCGGGGACAGATGCTGCGACGGATGTTACTGTGCCTGTTCCTGCAGCTGCTGGAGTTTGCCACACTAGAGATGTCCCGTTTGAGGTGAGGACTTGGTTTACTGTTCCTACGTCTGTACGTCCTGTTCCCCCTGATGAAGTTCCTAATGGTGTTCCAAGAGAGAGTGAGCCGGTTGCGGGGATCGAGACGATTCCTGTTCCAGCGACACGGAATAGTTCGGTGCTGGTTGTAGTGGATGTTCCTGCATAAAAGATATGACTTGCGGTAGTACCGAAAACTTGGTAACGCAAAGTGTCTGTTTGAATACCTAATCCATAAAATTGATGGTCGTTATTTAGTATATCAAACAAGACGAGTTTACGGTTCGCACTTGCTGTTTTTGTTATTTCAATACGACTTCCCGAAGTAATTATTCCTGTGACTGCGAATGGCCCGGTCGGGTTGGTGACTGTGAATGGAGCAGCATCATCGTTTGTAATTTGAAATCTACTGTTTGCAGTTACATAGAAACTGGCATAGTTTAATGCAGAAGCAGAAGCAGTGTAGGTGAACCTTTGTTCCATATTGTTTCCAATAGTATCATTTACTCCGAACCTTCCATAAGTAAACCCTGTTGCAGGAGTGTTAACAGCCACCATTCTGTATAAAATATTGCTACCAGCAAATGTGTTTGTGGCTGTAAGTGCTTCGTTTGCGGTGAGAGTCGAGGTTGTAGTAAGTCTAGTGATAGTCGGCAGATTAGAAAGAACAATGGTGCTGGTTCCTGTAGAAGTCTGCCATGAAGCTACTGTCCCGTTTGAAAAAAGAACTGTGTTGGCGCCTCCGATTGTTGTGAGACCTGTGCCTCCAGAGGATGTTGGGAGAGCTGTTCCTGAAAGAGTGATTGCAAGAGTGCCTGACGAAGTGATTGGTGAGCCGGTTATTGTGAGGAATCCTAACGGTTGTTGGTAAGTCTACGACTTACCGGGGACAGATGCTGCGACTGATGTTACTGTGCCTCCCCCACCTCCTCCGCTAACGGTTGTCCATGAAGTTTGACCAGCACCGTTTGTTGTCAAGACTTGTCCTGGCGTTCCGAGGTCTGGGGGGAATGCAAGAATGTATATTCCTGTTGGGGGTGCAGTGAGAGTTACAAAACTGACTCCGTTGGATAGTGTTAAGTTTTGCAAAACTCCAGAAGTAATGCTAGTGTTTCCGAGATGTTTTAACATTTATATTAATAATCATACATTATTGACTTGTATAGTAGGTCATTGTTCCGGCAAATGAAGCAGTATATCCTGATCCTGTAGCTAAAACAGGCCCGTTATTGACTGTACCGTCTTTTGCCCATTCTGCTACTAGCGGTATTCTTTGAGATTGCAAGCAAGTTATGGTAAGAGTTTTGCCGTCTGAAACGATAGTGTCCAATCCTGATGGATCGTATAATGGAGGAATTTGAGGAGTGAATAAAAGACCACTTTCAAGCAGTTCTGTCCTATAAACGCCTTCAAATGTTGTTGCGAGAGGAGCAGGTACAGGCCCTGCATAATTGTTTGGGAATTGTGATTTAGAAGTTGGTTCAGCATAAGTGAGATCGAACCCGCCTACCGTGTTGATACAGTCATATGGTAGATTTGTAATTATTGGGAATCGTGGGGCATACAATAAATCGTTTTGAAATCCATTGAATTGGCAAGTTACAAAAAACCAAATTCTTACTTCAGTTCCTGCTTTTGTATAGTATCCATTAGTTTGAGTATTGTATTGGCCATTCCAGTTTTCTTTAACAAGTGTACCTGTTCTGAACCCACGGTATGTTTGGAATACAGGTGTCCAGTTACCTCGTGCATAATTGAATGGAGAGAATCCGAATAAAATGTTTCCGACAGCGGGGAGGCTTATACCGATCGCAGAAATAGATGAAGCATCAACAGTTGATGTGTTTATAAACGTAGAATTTAATGTTAAAGTATTCAAGGTTGTAGAGTCGATAGTATCAATGGTTGAAGTCGTAGCAATAAGAGAGTCCGAAACTATATTTCCTGCAGATATTGATCCCTCAACATTAAGTCCTTTTAGATTTAGGATATCTGGATACGGGTCAGAGTTTGAGATATTTTTCATTTATTATCTGCATACATACATTATAGCACCCCAGTGTATCCGTAAGGGTAGACTCGATATGGCTGCCCGTCTTCTCTGAATTCACCTTTCATATCATTTTCATGAAATGCGACTTCTTTAACTGCTTCGAATATAGTCATCGCCCCTCCAACCCCAGATTTCGAAGATGACTGCCCTTGAGATTTAAAGTAACGTTGCGGGAACTTTAAAGACTTTTGAAGTTGAGGATGAGCGTGAGCTGGGTCGCTGTTCCATTTAACGTTTTGTTCTACGATTTCTGAAGTGTAATAGTTTGTGTGACCAACAGACAAAGAGACTCCTTTTAATTTCTTTGTTATTGTTCCATCCCCAGCAGTCATGATATATGATTTAGGACCGAGAGAAACAAATGATTTGATGCCTTGATGGTCAGCTTCAAAGTCTTCGGTTTCCCAGTCGCCCAAACAATCGCCTTCGGGGGTTGTGTATTGCTCTGGGGAGAATGAATAGATTACCGAGTCAGTATCGCACATAGTCATACGCGGTGGTTGTCCTGGTGGATCAATTTTTTGCATTTCCATATCGAGTTTCATTCTACCATAAGAAGTTACTGCCACAGCCTAGGAGCGTTAGCGATGCGGGTGTATACCCATGGCAAGTACTGGTTGTTGAGTTTTGGGCGGACAATTCGGTTTTCCTTGTAATCGAATTTTATGAACTCACCGATAGAAGTAATGTTGCTGACCCGGTGTCTGTTTTGAAGTATTGATTCATAAAAATCCCAGGCTTCAGAAGACTCGCTTTTGAACATTTCGGTTTGTGAATGATTGACTGATTCAGCATGTTTACCCCATGCGGCTGTAATGATTCCTTTTGCGATCTGTTTTCTAGTTTTGTTTTTAGCCCATGAAGCAATTGTTGAGCAGTCTACCCCAAAAGTCGCCATACGTTCAGTGATTCGGGAGTAATCGTTTGGGTCGATTACTTTACTATGTTGCATTTTACATTTGTAGAGAATAGAAAGAGGCCCACCATTCCATGGAGAGGGTGTAGAGTTGTACCTGTCGGCGCGGTAGATTTTTGTGACTACTGCTCCTTTAGAGATTTCGTACTTTAGCATTTCACTGAATACAGGGTATCTGTGAGTTTTTGAACATTGAGGCATAATACGCTTGTCGTCATGGACTTGGATGGTTTGATGGTAGCGGTCAGAGTTGGGGATGATGTCAACAACAAGAAACCCAAAAAAGTTTTGAATGTAGTCGTGGAGATTTTGTGGTGAGACTTCGATTATTGTTTCTTTACGAGTAGGGTGTTGGGCTGCTTCTCTTTTACGATCTAATGAATCTCTGCAGCGGTTGGAATCAGTTGCTACAAATAAAGGATCTTGGCTATGAAATACACATGGGTAGTATACTGGGTCGTGGACTTCAATGACTGGTGTTCCAACAGGATAGAGATTGTTTCTGTCTAGCTGGACTGATGGATACGAAGACTGAATGTCTTGATAATGCATATCGGCTTTTGAAATGTACTTGAATATGTTTGTGATTCCTCTATGTATTAGAAAAATAGACTTACCCCCGCATTGCTTCTTTGACGAAAAAGTGTTCTGTAGGATAGAGTACTGCTGCGTTTTTCTGAGTGAATGCAGATAATTCAGTTGGTGTGACTGTTTCAAGATCAATGTCTTTTGAAGTATGCAAAAGACAGATTTTATGCATATGGCCCGCCATTGTCGGAAAGAACCATGGTGATACTTGGCAGTGAGGAACAGATTCTAGATTTTCAATGATGCCGTAATGGTATTGCATTGCGACGTCTTTGAGAATTTCGACATCGTTGATACAGTAGAGTTTACGTTGTCCTCGGTAGTTCCATGTTTTTCCTGAAGCAGCCCATTCATCATGCCATTTGTGGAAATCATCAATTTCTTCTTGAGATCGAGAGTAACGAAGATCAAAGTATTCCTTGCCGGGGATAGGTCCAGAGTATTCGAGGTTGGCTAGAGTAGAGAAGGTGTGCGGGAAATGGCCTTTAAGGATAGGTAGGTTGAAAGCTTTTGCGAGAGATGATAAAGACATTGTTAAATGGAACAAGGTGTCTCTGAAAATAAGAGGTCCAGCTTTCAGTTGCATAAATTTGGTACCTTTAAGAATAGGAGTGAGTTCAACATTAAAGTCTTTCAAGTATGAGAACAAAAGCCGAGTATCGTATCCAGAACCGTTGTGGGCGATTAGGATATTGTATCCTTGGTTGTGCGAGAGAAAGTAGTTTAAAAATTCTTTTGGGTCTTCAGACTCGTATCGCTCGTTGGTGAATCCGTTGATTGCGTAAAGGTAGTTTGGCAGCTGGTCACATCGTTTCTTTGAAGTGTACTTGAAACTACCGTTTTCAAAAATGAAATTGCCTTCTGAATCGGTTTGGAATTCTGTGACTGTATCAGCTGTTTCAATAAAATGAGATTCGATATCGTAGAACCAGAGCTTGTACTTTGGAGAATGAGCTTTTTGTTTGATTTCTTCTTCGGTTTCGTGGAAAGATTTTTTGTTGGGTTCAGAGTATAATGGGCATCGGTGCTTGGAGTCGGTTGAGTTGTATACTTTAGAACAGAACCTGCATTTGACAAGTTCACATTTATGTTTTGCAGCGTCTTTGTGGTCGCGATTACATAGTGGGCATTTGATCCAATCTTTAAGTTTACGGGTGATTGGTTTATCACTGCATAGACATGGAATAATCGATGTTGAGTACCATGCACAAGTCTCGCAGAATTTTGTGGCGTGCTTGTTGTTGTTGTATGTTTTGAAAAACTCTTTTGGGGAAGTTATAAACACATAGTGTTTTGGTTTCAAGCAATGGTAGATATAGATTGACTTTGATTCATAAAGAGGGCCAGCATAAATTCGCGGGCCTCCAAACAAAGATGAGTATATAACGACGCGGTAGTTTGGGTAGAGGCCGATAAAAGATTCAAATTCAGAGAGAGTAACATCGTTTGGAACATCAAACGCGCAATTGACTTGGAGATCAAGACATTCTTGTTTGAAATCCTTGTGCCGCAATGCGTACAAGTTCTTGAGATCTCTTTCATACTGAAAAATTCCACGAGTAAGGACAAGAGCTGCACATCCGATTCCTGGATCTTTGATATCAAAATCATAATTTTTGATGCCTGCATATTTCATTGTGTTTTGGAATTTGTGAGTGCATCCTGCTGCTTCAACAGACGCTCTGTTTGGGCAAAATTTCCAGTCAATGTCAGATAAACGTATATCAGCATTTGACCCAGAAGCCATTAACTTTTTGATTAAATCATATAATAAAAACCTCGTCAAAAAGTTCGAGCAAAAGACCTGCAGTAATGTGCGAAAGTCGTACACCTTGCCGTGCATAAGTCTTTGAAGTATTATTCCAATTCTCCATAATTAATGATCCGACTGTTCGAGCATTAGATCGTGCTGGAGCCCATCCGGTGAATGCGTCGATATGACGGCGAGTAACAAGACGGAGAGTGTTTGCAATAACAGTCAAACTTTGAATGTCGCTATAAGTCGCCCCTGCTCTCACAGTAGGAACGACATTTACGGTGACTGGAAACTGTCCTAGTTCTGGTGGTTCGACATGAGTTACTACTCGGAGAGGTTGGCCTTGAAATTGCGGTTGAGGGAGTACACGGTGAAGCATTTTTGTTTTTGTAGGGCGAAAACGAAAAAATATTTATTGAGAAGGAGGTGATTGACCGGCGGGCGGTAAAGAGATTACGGCGGGCGGCGGATCCTCGGGGGAAGGTTGGTCTTTTTTGGAAATCATACATAAAAGCATCTCGATGATCGCGTTGGATTTATACCGAGGTGTAACTCCCAAGTATTCAGACCAGATTAGGAGAATGGCTGTGATGATAGTTGGAAGGTATTGTTTTATAAACTCGTCCATTGTTATATTACTCATACATTATTTGGGTACAGACCAAGAATTAAGGATACGGGTTTTGCAAGAAGGGCATTCAATAAAGACTGAAGAGGGCGTGGTGTATAAAGGTTTTGAAGGTGGTTGAGGTTTGAAGATTTGAGCAACTGTGGATACTGCATCTTGACGAGTAATTGAGGTTTCGTATGGTTGGGAGTAGTAGGCCTAGGAGCGTTAGCGACGTAGGTGTATACCCAGAAGAAGCATCCAGAAAGTTTGTCTTTGGCAACTTGTTGAGAGACTCTCAAGAGTTCAGGTTTGAACAAGAGAGCGTCTCCCCAACCTTGTTTACCAATTTCGAAACCGATATTGATAATACCTGGATAGAGTGAACGGTAGGCTCTGAATGCAGCAACGCTGTCAAATGTTGCTCCTGCGTCGTAGGCCATGACGTTGATTTGGTCGATGATGTTTGAACATTCCTTTAGGGCTTTGAAGTTCATGCCTGAGAATTTATCATTAGAGCTTGGCATAAATGCCCCAGTGCTGAAACAAGTGAATGAAATTAGTTTTGGGGTGAGCCCGTTGAGTTTTTTGATTACGTCTGCTGGTGAAGATTCGTCACTGAGGCCAACTTCCCAGTCAATGTCGATCCCATCACAGTTGAGGTCGTCGCAAAGGTCAACGACAGCTTGGTGGTTGACAGTTTTTGGTTCAGACCAGTATGATCCACCACCTACTGCAAGGAACACTTTTACTCCGCGCATCTGCAAAAGGATGATTGAGGATTTGACAACTGCGAATGGGGAAGAGAATGAGAGCCCTGTGTTTTGGAATGATTTCTCTCCTTTTTTGTATTTTAGGTCTGGTGAAGCAAATGCCAAGTAAACTGTAGTGATTTCTTTTTGCAGGTTGGTTAAATCATTTGCTTGTGTTTCAGACCATGGCATAGCCCATGATTCAAAATAAACTCCGACTTGCATGTTTTTGTTTGGCTAAAGTAAAAAATGAAAGGTTGCGGGATCGACCATAAACGTGCTCGAGTGAAGAAAAAAAGTAGTACATGGGGGCTGTCTCCTGTGAAAAAGCTGGCGAGATGTTGGGTGGCAGATGTTGATAGGAAAAGGGTTTTAATATATGCTGTTCAATTGTAATGGTTGAGGATAAGTATGCTTACTATGCTTCCCAGGCTGCTTATGGTTCGGGAGTGCATCATGATAAACTAACCACGGACGGGTATATTGTTGATGAGGAATTAAGCGACTACAAAACAAAGACTTATGTAAAAGACGGTACTGCTTTAGTCGCGTATAAAGGAACTGGTCTATCTATTACTGATTGGGATGCCGATGTTACTATCGCGATGGGTACTCAGAGGTATAATCCCGAATTCAAAAAAGCTGTTTCTTTAGCCAAGCAAGCTAAAGAAAAGTATGGTAATGTGTATACTACAGGACACTCGCTTGGTGGGACTAAAGCTATTGAGAGTGCTAATGCAATCGGGGGAAAAGCGATTGTGTTTAACCCTGGAACTGGGTTGTTCAAATTGGATGCTGGGGATCATAAAGTTTATGTGAAAAGGCAGGATCCGATTTCTGTTAGAATCAAAGGTAGCAATATTGATTGGAGTGATGGGGGGCATAGTTTGACTGGGTTTGAGGATCGATTCAATCCAAGACCTAAAGTTTCAAGTGGAGTTAGACCTCAGTCTCGTGGGGGTAGAAGAGGTGTTGGGAAAAAGAGAGGCTGGAGAATGTAGTACTTTATTAAATCGTAAAATCCTTTTTAAAGTGTGAGACCCAGTCGGTATGAATAATTGAGTCGCTGAGTAAGATGTTGAGAGCTAAAAGGGCTTCATGTTTTAGGTCTGACTCTGCAAGGGTTTTTATTGATTTGATCGCTGAACGGATTGTTTCGATTTCGCTTTTCATTTGGCTAAAACGTACTTGAACCCTGGAAATATTTTTTCCTTTATCCATTTATGTCCATAATAAGTCCCCCCAAATCTACACGCCCTTTCAATCCCATCTTCATATGGTCTGTAATGTTTTGTCATTGGTAATTTATCGCGAATATGTCTTATACTTCGGTATGTGACCCCGTTTGAACATTTATAGCCTGAATAATAAAAACCTTTAACCTCTTCAAGCGGTTTCAATTTAGCACTATAAAAATGTCCTTTGTATATACCGTCTTTTTTTAACGCTTTTCTGATTGTAGAAACAGAAATATTAGAAACTTCTACCAACGAGGTCATAGAAATAAATTCAACATTATCTCTAGAATAAATATATTTATATTTATAAAATCTCCCCATTTATTTTAAAAAGTGAAAAAATTGTTCAATTCTATAATTTTCAAGGTTTTATTGATTATGTAATATTGCGGGTATTATATCCGCTTTTTTAATTTCCCTGGTTCCTAATTAGGAAATATTTAATTTCGATGGGAAAATAGAAAAGGGCCGTTTCCCAAAAAGGAAATTAATTTTTTCAAGTTCGGCGCACTTGGATAGTATAAAAGAAGGCGATTTTGAGATTTTTCCCTCCAACAAAAATAATGACTGCTTCTACTTCTCGTGAACTTTTTGGAAATGCTTCAAATGTTGGTCGTGGCAAAAGTGCTAAATTGGTTGAAAAGATGAATTTTGATTGGGAAAGAAAAGAGGCTGCTGCTAAAAAGCGGGCTGCTCAGAAATATTTGAAGGCTATGAAAATTCATACTGAAGGGTTAATGCGGGAGCCGAAGGATTCTGAAGAATCTGAAATTGATGAACTTGAAGAACCGGAGAATTTGGAAACTGGTATTGTTGCTCTTGCTGCTAGATCTGGTTTGGACCTCAAAGGGAATACTGCTACTATTGCTGAAGTTGAACGGATCCTCAAAGTCTTTGTCAAGGATTCTTTCAAGAAAGTGGTTATGCATACTAATCAAAGAAACGGGAAAGTGGTTACTTTGGAGGATGTGTTGCGGGTGGTCAGAAAGGATACTTCGGTTATTGGATTATAATAAAAACCCCTAAAACCCTAAAAGGTTAACTCCCCTGGGCAGAGGCGGCTCTGTTGGTGTGGGGGGTCTGTGCGCTGGGGGCGGAGTTCATTATCGCCTTCAAGGCGGAAATGCGTCAAGGCCTTCATTATCGCCCCTATCTTATCTCTC
>Ga0315293_10001096_pt1 | contig 26205 bp, 25 predicted proteins | sample YL17G13_20_MG_FD_203071 | JGI IMG/M metagenome (GOLD analysis project Ga0315293, IMG submission 203071) | Sediment microbial communities from Yellowstone Lake, YNP, Wyoming, USA - YL17G13_20 | ecosystem: Environmental > Aquatic > Freshwater > Lake > Sediment | place: USA: Wyoming | collected...
TTCCGGGAGGGCCGGCCCATCTCTCTCCACGAGTTTATGTACACCCTGGCCCAGGCCTACGACTCCGTGTCCCTGCGCGCCGACCTGGAGATGGGCGGCAGCGACCAGACCTTCAACTTCGTGGCCACGCGCGACATCATGGGCCGCTATGGTCAGGAGGCCCAGGTCGTGTTGACCATGCCCCTGCTCGAAGGCACCGACGGGGTCGAGAAGATGTCCAAGAGTCTCGGCAACTACATCGGCATCAACGAACCGGCCAAGGACATCTACGGCAAGGCCATGTCCATCCCGGACAAGCTCATGGCGCGGTACTTCGAACTCGTCACCGACCTACCCAATAAGGAAGTCAAGGCCATCCGGCGCGGTCTCTCGAGCGCCAAGCTGCATCCGCGCGACGTCAAGATGCGGCTGGCCCATGTCCTGGTCCGCATGTACCACGGGCAGGCCGCGGCGGACAAGGCGCAGGACGAGTTTGTGGCCATCTTCCGGCGGGGCGAGATGCCCGACGACATCCTGCCCATGGGGGTGGCCAAGGGCGACCTCACGCCCGGCGGGACCATGTGGGTAGCCCGGCTCCTGGTCGTCCTCGGGCTCGCCTCGTCGACGAGCGAGGGGCGGCGCTTGGTCGTCCAGGGCGGTGTGCGCATCGACGAGAGCCGGGTCACCGACGCGGCCGCCGACGTGCCGGTCACCGACGGCATGGTCGTCCGGGTCGGCAAGCGGCGCGTGGCCCGGGTGACGGTGAAGGACTGAGTCCGGCCGCCCACCGAACTTTGGGCCCGGCGTCCGAATACAATTCCCCGGTGATGCGTCGTGCGCCGGCGTTCGTTCTGGGGTCGTCCCTTCCGTCCGCGCCTCATGGTCCGCCGCTGGCCTAGGTCGGGTGGCCGGTGTCCGGAGCGGAGCGCCAAGGCGCCGACCGGCGCCGTCGCGGCTCGCAGCCTCTGGTCCAGGATGGCCGTGGGGGCCGGTCTCGTCCTTGGCCTGGGCGCCGCGGCCCTCCTTCTCCTGGACATGCTGCTCTGGCCGACCCTTCGGACCCTGGTTCAAGTCGAGGTGCAGAACACCGCGGTGGCGGCCATGTACGACGCGGTGCGGCAGCAGGTCTCCGACAGCGGCCTGGACTATCGCCAGTTCTTCCACGTGGAGACCAACGCGGACGGCCAGGTGACCTTCCTCCAGCCCGACACGGTGGCCATCAACGGCCTCGCCGCCCGGATAGCGACCTCCCTCCGGGAGACCCTGAAGGCCGCCGGCCCCCGCAGGATCTACATCCCCCTGGGGCGGGCCTTGGGCAGCCGCCTCCTCGGTGGCATCGGACCCCGCGTCCCGGTCACGGTCTACCCTCTGGCCATGCAGAACATCCGCATCTGGGACACGTTCGAGTCGGCCGGCATCAACCAGACCCGGCACCGCATCTTCCTCAACATTCAACTCCAGGTGAAGACGGCCGTTCCTTTCATCAGTTCCGACGTGGCCGTGGAGGGCGACTTCCCCCTCGCCGAGGCGGTCATCGTCGGGCAGGTGCCGAACACCTACGTGGGCGGCATCTGGCTGCCCTTCTTCCCGCGGGGTGAGGACACCGGGACCCAGGGCGCGACCTCACCGTAGACTGCCCCGGCGTCGCTCTCCAGCCGCCAGCACGACACGTCTGGCGCCCACCGCCACCTGCCCCCAGGCCGACGCGGCGGCCACCGCCGCCCACTCCGCCACGCCCAGGGGGACCGTGTGAAAGAGCGGACTCAGGGCCGGGACGTAGATGGACGCGAGGAGTATCCCCAGGGAGCAGGCGACGCCGGCGACCAGGTACCAGTTGGAGTTGAGCGGTGTCTCCAAGAGAGCGCGGGTCTCGGAGCGGCAGTCGAAGGCGTGGATGAGTTGCGACAGGCAGAGGCTGGCGAAGGCCATGGTCCTGGCCAGGGGGAGGTCCCACCCGGTGAATTGGAGCGTGCCCACGTAGACGGCGATGGTGGAGAGGCCGATGATGGCGCCCCGTCCCAGGATCTTCACCCCGAGGCGCCTGGCGAAGATACCCTCCCGCGGCGGGCGGGGCGGGCGGGTGGCCACGTCGGGCTCGGGCGCCTGGAGGCCCAGGGCCATGGCCGGCAGCCCGTCCGTCACCAGGTTGACCCAGAGAATCTGCAGGGGCAGGAGAGGGAGAGGCAGCCGGAAGAGAGCCCCGATGAGCATGGTCAGGATCTCCCCGGTGTTGCAGGACAGGAGGTACCGGATGGACCGGCGGATGTTGTCGTAGATAGTCCGGCCCTCCTGGAGGGCGGCAACGATGGAGGCGAAGTTGTCGTCGGCCAGGACCATGTCCGAGGCTTCCTTGGTGACGGCCGTGCCGGTCTGGCCCATGGCCACGCCGATGTCCGCTTCCCGGACGGCGGGGGCGTCGTTGACCCCGTCGCCGGTCATGGCCACGATCTCGCCGGCCAGGCGCAGGGCTCGCACTATCTTGAGCTTGTGCCCGGGCGAGACCCGGGCCCAGACGCGGATGTCCGCGGCGCGGCGGGCGAGGACCCGGTCGGGGAGGAGGTCGAGTTCGCGGCCGGTGATGACTTGCCGCGCCTCGGGAAGGCCGGGGTCGAGGAGCCGGATCTCGCGGGCCACGGCCAGGGCGGTCGCGGGGTGGTCACCGGTGACCATACTCACCCTCACGCCCGCCCGGTGGCAGACCTCGATGGCGCCTCGGGCTTCCGGGCGTGGCGGGTCGGCCAGGCCGACCAGACCGGCCAGGACGAGGTCCCGCTCGACGTCGGCCTCCGACCGGTCCAGGAGGCGATAGGCCACGGCCAACACCCGCAGCCCCGAAGCGGCCAGATGGTCCGCGGCGGCCAGGACCCGCTGCCGGTCGGGAGGGGTGAGGGGTGAGGGCGTTCCGGCGCCCTGGTAGTGGGAGCAGAGTCCCAGGACGGTATCGGGAGCCCCCTTGCAGAAGGCCACGCGCCGGGGGTCCTCCGAAGGACCGCGCGCGGCAGGTTCGGGCCGGGCGTGGACGGTGGTCATCCGCCTTCTCTCCGGCGCGAACGGGAACTCCGCCACTCGGGGGAAGCGGAGTTCGAGGGCCGCCCGGTCCAATCCGGCCTTCGCCCCGGCCACCAGGAGGGCGCCTTCGGTGGGGTCGCCGTGGACGGTGACGGGGTGCCCGCCGTGGCCGCCTTCCAGACGGGCGTCCGTGCAGAGGACGCTCCCGACCAGGAGCAGGCGCAGGGCGGGGTCGCCGGGGTCCCGAGCCGCCCCGGTCGGCCGGACGGCTCCGCGCGGCGAGAAGCCGCGTCCGGTGATCTCGTAAGACCCGGCCGGCGTCCAGAGACGGCGCGCCGTCATCTCGTTCTGGGTGAGCGTCCCGGTCTTGTCCGTGCAGATGATGGTGGCGCAGCCCAGGGTCTCAACGGCCGGCAGCTTCCTCACGATGACCTGCCGCCGGATCATCCGCTGCACCCCGAGAGCCAAGAGGACGGTCACGACCGCCGGCAGGCCCTCCGGGATGGCGGCCACGGCCAGGCTCACTCCCGCCAGGAGCATTTCCCCGACGGCCTCTCCCCGCATGACCCCGGCCCAGACGACGAGGCCCGAGATGAGGAAACAGGCCAGGACCAGGTACCGGCCTAGCTGCTCCATCCGGCGCTGCAGAGGGGTCGCCGTGTCCCCGGCTTCCTGGATGAGCCCGGCGATCCTCCCGAACTCGGTGTCCATGCCGGTGGCCACGACCAGGGCCCGGCCCCGTCCGCTGGTGACCTCGGTCCCCATGAACAGGGCGCAGCTTAGGTCGGCCAGCCCGGAGGCGTCCCCGACCGGGAGCGAGGCCGTCTTCTCCACGGGCGTCGACTCGCCGGTGAGAGCGGCTTCCTGCGTCTGGAGGACGTGGGCCTCCACGACGCGGAGGTCGGCCGGAACGCGGTCCCCGGCCTCCACGAGGATGAGGTCGCCGGGGACAAGCTCCCGGGCCGGCAGGACGACCGGGCAGGCGGGGTCCCCCCGCACGGCGCGGGCCGTCGGGGCGGCCAACTCGCGGAGACGCTCCAAGGCGCGCTCGGCGCGGTACTCTTGGGCGAACCCTAGCACGGCGTTCATGAAGACGATGGCCAGGATGGCCACGAGATCGGCCGCCTCGCCCAGGAAGTACGAGACGACGGCCGCGCCGATGAGCACGAGGACCATGAAGTTGGCGAACTGAGAGACGAAGAGGCGCACCGGGGAGACACGCTTCTTCTGGAAGATCTCGTTGAGGCCGAACAGCTCCTGGCGCCGGGTGGCTTCGTCCGGTTTGAGACCCCGCCCGAGGTCGGTCTGCAGTTCCCGCGCCAGCTCCTCCACCGCGCGACCGGCCCAGGGCGGAAGACCCCTGTCCCTCGCCCGGACGGTGGGCCGTATCGCGTCCACCCCCTCCGGTCCGGCCTCAGGATGACCCGTAACCTTATGCCCGCAGGCCAAAGGCCATGTCGGCCAGGCCCGTCGCTGGGCGCCGCCTGCCGGATAGGCATCATCCCCGGCAACGGCAAGGGGCTCTGGGTTTCTTGGTTTGACACCCCGCCTGAGCCGGCGATATAATCCTTCTGGCTTTCACAGTCCCGAGCGTGCGAAAGGAGGCCGTCAGATGCTCAGGGTCAACCGCGCCAAGTTTGGCCTGTTCGGCCTGGCGGCCGGCCTGGTCGCCGGGGCCTAGGACGGTTCGCGGGGCGGCTTCGGCTCCCCCGGTTCGGCGGTCCAGGGTTCTCGGAGTCACAGGTCGGCTGGCTGGATGGTCGCGCCTGTGGCTTTCTGCTTTTCTCGGAGCACGTTTCTCGTGCGCGCTGAGCGAGGGTCACCGGCGGGGCCGCGACGGGCGGGCAGCCGGTGGCCCTTTGTCTTACGGGACCCCGGAAGGGGCCAGGCCCGCTCCTTCCGCGCTCGACGTCGAACGAGAGACAACGGGGGTGCACGCGTGTCCAAGGATTTGAACGGAATGCCGGCCGTCATCTGCGATGGGCTGCGCAAGACCTTCTACGTGAAGGACGAGACCCTCGCCCACTTGCCGGAGTTCCGCGGCCTCGCCGGTCGCCTGAAGTACGCCCGGACCAAGCCGATTCCGGTCCAGGCGGTCAACAACGTCAGTTTCGAGGTCGCCCAGGGGGAGATCTTCGGCATCCTGGGGCCCAACGGGTCGGGTAAGTCGACCCTCATCCGCCTCATCGCCACCCTGCTCCTGCCTGACGCCGGGACGGCGACGGTCTTCGGCAACGACGTGGTGGCCGACCAGCTCGCCGTGAGGCGGCTCATCAACCGCGTCTCGGTCGAGGCCTCGTTCTTCAAGAAGCTCTCGTCCCTGGAGAACCTGCGCTACGCCGCTCGCCTCTACGGCCTCGAGCCGCGGGAGGCTACGGCGCGCGCCCTGGACATCCTGGAGCGTCTCGGTTTCGACCGCTGGAAAGCCTACGGCTCTCTGGAGAACCTCTCCCGCGGCATGCAGCAGAAGGTGGCCGTGGCCCGGGCCCTGTTCACTTCGCCCGTGCTGCTCCTCATGGACGAGCCGACGACAGGACTCGACCCGCGGTCCAAGCGCGAGGTCCAGGACTTCGTGCTCGAGGTCCGCAAGGCCCACGACACCACGGTCCTCCTGACCAGCCACGACATGACCGAGGCCGACCGGCTCTGCGACCGCGTGGCCTTCATCGAGGAGGGGCGGTTCGTCGCCGTGGGCCGTCCGGAAGAACTCAAGGAGCGCTACAGCCATCTCCGGCCGGGAGGCCGGGTGACCCTGGAGGATATCTTCCTCGAGGTCACCGGGAAGCACTGGCCGGGGGAGGAGGACGAATAATGCCATCACCGACTGTCGGCGGGCGTAAGCCCGGCGGTCCGGCCGCCCAGGGCGGCGCGACCGCGGCCTCAACCGACCGGGCCATCGCCGGGGCCGTCGCCGACGCCCGGAAGCCGATGTCCTTCCGGGCCGAGATCGCGGCCACCCTCGGCTTCATCGAGAGGAACTTCTACCTGGTGAAGAGGTACTTCGGGTGGGAGTTGGTCTTCCTCTTCTACAACATCGTCAACACCCTGACCATCGCCCTCATCGCCACGGCCTTGCCCGGGGACAAGGGGCGCATGGTTCTGTTCCTTGTCGTCGGGGCCCTCCTCTGGGGCTACCTCTCGGTCATCTTCCACGACGTCTCCGAATCGGTGGCCTGGGAGCGCTGGGAGGGGACCATCGAGTACACCTTCATGGCCCCCATCCACCGGGCGACGCACCTGTTCGGCATGTGCATCTACGCCGTCATCTACGGGGTCATCCGGTCGAGCGTGGTCCTTGGGGCCGTGACCTTGTTCTTCAACCTCGACCTGGCGGGGGCCAACCTCCTCGGGGCTCTCACCGTCCTCATGGTCGCCAGCTTCGCCTTCATCGGCCTCGGCCTGATGGCCGCCGTCTTCCCGCTCCTCTCAACGGAGCGGGGCGCCCAGGCCACGCACGTCATGGAGGCCTTCCTCCTTCTCGTGTCCGGCGCCTACTACGCCGTCTCGGCCCTGCCGGCGTGGCTGCAACCACTCTCGGTCATCTCGCCGGCGACGTACGCGCTCCGGGCCATCCGGGCGGCCCTGCTCGACGGGGCCACCCTCGGCCAACTGCTGCCGGACATCGGCATCCTGGCCATCACCGGAGTCGTCCTCATCCCGGCAGGCCTGGCTGTCTTCCAGGCCGGCGAGCGCTACGCCATGAGGACCGGGAAGCTGAAGAGGAGCGGGTAGCCCCTAGATGAGCGGCACCTTGAACCACCCCAGGCTGAGGCCCAGGAGCCAGTAGGCGATGGCCACGGGGGCGAGGATGGCCGCCGCCGCGACGATGCGCCGGAAATCGAGGCCGCCGACGACCCTCAGCGTGAGGTAGAGGAGGAGGGCCTTCCAGAGGAAGGCCGCCACGCTGAAGGCCAGGAAGGCCACCTGGACCACGACCGGCCCGGCCACGCCGCCCACCGCCGACGGGTCGAGAAACCCCGACGGGACGAACAGGACGTGGAAGAGGGTGAGCCCGGCGAACCACGCCGCCGTGGGAACGTAGCTCCCGGCCCAGGCCGTCAGGAACGCTTCGAACGTGGCGCGGCTGCCAAGCGCACGCCCGACAAGCCAGATGGCCGCGCTCGCCGCGAGGTAGACGCCGAAGACGCCGACCGGTCCCCAGAGGACGAACCCGGCCGCTGCCCGGGCCGGCCCGCTGCCCGTTGCGACCGCGGCGGCCGCCGAGGCCCCCGCGGCGACCAAGGCCAGGCCGCCGATGAAGACGACGGCGCCCCGCGGCGACGGGACGCGCGCGATCTTCTCGTAGGTCTCCACCGGTCGCCGCGTCACCCCGGCGACCAGCCGCCAGGTTTCCCGCAGCGCTGCGCGCAGCCAGTCCGTCACGCCGAACCCTCCCGCCCGGACGGCGCCGGTCCGGAGCTCCCCGGCCCGGGCCGCGCCGGCCTCGTCGCCGGGCTCCATCGGCCCGCGAAGACGGCGTCCCAATCCACCCTGGCCGTGGTCTGCATGAGGACGAACAGGGTCAGGACCGCGCCGACGGTCACCGTCAGGCCGGTGAAGCCCTTGAGGAAGTGGGTGTAGGAGAAGAGGACCAGGTAGAGGAGTTGGGCCAGGCCCGCCTCGACGAAGGCGAACCGGTTGCCAGCGACCAGGCGGAGGTAGGAAACGACTAGGGCCACCGACACGACGGCAGCCACGCCGAAGGCGACGTTCACCTCCAGGTGGTCGAGCAGGTAAGCGAAGAGCAGGTGGAACGAGAAGAAGGCCGCGGCCAGGAAGAAGTAGTGCATGGGGTGGAGGTTGACGCCGCGGAGCACCCCGAGAACGAAGATGACGAAGAAGAAGAACAGGAGCGAGATGGGGGCGAAGAAGATGATTTTCGCGGCCAGCGGCCCCGGGTTCAGCCGGTGCGGCATCTCCACGCCGACCTGGAAGCCGGAGATGAGGTTGTCGTGGCGCCAGGTGAGGCGCCAGCCGGCGGCCGTCTCCTCCTTGCTGGTCGGCGAGACGGTTCGCGCCGGGAAATCGATGTCCTTGAAGTCGGTCTCCACCGTGAGCCCGAAATCGCGGACTTGGGTCACGTCGGGGCCGAAGGCGTAGGTCCAGGTGTCCATGCCGCGCGACCGGTAGGCGACGGCGAAGGCGACCCGCTCACCGGGGGCGAGCGCCAGCGACGTTTCTAGACCACCGTCGGTCGTGGTCCGGGCCGCCGCTTCCCGCCCGTTCACCGTGAAGGAGAAGGCATCGTAGATGGCTTCCCCGGCCGGGAAGCGGAAGGTGATGGTGAATTCGTGCGTCGCGGCGAGGGGGTTGACGGCCGTCCACTCCCCGCCGAAGTCCACGCCGTAGGTGGAGAACCAGAGAAGGCCCTTGCGGCGGTAGTCTAGGTTGAGCGCCGCCCGGATCTCGCTAGAGGCCAGCTCAACGGGCACAGGGACCAGGAGGGCATCTCCGGACGGAGTTTCGCCCCGCGGGACCGCGGCGTAGACTCCCGGCGCCATCTGGGCTTGCGGCCTTCCCCACAGCTCGATGACGGCGCCCTTAAGCTCCGAGTACGAACTCCGGGTCCGCACCTCGGTGACGGCGCCCAGGGCCATCCAGGCCGCGCTCGAAGCCATGAAGATCAGGATCACCGCGATGATGCGCTTGACCATCGGCTCCAGTCTCCCCTCGATATTCCGCTTGCGCGCGCGGCGCCCATCCCGGTCTCTCGACCGCCTACCCCGGGCCGCGAAGAAACGACCCGAGCCAGGACAGCCCGGTCCGCCCGAAGCTCAGGTAGATGGCGGTCGCCGCACCGGCGCCGAAGGCCGCCGCGGCCCGTAGCGGGTCCTCGGCGAGGCGGGACCGGATGGCCGCGTAGAGCCCCGTGTTCTCCGGCCAGCGGTTCCGGGGCCGGAGGGCCGCCAGGCAGAGGGCTACCGTCTCGGCCACGGCGCGGGTCGCTTTGGCCTCCGCCGCCCCTGGCCCGGCCTCAACCGACCGCGCCCGAGCTTTGAGGACGCGGCCCAGATTCGTGTCGAGCCACTCCGCGATGGTCACTTCCGCCGGCCTCCCTTGCCCTTGCCCGCCTCGGCCAAGGCCGTCAGGCGTCTTCTTAGGTTGGAGCGCCCGCGGGAGAGCAGCGACTCCACGGCCTTCTCGCTCCGCCCCAACTTGGCCGCGATCTCCGCCACCGAGTGGTCCTCAAGGTACTTCAGAAGCACCGCCTCGCGCTGGTTGTCCGGCAGGAGCCAGAGGGCCGAGTGCACCGCCGCGGCAAGTTCCGACCGCTCGGCGAGCTCGTCCGGCAACGGCCCGGTGTCGATGATGGCCAGCCCCTCGGCGGTGAGGCCGTCGAGGCTCGCCGGCTGCCGGACGGCCCGGCGGTAGTGGTCGGCCGTCTTCCTCCGGGCGATGGCGCACAGCCAGGTAAGGAGACTGCTCTCACCCCGGAAGAACTGGGCCGACCGCAGCGCGGCCAGGATTGTCTCCTGGGCCACCTCGAGAGCCGCTTCGCCGTCAAGACCCGACCGACGGCGCAAGGACGTGCGGACCCGCGGCAGGTACTCCTCGCAGAGGGTCCGGGCCGCCTCCGGGTCGCCGGCGGCGATGGCCGCCGCCAGGCGCCGCTCGGCCCTGGGGTCGGGGCTCGTCATGGGGGCCTCCCAGGTCTTCGCTACTGATGGTCGCGCCGCGGCCGGGAATCCTTCGCCGCGTCCGGGAGTAGGGTGCGGCCGGGCGCTACAACTCCTGGCGCCCGAGCGACCAACCGGCGGCCGCGACGAGGAGGAGAGAGACGACCAGACTCACGGCGATGGTCGCGCCGGCGTCGCCGAGAGAGGCGTTCGCCGCGAACATGCGCCCGGTGAGGCCGACGAGACCGCCCGGCGTCCAGCGGGCGAGGACCGGGCTCAGCGAAGGCAGGATGCCGGCCGTCACGAACCCGGCCAAAGCCACTCCGGCGGCCGCCACCTGGCCGCGCATCACGGTGCTCGCCCAGACCGTCAGGGCGACGATGAACACGACGTAGACCGCGAACACCGTGGCGGCCCTGAGCGACGCGGCCACGGGCACGCCCGGGAAGAGCTGGATGGTGTAGTAGAGGGCCGCGACGTACCCGAGGGCCGTGCCGAACACGACGACAAGGACTCCGGCGAGGAACTTGGCCACCACGACGGATACCCGCGCGACCGGTTTGGTGACCACGAGCAGGACCGTTCCGCGGGTCTTCTCGTCGGCCACGGCGCCCATGGTCGTCAGGATGACGGCCAGGATGCCGACTTGGGTGAGGTTCTTGAAGAACTGGGTGAACGAGTCCACGGCCGTCCGCGGCGGGATGACGATTTCTATGCCGCCGGCGCTGCCGCCGAACGACTTCAGCAGTTCCGGCATCAGCTTGGTCAGGATGGGGCTCGTGAGCCCGAAGAACAGGAACAGGCCTGGGATGACGTAGATGCGCGACGTCCGGAGAATCTCCCGGATCTCCTTGCCGAGCAGGGTGAGGAGACCGCTCACGCTTCCCCCACCACCTTCACGAAGACGTCCTCCAGCGTGGGCTCGGACACCTCGAACCGGGCGAGCGCCAGGCCTCGCTGGGCGATGAGACCTGGGATGGCCACCTTGCCCGCCTCGGCGTCGGAGACCAGGATGCGCAGTTCATCGCCGGCCAGCTCCACCTTCTCCACCCAGCCCAGCCCCCTCAGGGCGGCAGCGAACTCGGTCGTCCCCGCCTCCAGGCGAAGCCGGAAGGCCGGGCGCGAGTACCTGGCCTTCAGCCCGGCGATGGTCTCCTCGGCCACGAGGCGGCCGCGGTCGAGGATGGCTACGCGGTCGCAGACCCGCTCGACGTCGGCGAGGATGTGGGTCGAGAAGAAGACGGTGGTCGTGACCCTGAGGGCCTTGATGGCCTCGAGGACCTCGCGCCGGCCGAGGGGGTCGAGCGCCGAAGTCGGCTCATCCAGGATGAGGAGGTCCGGTTGATTGATGAGGGCCTGGGCCAGCCCGAGCCGCTGCTTCATGCCGCGGGAAAACCCGCTGATGCGTGTCTTGACGCCGGCGAGGCCGGTGAACTCCAGGAGTTCGGCGGCGCGGCGCCGGATGGCCTGGCGTTCCATACCGAACAGCCGACCGGCGAACTCGAGATACTCGCCGGCCTTCATCCAGCCGTAGAAGGCGGGAACGTCCGGGAGGAAGCCGACCCGGCGCCGGGCCGCGCTGGCCGGGCCGACGGGTTCCCCGAGGAGGAAGGCCTCGCCCGAACTCGGCCTCGCCAGGCCGAGGAGCATCCGGATGGTGGTCGTCTTGCCGGCGCCGTTGGGGCCAAGGAAACCGAAGACCGACCCCGAGGGCACCCGGAGGTCGAGGGACGTGACGGCGTCAACGCCCCGGAAGCGCTTGCCGAGGCCGCGCGCCTCGACGGCCAGGGCCAAGTCGCGGCTTGGGACGGCACCCGCTGTCAGAGGGCTCACTCCCTCTTCCGGCCGAAGGCGAAGTAGATGAGGGGGCCAAAGGTGCTGACGAGAACGATGACCAGACCCCAGAGCAACTTGCTGCCGCCGGTCACCTCCTCGGCCCGGCGCGGGATGAGGTCGCGCAGCCCGAGAATCAGGAGGACGAGCCAGAAAACAAAGATGGGGATCAGAAGGGGCAGATTCTGGCGGACGAAGTCCATCATTCCCACCTCCGCCCCTACTCTACCACGGGCCCGGGGCCGCCGGGAGGGCTACGGGCCGGCCCTCTCCCGCGCCAACTCCAGGATGCGGGCCTCCACCTTCAGGCGCCGCTCCTCGAGGCGGGCGAAGTCCATGTTCGGGACGTAGTACGTCTCCATCTCATCGTGCGTCTTCTTGGCCTTGCCGATGAACCAGACGGCCTGATCGAAGGCCTGCCGGTACATTTCCCGGGCTCGGGTGCGCTCCCCGACGTAGGCCTCCTGGATGCCCGTGTCCACATACTGCATCGTGTCGATGATTATGTCGCCGTCGCGCCTCGGAAAGAAGTGCGGCTCGACCTCGTTGATGACCGCCACGCTCAGGGCCGGCACGACGACGTGGTCGACCTTCTTCGGGTCGAGAGCGCAGTGGAAGGCCTCGACGTCGAAGCCTCGCATGACCGCGGCGTCTAGGACCCGGCTGACGAGGGCGGTCTTCTCCGTCCCGTCGTCGCCGGCGATGACGAAGCGCCGGTCCAGAGGGTCCATGATCGTAGTGAGGTGGCTGACGGGGCCGTCGGGCGTGATGGCCGTGGCGAAGAGATGACGCTCGCGGGGCGTGGGGGCCCGCGGCTCGGACGGCCCGAACACGGCGTGGATGAGGTCCATGGCCACGCGGTGGAGACCCCCGCGGTCCAGGGCGCCCGTGTCCTGGTAGTAGCTCTCGACCTCCTCCAGGAAGATGCGGGCCGCCGCGAGGTAGGCGTAGGCGCGACGGAAGAGGCGACCCACCTCGCGGTTGAGGGCCAGGATGGCCGGGCGGTTACGGCGCATCCCCGTCTCGTCCCAGTAGTCGCCGAGGTGGACTATCTCATCCACGGCGCCCGGGTTCTTGGGGTCGACGACGTGCGGCGCCGTCCCGTCGATGAGGGCGATGTCCAGCGCCGGGATGTAGACGCCGTCCAGGGACCCGTTGTCCGAGGAGCAGCAGTGAAACTCCAGGTCGTACCCCTGCCCCTGCAGTGTGGCGGCTATCTTCCGCATGAAGGTGGACTTGCCGACCCCGGGCCCTCCCTTGATGACGAAGATCTTGTTGGCGTCCGGCGTGCAGATGTGGTCGTAGAAGGAGTGGAAACCGTAGGCCGTGTTTCCCCCGGGAAAGACCATTCGGACATGCCCCTGCCTCCGACCGGCCGCCGTCTTCCGAGCCTGCTCCCCTTTGGACATTAGATACCCAACCCCCTGTCCCGCGCCGCGCTTCGGCGCGGCGGCGGTCTATCCTACGGTGCGGGCGGGGCGGGGGTGAGGGCGGGAGAGAGGTCGGGGGGGAGAAACCAGACTTTGGGGCCGGTTGGTGGCATAAGATATAACATGTGTATGACATCTTGCCTTGACCGTGGCCCCAAGGGCTACGTATAATGGCACCACATCAGGGGCGAGGGGGTCCTCGGAGCATGCTGCGGGTGCCGGATGACGTGCCCGTCTACTCCATGGCCGTGGCCGAGCGGATGACCGGGCTGACCAGGCGCCGCATCCGGTACTACGAGCGCCACGGACTGGTCCAGCCGGCCCGGTCGGCCGGGAACCGGCGGCTGTACTCGCAGGACGATCTCGCCCGCCTGGCCGACATCAAACGCCTCCTTGACGAAGGACTGGAACTGAGAGCCCTCGTGACCCTGGTGGCCAGCGGACGCTGGCCCGTCGCCGGGGCCTCGCCCGCAACGGCCGGCCACGCCTCGACTCGTGGCCTTGGCCCATCCCCTGTCCCCCGGCCGGGTCCGGTGGCCCCCCCGCGGGCTGGAGGCGGGCTGGAGGTCGCCAGGTTCGCCCAGTACGAAGACGCCCGGGCCCGCTTCTTGGGCCGGGGCCCCGCGGGGAACGTGGACCGGCTCTACCCGGGCGACGCCGGGCGTCTCGTCCGACCGGGTCCGGAAGCCGCCCCGCCCGGCGCTGGGCGGAAGACGCCAACCGCCGCTCCCAGCGTTCCGCGGGCGACGGAGAAGGCCGCCCCGGGAAACAGCCAGGCTTCGCTCGGCAAGAGAGAGGGGTAGTCGAACATGCCCGCCTACACGGCCAAGGACGTTCTCCGACTCTGCGACGAACTCAAGGTCAGGTTCCTCCGCTTGCAGTTCTCCGACATCCTCGGCATCACCAAGAACGTGGCCATCCCTGTGGACCAGGTCGAGAAGGCCCTTGAGGGCCAGTTGCTCTTCGACGGCTCCTCCATCCATGGCTACGTCCGCATCGAGGAGTCCGACATGCTTCTCAAAGCCGACCCGCGGACCTTCGCCCTCTTTCCCTGGCAAGTAAATGACAAGGGCGGCGCCACGGCCCGCCTCATCTGCGACGTCCTGAACGCCGACGGTTCGCCTTTCGCCGGCTGTCCGCGCACGGCCCTGAGACGCGTCGTGGCCGAGGCGGCCGAGCTGGGGTATGCGATGTACGCCGGACCGGAGGCCGAGTTCTTCCTCTTCCATCTCGGCGAGGATGGCCGCCCGACGACCAAGACCCACGACCAGGGCGGCTACTTCGACCTGGCCCCGGTGGACTTGGGCGAGGTCGCCCGCCAGGACATGGTCCTGGCCCTGGAGGAGATGGGTTTCGAGGTCGAGGCCGCGCACCACGAGGTGGCCCCGGCCCAGCATGAGATAGACTTCCGCTACGAGGAGGCCCTGACCGCGGCGGACAACATCCTTACCTTCAAGGTCGTTGTCCGCACCATCGCCAAGCGGCACGGCCTGCACGCCACCTTCATGCCCAAGCCCGTCCACGGCATCGCCGGCTCGGGCATGCATACCCACCAGTCGCTCTTCGTCGGGGACCGCAACGCCTTCTACGACCCGGACGCTCCGAACGGTCTCAGCCGCGTTTGCCTGAACTACATCGCCGGCCTGCTCCGGCACGCCCGGGGTTTCACGGCCATCACCAACCCGCTCGTGAACTCCTACAAGCGCCTGGTGCCGGGGTACGAGGCGCCCGTGAACGTGGCCTGGTCCGAGCGGAACCGCAGCCCGCTCATCCGGGTGCCGGCCCGTCGCGGCCTGTCCACCCGGTGCGAGCTGCGCAGCCCCGACCCGTCGGCGAACCCGTACCTGGCGCTCGCCGTCACCCTCAAGGCCGGTCTGCAGGGCATCAAGGAGAACCTCGAGCCGCCGGCGCCCGTGACCCGGAACGTCTACGAGATGACCGACGAGGAACGGCGCGAACTCGGCATCACCAGCCTGCCGGGGACGCTCGAGGAGGCCCTGGTCGAACTCGAGAAGGACGAGGTCATGCGGTCCGCGCTCGGGGAGCACATCTACGAGGCTTTCGTCAACGCCAAGCGCATCGAGGCCGAGGTCTACCGCACGCAGGTACACCAGTGGGAACTGGATCAGTACCTGGCGGTGTTCTAGAGGCCGCCCGGGGGCGGCTTTGCCGGCCGCGGCATCAGGGTCTGCGTATCAGGACGCCCCGCTGCTGGCCCACGTTGTGCTGCCGCAAGATGACGGCCGTCTCCTCCCTGGAACAGCCAAGGAGGAGCTTGATCTCCGAGTCGCGCTTGCCAAGGTTGACGGTGCAGATGATGGCGGCGACCCGCCTGGTGTCCCCGGAGGCGCCCACCCAGACGTCGATGCCGGCGCCGTCCATGGACGCCGTCCCCTCAAGGCACCCGTAGTCCGCCGGGTAGACGATGTCCGTGTAGCGGGGGTGGACCGAGCCGCGCGGGTGGTCGACGACCACCCGGCTCGTGGCCACCAGACGGTCGAGATAGTCCCAGAACTCAGGGCTGACCTCACGGTCGCCAGTCTCCATGTCCGGCCCATTCCACCGCGGGCCGGGAGCTCCTCTCTCGACGATTGACCCTCTGGCCGCTTCCCGGCTATACTAGATATATGAGGATTTGCTCATATATTCACGCTATGGTCCGGACGGGGCGGAACGGCTCGCTGCCGTAGCCGGGGGAGAGGCTGGCGTCTTTGGAGAAACCCAATGAGCTGTCCGTGGCCGGCGTGGCGTCGGCCGAGTTCCGCCGTCGCATCATCCTGGCCTCGGCGTCCGGGGTCTGGCTGGTCTTGGCCTTTGGCCTGCGTTACCTCGGCCACGGCGCCCTGGGCGGTACGTTTCTCGCCGGCGCGGTCACCGCCGCGTTCCTGGTCTCCGCGGCCCTGGGCGGGTCCCTCGTGGCGGGGAAGGCCCTGCGGTCGCTCCGCAGCCGAGTCGTCAACTTCGAGGTCCTGGTGGTCATCGCCGCCACCGGCGCCATCGCCATCGGCGACCTCGCCGAGGCGGCCCTGGTCGTGTTCCTCTTCTCCGTGGGCGAGGCGCTCGAGGCGGCCGGAGTGGCCCGGACGCGCCGGGCTCTGAGTTCTCTCCTCGACCTGGTCCCGCGGCTGGCCCTGGTTCGCCGGGGAGGGACGGAGGAGGAGATTCCGGCGGCGGAAGTGGCCGTCGGCGATACCGTAATCATCCGCCCGGGGGAGCGCCTGCCGGTTGACGGCCAGGTCCTCGCCGGACGGTCGTTCGTGAACCAGGCGCCCGTCACCGGCGAGTCGATGCCGACGGCCAAAGCCCCGGGCGACGAGGTCTTCGCCGGGAGCATCAACGGCGCGGGCGCCCTTGAGGTGGCCTCGACCCGCGACCCGGACGACACCACCCTGGCGCGCCTGGTACACCTGGTGGAGGAGGCGCGGCTGGAAAAGGCCGGGCACCAGAAACTTGTCGACCGCTTCGCCGCCTCCTACACGCCGGTCGTCGTCGGATTCGCCCTGGTCATCGGGCTGGGACTTCCCCTCACCCTCGGACGTCCCTTCGAGCCGTACGTGTACCGGGCCTTGGCCCTGCTCCTGGTTGCCTGCCCGTGCGCCATGGTCCTCTCGACCCCGGTGGCGGTGGTCTCGGCCATCGGGAACGCCGCTCGCCGCGGCGTGCTGATCAAAGGCGGCTCGGCCCTGGAAGCGGCGGGACGCGTCCGGGCGGTCGCCTTCGACAAGACCGGGACCCTGACCGCCGGGCGCCCGGAGGTGAGCGACCTTCTGGTGTCGCCTGAGGCGACGGCCACGGCAGGGGTCGCGAACGGCGGCCTTGGCGGGACCGGCGCCGCGGAGGCCGCCGAGCGGCTGACGGAGAAAGAACTCCTGGCCCTGGCGGCCGCGGTGGAGCGGTGGTCCGAGCATCCCGTGGCCGAGGCCGTCCGGAGGAAGGCCGGGGAATGGGGAGTCGCGGAGGAAGCCTCGGCCCGCAACTTCGAGTCCATTCCCGGCCGCGGGGCCAAGGCCCGCGTTGGCGGGACCAACTGCTACGTGGGCAGTGAGGCCCTCTTCGAGCAGGACCTCAGCGTTTCCCGGGGCGCCCTGGCCGAGGCCGGCGACCGCCTGGAACGGCAGGGGAAGACCGTCGTCTACGTGGGCCGCGGGAACAGTATCCTGGGCCTGATCGGCGTCTCCGACGTTATCCGCCCAGAGGCCGCGGAGGCCGTGGCCGCCCTCCGACGGGCCGGCGTTGACCGCCTCTACCTTCTCACCGGAGACAACCCGGTGACGGCGCAGGCCGTGTCGGAGACCCTCGGTCTCGACGGCTACCGCGCCGGACTCCTGCCTGAGGGCAAGGTGGCCGCGGTGCGGGAACTGGCCGCCCTGGGCCCGGGCGACCGCCCCGGAGTCCTGGCCATGGTCGGCGACGGCATCAACGACGCCCCGGCGCTGGCGGCGGCGGGCGTGGGCGTGGCCATGGGAGTCGCCGGGACCGACCTGGCCGTCGAGGCCGCCGACGTGGCCCTCATGAGCGATGACCTGGGGCGGGTGGCCTACACCGTCCGGCTCGGCCGGCGGGCCGTCGGCGTTATCCGGCAGAACATCGCCGTGGCTCTAGGCATCAAGGCGGTCGCCCTGATCCTGGCGGCGGCCGGCTTCCTGCCGCTGTGGCTCGCCGTCCTGGCCGACACGGGCAACACCGTCCTGGTCATCCTCAACGGTCTCCGGCTCCTAGGGGGCCGGGGGGAGTAGGGATCGGCGTCCCGCGAGCGGGCGCCGCGGTCGCCGCGGCTACCCGCCGTGCCGGACGTGTTCGAGGCCCCGGCGGAAGAGATCGACGACGTGCGCGTCGTCGAGGGAGTAGTGGACCATGCGGCCGGCCCTACGGGGGCGGACCAGACGGAGGTTGCGCAAGAGCCTGAGCTGGTGCGAGACCGCCGACGGGGTCATGCTCAGGAGGTCGGCCAGGTCGCAAACGCACAACTCGCGCTCGGAGAGGGCGTGAAGGATTCGGACGCGTGTCGGGTCGCCGAGGGCGCTGAACGTCTCGGACAGGTCCCGGACCACGTCCTCGGCGAGCATCGCCTGCCGGGCCGCCTCCACCGCTTCCCCATGCGCCTGATACACTTCGCAGGCCTCGGCGGCGCCTGGGGCCTCCGCGGCGCCTGGGGCCTCGGGGCGGTCGGGCGCCCGGCCTGGTCCGAGGGGCACGTCCATGCTCGAGACCTCCTCGTCCTTCTCCCGGATTGTACCGCGTCGCCCGGACGGCGTCAAAGACCCGTGGCGGCCGGCCGCCGTTTCCTCCGTGGTGGATGCCCTTCCGCACAGGAGGACCTCCCCCGGACATGGAAAACAACCAGGGTGGGTAGAAGGGGACGGTGACGACAGTGACCACGCCCGACCGTGATCCGGCCACCTCGCCCAAGCGGCGTCCTCCCGGCTGGGAAGCCGGGTACGCCGACCGGCTCGTCACCTGGCTACGGGGCCTGGTCGCCGGGGCGGGCGCGGAGGGATTGGTCTTCGGGGTCAGCGGCGGCCTCGACTCGGCCGTGGTCGCCGGGCTGGCGAGCCGGGCCTATCCCGAGGCGAGCCTCGGCCTCTTCCTGCCCTGCGGGAGCGTGGAGCGCGACCTCGAGGACGCGCGGGCCGTGGCCAAGACCTTCAGCCTGCCCCTCAAGATCGTGGAACTCGACAAGGTGTACGAGACCCTCCTCGGGGCCGTGGGCGACGCGGCTCCGAACCCGGCAGGCCAGACCCCGGGTGGCCCGGGCGCCCAGCGCGAGAAGCTGGCCCTGGCCAACCTCCGGGTCCGCCTGAGGGCCGTGACCTGGTACTACCACGCCAACAGACTCAACCGCCTGGTCGCTGGCGCCGGGAACCGGTCCGAACTGGCTGTCGGGTACTTCACGAAGTTCGGAGACGGTGCGGTCGACCTCCTTCCCCTGGCCCACCTGGTCAAGGCGGAGGTCCGGGAGCTCGCCCGCCATCTCGGCGTGCCCGAGCCGGTCATCGCCCGGCCGCCGACGGCCGGACTCTGGCCTGGTCAGACGGACGAGGGGGAGATGGGTCTCACCTACGAACTCCTTGACCGCTTCCTTTTGGGTGGAGAAGTGCCCCCCGAGGTGGCGGCTCGCATCCGGGCCATGGGCCAGCGGAGCGAACACAAGCGACGCCTGCCCGCGGTCCCAGGTTTCTAGCTTACCGGTGGTAGCCGGGACAGAACAGGAGTTGGGAGAATGTCGGGACACTCGAAATGGGCGAACATCAAGCGCCGTAAGGCGGTCGTCGATGCCAAGAAGGGCGCCGTCTACACGAAGCTCGGCCGGGAGATCATCGCCGCCGCCAGGGAGGACGGCGGGAACCCCGACATCAACTTCCGCCTGCGTCTGGCCGTCGACAAGGCCAAGGCCGCCAACATGCCCTCCGACAACATCCAGCGGGCCATCATGAAGGGCACCGGTGACCTCAACGAGGGCGCGGTCTACGAGGAGATTGTCTACGAGGGCTACGGGCCGGGCGGCGTGGCCGTCCTGATCCAACTCATGACCGACAACCGCAACCGGACCGCCCAGGAGATGCGCTACATCTTCTCGCGCCACGGCGGCAACTTGGGTGAGACCGGCTGCGTGGCTTGGATGTTCAAGAAGAAGGGCTCCATCCTCCTCGGGCGTGAGGACAACTCCATCTCCGAGGAAGATCTCATGCTCCTGGTCCTCGACGCCGGGGCCGAGGACCTCCGGACGGAGCTGGACTCCTTCGAGGTCATCACGGCCCCGGGCGACTTCCCGGCCGTCCTGGAGGCCGTGCGGAAGGCCAATCTCAGCGTGGCCGAGGCCGAGGTGGCCATGATTCCCCAAAACACCATCGAGCTCAGCGGGGGCCAAGCCGAGAAGTGTCTCGGGCTTATCGAGGCCCTCGAAGAGCACGAGGACGTCCAAAACGTCTACACCAACTACGACATCGCTGGAGAGTGACCGTCCCGTCCGACCGCGGGCCACCCGCTCCGGACGCTCCATCCGCATCCTGCCGCTTGAGTAGGAAGCCCCCAGCCGGGCCATCCTAGGCCCAAATCGGCAGGAGAAGGGGTGTCGTGTCGTGCCTTGGACTCCCGGGCGCGGGCTCTCCGGACGGGCGCGTTTGGGGCGCGGCCTGCTCGTCTTGGGGGTCGCCGTCCTGCTCGCGCTGGCCGCCGGCCGCCTCTTGGACGGGCCGGGGGTTGGCGACCTCGCCGCGCACCTCTGGCGCATCCTCGGGGTCAGGGTCGAGGCGCCGACCCCGGCCGAGGGACCGCCGGCCACGACGGGTGGAGCGCCGGGCTTGACGGGAGCCGCCGCCGCCGGCGACGACGCCGGGACCGCGACCACCGTGGCCCCGGACGCCGTCTTCCTCTGGGCGGTGACCTTCGAAGCCTGCGGCTGCGGCACCCAGGCGGCGACGGAGGCCCCGGAGGGGTCCGTCGGCCTCGGGCGAGAGACCCTGGCCATCGAACTCCGCGACTGGGAAATCACCAGCTTCGCTCCGGAGCGGGTGGAACTCGCGCGCTTGGACCGCGAAGTGATGTGTCCGGCGCACACTAAGCGCACCCTGCGCTTGGAGGAAGGCAAGGTGGTCCTCTATGCCGGTTCGGTCGATGACCCGGACGTAGAACTCATCTTCATCATCACGACCGGTATTGTCGCCGACAACCTGAACGCGGAGGAGGCGGAGATCCTCCGGACCGGTCGCACCTTCGATAGCCAGGAGGAAGTCTACAGCTTCACCGAGGGCCTGGGCGACTAGCCCGGCGTCTCGATGTACGGGCCCCTGGGTCGGCGAGCCGGCGGCCGCGGCCAATCCGGCCACCGGAAGGTTCCCGTGGCCGCGGCCAGGAGCGCCGGGATGAAGATGATGCCCAGGACGATCTGGAGGGGGTAGTAGGCCAAAAAGCCCAGCCAGCCTCCGTGATACCCCGCGTAATGAGCCCCGACCCAGAGCACGCCGAGGTTTGACATCGGGTGGACGAGCGCCGCCACGACCAGAGTCCGGCTGTAGCGCACTAAAAGCCCCATCAGGACCCCGAAGGCCGCGGCCATGAGGACGTACCCGACCATCGGCCAGAGTTCGAAGGGGAGCAGGTCGTAGTTCACGTGGAAGAGACCGAACAGCAGGGCCTGGACGATCAGGGCCTTGGTCCAGCCCATCGTCCGCTCCAGGCGGCTCAGCAGGTAACCCCGGAAGAAGAGCTCCTCGGCGAAGTTGCCGAAGACGAAGTCCCAAACGTCCACGGCGGTTTGCCAGCCCGCCCACGACTGGTAGGGCCAGTGATGGAACCCGATGCCCCTCCACCACGGCTCGTAGGCCTGCCAGGCGAACTGGACGCCGGTGACGTCCGCGAACCCGGAGTAGAAGATGAACTCGGTCAGCCCGGTGGTGAGGCGGAAGGCGACCAGGCCGACGACGGTCACCCAGACCAGGCGTCCGAGGCCCATCCGCTTGAGCCCGACCGAACCCAGACCCCCGCCCTCCGCCCAGAAGACCAAGCCCAGGACGAACACAATCATCGGCGCCTTAGCCCAGATCTCCCGGCAGTACCAGTAGAGCCCCAGCCGAGGCGCCATGATCATGACGGACAGGAGCACGGCAATGGCCAACTCGGCCCAGACCGAGGGACGGGCGCCGGCGGCCGGAACCTCCAACGCGGAGGCCGGGTCACCGACCCCCGCGGGAGCGGCCGCGTCCCGGGCCTTCCTGCCGCGCCAGACCCAGGCGACCAGGACCAGGCCCGTGGCCAGGACTTCGGCCAGGGCCACGCCGGCTTTCGTGGCGGCGCCGACCGGGAGCGAAAACAGCGCCAGTTCGACGCCGGCCATGGCGGCGAAGGCGGCCAGGCACCAGACCATTTGGCGGCGGCGGTCGGGCGGCGTCAGGGTCCAGACGGCGAACGCGCCGAGGGCGATGACCAGGGTGGCCAGAAGACGCATCGTCCACACCGCCCGAGCCAGCGCGGCCGAGACGGCGTCGCGCCCGGCGTCCAGGACGTCCGGCGCGAGCGTCGCGGCGTGGGCCCTCACGGCGGCGACCCAACCTTGGTCGAGTTGGGCCGCTCCCACGCCCAGAGCCTCCCGGCAAACAGCGTCGGCGTCGGAAACGAAGTTGCCGTCGCCGCGGGACAGCCTCAGGAGACCCGGCGGACCCCATTGCTCTCGGACATAGCCGACCAGCGAGGCAAGTTGCTCCCGGCCGAGCGGCAGGGACGGCCACCAACTCGTGAGTTGGAGTAGGCTGGCCAGACGCCCCTTCTCGTCCAGGGCGGCCGCCGCCGCCCAGGTTTCGTCCTCACCCCGGTTGACCAGGCCGGCGACTCCGGAAGCGACGTAGTCGGTGACTCTCCCGGCGCCGGAGGCCCAGCCCAGGACGGACGCGGCCGCGACCTGGTCCACGGAAGCGTCGGAGTCCGGGTCCACGGTGCGGCAGTCCGACCCGGCCCATCCGGCCGGCCGGCCGTCGCTCCGAGGGCCGACCACGACACGGAAGGTCGTGCCTTCCGGGAACTCCCATTTCCGCTCGAGCAGGGCGGCCACGCCCACCGCCGTGGCGTTCAGGCGCTCCGCCAGACGCTCGACCCGGGCCGGACCGGACGACCCGGACCAGTTCTCCCGGTAGGCGACGACAAAGGGCCCATCCTGGTGGAGGACCCACTCGCCCTTTGCTCGGGCGGAGACGGGTGAGGCGACAAACAGGGCCGCTAGGGCCAGGATCAGGAGGGCTCTTCTCGCCATGCGCGATTCTCCCAGCTACCCCAGGGTTGGCTGCGGCAAGGGAAACCTGCCCTGCCGTCTAATTACGTGGCACGGGGGGTAAATCCTGTGCTCGTCCTGGGCGTGGACCCTGGTACCGCGACGACTGGCTACGGTCTCGTTCGGGAGCGCGCCGGGCGACTGGAGACCTTGGGCTACGGCGTCATCACGACCCCCAAGGAGGCGCCCCTGGCGGCGCGGCTTCTGATTATCCACCAGGAGTTGCTCCGTCTCATCTCCGAGCACGACCCTGACGCCGTGGCCGTGGAGGAGCTGTTTTTCAACCGGAACGTGCGCACCGCCCTGTCCGTCGGGCAGGCGAGGGGGGCCATCCTCCTGACCGCCGCGGTGGCCGGGAAGCCGGTCTCGGAGTACACGCCGCCGGAAGTGAAGCTGGCGGTGGCCGGCTACGGCAGCGCGGACAAGGCCCAGATGCAGGCGATGGTGAGGATGCTCCTCGGGCTGCGCGAGGCGCCGCGTCCCGACGACGCCGCCGACGCGCTGGCCGTAGCCATCTGTTGCGTCCACAGCCGGCGGCTGGAGCGGCTCCTGGCCGGCGCCGGGGCCGGGTCGGGACGGAGTGCCCCGGACGGGGAAGGCGGCGGCTGACCGTGATCAGGTTTCTTCGAGGCCGATTGGCGGAGCGGGGGAAGGGCTTCGTCGTCCTAGATGTCGGCGGCGTCGGTTTCCAGGTCTTCGTTCCCGACACGCCCGCCGCGCTATCGCCGGAACCCGACCGCGAGCTAGCGCTACACACGAGGCTCGTCGTCCGTGAGGATGCTCTGACCCTCTACGGGTTCGTCACCGCCGAGGAGGCCGGCCTTTTCGATTTGCTCCTCACGGTCTCGGGGGTCGGACCCAAGGTGGCCCTGGGTATCCTCTCCGGCTGCCGGCCAAAGCGCTTTCTCGAACTCGTCATCTATGAGGACACCGAGGGCCTCGGGCGGTTGCCCGGGGTCGGGAAGAAGCTATCCCAGCGGCTCGTTGTGGAACTCCGCGACAAGCTGGCCCCGGGCCGCGACGGGCTGACGGTCGCCGACCTCGCGGCCGCGCCCGCCAGCCGCGACCCGGTGGAAGAGACGGTTGAGGCCCTGACTTCCTTGGGCTACGGGCGCGTCGAGGCCGCCCAGGCGGTCGAACGGGCCAAGAGGGAGTTGGGCGACAAGGCCGACACGGCCGGCCTGCTCAAGCGGGCCCTGAAGACTCTCTAGCGCAGGCATGGAGGTGGCTTCGTGACGACGACGGACGAGGAGCGGGTCGTCTCCCCGCGGGCCCGGCTGGACGAGGGCGGCGTGGAGCCGGGCCTCCGGCCGCGCGTGTTTGGCGAGTACATCGGGCAAGGGCCTGTGGTGGAGCGCCTCCGCATCTTCATCCAGGCGGCCATGGAGCGGAAGGAGCCGTTGGACCACGTCCTCCTCTACGGCCCCCCCGGCCTCGGCAAGACCACCCTGGCCCACGTCATCGCCAACGAGATGCGGGTCGGCATCCGGGTCACCTCCGGACCGGCCATCGAGCGTCCGGGTGACCTGGCCGCCATCCTCACGAACCTCGGGGACCGCGACGTCCTCTTCATCGATGAGGTCCATCGTCTCGGCCACACGGTCGAGGAAATCCTCTACCCGGCCATGGAAGACTTCGCCCTGGACATCGTCATCGGACGCGGCCCGAGTGCGCGCTCCATCCGCCTTGACCTTCCGCGCTTCACCCTGGTCGGCGCAACAACCAGAGCCGGACAGATCACCTCGCCGATGCGCGACCGGTTCGGCGTGGTCAGCCGGCTGGACTTCTACTCCCAGGAAGACCTGGTGCGCATTGTCACCCGCTCGGCGGGGATCTTAGGCATCGGCCTCGAGCCGGAGGGGGCCAGGGAGATCGCCCGCCGGTCCCGGGGCACCCCGCGGGTGGCCAACCGACTCCTGCGCCGCGTGCGCGACTACGCTCAGGTCACCGGGTCGGGCCGCATCACCGCTGACGCGGCTCACGACGGCCTCAAGCTCCTGGACATCGATGAGCTGGGTCTTGACTCCGTCGACCGCCGGATGCTCGAGGCCATGGCCGACAAGTACGCCGGCGGGCCGGTGGGCCTGGAGACCATCGCCGCTTCCATCAGCGAGGAGTCCCTGACGGTGGAGGACGTCTACGAGCCGTTCCTTCTCCAACTCGGGTTCATCAAGCGGACGCCGCGCGGGCGGGTCCTGACCGAACTGGCCTACCGCCACATCGGCCGCAAGGCGCCTTTGAGCCTGTCCGGCGGAGGCGCCCCCGAGCCTCAACCGGGTCTCTGGGATGGGGCCGGCGAAGGGCGGAGAGAGAAGGACGGGGCATGACCAGCCAGGCGAAGGACGCCGTTCTCCTTCACGTGTGCTGCGGCCCCTGTGCCGTCTACCCGCACCGGGCTTTGACGGCGGAGGGGCTCAGGCCGACGGGGTTCTTCTTCAACCCGAACGTCCAGCCGTCCCGGGAGCACCGGCGCCGGCTCGAGACCCTCGACGCCTACGCCGGCCGATCCGGTCTGCCGCTCGTCGTGCCTGGGGGGTACCGCCCCGAGGTTCACCTCGCGGCAACCATCGAGAAGGCCTGGGATCGCCCCAGACGCTGCCGGGCCTGCTACGAGCTGAGGTTCACCGAGACGGCCCGCGAGGCCGTGGCTCAGGGGTACCAGGCCTTCACCAGCACTCTCCTGGTGAGCCCGTATCAGCTTCACGACGAAGTTCGCTCGGCGGGAGAACTGGCCGCCGCCACCACGGGAGGGAAGGTCTCCTTCCTCTACCGCGACTTCCGCCCCGGCTGGCCGGAAGGAGTGGCGGCCTCCCGCGAGATGGGCCTCTACCGCCAGCCGTACTGCGGCTGCCTGTGGAGCGAGACGGAACGATACGGGGGCGGAGCCTCCACCCCCAGATAGACGCCCCGACGGGCGAACTCTATGGCGAACGAGGTGGCCGGCTTGAGCGAAGGCCCGGAGCGCCTCCTGGCTCTGGCCAGGGCGGGCGACGCCGCCGCGCGTGAAGCGCTCATCCGGCGCTACGCGCCCTTCGCCATGAGGGTCGCCTCAGGCGTCACCGGCGGCTACGTCGACATGGGCCGGGACGACGAGGCCAGCGTGGCCCTGGTGGCCTTCAACGAGGCCATCGACAGTTACGATCCGTCCCGGGGGGCGAGCTTCCTCGGTTTCGTCCAGACGGTGGTCAGGCGGCGCCTGATCGACCACTACCGGAAGAACCGGTCAAGGCAGCGCGAGGTCTCGTTGAGTGGGCTGTCCGACACGGAAAGCGGAGACGGGCTCTGGGCGGGTGCCGGAGCGGGAGAGGGCCCAAGTCTCGAAGTGGCTCATAGGACCGCGGCGGAGTGGGCCCATCGTGAGCGGGAGACCGCTCTTGAACGGCGGGAGGAGGTCCTGCGGTACCGTGAGATGCTCTCGGTTTTCGGGATCTCCCTCTCCGAGCTGGTTCGAATCTGTCCCCGGCATGAGGACGCTCGCCGACACGCTGTCGAGGCGGCCCGGGCCCTCGTGTCGAGGCCGGAACTCGTCGACAGCCTTCACCGGCGAGGGGAGTTGCCGCTCAAGGAACTTGAGAGA
>Ga0315293_10001098_pt1 | contig 26174 bp, 30 predicted proteins | sample YL17G13_20_MG_FD_203071 | JGI IMG/M metagenome (GOLD analysis project Ga0315293, IMG submission 203071) | Sediment microbial communities from Yellowstone Lake, YNP, Wyoming, USA - YL17G13_20 | ecosystem: Environmental > Aquatic > Freshwater > Lake > Sediment | place: USA: Wyoming | collected...
GCTTTGGAATGGAGGTCATAGGTGTTACTGGCTTCGTATGCTTTCATTTCTGCTTCTCCGTGCTTCAATACGTATTTCAGTAGTTTCTTTGCAGGTTTCAAAAACCATACATGTGAGGGTTTTCTCGATTCCCCTGACAAGCCTCAATTTGTCAATAACGAATTTTCCGATCGCATGCACGTCCTCGGATCTGAGTTTTATCAAGAGGTCCCAGTCCCCGGTGATTATGTAGACTTCTTGGACTTCCTGGAATTTTGCTATGTCTGAAGCTATTTCCCTCTGCGAGATCAGCTTGTCGTTGTCCTTGGTTTGGTAGGAGACAGAAGCCAAGATTAAGGCTGTTGCACCTAGACCAAGTTTCTGTGAATTCAAGATGGCCCTGTAATCCTTTATGATGCCTAGCTCTTCCATGCGCTTTATCTTTGCAAAAACTGTCGTTATAGGCGATCCGATTTTTCTGGCAATTTCCCGGCTGCTGAGTTTACAATCTTTCTGTATCAAGGCTAGGATCGCCAGATCTTTCTCGTCAAGCTTGGTTTCCATGATTGTAATTTTTACACTTTTCAGCCATAAATACTTTGCTTTTTCGAAATATTTCCAACGATTTTCATAAAAAATTTATTATCAACAGTGTGCATTTAATGCAGGTAACGTGTAAAGGCTGTTGAAACGACATCACCGATGAGAGAGTGGATTGATGATCAAGGAACAAGTAGATGTAAGAAAAGATGCGTTGGTTCTCAGTCGCGAACTGGTTGAGATGCCGAGACCGCTTGAGCTTCTATCTGAAAGCGAAATCGAGAAAAAGCATTGCATAAGTAGAGTGATGACTTACGTGTTGAAGCATCTTACAAGCCAGTTTGCTTCCAACGGTTTTGAATGGTTGCTGCCAGTGGTACTATCACAGTCAACCGATCCATTGTGGCCAGATCAATGCGCATCCATCGAAAAACGTGTTGAAGTCGAGATTTATGGAAAAACAGTTCGGACAACGGCGAGCATGATCATTCACAAGCTGGTTGCGTGTTCCATAATCAGTCCCAAATTGTTCTCGCTTTCGCCGAACGTGAGGATAGAGAAAAGTGAAAGAGGAACCAGCGGAGTGCACGCTTATGAATTTACTCAGTTGGATTTTGAGGTCAGAAACGCTTCTTCGAGAGACATTAGAAGTTTCGTCGAAGGGGTTATCTGCAGATTGATAGAGAATTTGAAGGAAGACATGAGTGAAGAATTGCTTTATCTAGGAAGGTATGATAATCTGAGAAAGCTAAGAATTCCATTTGAGCTCTTTGATAAAGCAGAACTCGAAAAAGAATACGGTGTACAATGGGAAAAACACATGTTGTGTGAGATTGATTATCCTGTTTGGGTGACCAATCTTCCCAGAGAATTCTACGACTTTGAAGACTTCCAAAGCGGCAAATGGGACAACTACGACCTACTGCTGCCCCAATACGGAGAAGTATTATCTGGTGGTAAAAGGGAGTTTGAATTCGGCAACCATGCTTAAAATGACTTAACTGCCTACAATGTTTTGGATGGTGAAGTCTCCAGTTTCAAGTGGATAGTAGTTTAGTTGGCTGTTGTATGCTGGGTCTGGTCCCACCTCCTTCATTGTATTTTCAACCGCCTGCTTTATTGCCTGTGTTTCCATAATTAGATGTTGGAGTAAAGTTGCCGTGGCCTGATCTGTGTGCGAAGCCCGCACAGATTCGCTCCAGCCTATGCAGGCTTTGGCGCCTCTCCTGATGAATTCGCTTGCCATGAGGGGGTTCTTTAGGCCGTTACATCCCATCATAATGATTGTAGCGTTGTTGAAGTTGCCGCTCATGCCTTTTTCTATAAAGTAAGGGCTAATTCCAAAATAGTAGGGAGGTGTGTCAGAGTAGAACGAGACCTTTATAATTTGGGCGTTCAACTGCTCAAGGACATATCTGCTGGTGCTGTAGGTTTCTGATGTAAAGAGTTGTCCGTAGGTCAAAGTGGAGTGAACTCTTAACACAATCAGTCTGTAGCTGTAGGTTGGTAGGTTTCTGTAGAAATCTACTGTGACTTTTTCGCCGGGGTAATAGTCTACGGTGTATCCTGCTTGTGTGAGAATGGCTGCAGCTGTTTGTGTGAATGTCTCGTTGGGCGCTGTAAGGCTTAGTTGGTCGACTATGGCTGCTTTGAGCTTTGGGTTCGGATTCTCCGGCTTGAATTGCAAAGTAGGCTCGATGGAGTTGAGGGGAGTAGACGGATTCAGAATTGTGTAGCCGAAGTAGGCTGATAAGGCAGCACTGGCCAAGATTATAGCCAGGAATATGACTGTGGCTACGCGTCTGCCCCTTTCCTTTTCAGCCCGAATCTGAGCCTTAATTCCTACACGCTTTTTCTCAGCCTTCATAAGGAGTAACCTTGACTCTTGAGCAGACAAAAAAGAGGAAAATGAGGCATGTAGCGAATGATGCTCATTGCTTCTCTTTTCTACGCTTAACACGTTTGATGCAGATGGCTGTTACAACTGTTGCGACTAGGATCGTTGAGGCTAAACCAATGTAAGGAGCCAGCAATGTAAGTTTATCAATAGGAATCTGGATGCCACCGACTCCGACTTCGGTTGGTACGGTCAAAACGTAACTCACAACGCTACCATCTACATACCCGTTATATTTATAGTCTATTGCTGCCTTCTTCTTTTGCCTTTTTGTATCTTGTTTTTTCATTTTTTTGTTCTTCTGCTGATCATCTACTTTCTTGTTAATCTCATCAATCTTTTTGTTCATTTCATCCAATTGCTTCTTAGTCTCTTGATGAGCCTTCTTGGAATCACTGCAACTCTTAAGTCCAACAGTTAAGGCGATAAGTCCTATCGCTACTGGGATAAGCCACCACGAGTGCGGCACCATGATATGGGTTGTATCGGCATCGAACCCTGGAGGTATTGGGGTAACCGAAGAATGGAAGTATAGAAATGCATCATTGGGCTCATCCGTTGTATCATTAAAGGTTATGTAATAGGCTATCCACGCAACCGAAAAGCCTTGTGGTTGAGGCAATACGACATCCACAAAATAGTTGAAAAGTTGAGGTGGCGCTGTTAGATTTTCTTGGACGACAAATGTTGTATTGAAGTTGTCAGGATATCCCCAAAAAACAATGTTCTTAGAGATATTGCCAAGTTCTGCTGAATGCGTATCTATAATAGTTGATAGAGTGTCACAAATAATGCCAGTCACATTTGGTGTGTAGAGTGTCCAAAAGCTACTTAGGTATGTTGAGTTTCCCTGGTCCAAGTAAAGGGAGTCAGTTCCATTAAAGTTGAGAATAACCGCAGTGTCGTTTGCATCCGTTAAGTCATACCATTCTATTGGATCTGACATCTTCTGATAGGGAGCATCCACATTAGGCAGTTGTGCCGAAGATGGGAAAATAGTATCAGCAGCCAGCAAAAGGGTGCACAAGATAACCGACATAAGAAGTTTTTTCATACCAGACCATCTACCTTTCATATTTTGCCATCATGTTTTCCTTTTGGCTCTGTGCTTCGAGTGTTTCCACTCATCGCGCTTGCTTCTAGACGTTTTTGAGGGGGTGCAAGCTTTTGAAATCCTGTTCATCGGCTTCTCCGCTGCTCTCTACAGAAGCCAATCGCACTGCTATGAAAGTTTGCCTTTCCCTTCACTAAATAGTTGTCTTCATATCGCCTTATAAAATTTGTGGAAAAATGTTTCATACACCATTAAAACCAACCATCAGAGGCGTAAAGGAAACGAATGACCATACTCAGTTTGTCATTTTGAAGACATGACGTCTGTTTCTATTCATGATAACAATACTACTGGCAGTCATAATCCGTGGAATGCGAAGCAAAGAAACAAAGAGAAACCGTTGCGGAAGAAATGCATCGAAGAGAAAAGGTTCAATTCAGTTAGAGTTCCTTAACGTCTTTTCGTGTTCAACAAATCTTTTTAAGTCTAAGGTCAACCTATAAGATATTGAGGGAAGGCTGAATGAGTGGAGAAGGAACAAGAAAGCCTAATTATAAAGGGTTGATTGTTGGCATTATCGTTCTTGCTGTCGTTCTGGTCATTCTATTCATTCCGATGATTCCAGTTGACGCAACGTACAACGACACAGAACCTTATGACCGTCTGGCAACATATCAAGTTACTTCAGCAACTTTAACACAAGAATTTGAGTTGTTTGGGAGAGGGGTCTATCATAGGTCAACAATTGTTGTTAAGAATATCGATTCTTATGGTGGAACATTCACGGTGATTCATTATCTTTATGATGTGAACGGTCTATTCGGAACCAAAACCACAAGTGCATATGTAGGAGCGGGACAGACTTCAAACTTCGTAGCTGAATTTGATACGTCATTAGGTCAAGACGTGAGAGCCGAACATTCTATTTCAGCACCAACGGTAATAGACAATAGAGTAGTCACAAAACACAAGACAGTCTATAAATCAATAATCGAACTTGTGTTCTACCATTGAGACAATCAATCAGCTAATGAGCCGTCATGCTTTTAAAGAGTGGACGATAAAGAATTCTATGGAGAAAGCGGAAAATGTCCAAGATGTGGCTAGAGAGCGAAGACCAAAACTAGGTTATTGACTCCAATCCTTAGTGATGATGTAAGCGATTACGACAAACACCAACCATAGAACGCCTAGAGCTACTACAATCTCCCAGACGGGTAAATCCATGCTCACCACAACACCGTAAGAAATAGCTATCCATATGATGGCGATTATTAGAACCGCAACTTTTCTCCAAACACTTATTTCGCCCATATCAACCCTAGCTTAGAAGTATTCTTCATCTGTCTTTATAAGCATATTTTGGTTTTGCAAAAAAGTTATAGGTGAATATGATAGAGGAGAACAAGAATATTAGAGTCCTCAGTTATTGTTGATATGACAATTATGAGCAAGACACCTCGAAAGGGAATTAAAATAAAAACGCCTTTCGCTGAAGGTTGGTATGAGGAAACTATTGAAGGGATTAAAGAAGATGTCAAAAAAGGGGGTAAAAGAGGTTTGTTCCATCGCTCAAAAATTGAGTTGGATGTAGGGCGAAGATTCAGAGACTTCTTGTCAATAGCAGAAAAAGATATGGAAATGTATCTTTGGTTTGCGAAAAGTTTCGCAGTAAGAAACGATTTAGGTAAAGAAATCGACTCTGAAATAGACAACTGGTTCGGTCGTACGATTGGAATTTTCAACACGTTACTTCAAAGATTTGATGCAAATACTCTGTGAAGATTTGCTAAACCATCTTAAAACCGAATTGAAACTCCTAAATGAACAAGCAGGACGATTATGGGAAATCCAATCCTTAAGAAGTCAAGACCCACAAGCAAAGGAAAGAGCAAAAAGATTGATTGATGACTTTGGTGGAAGCCTAAGAGACTTCAATAAACGAATGGAACCCTATTTAAAAAAGGAAGAAACTAAGGAAACGATATGACTTGGAGCAGTAACTAGGTCTTCTTTATTTGATAGAGCATTGCATATCTAGAACTTGAAAGTTTCATGTCAACCTTACCTTTCTTGAAAAGCGAATTTTTGGCTTAACGATTCCCAGATCATCATGGAGAAGATGAAAAGTCGAAACGAGCAAAAGGTCAAGCTGCCACTGAAAGAACAGAAGCTAGAGGTTTTCTCCTTTAGACTTAAAATATTCGGCTAGGATGCTGCGTATTGTTTCTTGAATTGTGCCTAGCTTGCGGCGTTCTTTCTCCTCTTCTAAAGCCTTATTCATGGCTTCTGGAAGGCTCATGGTGAACTTGGCCATCTTCATCTTCCTAGACTCCTTTAGACTTCTTTAGAAGTATTTAAATATAGGTAATGATAAAGAATTAAGTAGAAGTCTAAATAAATCTTTCGACTCCTAAGAGGTGTGGAACCGTTGAACCGAGAAATTCGAACAGTTGAGGAGTTGAGAAGGCGCCTAAAAATGGAAGGCTATTCCGAGCGGGCGATCCGAGAGATTGTGAGGTGGTATGAATGAAAAAGGCAATGATAATCGTCAAGCTGGTTCCTGAAAGCAGCGATGTAAGCGACAGTCAGATTGTGAAGGAGATACTTGCTGAGGCTAAGATTCCCTGGGCTGGAAAAATAGAGAAGGCAACTGTTAGCAGAAATGTTTAAACGATAAGCCAACGCTGAATGTGTTGGAGGCGTGTCACCGCCTAGCCCCAATTGAAGGGCAGAAAGAGAACAAGGGAAAGAAAGAAGTGAAAAGATGAGAAAAATGATGAAAGCGGTTCTAGTGCTGATGGCGATACTGACGACGATCTACGTTAGCGCAGTAGTGTATGCGAATGTCAATGCCAATGATGATTACTACATGACGAAAGGACACGTTTATGTTGTTTATGCAGCATACAAGCATGAACAAGATACACCGCTGACCGAGTGGTATACGCCAGAAGAATTGGGAATAGTTGAAGTCTGGGAATTGGGAAATCGTACTGTTCAAATCGTCGTTGACCGCAGGAAAGAACCTTTTCCGTTTGGTCCCCTTGGAACGGACGACCAGCTGACAGTATTCCTATACAAAGATGAGTTCTATACAGTCTCGCATCGATGGGTGACTTTTGCGATTGGCGGGGGAAGCCTTCCCCCATGGCAGATTCCGATTGGTGGAGTATTGGGAGCAGGCTGGGTCTTCACTGGTGCACTATTCGTTAAAGGGAGGAAGAACGAATGAAAAAGATAGTATTGACTGTACTAATCCTTTTACTGTTAGCTTTGACTTTTCCAAGTATTCCAAGTACCCCAAAAGTTTCAGCAACTACAACTGAAGACTTGCGACGAGTTACTCCAGCATTACCAGACGATGTTCCTCGTGAGCCGATGCCAGAGAACTTTACCACTGAAGACTATCTGAACACGACAAACCCATACTCCAATTTGGCAGGTGCTCAAGGAGCATTAGACGAAGTTGACGACGCAGAAGGAAATCATCCGTTGTATGTTCTGGTTTTCGGAGATGAGGAAGAAAGAGGAGTTATTCGTCATGTCGGTCCCGAAGGCCAGTATCCCGTTATTTGGGAAACATGGGCTAAACTTCAATTGGAACGTGGAGACGAAGCATTAGTCGCAAACTTTGGAATAGACATTCGCATTCTCGGTTTTTTAGAGTGGGACAGCGACGACAGTATTGAATACATGGATGACCCTTACGGGTGGGACCTCTGTGACGAGTTGTTGGCAGACAAGGGGCACTATCTTCGCACATGGTATGATGGTGAATGGTGGAGCAATTATGTTGACGCAATCATTGGCCTAACAGCCCAATCAACGCCTGCAGATGACCCGCCGGCTGCAGGAATAGCTCCAAGTCTTAACGAATTAAACCAAGGAATAATCTTCGTTCTTCTGAAATGGCAGGTTCATTGGATGGATGACAACCTAGTGCAGCACGAGGTCAGCCACCTCTACCATGCGCCTGACCATCCTGAACCTCAACCGCCCGCACCTTGCTGTGCCATGGCTTACCATCCGCATTTTCAGTGGTGGATAGCGGAAGATGGTCTTTGGTGGATCTTCGATAATGTGGGTTGCAGCAAAACTACGTATTCTTGGTGTACAGACTGCCATCAAACCATACAACAAAAAAGCGGGAAATATCCCCTTCGAACTTTAACTATCTCTGCCTCTTCTGGTGGAGCAACCAATCCTATACCCGGAACGTATATTTATGGTAATGGCTCTTCTGTGACTGTTACGGCTACTGCATACACGCATTACGTTTTTGACTATTGGCTTCTCGACCAAGCAACTGTCTACGGCAACCCGATAACCGTTACTATGGATGCAGACCATAATTTAGAGGCTTACTTCAAATGGGTCAACAGTCTGCCGAACACCCCTTCTAGGCCTTTCGGTCCGCCTTCTGGATATAGAAATGTGTGGTACACCTACTCTACAAACGCAACTGATCCTGACGGAGACAATGTTCGCTATCAATTTGAATTCACTGGACCAAGCCTAAACCTGGCGTTCACGACGGATTGGTATGCGTCAGGTCAAAATGGAAACCTTACTGTGATGTGGGAGACTACAGACCCTCCTGGAACATACTACGTTCGAGCGCGTGCCCAAGACGTCTATGAGGAATGGAGCAATTGGTCTCCATACCTAACCGTTAACATTGTTAATAGGGCGCCGAACACTCCTTCAACACCATTAGGTTCTCCATCAGGATATAACGGTACGTCATACGGCTACTCTACAAACACGACTGACCCTGACGGAGACAGTGTTTATTACCTGTTTGACTGGGGTGACGGCTCAACAACGACTGTGGGTCCTTACGCGTCTGGCTCTACGGTTTCGTTCCACACATGGGGTTCTGCGGGAACATACTATGTCAAGGTTAAGGCTAAGGACGTCTATGACGCTTGGAGCGGATACTCTTCAAGCCTCACGGTGACGATCAGCAACAGAAGCGGTGGCCCAGGCTGTCCAACACTGTTTGTTTGGAACGGCAACGGCTACGTGGACTACGGCGTCATAAACATTCACAACCCAACAGGAGAAGATGTCATCAGAGAAGTGCCAATTCAATCGGAAGATGTGCGTATAAACAGTCATAAGGCTAAGTTTAGGCTTAGAGAAGGTTGGCTAGGCTTGAACTTTTCAGAGTCAGTCATAGACCAAGTGAAGCTCTACGCAATAGGCAACGATGGAAACCGCTATCTATGTCCATTGATAAGCGCTAAACACAGCAGTCTTGGAAACGTTTTGCCACAGCTTCTGTTAAGCGACGACTACAGAGCGCAGATGCTCCTACTGGAAACTGTGGACCTGACGTTCGCAGTGCAGTGGCAGAACATTCAGGGCTTCACATTCGCCATCGAAGGATGCAACTTCTACAAGATGTAGGACTAAGCTAAGCTTTCCCTCTTTTTTCTGTTGTTTGAAGCTTTCAGGCGTTAAGAGGAAGTGAAAAAGTGAAGGTGTCTAAGCTTCGACTTGTGGTTCTAGTGTTGTTTGTAGTTACTGTGGTTTATGCTGTGGCTTTGGCTTTAAGCATTCAAAACTATGAAGCATGGAAAAACGAGAAACTTAACGAGTATCCGTCTGCTGTAAGACCCTATGTTGACTTCTATCCATATTGGGCGTCTTCATTTGGACGATTTTACCTTCCTGCTCTTCTCCTGTTGATGTTCTGTTGGCTTGGAGTGGTTGCATTCTTAAGCAGCTCTTCCGGGGGGCCTAGATGAACAGGAAGCGGGCTCTGAAGCTGCACGAGTGCCGATTCAAGGGCGAGTGCATCTACAAGAGCACGCGACACAAGGAACCGGCCTGCCTGAGGCCCAGCAGCTGCAGCGATTGGGGAGCTGAGGTTGACTAAGCTCTGGAAGCAGGTCGACGAGATTCAGGAGACGCGGACACTGGCCGTGTCCGGATCCAGCGGGGGCCTCTACCTGTACCTGCCTAAGGCTCTCTGTGAGCTCTATGGCATCATCGCAGACGACCAGATCAAGGTCACAATGTGCGCACACATCAAACGCGACCACGTGGCCGAGGAGAAAGGAGATCTGGAATAAAGGGAAGTGACAAGGGACATGCTGAACAAACAGGACGCGAACGGTGATTGATATGGGTTTGCTCGAGTTTTACGCTGAGATCATCTTCATGTTCGCATACTTAGCCGCTATCATTTACTCAGCGATATATTTCTGTCAAGTGCTTGGCGTCTGGACCTGGGCCCTGATCGGCGTCGAACTCGCGCCTGAGGTTGCGGTCTGGTACAGGGTTAATTCGCTTCGAGAGAAAAGGCATGTTGAAGGTCTGCTTAAACCATTCTCTAACGCCGATTTTGATGAGAAGCTGGACGAGTACATCAAAGACAAAGAGCGTAAGGAAGACTAGGCCTCAAGCCCCTCGAGCGCGCTTTAATTTAATTCAACACCTAAGCGAAATGGGTTAAGGCCAGCCTGTTAGAAAATGTAGAGCTACGAGAAACATCATGAAGGCGATAAAGATTCCTAGCAACTGTTTTATCGTTGTCATTCTTTTTTCTCTTCGCCATTTTTTCCAGCATTCTGAGTGGAAGGGTTGGCGAGTGTTCTGGAGTTCTAGGAGGCCTACGTTTATCTCTTTCATCACCATCAGGTTTTCGTCTTCAATGGTTCTGCCACAATGGTAACACGTGTTCATGCTGAGTGCCTGAGTTTGATATGTCAAACATTCTCATTAAAGCTTGTGAAAATAGAATAAAGATTTCAAATCTCATTTAGGTTTGGGTTTTATTTAATTTTTATGTGGTCTTTTCTTTTCGCTAAGAGAGCTGCTGACGTTATTAGCGTGAAAGTTATCATCAGAACTGCAACTGTAAACTCTGGGATCACTTGAATGTTGAATGACACAGTGGCTTCTCCGTCTGCCTGCAGGCTCGGAGTTTCAAACCAGTAGGGTGGACTGGTTATCAAGTGTATGCCTTCAAGCTTGAGTTCCACGGTTAGCGACGCGTTCCAGTTGTAAGTGAAGTTATGAGCGGAAACCACGATCTCGTCGCCTAACTCCGCGTCAACAGGTATGACGGTGACGTTTTCTATGGCTCCGTCTGTCTTCCATGTGAGTGGCGGCGTAAAAGCTATCGCCGGTCCCGTCAGCGCCACATCTGCTGAGACTGAAGCGTTGACGTAAAAGGTTGGTATAACCGTGACAGTTATGCTGACGCCTATGCCGATAGACACTGGTATTGGATAGCTTATGTTCCATTCGCCCAGGGGAGTAGACGCTGGAATTGAAGTTGTGTTCTGAAACTCTGTGTACCCAGTTATGGGGATTATTCCCTTCGTTGTTATGTTGATGTGGCCTGAAACTGTGATGTTGACCGTGCCTTCGTATTCTGGAGTGGAGAGTTTGAAGCAAACCTGGTCTGTGTTTGAAGGGTCTATGGTTCCGTTGTTGTAAGCGTCAACATCGACTGGAAAAGACACAGTAGTAGCCGTGGTCATGTTCCATTCAACAATGTAGCCTTCCGTTTCCCGGGTGTCACCCCACGAAGTTGCTTCAACATGAGAAAACATGATTCGGGTTGTGCCTGCCGCGAAAGCTGAAGCTGTGAACAGCAATATGATGAGTGCCGCTGGGAGAACCTTTACGGTTTTCACTTATTCACCCCCGTTCCATATCTTATACGTGGCTTATATGTATCTCATAAACGATTTAAGTCTTTTTACATCTCATGAGTGACTCACAAGTGAGACATTTGGCGAAGCGTTCTGCAACGTGGAAAACCGTTCAGTTGCCTGAGGATCTCCTCAACAAGGTAGATGGAATCGTGAAGATTAGAGAGTTGGGGTACGCTTCTAGAGGCGAGTTTGTCAGGGAAGCTGTGCGTTTGAGGGTTGAACAGATAGACGAAAAATTGAAGAAGTAGGGCGTGGGTTCAAATCCCGCCATCATTTCGAATTGTTATGTGAAGTCCAAGTTTTTGATCAAGAGCAAAGCCGAACAGTTGACGCGCGCGCATGCCTGTTCCAAAATTGGCTAAAAATGGTTTTTATTCGCCTTTCGTGGTTTGGAGATGGCCAAGGGCATGCATCTGTCGTTGACTTCTTTGGGGCATCTGCTCTTCCCGAACTGAAGAAACCGTGAAAAAAAGAATAGAAACCATTTAAAACCAATTTAGAAACAACCATGCGCGCTATCCATGTATTTCTGATTGCATTATCTTCTTGATCGTGAGGAATTTTTCCCACGCGCGAATAGCTAGAGGATTACCCTTCAACTTGACCTTCTTTCATGAGTGTTGCTAGTGTCTCTATTGTCCTTAAAATTGAGGCATAGGCAGAATCGAGCAATTCTTCATGATTTCCTTTGATCTTAAGAGCCTGTAGGATAGCAAGATCGATAGCTCGTCTGACCAGGTTCTTAGTTTTCAGCTGCTCGATGATTGAGGGAAGCTTCGTCTTCGCATGCTGCTCAAAAACCCGGATGAGTTGATCTCTCCGCTCTGGTTCCAGTTTTGAAGGATCGAGAACAAGAAATTTCTGAAGTATGTACTGATCGAGTCCCATGAATGCTCCTTCGGTTTCTGCTCGCCTTGTCAGGATCTGAGCGATGTTGACAGTGGAGTTGAACCATAGTGCCAGTATTTTCGCATCTTCGTCACTCAATCCTTGGATTGCCCAGAACATTTTGCATGGAGCTATTGCTGATTCACTATAGAAAGCCATGGCTGACGTGTTTGGTGCGGAAAGATTGAAACGCCTGGAAACTGTCAGTTTGGTCCTTCTATTTTCTAGGTATTCTCGCCACTTCTTGACATAATTTGATAGATTGTTTCCTTTCTCGACTAGTTCCTTTATGAAGAATTGTTGGTCGCCTGTGAAACGAGAAACTATTGCATAATCCATATCGTCTGAAACGTCCACTGACTGAAGACCAGTGGGTCTCCTCAAGGCAGGAATTATCGCTTTCTTAGGAACTCTGATCTCTACATCTACAAGTCTGTCTTTGACCAGGACAGAGTCTGTTTTCGTCTCTTTCAGGATCCATCTATCATCTTTCTTCAGGGCATGCCGTTCTGACGCCAAAATAAACGCAGAAGAGACTGAAACCGGCTTTCCTGTCCAGTGTTCTATTCCCCTAATTATCTTTCCTTTTCTAGAATCCAAGAGCGTCTGCAAAGTCTGAAGTCTGTCTGCCGCCTGTTGTGAACACACATCCAACAGAGACTCTTCAGTTTGCCTTGATATTCTGTCAAACCAGTTCTCAGTCGAAAGCTTGAGCTGACTCTGCTCTACAAACTCTGTTGACAGATCTGTGTCATCCAATTGCTGACTTGTGCTTTTTGAGGAAATCATCTCATCGGCCAGAAAATCCGAATCTGCCGCGTCCACCGGGATCCGTTTCAAATTGACAAAAAGACATTCGGAAGCATCCAAGCCTTCCTTGGTCTTGGTCGCAACCAGCAGCATCTCTCTAAATCGTGCAGCCTCGGAAAAAGCTGATCTCTGCTCGGTTGTAATTATGTAGTCTAACCGATAATTCTCAACGAGGAATTTCCGAATTCCTTCCAAGCTTTGAAGTCTAAGAACTGTGGCCGGGAGAACAAAGGCAAGTCTTCCACCGTCTTTGAGAAACGTGTCAGCTAGAAGGATGAAATAACCATGAAGTCCCACTTGCCCTGTCAAAACATCAGAGTACTGTTTGAAACGATCTGTCAGCTTACTCTTGTACTCGTCAGGGAGGCGTTCTTGACGGGTGAACGGAGGGTTCATCATGACTACATCGACAAGCTCAAGAGGAATAGAGTCTCCGCCTACTCCTTCAGGAGTTACCGAACCTTTCTTAATGTATGCTTCATCAGAGAACTGGGATCTTGCTTTTTGATCTGAAAATACATCTAGTTTTGGATTGGCGTACGCTTTTCGGAGTTCACGTGATATTGTGGGAATCACTTTTCCTGGCCGTACTGTCGCTTCTGTAGAATCCCATACTGCCAACCTTACACGTTGGGTCTCATAAAGTGGTGCCTGCAACGAAAGATGTACCGCGGCAAGATGTGCGGCAAATGGCATAATGTCAACCCCTGTCAGGTCCTGCTCCAAAAAACTTGCATGATCTTTCGGGGTGAATACTCGGTCTCCTATTTCTATAAGCTTCTTCTTCTGGTGGTATGCACTCACAAGCAAAGTTCCAGAGCCGCAAGCAAAGTCTGCGACTTTATCTGTAGAGGTATGAATTGACAGTTTAGCGAGCAGAGCTCCCGCCTCATTGTTAGTGTAGAAGGCAGCCACAGCTTTGCGCACTTCAAAAGGAATTAGATCATGGAATATCTTGCCTAGAATCTCCTGTTGAATCTTCTCGGGTTTTAGAGCCTTTATTATGTTTATCGTTTCCTTTACTGGATCAAGTGTCTCTTTGGGTAGCCTGGTCGCGATATTGAAACCGAAGGTTGGACGATAATCAATTTCCAGAACTTTGTCAAAGTATTCTTGCAGATTTCCAAGGGACTGGATTTTCTCTTCATCCAGTTCATCGAAATCATCTGGTCTCGATTTCGACAGAAGATGGTAAAACAATAGCTGATTGACAAGCAGGTACGCTGCACCCTTCCGCATCTCCTTTAAGGGATACTTCTTTTCCTCAAACTGAAGGATGTTGTCGAAGACCGACTTGCCACCAAAGATCTCATCAATGCTCCGTTCAGTCACTCCGACCAACGTAGCTGAAATATAATCAACAGCTTTCTGAATTATCGATATGACCTTAGGTGTCTTAGTCTCAACGACAGGGATCTCTTTTAGCACATGTTCAGAAATCTTGGTCGTAACCTCATCAAGGCTGCCTGAGAAAAAGTCTTCCTTGCGCTGATCATTAAAAATCCCTATCCCCGAAAAACGGGAACCCATTGCTTGTCTTAGCAGTATCTGGCGAGGCATTGACCTTCGCAGGCGGGCAGGGAACAGCACAACGAAGACGCCTTTGCCGCCGAGTCTTTGATATCTTGCTGCCTGAACTAGTCCTTTAGTCTCATTACCCTCCCATTCAGCTTCGATAAAATAGTCTTGTCTCTCACCAACTGTTGCATCTGGTTGCTTTCTTCCTGACAACTGAGAGTAACTCAATTGGGTTAAAACCTTGACTTTCTTCCCTAATTCCTCGACAAACAGATCCAAAATAGTGCTCTCTGTCGCATGGCCTGTAGTTTTGAATGATCCTGTGCCGAAATCATCTAGCGATTTATCAGAGGACATGGAGAGCCATTTAATAAGTATGACAGACGGGTTTATTTAACAATTGATTCGTGGCGTGAGGCTGTCGGTAAGCCACAAAACTATCTTAAAGAAGAAGCTTGGAATCTATTTCGCCTGGGGAGGGCAGTGTCGTATTCTGAATCAAGACCATACTTTTCTATGAACTTCATGGGCCACCTTTTCGGCTTCTTCAATTAGTATTTCACCCTCTGAGACTGCTCTAGCAACAACATCCATAAAGGTCTGCATGTATTCGAGTTCCAAAGCGCGCGCGCTATACAGATCATGCGGTGCCATTCAGTCACAAATCTTATGTAGAGAATAATTGGTAATGCCTGATTGTATAATGTGTGGTTGAAATGGCAAATCCAAAACATGTGGAAATCATGCGGAAAGGAGCTGCTTCTATTAGTAAATGGATGGGGAAGAATCCACGACAGACTTTGTGTCTTTCTGGGGCCGATCTCTCAGGTGCTGACCTTTCCATGGCTAATTTATGCGGGATAGACCTCGAAGGAGCGGATCTGTATAAGGTCAGACTTCATGGAGCCTTACTTCTTGGGACCAGATTGAACAATGCCAATCTTTCAGAAGCAGACCTATATAGAGCTAATCTCGCCTATAGCTTCCTTCGCGATGCCAATTTATCTGCAGCTGACCTGTTTGGAGCTGATCTTACTGGAGCCGATCTTACTCGTGCTAATCTTACTGGTGCCAATCTTACCGACAGCAGAATAAGGGGTGTCGCCCTCTCACAGACTGACTTTACCGGTACCAGGCTCACTGATGCTTCTCTGTATTACATTAATGCTGCTTTAGTCAATCTTACAAACGCAAAAATGTGTGGAACAACATGCGGAAGCTGCGATTTTTCGTATGGTGTTGGAATCGACACGATCCAACATGAAGGCCGAAGTTACGTTGACTACACTACACTAATGATCTCTTTTGGCAACGCAGGAAAACAATTCACACCTGCCTTAGAGTCCTTCTTTCTTAGTGCAGGTGTGCCCAAACAGCTTCTTGACGCCTTTCCTCGAATTTTCGAGAACGTTGATTATTGCAGCTGTTTCGTCTGCTACGGGGAACCTGATCGTGCCTTTGCGGAGAAACTGGTGAGAGACTTGAAGAAGAAGGATGTACCGTGTTGGCTCTATTCTATGGACTGTACGCCAGGTGAGAGAGTATTTGAAGAGATTGCACACAGAAGGCGAGAGGCAGATAACATGATTGTCTTATGTTCAGTTGAGTCACTTATCAGAGATGGTGTCTTGAAGGAAATTGAAGAGCAGATAGATGAGGATCCCGATAAGATAGTACCAATCTCGTTAGACAATGTGTGGAGACAGAGCGGTTTTGTGATCAGAAGAGGAAAAAGAGAGGACCTGAAGGCTTTTCTTTTGGACAGGAACTATGCAGATTTCTCCAACAAATCCAAATACAACGAATCCCTAGAGAGATTGTTGAAAGGAATAAAACGAGAAAGAAGCTAGAGCAGAGAAACGTTATCGCTGCCCAAGGCCCGATCACATAGAAAACCAAGCATTCGATAATACTGCACTTTTCATCTCCGCCAACAAGAACTGAAAATGCCTTACTTGAGATTTGTATGCGTAGTCTCCTGCAGTCTGGATGCCTGTGCAAAAAAAGCGATAGCTTCCATTATGTTGCTTTTCCCTGAAGAGTTGATTCCAGTGAACAAAGTCAAGGGCTTGAGTTTGAGACCTTCGATTTCTCTTATGCTCTTGAAATTGGTAATAGAAACCTCGGTTATCATATTCATTCAAGATCATGATAAGGCTAGATCTCAATATATGGGTTTAGTGTGCGCTCCTGCTATTCATTTACCGCGCGCGCTAAAATTGCAAGCTTAAAAGTTCACGTTCAGCACTGTTGTCTTCAGCCGTAAATTCCGTATCGAAGCGCGCGCGCAGGCGCCGAAATCTTATCATAGTTTGTGATCTTCAATGGGGTTTTCTGTCGGAAAAATGTGAAAACCATTTGAGTGAAGACCGAGATTGTATCGTTGGTCCAAACCATACTCAATATACATTCCGAAATCGCCTGCACTGGTTATCCGCTTTCCAACTGCGATTGATCTAATGAATTCCAACGTACATGATTCCGGCTCTATATTCTTACAACAAACGGCTTCCACCTTAACGCCTCCTTCAAGCTCTTCAACTTGGCCATAGTCCACACGGTTGCCATCGAAACGAAGCCTGATTTCACTTGATAGCTTCATAACAGTCGCTCCTTTGACTGCGAACAAGTCTTCAATCGTATGACCAGTAATCGACGAATACATCTCAGGGAACGACGAAAGCCATCCTTTTGGAGCTTTGAAATATCGTTTCTCAGTTGCCGTCTCTTCATGTCCCTCACAGTCGGTGACCATACTGTAAACGAAATCGTAGAAAGCAGGCGGCGTTAATATATCATCATAAGAAAATTGCAGACGTTTACTCAGGGCACAAAGTACGCGTCCAAACATCTGAAGAACAGATTCTTCTGAAAATGCCAAAGCCTTCCCTTTCAGCGGAGGGAGGAGACCGATGTTATGAGAAGTGGACCACGATTCACATCCACTCGTGAATCCACTTGGACAAACGATTAGTCCCAGGTAGAGAGTGCCATTTCCAAACTTGTTCATCGTTTGAATGACAGCACCCCATTCTTGGATGTGTGCAGGCTCTGCTTTGCCGGTAAGTTGCTTGCAGCTCGTTAGTAGGACTACATTGGGCTTGTCAAGCAGCTCGGCGGCAAGGATGTCGATTTCCTTAGTTGGTGGTCCGGAAAAAGAAGCCACTTCGGGATAGAGAGCTTTTTCTATTTGGATCTCCTTATTATGCTCCACCGACACACTTTTGCCAAGAGCATGTTTAGCAATTTCATAGCAATGTTTTTCCAATGGGTTCTTGAACTTCATCGGTAAACCTTCTCTCCTGTCGCTAGCACCATGCCAGGCTTGAGTCTCTCAGCGCGGACCTTCCTTAATGATTGCCCCTCCTTTATTACGAAAACTGCATCCTCTGTGACAGACAGAACCGTTGATCCAATTTGCTTTCGTAGAATTCGCGTCTGAAACCTTGGTCGAGAAATCTGGGTGATTGGCTGCGCAAGAAACTCGCCACTATCTGTGGGCTGCAATTGATAAATGCCCAAGTCCCCTACATAGAGGACTAAACCGATCTCGTCATCTGCTAGTACCCTTCTCTCGTCTTTTCTTAGCTCTTCGACGAGGGACTCCAAATCGGCAGGCGTTCCGTTTGAATAAACGAGGATAAGCTGTTCGCCAGGAACTGGCAATCATTATGTCTCCTTTAGTAACTTCGTCTTTATCTCGGAAAGAATAGCCTCACGTTCTGCTTGTGATAATTTGTCAGGATGCGGCCTAGCACTACCTTGTACAGGAAGGAGTGCCAGTCCGCCCTCAGAAGTTCTTCCGATGATGTATCCAGGATCTCCTTCGATTACGATCATTCGTATTCTGGACTCACATCGAGGGCATATCACATACTCATCCTGGAATGGAGGCAAAATGGTTACGATACCTCCGCAATTACATTCAAGTTGAAATGGCTTACCCTTCTTCAAAGCAGCTCCAGCGACAAATGTATAGAGGTCATACTGTTTTTGCTTTTGAGCCATTTTGACACCTGCTCTGAAGATTATAAGGTAACAGAACGTTGGGTTTAGGATAAAACTTTACCCCAACCAACCAACTACTTTCTGATTCTTGTCACCTTGAATTTGACTGCGTTGTGAGGGTCTTGATAGCTGAGCTCGACTACTTTGCTCATCCAGTCATTCTCAGCCAGTTCTCTTGAAAGAGGAGTGAGATAGGGCATCAGAGAACTCAAGGCATAGAGGCACAATTGGTTGATTCCTTCAGGTCTATGCTCGCATCGTCTACAACAATCTTGTCGCCGACCTTGTAGTTGGCACACATTTTTGCGGAACCTGAACAACCTCAAGAATGACTTTGTACATCCAGACTCACACGACTTTTTCTTAACAAGTTCAGAATATGAACTTGGTCTTGGATAAAACTTTGCCCCAAGCCAACGAAACACGTTGCATGTTCCAATGATTAGTACTATAAGGAACCGATGGTCATAACCATTAACGCAGAGTGATGGTCTTGGGGAAAAGGGCGGTTCTGCTTTTGATTGCTGTGCTAGCGGCTCTGACCATTGTTTCATCATTTCTGCTAATTGAGGTTGCGAGGTTGAATGGCGAGTTGAGCGCATTGGAAAGAGAGCAGGGTGAATATCGGTATAATTCGGACTGGGTCATCAGGTTTGTTGGAGACAGCCCAATCTCATCAGCAGCAGAAGCAAGGGAAATCTATCTAATGCTAGTCAATAGGGCTCCACGTAAAAGTTACTGGATTATTTACTTTCCAGAGGACAATGGCAGGCCTCTGAAGCTGGAATCTACAGAAATGGGCATTTACTACAGTGTGAATGGTACTTTCCGCAATTATGCCGTGAACTGTGTGGATGCAAGGCTTACGATTGCGTATAACGTTTTCAAGAATGGTACAGCGAATCTGGAAAGCGTAAAAACAACATGCTCAGGATACGAGCATCAAGAGTATCCATGAACAGACAGACTTTGGTTGGGGTAAAGTTTTATTCCCCCCCTCGGAAGAGATTGGCCTGTTTCTTTCTGGGATGGTTTCTCCAAGGCTTGCGACCCTGAAGCTGCGATGACGGTGAAGTTGAAAAAAGTCTATCATGCAGGGTAGCAGGGCGTATACATGGTTCCTGATAGGCAGATAATAGAAATCAAGCCATTATAGGAACCGTTACGGAGTATTATGGTAACCGAGTATACGCCCCTCTTGAGCAGAAAAAAACTAGTTCGATAGAAAAATCTAACTAGAAAAAGAGAATTTTTTGGGTGGGAAAAAAGTTCAATTCGACTGGAGAGAAGACCCAGACTATCGTTTTGTGAAGGCTTTAAAAAGAGTGTATAATCTATTCAATTTCATGAGAAAAAGAGGGAAACTGATTACTGTCCAAATTGCGGTTCAAAACTCATAGACGGAAAATGTCCCAAATGTGGCTAGAGAACGAAGACCAAGACTAACGAGCGGTTTTCATTCATTCACAAGTTTTTAAGGAGAAAGTCCAATTCTCCTACGTGGTTGAATTGGCGAAAATTGACAGTGAAGAATTGAAGAATTTCGTTAGCTCTACCGTCGAAAGCATCGAAGAAGGTTTGAAGGGTAAAAAATACCATCTCAGTGGATGCATCGAGTTTGAACTTGCAATTGTGAACGTGAAGAAAGGCGAAGGTGGGCTTAGATTATTTGTGGTTGATGCTTCTGGAAAATACGGGAAAGAAGATGTGTCCAAAATAAGGTTCAAAATTGAGCAAACTAGAGAACCTAGTGAATATACTGGTAGGCATGGCTAGAACAAACCTCTATCACTCATTTTTGAATCCTTCACTCAGTTCTGAAAGTCATTCTTTTGAGAAAGGTTTTCGCTTGAGATTCTACCTTCGCCTCTGAATGGTTCGTTTTGAAGCACTCCTCACAAATAGCCTTAGGCTGAGGGAAAATACCTTTAACTTCTATGTAGCAAGTTTCTCCTTTCTCGACTTTTTTCCCGCATTCGTGACACATGCCAGAAAACCAAGCTTTCCCTTTGTTCCATCCCATTTTTGACTCCTCAATTTCCTATGGTTACTGTGCGAATATAAGATTTCTTGAATCGTTCACTACACTAGAAGACAGTTTTATCACTCTTTTTAAGCCAAGTTTCTGATTTTGCGGAAAAGTTATAGCTGAAACGAAGACTCAGATTCTAAAGAGTTTAGTAAACTTGAGCACAGAAGATAAGAAAGTCGAACTGCATTCGTGACGTGGTAGTTTGTTTCTTGTGCGAAAGGCATATAGAGGTTTTCTATTTTTTGGGTCGAACCGATTAGACAAACTTTAAACAAGATAGAGGATAATCATTGTTGAGGAAATCAGTTGGACATAAAACTACTATACGAGATGGTCAGGTCTCTGCACAAAGAGGCTCTACGAGTTGCTGAGGCAAAAGAATATGCGTCATACTACGTTTTTCAGCAGAGATACGGAATACTTTATGCACAAATCTGCTTAGAGATGCAAGTGAGTTCTCTGCCAACTGGACACCCACCACACTATGGAGGATCAGCAGGTACTGTTGTGATTCGCTGGTCGGAATACTTGAACGATGTAATCATAGCGATAGGTCAAATGGTAGCCTATCTTGAGAATTATCTGGGCGTACCTACCAAGGTCACAAGAAAATTGGTCGAAGACATCGATGACAAGTTAAGGGCAATGATTCGAAAGAAACCTGAGGACGAGAGAGAAGTACAAGATGCTATTGAGAACTTACTGAATGCTAAGGATTATGAGTTTAACCGAGAGAAAGTTTCAATTCCATATTCCGCGAAATATTACATACCTGATTTTACGTTTGACGATTTAAACACTGCACTGGATGCAAAACTCTGTAACTCGCAAAGCGATGAGAAGAAAATTATTGATGAAATTAACGCTGATATACCCGCGTACAAATCAAAGTACTCGTACGCGGTTTTCGTGGTTTACGATATGGGTTTTATTAGAGATACTCTTGTTTTCGTCAAGGGCATAGAAAAGAACAATTCAAACGTGTACGTGACCGTAGTTAAACATTAGGCTCAGCGAACCAAAAGAGCAATAGAATAGTCTTCTATCAGTCCTTTTAAGCCAGTCTGACCAGTCTATTCCTAGAAGAAAACGGTCATGTGAAGACGGAGTTCGGGAGACATCTCCGTTCTTTGCGGAAATAGGGCAACCCCGCAAAGGTAACTCTAGTCTTTTTCCAGACCTTAGTTGTGGATTAATGATTAAATCTATATGTTGGGTGATTTTTGTCTTTTGTGGTATAACAGCGCATGCTGCTTAGTATAACCCTAGTAGTTTGGCTATAAGCGGAATGTAGGGCAAGATTATCGTCGTTAGAACCCTTGCAATAGTCGATATTGTAAACTCGCTTGTCTTTAGGTTCTTTAAGTCTTCTATTGTTGTTCTCACGAAAGTCACGTCTTTTTGGAGATTTTCCCTCGAATGGGGTTCTGATAACTCTTAGGGGTTTCCAATTTGTTTTTCTCCTTTTGATTACTTTCGGGTTACAGGATTTAGTACTGTTGTTGTTTCGCCCAAAGGGGTAGCTCACTGATCTCGGAAAAATTGCCTCCCGTTATCAAACTTGTTAGCAAATCTCTTGTTCGATTCACTTGAACATGATGATTCTGTTCTGCCTTTCTATACGTTTCAAACCAAGAGAGGTCATCATAAACATAGATAATCCCGACACATGGGGCATACATGTCGCACAACTCCTTTAGGGCAGATTTGTCTTCATCTCTTTTTGGCTGAGGATGAATGAGATACGCGAAGTTTGCTCCCTGTTGCAGAAGAACTAATGCTTGGTCTAACCCTTCTCCAAATGGAGGTGCTATCATCTTTCCCTTACGATCCTTTCTCCACCCTTTAACCTCATACCCTTTCAGCGTTAGCTCATAGCCCCCTCCACCACTAAGAGTAGTTCGAGAGAATACGGCTATATCAAATTCTCGCCAAAACCGTGTTTGTTGCCTACTGTTTCGCCCTGTTCTGTAAGACCATCCGCCCCAATCCTTAACTCTTATGGATTCTCCGTCTTTAAGAAACTCTTTAAGGAACTTGTCTGTGATTTGAGCCTCTTCGGGGTGTGCTAATTCTTTGGTCAATACCGCCTAACGCTCCTTCGCTCTTCTAATTAGTTCTCTCCATTTATTGCCTTGTAACTGTAGGTCTATGCCAGCTTTCTCACTGAAGGAGTAGTCCCCTCTCTCTTGACGAATCCGTGCAAAAACTCGATAACTCTGTCTTCCTCACTCATGTCGATCACGTTATAAACGCCGTTAACGTCATTAAAACGTAACGCCCCTGAGTAAATAATTCTTCCCTGCGTTACGGGGGCCTGCATCTCTCTGCTGTCTGCCGTTTTCATACTCTTGAGCCTAGCACATGCACGAGAAACTCTCGCTTGGGTAGGCTTTAAACGCTTGCGGATGGCTACTGTCATGTGCGAAAGGAAATGGACGATCCGCTTGATATTGATGTTCTTTACCGACGATGGGAGAGAGCATACGGAAGAGACAAGATCGTTCTAAAATACCCAAGTTTGTAAGGTCTTAGCGCGCATGCCTGTTCCTAAAATGGTTAAAAATGGTTTTTATTCTTCTTTTGTCTATTGACGTTTGATTTAGGCTTGTTTGGTGAGCAACTCTTGGCCGCGCGTCAAGATGGCAACTCACGGATTCCAACAAATCCTGAAGGGAGCAGAGTTTTTTCATAAACCGTTGAGGCTAAGCCTAGCCTGTTTGGAGCGTCAAGGCATGCAACGGGGCTAAAAACAGATGCACGCCTCGAAACTGCCCAAAAACCCAAGAATAAGAATTATAACCATTTAAGACCAATTTCGGGACAAGCCAGCGCGCGACGCGAGATAGGTCAAAAGACTTAACAGTATCTGCCGAAAGAGCATGTTAGAGTACCGTCTGGATAGGCTTTGCCTTCTCAGCTTGTTTGTCCACGCTACAACTCATGTATAGTCGTTATTTATCTCGGCGTACCCAGGGGAAAGAAGCGTTACTGGTGCCCCAAATGCAGGAAGGAGATTCCGCTGGAAAAGCTGAAGAGGTCGTTCATGTTCGGGAGCCTAGCCTAGAAGAGTTTAAAGCAAACGATTGCCATGTCTGATGCTCATTCTGGAAAATGCTTACAATAATGTTATCATAACTCTTGTCCTGTTCTGAGCCTATGATTCTAAAAACTTCTGCTTTTCCCTTCTCCAATCGCCTTTAAAAAACCAGACGTTAACCTCTGGATACGACTCCATGTAACTCGTAAAACGCGCACTACAAACTCTGCACTCGAACACGGCGTCCCATAAACCACTGAAGACTGTGCGATAGTTGTTGTAGGTAGCGCGTGCTTCGTTTAAATTGCCAGTCAAAACCTTAATTTTCCTTTGTAGCTGTTCAATGTGCTCCAAAAGTTCGCCCTTCTCAGGAATCCTCTTGACCTTTTCCCATTCAAGCTCTATCGCAAGACGTTCATCTCTGTTCTTCTTAGCTAATTCCCCGACCTTCTTCCGTTCTTCTTCAACCTCACGTAAAGTGAGTTCAGCCTGGCACAACTCCTCTAACGTAAAGGATACTCCAAACTCCCTCTCCAGTATCGTCGGCAACACTCCGAAGCATAGCGCATCCACGATTGGTCCGCTAATTTCGGGATCATCGTTCAAGGCGAGAGCCTTCACTTCATCAGCAAACTGTTGGGTTCTCTCCTTACGGCTTTCACGCGCTTCCTGCTCTGTCGCTAAGTCCTCTTGAATGAGCGCGAATGTGGGCGTCTGCTGTGGCTCGCAGTTCTCGCCTTCCACGGTTGGCGCTGGGGTTTGAACCCGGCTACGTTTCCTCTCGGCTTTCCGCACATGCTTCCTGGTTGCCTTTTTGCTGATCTGAAGACGCTGCTTTGTTCTCTCGTCGATGGGTAACCCAGCTTTCTCAAGGAGTTTTACCATGCTTCCATGTCGCCTGTAGAAAGCGGGCGAAGTCGTGTTCTGATCTCTGCAAAATTTTCGCACTGAAGGCGCCGTACCCTCTCTTTTGACGTAAGCCTTCAGATACTCGATAATTCTGGCTTCTTCATCCATGATGTAAACGCTCCCCTTTACGTGTTAACGGCGTTAACGTCATAATCAGCGTAACGCCAAAAGTACATAAAACTTGCCTCACGTTAAAGAGCGTTAGAGCCCTCTGATTTCTGCTGTCTTCATGCGCGTTCTGCTTGCACACGCGCTAGTTTCTCGAGCGTCCACTAGCCTTAGAAGGCCTGCGGGCACCTACGGTGCGCGTTCAAGAAATAGCTTACTACGACCATTTCAGGGGCCACATCAGACGCACCAGACGCAGGTGGTATAGTCGTAGTAGGGCGACCGCCCCCCACTTGCGAAACTCGTTCCAGGAGGTTCACTCGGTTCGTTTCTTTTCCTTCATTTCGTTTCAGGAATATTGGCTTTCCAACCTTTGAGCTTCCGTTCAATGTTGGCCTCGATTTTTTTGGTGAACGATTCAAAGGATTTCGAATTCACTATCATTTCCTCAAGCTTTTCCTGGGCTACCTTGAACTCTCGAGCTTGTTCTTTTAAAGCTTGGATCTCTAGGTCCTTGTTTCGTAGCTGTTGAGTGAGGTTCTCGTCGACGACCGTGACGATTCTGGCGGGTTTGATGTTGACGTACTCGTATGCTTTCGGATATTTGGTTTCTATCTCTTGTTGGAGTGTCTGTAAATACGTCATGTCGGTAAGTGGAATTGCTTTCCCTAGAACGTACTTGATTTGAAATTCGTTGAATCCTGCCCTGGATAGTCCGCTCATAACCCACTTGCGGATTAGGTGCGTATGGATCCTTCCCGTCTTGGTGATGTGTGCCTCTCGTGCCAATCTTTTGACCATAAGATTGACTCCCTCCTTGGTCGTGAACCTGAAAAGCCTTTCACCGCTTGACTGTTCAAGCCATTTACTCAACCACTCTATCGCTAACGGATTTAGAACCCCTAGTCTGAGAGCTCCTGTCTTTGGTCTTTGGCTCTGGAAAAATATGAAATCCTTGTTTTCCTCTTTGGCCTGTTTTATGAGGCTTTCAATGAAGGGTCGTTTTAGCTGCAATAGGCTTGAGACTTCCCATCCTAAGCTACAAAATGTCGCTAAGATCGCCTTTTCTTCAACGCTTGCTATATCGAACAATCGACTTAATTCGCCATTGGTAAAAACATGACTTGAGAGGTCTATCTGGATTCTAAGTCTCTTTCCGCGTAGATTGAGAGGTTTATCATTGAAGGTGCAAAAACTGCCTAGAGCTGTCAACGCGCTTATTATCGAGTTTGCCGTCATTGGTGCTTTTCTCTTCGTAACACGTTCAGCTAGAAAACTCTGGAATTTCAAGGCTTCGTGACGCATGGCTTTAGGAGTTAGGTTGAGGAATGTTTGAAGAGGCTTGCCATACCATTCTTGGAAAAGTCTGATGTTCTGGCCATAAAGTTGCTTGGTTGATTGAGTTCTGCATTCTTCAAGCCATTCCGTTATTAACTGTTCGTCTTTCATGTTTGGTCAAGAGTCTAATACGCTGTTGGTGCATATAAAGCTAACTCAGCGTTCTAAAATCTTCATATAGGCGAAAGCAGCGCCAAATGTGAAAATTGCTGAAAACGCTAGGACGTTCAGAAGCAAGAAGTACGAAAAAGGTGGTTCACCCAACAGGAAATTGCGAATCATATCCGACGCAATGCTCAAAGGATTGAGTTCAGCCAAGGTCACAAGGATTGCTGGGAATTTTCCGTCTTTGCCCAAATCCTCAATTAGCGATAGAG